>Ga0326728_10000503_pt1 | contig 152879 bp, 131 predicted proteins | sample MB3enrmetagenome_FD_207602 | JGI IMG/M metagenome (GOLD analysis project Ga0326728, IMG submission 207602) | Lab enriched peat soil microbial communities from McLean, Ithaca, NY, United States - MB31MN | ecosystem: Environmental > Terrestrial > Soil > Wetlands > Peat | place: USA: New York... | reverse complement strand
CGGCGGTGGCGGCGGCGGGCATGCTCGCAGCGGCGGCGGTATGCGTACGGGCGGCGGCGGTGGCGCGCGTCACGTCAGTGCCCGGCCGGCAATATCCCGTTCGTCTGCGGGGCCGAGGTCTGCGGGGCCGAGGACTGCGGGGTCAAGTGCACGCGGCCATCGAGCTTCGACCGTCCATAACGAGCCGAGCAATTCCGGCGGCCATCGGACGCTCGTCAATTCAAACGGCAGCGAGACGCGCAGGGCGAACGCGAACTCGAACGTCAAATCTCGCGCGGTCCGTAATACGTTGAACTCCGGCGCGGTCGCCGGTGCATTGCGCAACACGAGCGCATTGCGCAATGCGAGAATGCGCGCGCACGTCACGGCGGCCGCGGCGACGGCGGGATGGCATGAGGGACGCGACGGTGAAAATGGCTGGTGGCGACACGGCAATGGCGGCTACGGATGGGTCGGCCCGCTGTATTGGCCGTTCGCCTACTACGACATGTACGACTACGCGATGTGGGGCGACGGCAACGACGACTCGTTCTGGGGCTATGGCTACGGCGACATTTATGCCGGCATATTCGCCCCCTACGGTTATGACGACCTGACCGGCTATCTGCCGCAATACGCCAGTGGCAACCCGAGCGATGTTGGGCAAACGACGCCCGCTGCCGGCGCGCCGACCGCGGCATCCGACCAGTTGACGCAAATGTGCGGCGCGGACAGCCGCGACATCGCCGGCCTGCCGATCGATCAGTTCCAGCAAGCCATCCAGCCGACCGACGAACAACGCGCCGCGCTCGATGATCTCGCCAACGCCTCGGTGAAAGCGGCCCAGGGCATCAAGGCCGCCTGCCCGACCGACATCGCGCTCACCGCCCCGAGCCGGCTTGCGGCCATGCAACGGCGTATCGAGGCGATGATCGTGGCAGTAGAGATCATGCAGCCGCCGCTGGAGAAATTCTACGGCCTGCTGAGCGACGAGCAGAAGGCGCGGTTGACCGCGCTCGGCAAAGATCAGCGTCAAAACCAGACCACGGAGAAGACCGCCGGCTCGCTCACCCAAAGCTGCGGCGCCGCACAACCCGGTGTCATGGAATGGCCGACCGCGGATATCGATGCCGCGGTGCGCCCGACCGAGGCGCAACGCGCGAGTTTGACAGCGCTCCAGAACGCCACCACCCAAGCGGCGGATTTGCTCAAGGCCTCGTGCCTGAGCGACCATCCGCTCACGCCGCCGGCGCGGCTCGCGGCGGTCGGCAAACGGCTCGCCGTCATGCTCCAAGCGGTCAAGATGGTGAGTGCGGCGCTCAACGACTTCTACGCAACGCTGTCCGACGAGCAGAAGGCGAAATTCGAAGCGATCGGCCCGCAGCGGACGGCTCAACTCGAGTCGCTGGAGGTCGCGCCCGTAAATGGCCGCCGGCGCGGCCCTCCCAGCCCCGAGCAGATCATTCGGCGTTTGCTGTCGCCCTTTTAGGGCATTCGATACCTCGGAAATCAGCGAGACTCGGCGGAGGCGTAGTCGCTTGAGCAATATTGCTCGGAAATGCATAGGATCGCAGATCAATATGCACGACTGAGGCAATATGCATGACTGATGCAAGAACTGATGCGAGCTCTCCGCTTGCCAAATCGGCGGCAGCCGCAAACGACGATCTGCCGAGCGGCTTGACGGGCGACGAAGCGCGCCGTCGGCTGGAAAAATTCGGCCCGAACGCGGTGCCCGATACGGCGCTGCATCCGTTGCGCCTGGCGATCGAGAAATTCTGGGCGCCGGTGCCGTGGATGCTCGAGGCGGCGGTGGTGCTCGAACTCGCGCTCGGCAAGTATGTCGAGGGTGGGATCATTGCCGCGCTGCTGGTCTTCAACGCCGCACTCGGGCTGTTGCAGGAGAGTCGCGCTCAGGCGACCCTTGCCGCGTTGAAATCGCGGCTCGCGCTCAACGCGGCTGTCCGGCGCGACGGCGCGTGGAAGACACCCATGCTCCTGAAGACGGTGCAGTCGAAGAAGATCGATCCGACCCGATTGATCACGCATCGGTTCAAACTGGATCAGATCGTCGAAGCCTACGACATGTTCGCTCGCGCCGCGGATACGCACGCGCTGAAAGTCATCATCGCCGCGTAGGTGGGTAAGCATCGCTTCCATCGCACCGATCGGACGATCTCTTCCTGTCTTGAGCTAGGTCAAGGAGCTGGAGGGCAATCGGTTTAGCCTGCATTGGCGCGGTAGCTAGCCAGTAGGTAGATTCCGAGCCTGCCGTGGGCACGTCCTTGGGACGTACTCTAAGATGAAGATGAACATTAACATGAAGATGAACATGACACATGAGTCAACATCCAAGTCGGCATCTCCAACAAGCCCGCTTGGTCTCGAGTGGCCCGCTTTCCCGAAGCTCTCCGCAGCGGCGTCCGGCAACGCCTTGGCGAGCTGGCCGGACTACATGGTCGATGCGTTCCAGCGCAGCATTCTCTTTCTCGATCTGCTGCGGCAGCGTGGCAACGAGGAGATCGAGATCACATCGCGGCCGATGGCGACCGTGCTGCGTTTCGATCACGAAGTGCTGATGAGCGGCCGGTCGCTGCCGCGGCCGATCAACTACGCGCTCTCGCGCATCGTGCCGCCACCGGGCGCCGCGACCGACCCGCGCAAGCGGCCGGTCGTGGTGATTGATCCGCGTGCCGGCCAGGGGCCGGGCATCGGCGGTTTCAAGGCGGACAGCGAGATCGGCGACGCCCTGGACGCCGGCCATCCGGTGTATTTCATCGGGTTCGGCGCGGAGCCTGCACCCGGCCAGCAGTTCCTCGATGTCGTCGAGGGACAGGTGAAGTTCTTCGAACGGGTGGTCGAGCTTCACCCCGACGCGCCGCGTCCGTTTGCCATCGGCAACTGCCAGGCCGGTTATCAGACGCTGATGGTAGCCATGCTCCGGCCGGACCTGTTCGGGCCCTGCCTGGTCGCGGGCTCCCCGATGTCGTACTGGCAGGGCGTGCACGGCAAGAACCCGATGCGCTATTCCGGCGGCCTGCTCGGCGGCAGCTGGCTCACTGCCATGACGAGCGATCTCGGCAATGGCAAGTTCGACGGCACCGGGCTGATCCTGAACTTCGACGTCCTGAACCCGGCCAATTGGCTGTGGGGCAAACAATACGGCGTCTATGCCGACATCGACACCGGAGCGGAGCGCTTTCTCGCGTTCGAGAAGTGGTGGGGCGACTTCATCGCACTGAACGGCGACGAACTGCAGTTCCTGGTGGACAACCTCTTCATCGGCGACAAGCTGACCCGCAACGAATTGCAGTCGCATGACGGCACGACATTCGATGTCCGCAACGTCACCTCGCCGATCATCGTGTTCACTTCCACGGAAGACAATATCAGTCCGCCGCCACAGACGCTCGGCTGGATTCTCGATCTGTATCGGGACGTCGACGACATCCGCGCTACCGGCCGCACGATCGTTTACTCCTTGAACCACAAAATTGGGCACCTCGCGCTCTTTGTGTCCTCGAAGGTAGGTGCGAAGGAGGACGAGGAGTTCGTGCAGCTGATGGACGTCATCGATTGCCTGGCGCCCGGTCTCTATGAGATGGTCATTTCGCCACGGCCGGCCGATGTGCCCGCGGGCGGCTTCGTCACCGGCGACTGGACCGCCCGCTTCGAGGCCCGCTCGCTCGACGACATCCGCGCGCTCGGCCGCAATAGCCGGCAGGACGATCGCGCCTTCGCCGCAGTCGCTCGGCTGTCGGAACTGAACCTGTCGATCTACCATACCTTCATGCAGCCTTTGGTGCGCGCGCTCGCCAGCCAGCCGGCGGCGGACCTCAACGAAGCCATGAACCCGCTGCGGCTCAGTTACACGATGTTCGCCGATCGCAATCCGTGGATGAAGGGCGTGCAGCAATTGGCGGCCGGCGTGGCGGCGGACCGCAGGCCCGTGACGGCCGACAATCCGTTCCTCGCGCTGCAGGGGCAGATCTCGGAGCAGATTACTTCCGCCCTGGACGCCTATCGCGCCGCGCGCGATCAGCAGTCCGAGCAGATGTTCTTCGGCTTTTACGGCTCGCCATTGGTGCAGGCGCTCCTCGGCATCGACAAGGACACCGAGGTGCGGTCGCTCCCCGGCAGTTCGCCCGAGAAGCTGGCCGCACGGCAGGCCGAGGCGGCCGTCTATGCGGCGAAGCTCCTGACCGGCGGATTCGACGAAGCGCTGACCCGAGCGGTGCTGTACGTCATCGCGGCGGAACGGATGATCGACCAGCGCTCCGCGCTCGCGTTGAACGTCGCGCGCAAGAAGCTCATGCATCTCTCGCTCGCCGCGTTCAAGGCGCTGGTGCGAGAGCAGGCCTTTCTGTTGCAGCTCGAGCCGGAGCGCGCGGTGGACGCGCTTGCATCCCTGGTACCTGAAACGGATGGGCGCAAGGAACTGTTGAAGCAGGTCAACGCGATTGTCGGCGCGAGTGATCTTCCGCTCGCCGCGGAGCGCCAGCGTCTGGCGCGGCTATCGCAGGTGCTGCCGGCCCCGAAAGAGAAGACGGCGACGCTTGTGCCGTCCGACCGAGCTGGCGCGCGGCGCGCCGCGGCCTCGCACTGATCGGAAGCTGCTCCTTCACGCGCGCTCAGGCGCCGGGCCTTTCGGATTGTGTCCAACCATGCAAACGATCGTGAACAAGACGTTCAACGAGATCGCCGTCGGCAACGCCGCGTCGGTTGAGCGCACGTTGCAAGCGGGCGACGTGCGGGCCTGGGCTGCCGCCTTCGGCGAAGTGGACATGCTTGCCGGCCCCGGCGAGAGCCAGGGGGCTGCCGGCATCGTCACGGCTATGCTGACGGCGCTCGCTGGCTCGGCCCTCCCGGGCCCCGGAACCTCGATTCGAAAAACCTCGGTGCAGATCAACGGTGCGCTGCCGATCGGCGCGACGATGACGGCGCGACTGGTCGTGCGGGAGAAGCGGCCGGATGAGGGGATCGTCGTGCTGGACGGCCAGTGCACCGGCCCGGCGGGTCAGGTCGTCGCCAGCGCGATGCTGGAAGTTCTGGCGCCGACGACGCGGCAACAACACCAAGTGGCGGAGCATCGGCTCGAAGGGCTCGTCGAACGCTGTGAAGGTCTCGAGCCAATGCTGACCGGCGTAGTGTACCCATGCAGCGCCGACGCATTGGCTGGCGCGGTGGAGGCCGCCGCGGCCGGGCTGATCCTGCCCGTGCTGTTCGGCCCCGAGGCTGAGATGCGGCAGATCGCGGATCATGCGCGCCTCGACATCGCCAAGTTCCGGATCGTGGCCACGGACGGTGCGGAGGACTCGGCGCTGAAGGCCGCCACGGCTGCCGGGGCCGGCGAGGTCGCGGCGCTGATGAAGGGCAGCCTGCACACCGACGTGCTCTTGCACGCGGTCATGCGAAAGGAAGCGAAACTGCGCACCGGGCGATTGATCAGCCACTGCGTGATGGTATCGGTGCCGACCTACGCGCGCCGCTTCATCGTCAGCGACGTCGCGCTGAATATCGCGCCCGACACCGATCAGAAGCGCGACATCTGCCAGAATGCGATCGGTTTCGCGCGCGCGCTCGGCATCGACCTCCCGAAGGTAGCCGTGCTGGCCGCAGTCGAGATGGTGCAGACGAAAATGCCGGCCACGCTTGACGGCGCAATTCTGGCCAAGATGGCCGATCGCGGCCAGATCGTCGGCGGCATCGTCGACGGGCCGCTCGATCTCGATGCCGCAGTGGATCCGCAAGCCGCACTGATCAAGCACATCTCATCGCCGATCGCGGGCCTCGCCGATGTGCTGATCGTGCCGAACATCGAAGCCGGCAACATGGTCTACAAGAATCTCGCTTTCATGGCCGATGCGCAGATCGCGGGGCTCGTCGTCGGCGCACGCGTGCCGGTCATCCTGACAAGCCGCGCCGACACCGCCGCGGCGCGTCGCTTCTCGGCTGCCGCCGCCGTGCTTTACGCCGATGCGCTGGCGCGCGATCCCGCCGTCCTGCTGCCTGAAATCGCGGAGTGATCGGCCATGAGTGCGGCCAGCGTCAGCGAGGCCATCGTCGTGGTCAATGCGGGCTCCACCAGCCTGAAGTTCGCCGCCTATGCGGTGGACGCGTCCCGGTCGCTGCCTCTGCTCTGCCGCGGCCAGATCGAGAGTATGGAATCTGATCCCCATTTGGTCGTCAAGAGCGCGGCCGGCAAGCAATTGGGCGTGCACGAATGGGGCAAAGACCGCGCCATCGACCACAAAACAGCGCTGCACTTCGTCATCACCTGGCTGGAAGCCAATCTGGGTGACAGGAAGATTATAGCCGCCGGCCACCGCATCGTGCTCGGCGGAACCCGCTTCGAGGCGCCAGTGCGGATCGAGAGCGACGTTCTGGCGTATCTCGACTCGCTTGTGGTCATGGAGCCGTCGCACCAGCCCTATAACGTACGAGGAGCCCGGGCGCTGGCCGAGGCGTTCCCCGGCCTGCCGCAGGTGGCTTGTTTCGACAGCTCGTTCCATCGGACGATGCCGGAGGTGGCGCAGATCTATGCGTTGCCAAAGGATGTGCGCGATGCCGGAGTTCGGCACTGGGGCTACCACGGCATCTCCTACGACTACATAAGCCGGCAGGTGCCGAAATTCGCACCGCAGGCGCGGCGCGTCATCGCCGCGCATCTCGGCGGCGGCACCAGCATGTGTGCGATGCTGGACGGGCGCAGCGTCGAAACCACGATGGGCTTCGCCGCCATTTCCGGCCTGCCCATGGCGACGCGCTCGGGCGACGTGCCGGCGGGCGCACTGTTCTATTTGCTGCGCCGTAAGCTGTTCGACGACGCGTCGCTGGAGAAGATGTTGTACGAGCGCGCGGGCCTGCTCGGCCTATCCGGCATCAGCGACGACATGCGGGTGTTGCAGGAGAGCACGGATCCGCGCGCGGTCGCGGCGGTGGAGTATTTCGTCTACGCGATGACCAAATATGCCGGCGCCTACGCGGCCGTGCTCGGCGGGCTGGATGCTTTTGTTTTCACCGCCGGCATCGGCGAGCACTCCGCCCCCGTCCGCGCGGCGCTGTGCGCCAAGCTGGCGTGGCTCGGCGTGAAGCTGGACAAGCCGACGAACGATTCCAACGGGCCCCGTATTTCCACCACGGACAGTCGGGTTTCCGTGTGGGTCATTCCGACAGACGAGGAACGAATGATCGCGCAGCACACGTTGGCGCTCATTCGCCCTTAGCGCGCGCCAAGCCGCACATCTCGCCCCTCGGCTTCGGTGAGCGATCTGCAACAGGAGAACTGAGTACTGCCATGAGAGGACAGATAGAAGGTGAACAATGAATCGTATCCTGGTAGCGACGGATGGATCCGAGGGTGCAGATCGCGCGGTCGATTATGCCGCCCGTCGGGCGAAGGCCGATGGTGCCGAGCTCTTGATCGTCAATGTCATGGGTGGCTACGGGCTCCCGGACAAGGTGTTCCTGGCTTTCACCAATGACCAGAACGTCTTGCTGAAAGAGCTGCTGGCATCTCAATCGGCTGCGACACTGGCGACGGCAAGAGATCGCGCCCGGGAAGCCGGCGTCAGCACGATCGTGCTCGAATCGCGGACCGGCGAAGTCGCGCAGACGATCATCGATATTGCGCACGAAAAGAACGCGGACGCCATCGTCGTCGGCAAACGGGGTGCCGGGCGGGTCGCGGGAGTATTGCTCGGTAGCGTTTCGCAAAAACTTGTGAGTCTTTCGCCTTTGCCGTTGACCGTCGTCCCATGATCGGGAGCCATTCGGGATCACACTTGCACGCCATGCCAGCGGTTGAGTGATGCTTGGCCGATCTAATCGGACATGGGGACGGCACATCCGCGAGGTCGATCCTTGTGGCGCAGCAATTCGGTCGCAATCGAATATGGGTCAACGTAACCGTCCATCCAAAATGCCAAAAGGAACTATTTGGCATCAGCTGACGCTGCGTCTCAAAGTCAGAGTCGGTCCGACCCAATCAACGATTTGAATCAATATCCAAGATTGGATTTTTGAAAACGCGGGAGGCCATCAATGAAAGTCGCCCTATTCAGTACGCAGCATTTCGAGCGCCCATTCTTTTTGCAGGCGAACAAGACGTTTCGCCACGAATTGTTTTTTCACAATGAGGCGTTACACCAGGAGACGGCACCGATGGCGCATGGCTTCCCTGCCGTTTGCACCTTCGTCAATGACAAGTTGGATGCCGCGACAATGAGTGCACTTGTCGCGGGGGGCACGCGATTGGTTGCTTTGCGTTCGGCAGGTTACAACAATGTCGATCTTCCCGCGGCCGACAAGCTCAAGATAACGCTCATGCGTGTTCCGGCTTACGCGCCGCCCGCCATCGCCGAGTACGCCGTGGCGCTGATGCTGACCCTGAACCGCCATATCCACCAAGCTTATAACCGGGTGCGCGAGGGTAATTTCGATCTCAACAATCTGGTCGGGTTCAATATGTCAGGCAAGACGATCGGCATCGTTGGCACCGGCAAAATCGGCACTGCGCTGGCGCACATCATGAAAGGATTTGGCTGCGAGTTGCTTGGATATGACGTCTATCACAATCCAGCCTGCATTGAACTCGGTCTGCGATACACCGACCTGCCAACGCTCCTAGCGCAATCCGACATTATTTCCATTCATTGCCCTCTTACACCAGAAACAAAACATTTGATCAACGAGCAAACGATCCAGCTGATGAAGCCCGGAACAATGCTCATCAATACGGCGCGAGGCGCGATCGTTGACGCGAGCGCCGTATTGGAAGCGTTGAAGAACAAGGACCGATTGAGCTACTTCGGTATGGATGTCTATGAAGAGGAAGGTCCGCTGCTATTCTCGGATCTGTCGTCAACCATCATCCAAGACGATGTGTTCGAACGTCTTATAACGTTGCCAAACGTCGTCGTTACCGGCCACCAGGCTTTTCTAACGCGAGAGGCGCTTACGCAAATCGCCGATATTACGCTCGGCAATATCAGCGATTTTGAAGCAGGAAGTCCAAAAGCCGAAAACATCATTACGACACGCAAATAGGATGATGATCCTTTCGGGATCGAACGCCGTGAACCGAGCAGACGTCAACGTGCCACATTTACGGTCGCAAACGGGCACTATCGTTCGGCGCCGCCCGCCAAGCGCGCGATCGGGGAATAGCAAGAGATGACCGGAGCCAAGGAGTCGGAAGACACAGCCGATCGTGGCGACGGCTCGGCGTCGCCGCTGGGGGTCCTAGCTCGCTTCCTAAGGGGGCGGCCGCTCGCCAATCGGGAAGGCCGCTCGCGAGAGATAGGCGTTGCCGAAGGGGTGCCGGCGCTCGGACTCGATGGCCTGAGCTCTTCGGCGTACGGACCGGAAGCAGCTCTCAGCATCTTGGTCGCGGCGGGCGCAGCCGGGCTCGCCGACCTCGGCCCGATCATGCTGGTCATCCTCGCATTGCTCGCGATCCTGTTCGTCTCCTACTGGCAGACCATCAAAGCCTATCCGATAAGCGGCGGCGCCTATACGGTCGCCAAGGAAAACCTCGGCGTGAACGCGAGCCTCTTGGCGTCTGCGGGCATCATGGTGGACTACGTCCTCAACGTCGCTGTCGGCATTTCCGCGGGAGTGGCGGCTCTGGTTTCGGCGGTGCCTGCGCTGCACGACTACACGCTGCCGCTTTGCCTTGGCATCCTCGTCCTCCTGACGTTCGTCAACCTGCGGGGGACGATGGATGCCGGGCGGCTGTTCGCACTACCTACTTATCTGTTCATCGCGTGCTTCATGATTGTTCTCGCCCTTGGCGCTTATGCCGCCATGACGAGCGGCGGACATCCGCAACCGGTCGCGCCGCCGCCGGCGCCGCCAAGAGCCGTCGAGGCGGTTGGCCTATGGCTATTGCTACGGGCGTTCGCCTCAGGCTGCACGGCGATGACCGGCGTCGAGGCGATCAGCAACGGTGTCGACGCATTTCGCGAGCCGTGCGTGGCCAACGCCCGTCGGACGCTCGCTGCGATTGTCGTAACTTTGGGCATCCTGCTCGGCGGCATCGCCTACCTCGCAATGTCCTACGGCATCATGGCCATGGACCAGACCCAGGCTGGTTACCAAAGCGTGCTGTCGCAGCTCGTCGGGGCGGTGGCGGGACGCGGTATCTTCTATTACGTGGCGATTGCCAGCGCGCTTTGCGTCCTTTGCTTGTCCGCGAGCACGAGCTTCGTCGGTTTGCCGCGTCTGTGCCATGTCGTGGCGCAGGATGAGTTCTTGCCGCGGCCGTTTGCGACCTTCGGACGACGGCTGGTGTCTTCGGTCGGTATCATCTTTCTCGCGCTTACCGCCGGACTGCTGTTGACCGCATTTGACGGCATCACCGACCGCTTGATTCCGCTTTTTGCCATCGGCGCATTCTTGACATTCACCATGTCGCAAACGGGCATGGTGGTGCATTGGCGGCGCGAGCTGCGCGACATGCGCCACGCGACGGAACGCCGACGGGTCTGGATCAATCTCGTCATCAATGCCGTCGGCGCCTCGACAACGGCGACAGCGCTCGTGGTGATCGTGGTGGCGAAGTTCGCGCAGGGCGGCTGGATCACGATCATCGCCATTCCTTGCGTCATTGTGCTGCACAAGGCGATCAAGCGGTATTACGAGGACATCCGCGATCAACTGCGGGACGAGGAGCCGCTCAAATTTCATCAGAGCAAGCCGCCGATCGTCCTGGTCACAGTACGAGAATGGAATCGAATGGCCGACAAGGCGCTCGGCCTCGCCATGGAGCTATCATCGGATGTGACGGCGGTTCGTCTGGCGGCGCTCGAAGGACCGGACGTGAAGGAGGAAGAGCGAAAGCTTCGCGAGCAATGGGTGAAGGACGTCGAAGAGCCCGCGCGCGCGGCGCACTATCCGAACCCGCCGCAGTTGGCTTTCCTGAGCGCTCCCTACCGGCGCATTCACGCGCCGTTCTTGAAACTGATCAAAGAGATCGAGGATAAGAATCCCGATCGTACGATCGCGGTGCTGATCCCGGAGCTCGTCAAGCAACACTGGTGGGACTACCTCCTGAACTCCCAGCATGCCCGGCGGCTTCGCTCCTTGGTGCTCACCTATGGCGGACCGCGCGTGGTGGTCATCGCCGTGCCCTGGTATTTGACGCCGCCAAAGATCGAGGAGGCGATGAGCGAGGAAGAGGCCGCAGTACCCTTCCGGGTGCGAAATGTGCTCGGCTTCAGCCGGCGGCGATCGAGTCGCAAGCCAGCGTAGGCCGTTAACCTGCCAGAATGCCGAGAAGGCCAGGTCGCGTCGCTACGTCTCGCCGACGGACAGCGCCGCAACAGTGTTCGGCCGCTTGCGCCAATTGCTCAAACGATCGAGGTAGAGATAAACCACCGGCGTGGTGAACAGGGTCAGGGCCTGGCTTAGCAGCAGGCCGCCCACCATGGTATAGCCGAGCGGTTGGCGGAGTTCGGAGCCGGTGCCGGTTCCCAACATCAACGGCAAGCCGCCGAGGATCGCGCACATCGTCGTCATCATGATCGGACGGAAGCGCAACACGCAGGCCTGGTAGATCGCTTCCTCCGGCCGCAGCTTCTGCTCGCGCTGGGCGTGCAGCGCGAAATCCACCATCATGATGCCGTTCTTTTTCACGATGCCGATGAGCATGATGATACCGATAATCGCGATGACGCTGAGGTCATAGCCGAACAGCATCAGCATTAGGAGGGCGCCGACCCCGGCTGAGGGGAGTGTCGAGATGATGGTCAGGGGGTGAACGAAGCTTTCGTAGAGCACACCGAGGATGAGGTAGACGACCAGCAGCGCGGCCGCGATCAAATAGGGCGTCGTCGCCAGCGACGACTGGAAGGCCTGCGCCGTGCCCTGGAACGACCCGGTCAGTGTCGCCGGAACACCGAGATCGGACTCGACCTGCTGAACCGCCGTCACGGCATCGCCGAGCGCCGCCCCTCCCGCCAGATTGAAGCTCACGGTCACCGATGGAAACTGGCTCTGATGATTGATGGCGAGATATGACGTCCTCGTCATGTCCACGCGCACGAAGGTCGATACCGGTACCTGCTGTCCCGCCATCAACGGTGAGGTGAGATAGAGCTTGTCGAAAAGGCGCGGATCGGTCTGCAGAGCCGGCTCGACCTCCAGGATGACGTGATAGGCGTTGAGCTGCGTGAAATACTGTGTCACCTGACGCTGGCCGATGGCGTCGTAGATCGTCGCGTCGATCAGCGTCGGCTGTATGCCGAAGCGTGCCGCCCGGTCGCGGTCGATGGTCACGGTCGCGGTGCCGGCGTTCGCCTGCTGATCGCTGGTGACGTCGGCGAGCTGCTTCAGTGCCTGCAGCTTGGCCACCAGCTTGGGCGCCCAGACATCGAGTTCGTCGAGATCAGCGTCCTGCAGCGTGTATTGGTACTGAGTCCGGCCGAGGCGGCCACCGACCTTGATGTCCTGCAGAACCTGGAGATAGAGATTGGCGCCCTCGATGGTCGCAAGCTTGGGGCGCAGCCGGGCGATGATCTGGTCGGCGCTCGCCTGGCGCTGGGCCCGGGGTTTCAAGGTGATGAAGAAGGTGCCGCTGTTGAAGGTCGAGGCGCCGGCGGAGTAGCCGACGCCGGCCACATCCGGATCCTAAGCGATGATCTCGGCCATTGCGCCGAGATGGCCCCACATCGCCGCCGAGGAGATGTTCTGCGCCCCCTCGGCGCTGCCGAAGATGAGTCCGGTGTCCTGCTCCGGAAAGAAGCCCTTCGGGATCAGAATGTACAGGACAACCGTGACCATCATCGTGCCGAGGAACACGCAAAGAGTCAACCGACGATATTTCAGGGCGCGCTTCAGGCCCCATTCGTAGCCCGCCAGCAGCCGGTCGAACATTCGCTCGAAGAACAGATAGAGGCGACCGTGACGGGCCACCTGCTTACTCTTCAGGAAGCGTGAACACATCATCGGCGTCAGCGACAGTGCGATGCTCCCCGAGATCAGAATCGCCACTGTCACGGTGACCGCGAACTCCCGAAACAGCCGGCCGACGATGCCGCTCATCAACAGCAGGGGAATGAACACGGCGACCAGCGAGAGGCTGATCGAGATGATGGTGAAGCCGATCTCGCCGGCCCCCTTGAGCGCCGCCTCGAGCGGCGTCAGGCCCTCCTCGATGTAGCGGACTATGTTCTCCAGCATGACGATCGCATCGTCCACCACGAAGCCGACGGCGATCGCGAGCCCCATCAGCGAAAGGTTGTCGATGCTGTAATCGAGGAGATACATCACCGCGAACGTCCCGGTCAGCGACAGCGGCACGGCGATAGCGGGGATGATGGTCGCCCAGACGGTGCGTAGAAAAAGGAAGATCACCGCGACCACCAGGATGATGGTGATCGCCAGGGTGGTCTCCATGTCGGTGACTGAGGCGCGGATCGTCTGGGTGCGATCCGAGAGGATCGCCACGTCGATCGCCGCGGGGATCGAGGCCTGGAGATGCGGCAGCGCCGCCCGCACCTGATTGACCGTATCGATCACGTTGGCTCCGGGCTGTTTATAGACCGCCAGCAGGATGCACCGGGTGCCGTTCGCCCAAGCAGCGAGCTTGGTGTCCTCGGGCCCGTCCACCGCGCGGCCGATGTCGCGGATGCGAACCGGTGCGCCGCTCCGGTAGGCGATGACGACGTCGTTCCACGGCGCCGCGGAGAGGATCTGATCGTTGTCGTAGACTGCGAAGCTCTGCTGCGCGCCGTCGAAGGTACCCTTCGGCGCGTCGGCCGTGGCGTTGACGATCTGCGCCCGGACGTCCTCGAGAGCGAGACCGAGCGATGCGATCTTTGCGGGGTCGAGTTGAATGCGTACCGCCGGCTTCTGCTGGCCGTTGACCTTGATCTGGGCAACGCCGCTGATCTGCGAAAGCTGCTGGGTCAGGATATTCTCGGCGGAATCGTCGATCACCGTGAGCGGCAGCGAGGCCGAGGTCAGCGCCAGAAGCAGGATCGGCGAGTCCGCCGGATTGACCTTCTTGTAGCTGGGCGGGCTCGGCAGGTTGGTCGGCAATTGTCCGCCGGCGGCGTTGATCGCCGACAGGATGTCGCCCGCGGCGGCATCGATGTCGCGAGCGAGATTGAATTGCACGGTAATCGAGCTCGAGCCGAGCGAACTCGTCGAGGTCAGTTCGGTCACCCCGGCGATCAAGGCGAATTGTCGCTCGAGCGGGGCCGTCACGCTCGCGGCCATGGTCTCGGCGCTGGCCCCCGGCAAGTTGGTGGAGACCTGGATGGTAGGAAAGTCGACCTGCGGCAGCGGCGCGACCGGCAGCATTGGAAAAGTCACCACCCCGATCATCAGCAATCCGATCGCCAGCAGCGTCGTCCCGATCGGACGGCGGATGAACGGTTCGGAGATGTTCATCGCGGCGCGGGCGTCGTTGGAGGCACCGCGGGGGTTATTGGGGCGGTCGTCGAGGTCGCGGGCGCCGCTGTGGATGCCGCAGGCGGCGTTGCGGAGATCATCTTGACGCTCGCGCCGGGACGAAGCTTCAACTGCCCGTCGACCACGACCTGATCGTCCGCCGATACCCCGGATTCGATCAGCGCCATGGGCGCGCCAGGATTGGCCCCCGAAACCTTGATCGGCCGCATCTCGACCGTATTGTCGGCCTTGACGACATAGGCGTAGACGCCCTTGGGACCGACCTGCACGGCGGCGGCTGGCACGGTGACCGCGTTATGGCGCGTCTCGACCAAGAGCTTCGCGTCGACGAACTGCCCGGGCCAGAGCGCATGATCCTGGTTCGGGAACGTCGCCTTCAACTCGATCGTGCCGGTGGCCTGGTTGATCTGATTGTTGATCAACAGCACCGTTCCCTGGCCCAGCACCTTGTTGTCCGCCCGGCTCGACGCGACGACCGTCAGAGGTCCCGCCGCCATTTGCCGGTTGACCACGTCGAAATCGTCCTCCGGGAGAGTGAACAGCACCGAGATCGGCTCGATCTGCGTCACCACCACCAGGCCGGTGGTATCGGTCGTTTGCACGATGTTGCCGGCATCGATCATCCGCACGCCGGTGCGGCCGGCGATCGGCGAGGTAATCGTGGTGTACGCAAGCTGGACCGCGGCGTAATCGATCTTCGCCTGATCGTTCTTGACCGTCGCTTCGTCCTGCGCGACCAGCCATTTTTGCGTGTCGCGCAGCTGCGCCGCGATCGAGCTCTCAGCGGTCAGCTTCTCGTAGCGCAGCAGATCGAGCTTGGCGTCGGCGAGCAACGCTTCATCGTGCGCCTTGGTGGCGACGACCTCATCGAGCTGTGCCTGATAGGGACGGGGGTCGATCTGGGCCAGCAGATCGCCGGCCTTTACGTCCTGACCCTCGACGAAGACGACTTTGTCCAGGGTCCCGTTGACGCGAACGTGGACGGTCACGGTGTTGTAGGCTTGCACCGTGCCGAGCCCGGTAAGATAAACCGGCACGTCGCCCGCCTGCGCCACTGCCGCAACCACCGGTATCGGCGGAACGGGCGGCGCCGGCGTGGGTTTGAGCAATTCCCTCAGGAGCAGCCACGAGCCGATCCCGGCCAGGCCGACCAGGGCAGCCCCTAGAAAAAACCACCAGATGCGCCGCCGCGATCGACCGTGAGCGTCGACGGCGGATGTGGCAACATAGGCTCTCACATCGGGTTTGTCGGCCTCCGGAACGCTGCCCGCACCGGCGAGCCCCCGAGAATCGGCGATTGGGTTTGCCACCGTCGACCCTCGTGCCGTTTGTTCTAAGAGAAACCGATCACCCATCCGATAAGCACCTCCGTACTCGGTCGGCGCGCGCCTCGCGTATGATGATCGTCGGTTCGATGCATTTGTGAGCAATATTGGTCACACGGACGCACCTCAATTGAATTTCGCCGATTTTCCGAAGCATTGCAACGCTATTGGCGACGACAAACGTTGAATGATTTATTCAGCGCTGATAATCAGCGCCAACAATTTCACAGTTTATAATTGTGGCGGATAAAGCCAAGTTGCATTGATGCAGATCAACTGTGTCCGACACCGGACATTTATCCCGTTTCGATGGTCACACTCGCATTGAACGGCTGATCAGCCCGGTCGGCTGCGGCGCGAAGCTTGCTGGGTGAATCTCAGGAAGATCACCTCGCGTCGCCGGCCAGCGTGGGGCATATCTCACGAAATTTCGTAACGAAAAGCGCGTGCATTGGTGCGCCGCGCGTTATCGAAGATAATGAACTTGGCGCAGACCAAAGCAGGTCAATCCAAGTCGATGAACGTCTTCAATCGGTCGAGCTTGAGTTTGAGGTTACGCGGCGCAACCCGGTGAAGCATGCCCCCGCCTTCAAGACGGGCCAGCGCGCGGGTCACCGTTTCCGCCGACGTGCCGAGATAGTCCGCGATATCGTACCGGCTCATCGGAAGAGTCAGAATTTGTTTGCTCCGATCGAAGTAATGCTCATGGGCCGAACAATCGACCAGAACGACGGCAACGCGTCGCAGAATGTTGAACCGCCCCATCACAATGAGTTGGCGTTGCATGTTGCGCAGGTCGTATACCGCCTTGACGAGGAATGCATCCTGAATGTTCGGATTCTTCAGAAGGAAGCGCTCGAGCTTTCTAACCGGGAACCGGTAGACCCTGGACGAGGCGATGGTCTCCGCTGAATTGACGTACTTTCCATGATCCGCGAGCCCGAACAGGTCGCCAGGCCAATGAAATGCCAGGATCTGACGTTCGCCATTGCGCATCGTGTGATAGATCCGAACCACTCCGTCGATTAGGAGATAGGTGAAAGCAGCGTCATCGCCTTGTGAAAATGTCTTCGAAGCGACGGTCCGGAGGTCAATAATCTGCGCCACCCGCCTGAGCTCGGCCTTGTCGGAGGCGGTGAGTGCAAGATACGGGGCTTCCTCGCCGTGTTCGCGCGGCCAGCTGCGGGTCGCGCGTATGCGGATGTCGGCATGGCTTGGGTTGCTGGAGGCGGGCATCGGGGGTCAGCCAACGCTCCGCCGGACGGTTGCGTGGACTTTATTGCTCGCGGACGCTGCCGGCTCGAGCAGGCTCCTCGCAGTGATCGGCGCCGGGCGGCATAGGCTTCTTCCGACCGGCTTTTGCCGCAGAGCGGTGGAGCAGCGCGTCAGTTTCGACGCCCATTCAGGAAACAGCATGGTCTTGATAAGTGTTTCATTGCGGAACATAGTCGACAATCGGTTATTATCCGCCCACGTCTAAGATATGAAATTCGGGGTCCCTCATCCTGACTTTTGTCAGGGCCCAAGGGCCTATCCACCGTTAATTTGGCCGGGGCAGCGCGTCAAACAGTACCCTTCCATGTCGAAATTAAATCCAGTAAGGGCAAGATTCGACCTCGCCCCACGATCCGCATTCTCGTGAGCACCTCATGCCTAAGCGTCTGATCGGGAGACAAGCGACGCGTTCGCGTAAGGCCAAAACGGTGCGGCCGCGATCGAGCCGGCGCTCGCCGGCGGCGCGTAGCCATCCTCGCGGCAGCGGGGAATTCCCGGTTGTCGGAATAGGCGCTTCGGCGGGTGGCCTTGATGCCTGCCGGAAGCTCATGGACGCGCTGCCTGCGACCGGTGGCATCGCCTTCATCCTCGTCCAGCATCTCGATCCGACCCACGAAAGCATGATGGTGGACCTGCTGGCCGGCCACACGTCGATGACCGTGCGGCAGGCGACGGAAGGAATGCCGATCGAGCGCGACCATCTTTATGTCATTCCGCCCGGAACCTATCTGTCTGTCCGCAATGGCGCCCTGCATCTTTCCGAGCCCCGCGCGCGTCATGGTTCGCGACTGCCTTTCGACTTTTTGCTCTACTCGTTGGCGGAAGAGTACGGCAAGCGCGCTATTTGCGTGATCCTCTCAGGAACAGGGGCCGACGGCAGCCTTGGTCTGAAAGCCGTGAAGGAAAAAAGCGGGCTCGTCATCGCGCAGGATCCTGACGAGGCCGGCTATGATGGCATGCCGCGGAACGCGATCATGACGGGCGCCGTGGACCTTGTGCTTCCGGTGGCCAAGATTCCTGAAGCGCTCGTCAAATACGGCCGGCGGATAGCGCTTTCGCGCAAGCCGAACAATTTGCGCCCGCGGGATGTGCCGGTGGACCGGTTGGCCCAGATCGTCGATCTCCTGCGCACGAAAACCGGCCATGATTTCAGGCTTTACAAGCCGGGCACGTTGCGGCGCCGGATCGAGCGGCGCATGGCGATGGCGAAGATCAAGACCGATGACATGGATCGGTATCTCGCACTGCTGCGCAGCGACACAGGCGAGCTAGGCCTTCTTGCCAAGGACCTGTTCATCAATGTCACCAGCTTCTTCCGCGATCCGAAGGTATTCGATTTTCTGGCGGAAAAGATCGTTCCCGACCTGATCCGCCGCCACACGTCCGATGACCCGCTGCGCATCTGGATTGCCGGGTGCAGCACCGGCGAGGAGGCCTATTCCCTTGCCATGCTTTTCCATGAACAGAGCACTGCGGCCAAGCGCAACGTCAAACTGCAGGTCTTTGCCTCCGACGTCGATCCGGATGCTGTAGCGCATGCCCGCGAAGGTCTCTACCCGGAAGCAATCGAGGCAGACGTGCCGGCGGCTCGGCTCGCCCGCTTCTTTTCGAAGGAAGGTCACAATTACAGAGTGACGCCCGAACTGCGCGCGGCGGTGGTCTTCACAGTACAGGATGTGCTGACCGATCCGCCCTTCTCACGTCTCGACTTGGTTTCGTGCCGCAATCTTCTGATCTATTTGCGCCCCGAGGCACAGGCAAAGGTCATCTCGCTTTTCCATTTTGCTCTGCGCGAGGGCGGCCTTCTCCTTCTGGGCACTGCCGAGACGGCGGGCAACGCCACCGATCGGTTCGAGGTGATCGCCAAGCAGGAGCGGCTCTATCGGCACATCGGTCGCGGCCGGCCGCGAGAACTCGGCTTTTCGCCGAGCGGCGGTGATGGCGTGCGGGTCCCCGCGCGCCCGGCACAAGGCCAATTGCCCTCGCGCCAAGTCGCTCTCGCCGACCTTTGCCGACGCCTGGTACTGGAGACCTACGCGCCGGCGGCGGTCCTGATCAACCGCAAGCACGAGTGCCTCTATTCCTTGGGACCGATGGACCGCTACCTGCGCGTGGCGCCGGGACACCCCACCCACGATTTGCTCGCCATGGTGCATCAGGGAATGCGTACCAAGCTCAGGTCGGCGATCCAGTTGGCCAGCCAAGATTACGCGCGAATTGTCGTCCCGGGCGGGCGGACGAGCCACGGCGGCAATCCAGGCTCGTTCAGCATCGCCGTACAGTCGGTTCTGAGCGAGGGCGAGCCGCTTCTGTTGATTTGCTTCATCGACGAGCCGAAGCAGGAGCGCAGACAAGGTCGCCCGACCGCTCCGGGAGACGTTCCGCGGGTGGCCGAGCTCGAGCGGGAACTTGAAGCCAGCAGGACCGAGCTCGAGGGTGCCATCCGCAACCTCGAGATTTCAAACGAAGAGCAGAAGGCGGCCAATGAAGAAGCATTGTCCAACAACGAGGAATACCAATCGACGAACGAGGAGCTACTGACGTCGAAGGAGGAATTGCAGTCGCTCAACGAGGAACTCACCGCCCTCAATAGCCAGCTCCAGGAAACCCTGGAGCGGCAGCGTACGACCTCCAATGATCTGCAAAATGTTCTGTACAGCACCGATGTTGCGACGGTCTTCCTCGACACCGAACTGAATATCCGCTTCTTCACGCCGGCCACCAAAGCGCTCTTCCATGTCATTCCCGGCGACGTCGGGCGGCCGCTCGCAGACCTCAGCTCGCTGGCGGCCGATAACGCCCTTCTGGCGGATGCCCGAACGGTGCTGCAAACCCTCGCGCCGATCGAGCGAGAAATCGAATCTCAGAGCGGCGCCTGGTACATCCGTCGCGTGTTGCCGTACCGCACCCAAGACGAGGGCGTGGACGGCGTCGTCATCACCTTTGTCGAAATCACCGAGCGCAAGCACATAGCGGAAGCACTGGAGACGGCAGAGCGGCAAGCGGAGCTGGCCAATGCCGCTAAATCACGGTTTCTCGCTGCCGCGAGCCACGACCTGCGGCAGCCGCTGCAAACGCTCAAGCTGGTGCAAGGCATCTTGGCCAAGAAGATCAGGGAGAACAAGAACGACGAAGCCTTGAAGCTGGTCGCACGGCTCGATGATGCGGCGGTCGCTATGTCGGGCATGCTCAACGGGCTGCTTGACATAAACCAGATCGAGGCCGGCACTGTGCACGCCGAAATGGTCAGTTTCCCAATCAAGGGTTTGCTTGACAGATTGAGAGACGAGTTCGCCTATCACGCGCAAGCAAAGCTGCTTGCCTTGCATGTGGTCTCGTGCGGCCTTTCCATACATAGCGACCCGCGTCTGCTCGAGCAGATGATCCGCAACCTGCTTGCCAACGCCGTGAAATACACCAAGCGCGGCAAGGTGCTGCTCGGTTGCCGTCGCCACAAGGGTATGTTGAGCATCGAAATCTGGGACACCGGAATTGGCATCCCCGACAATGAACTGCAAGCGATCTTCGAGGAGTACCATCAGCTCGACAATGCCGCGCGTGAACGCAGCCGTGGGCTCGGCCTTGGTCTCTCCATCGTGCAACGCCTGGGGAATTTGCTGGGTCATCGGATAAGCGTCCGCTCACATCCGGGCAAGGGCTCAGTCTTCGCGATCGAGGTCATGCTCGCGCCGAGCGGAACGGCACCGCAACTTGCGCACCACAAAGATGACGAGGTAGTCGAGGGTGTTCGCCGCACTGCCGCGATCCTGGTCGTCGAGGACGATCCCGACGTGCGCGAACTCCTCACGTTGGCCCTCAAGGACGAGGGCCATCGCGCGAAAGCGGCGCCTGACGGTATCGCAGCGCTGAAACTCGTCGCGCGCGGAACAGTCCGACCTGACGTTATCGTCGCAGACTACAATCTGCCAAAAGGTATGGACGGGCTCCAGGTCATCGCGAAGCTACGGGAAAAGCTTCATCGCCAAATCCCGGTCATCATTCTGACCGGTGATATCTCGACCGACACCCTGCGCGATATCGCTCGCCACGACTGTGTGCAGCTCAACAAGCCGGTGAAATTAAAGCATCTGACACAGGCCATCCAGCGTCTCCTTCCCATTTCGCAATCCGCGCCGCATCCGCACGCTCCGCATCCTGCCGAAGCGGTCAGCGCTGCAGGCCCGCCGGTCGTCTTCATCATCGACGACGACAGCCACGTACGCGAGGGGATTCGCGCGGTGCTCGAGGAAGCCGGCCGGACCGTCGAAGATTTTCCGACTTGCGAGGCATTCCTCGAAGCCTATCGTCCGGGCCGCGGTGCATGCCTTTTGATCGACGCCTACCTACCCGGGATGAACGGCCTCCAATTGCTGCAGCAGCTCCATGATGCAGGCCATCGGCTGCCGGCGATCATGATTACCGGGAATGCCGACGTATCGATGGCGGTTCAAGCCATGAAGGCCGGCGCTTCGGACTTCATCGAGAAGCCAATCGGCCCCACCGAACTGGTCGCCAGCGTCGAGCAAGCTCTCGAACAGTCGCGGGATTCGAACAAGCTTTTCGCCTGGCGGCAGGCTGCATCGAACCGCATCGCGGGCCTCACTCACCGAGAGCGCCAGATCATGGAATTGATCCTCGCCGGACATCCCAATAAAAACATCGCCGCGGATCTCGGCATCAGCCAGCGCACTGTCGAGAACCATCGCGCCTCGATCATGAAGAAAACCGGCTCGAAGTCGCTTCCGGCTTTGGCCCGCTTGGCGCTTGCCGCCGGCGCGGGATAGTGCGGACGAGCGCGTGTTCGGCACAGACCTCCATTCACGGCTGCCCGCCAAGTAATCCCGTATTGTCGTTGCCATTGGGCCGCCAACCGTTGGACAACAAACGCGCGCCCGTCTCCGCTAATTTCTGACCGTCGGCGAATATGCGTTTGGCGTCCTCGGTTGCCATCTCCATCTGCCGGCTGGCCCATTCCTGATAGGCCGTCGCGACCTCAGGCATCGAGCGAGCCGCCGTAAGCTTCGTGACAAACTCGGACCCTAGTTTTGCATGCGATTGCATCCGGTCGATCCAGTTCCGGTTCACTTCTTGGAATTTTTGCCAATTGCTCCGTCTGCATTGCGACAAGCTCGTCAAGACGCTTTTTCCGATTGCGGCTAATTCCGGTGGAATTAGATTTGATGGCGCCGATTTCTCCGCCTTGTCGGCGCGACGTTCCGTCTGGCCGATAGTCCTCACTCCATTCGCTCGCCATTGAAGGCGTCTGCGAAGCTAGCTGTTAATAAGCGATCCGCGCTGTTCTCGAGCTGCGTTATTCACCCAGCGCGCGGTCCTTAAACTGTGAATAAGCGCCGAAGTTTGACCCCTCCAATCGGATAATAATCAACATCTTTGCTTGGCGATCGGCGCTCAGACCCTACGCCGATTCACAAGCAGGCTGCTCATTTCCGATATCTTGTTGCCGATCGGCGACGTCAGACCGTAAGTGTGGCCGTGGCCAGTCAATGTTGCCGATCCGCTTCAGGCCGGCTGTTCACTTCCACATAAGCACTCCTGATCCGGCGCGCGATCGCAGCGGCCAGCGCATTCTTGCTCCCTGCCGGCGTCGTTTCCGCCGCCCAAAGCACCCACATTTTGTCGTGCCGGCTCATCCGGCGCCAGAGCGCGATAAACGCTGCAAGCGAACGAATATAGGTGATGGCGCGCACCGCACGGACGCGCCATCGGCCATAATATTGGACCCGCGTCATCTCGGCCGCACATCAGCGATCAGTACCGCCGGCTCGGCGGCGGATTCGACCGTATCGTGGGGCCCGTTCCAGTCTTCGTCGTGCACGTCAAGCACGATCTCGACGGCGCGCGGCGGCAGGATATCGTCGACGCCCTCCTATACCCGCGCACAACGACGCGATGGTCGCCGTCAAAGCGTCGGAGATGTGCGATCAGCTCGGTGACGGTCATTTATGTGTCCTCCACTCCGGACCAAACGTCGAATCGGCCCATCGGATAACGGCTTCAATTGCGTCGTCAGGTAGCGTCGGATAGTCGTCGAAAATGGAGCGTAAACAATCGAGGATCGTCTCCGCCGGGATGCGTGTACCTTTAATCACCGGCATACCGTCCATGATCGACGGGTCGCGGACGACTTCGCTCATTTAGATCTCCACCACGAAATCCGACTGCGCCGGCCGCGCCGACTTGTCGAGTTCGTCCTCCGAATTCGGATAACCAATCGCGTTGCGTATCAGCCGCGTGCGGCCGTGCCGGTTGTCGGAGGCTCCGTGATGGTGTCCGTAAATCCATAAGGCAGCGCCGACCTGATCCACGTCCCCGCGCGACGGCGGAAAATGCGTTACGACAACGTCCACCCGCGCCGAGCGCAGATACCTCACGGCCTCCGAGTGTTGCCAGGTGTGCAGGTCCCAAAGCGTGGCGCCGGCGAACCGCACGCCGCCGATATCGACGTCGGCACACTCCAGAAAATGCACGTGACATTGCTGCGCGTACCCACGCCCACGATAGATCGTGTCGTACACCCCGATATCGCCGAAGAATTCGTGATTACCGGCCACGAAAATCGCCGGCTTGTCCCCGGCGAGCGCCCGGACGATTCCAAGCGAAGCGAGGATGTCGTCATGGACGTCGCCGGCGCAGACCAGGACATCAAAGTCTGGCCGCGGCGGATCGAAATCCGACCGCCGCTCACAGTGCAGATCCGAAATCACCCACAGTTTCACGGCGACCTTGCTTCTCGTAATCGCACCCTGATCTGTTTGAGCCCGACCGGCTGAAACCCCCAGCAATCGACCCCGACGTCTGTCGATTGCTCCGTGCCCGGCAGCGTACCGTGGCTGTGTCCGTAGAGGTGGAGCGCGCCCCTGTGTTGCCCCTGCCAGGTCCGCATCGCGTAGTGGCACAGGACGACACGCTGGCCGTCGATGCTCACCTCCACGATTTGTCGCGTCTGCGACGACCACGGCAACGCGAGTGCCTCATCGTAATCGTGGTTACCCGGCACCAAATGCTTGCGCCCCTGCAGGCGTCCAAATATCCACCGCAGCCTGCTTGGCTTGATGCGGTACGCGAAATCTCCGATGTGCCATACATCGTCATCCGGTCCAACGACTGTGTTCCAGTTCGCGATCAGCGCGTCATCCATTTCCTCGACGTTCGCGAAGGGGCGCTTACACAGCCCGATGATGCCTGCGTGGCCGAAGTGAGTGTCGGCGATGAACCAGGTGGCCATCAGGATTTCTCCTTCCCACGGGCGCGGTTCCAACAACTATAGATTTCCTTTTTCAACAAGCGCATCTTCGCAGGCTCAAGAGTCGTCCCGCTCGTCACGCCATCGTCGGCGCTCGACGTCGTAATCGACGGGCACCGCGATCGATGTGAAAGCATCTCGATCGAAATCGTAGCGACGCGCCGTGACAAACGAGCGGTTTCCGACGTAGTGGCGGCTGATCTCGATCCCGGCGCGGCCGGGCTTTGGGGCGAGCGGCCGACCTTGCCCGTGGTCGTCGCATGCAGTGCGATACCAACCGTGGTCATCCCAAAGATGACCGCGGCGGCCGCACACCTCGCATATGAATGCGGAGCGTGCTTCGGCAAGTTCTCTTGCCGTGTCGACGGCTAACTCGGCTGCCGACGAGAGGCGGGATGATTGCTGGTAGGCGCGGAGCCTCCCAAACTTTTCCTTGATTTGCACGAACGCGAATGTCGCGGCGGGTTCTGATGCGATGGCCGCCTCCACGCGTCGGCAGAGGCGCTCCAGGATTTGGCGCCAGCCGGGCCCCACGTTCGGCCACCCGGCACACCCGAGCAGGGCGCCTTCCTCTCCTTCCACGCGGACGATTGTTCCGAACAGGCGCGGATGGTCCGCGACTAGAAGCGAACGCCAGTCGAGGAGGACGTCAGACATCAAAGTTCCCCCTCACGATAAGGACGATCAACGACGCCGGCCGGCGGCTCTGGCAGAAAACCCATTTCGACAGCTCCTGCTGCACGGCGCCTTCATTCGGCGCCACTGGTCGGCGGCGCACGACGTGCGAACTCGAACGTCCGGTTGTCCGCATCGGGCTCGTCGATCGGATCGGCGAAGCCGGCCGCGAGCGCCGCGGTGACGGCATTATCGGCGGCATCAAAGGGACTTTCCGCCGCCGCTGCTTCGCCGGGACCGGCGGCGAGCATGGCCGGATCCTCGGCTTCGGTCGGGCCACAAGTCTCGATGATGCTTTGGGCCTCAAAGCCATCGACGCGCCGAACCTCCAGCAGCCGCTCCGTAATCTGCTCGAGCGCGGCACGGTGGCGGCTCAGGAGCGCGGTCGCGGCGCCGTACTTTTTTGCCAGCAAGCGATGGACGGCGAGACGCATGTAGCCGGTGTTCAGCACCGGTTCCGGTTCGCGCATCGGCGCGAGATAAACGAGGGCATGTGGGCCGGCATAGCCTAGGCTCCCCACCATAGCTGCGGCGATCCTGGTGGCGCCGGCAAGGTCGGAATTGCGGGCTCCGGCGGAGCCTTGGCCCGGAGCGCCGAACAACAATTGCTCGGCGGCGCGGCCCGCCAGCAATACCTGGAGCATCTTCGAAAGCTCCTCCTCGGTTCCCGCTCCTCGGTGACCACGCATGCGCCAAACCGCGCCGCTGCTGTCGGTCTGGTCTCGCAAGACGGCATAAACATCCTCCGGGCCGAAATGGAGGACGTCGGCGACGAGATGACCGGCCTCGTGCGCCGCGGACCGCCGCAGCAAATGAGGCGGACGGTCACGGGGGCCCATGATCGCCCGGAGGAGATCGTCCAGGACCAAGGATCTTTCCTCGTGTCGGGCAAACCGGCGCGCGTCCTTGACCAGACGCTCCACATCGGCACCCGTCGAGCCGAGCGCGAGCAGCGCCACCTCCGTGAGATCCGTATCGGCAAGGTCGCCGCGCAGCCGGACGCGAAACATTTTTTCGAGGTCGGCGGGTCCCGGCATTCCGATGTGGATGACCCGGTTGAGGCGTCCGCTGCGTAGGATGGCGGGATCGCAGCGGTACACGTCGTTCGAGGCGCCGATGAAGATCACCCCGTCGCGGCCGGCGAGAGAATCAAGCTGCTCCAGGAGGCCGTTCACGACCTCCACGACATAGTCTTTATGGGCGTGACGAACTTCGTTGCGAATGGGGAACGAATCGATTTCGTCGATGAACATCACGCATGGCGCCTTCGCGCGCGCCTCCTCGAAATCGCGACGCATGGCGCGCAACAAATGCCCCAAATGTGCTTCATCGGCGCTCTGCCATTTCGAGAGCGAGCCTGTCACCAGTGGCAGCCCGCCGGCGGCTTGCGAGAAGACAAGGGCGAAGGTGCTCTTGCCCGTTCCGGCCGGCCCGTTCAGGCAGACCGCGGCATCCACTGCCGCCCACGGGATTTTTCCGGACTTCCAGTCTTCGAGGTCGCGAATGGTGGACTTGGCCCAGGCGACGGCCTCGTCCATCCCATGCAACTCATCGAGCGTGAGATCGCGCGCGTCTTTCTTATGGATCTTGCGGGCGGCGAGTTCGCGCAACCGCGCCATGCATTGCTCGGGCGACTTGTCGAACCGCACGGCGAGCACCAGTTCGTGCAACCCGATCTCCCGCACCACATCGTGAGGCAAAAGTTCACGGGACGGCTTCGAGGTCACGACGCGGATCACGCGCGCGATGGTCGCCGCGTCGAGCGGCGGCAACGTCAGCTGCGCGGTCGCGGCGTCGCGCAAGGACTTCGGCAGGTGCGTTTGGGCTGCGGGCGAGATGGCGATGACCGGCAAAGCGAGCTGTACCGCTGCGAGCCCGAGCCGCTCGCTGTTTTCCACGTCCTTGCCCTTGATCGGTTCTAGCGTCACGTGTGCGACGGCGCCGAAATCCTCGCGTTTGACCTCGGCGTCGAGCTTCTTGCCGTGGGCGATGCGAACGTCCTTCAGAATCACGTCGGTCCAATTGCCGCGGAGCCGGACCATGGCCTCCGGATCGGGGACATCAACGATGACGATGGGCGCCCCGTTTGTCATCTCGTCGGTCAAGTCCGGTCGCTGATCGAACAGCCGGGCAAAAAGGAGCCGCACCGCGGTTCGTCCGGGCGTCGGCGCCTCGGTCTTGCCACGCCAGCTTGGCGCAGAATCGTCGTCGAGCTCCGACTCGGCGAGCGCGTCAAGCGCCCCAAGCCGCTCCTCGATTTCGCGCCGGTCGACCGGCTTGCCGGCCGCACGCAGCGACGCCTCGGCGGCCTTGACCGCTTGTTCGCGCGCGGCCCTTGCGGCGGCGACGTGTTCGCGGCGGGCCGCCATCGCGCGCTCGTGCAGGTGATAACGGCGACCTCCCGCCCAAGCTTTGCGGTAGACCGCAAGTTCGAGGCTGCCCATTACGGTCACAGAGGTCGGCATCGCCGCCGAGCCTGCGCCTGTGGCCATATGAGTGACGGCCAGCGCGACGGTCGGCAGTTCGCCCGCCGGCATATTCCTTGGTGGCGCCGCCGGCTCGCGGCGTGTGAACAGACGATCCGGATCCAAGCTGCCAGCGAGGTCTTTGGTCGTGCCCTCTGCGGCGGCGTTGACCTCGTCCGTAGTTTTGATAGCCGCGATCGTGAGCTGGGAAGCGGCAGCTGACAGACTTTCGATACTCAAAGCAAACTCTCCTGTTCCCGGTCGCTTGTGCCGTACGTTGGTGATCTCGGGCGAAGCCGATGAATTGCCACCAGAAAACCAGCCGGCTCGCCACTTCCCGCCCCTCGCCTGGCGCCTGCGCGTTGGGAGGCTTTGGTGCCGGCGTCACTCGAACAAATATAGGACCGGATGCGGATGTCAATAGTATACTAGTGTGATAGTATAGGTACATGGTTAAGTCGACCAGTCCCCGGCAGACACCGCGTCATCCAGCGGGCGCGGCAGCTCCTATTACTGTCAACATCGAGGTGCAGATCGGAAAACGAGCTGTCATATCCGGTCATCCTCGTCGTCCTCGTCCGTCATCTCCGCAAGCTTCTCGATCGCTGCGAACAGAGGGTCGTCGTCCGGCAGATCTGTGATTGACAGCGCGAGCTGTACGTTCGTCGACGCGCAGCGCGGACAGGCAAGAATGCCGGCGTAGTCGAACGTACCCTCGCTGTTGCAGTCACGGCAGCGGAAGCGTGCCATTTTTCAATCATCCTCCAGAACGGCGGTTGGGATCTCGATGAAGGCGTCGCGCGCGCGGTCGTAGCGGTGCGCCGCGACGATGCGCAGCTCGCCGCCCACGAGCATGCGCCGGATGCGGAGGTTTTTGCGGCCGGGGGCCGCCGGCACCGGGTCGCCCTCGGCATGGGCCTCGCAGCGCGTGATGTACCAGCCGTGATTGTCGTAGAGCTGGCCCTCCGCGCCGCAGTGTTCGCAGGTGCAGGCGGCGCGATATTCGGCGAGGTCAATCGCTTCCTCGACGCGGCCTTTGGCGTCCTCGGAAAGGCCGCTGTCGTCGAAATAGATTCGCAGCCCGCCGTACTTTTCCTTGATCTGGGTAATCGTAACCTTCGCGCCCGGCACCGACGCGACGGCGGCGGCAATGCGCGCGAGCGCCGTCTCGATGAGCTCGCGCCAGCCGTTACCGACCGTCGGGTAGCCGCCGAGACCGAACAAGTCGGCGTGACGCCGTATCAGGCGCTCGCGCCAATCCGTCTCCATCATGACGCCTCCTCCGCGAATTGCGGCACGGCACCATCGAACACGAACGCCTCGCGGTTCGTGCATTTCAGGAAATCGCATGCGAGCGCGGCCGTCTCCGCGCGCGCCACGATCCCTGAAGGCCGATATTTCTCGGGAATGCGCGCGAGCTCCGCGGTGGAGAGTTCGCGCGCCACGGTCCGCCGCCGCACGAAGGTGCCGTGCTTGAACGAGTCCGGATAAGCTTCGAAGTCGACGCCACGCCCGCGCAGCATCGCAAGCATCGCGCCGCCATCTCTGCCGAAGAGCTTCTTCGCGGAGAACAAAGCCTGCGCGGCCATGGCGATCGCGTTCTTGCGCGCGTCCTTGTAGCGCCAGACCAGCATGTTGGCAGCTTCGGTTTGCGACGGCAGCTGGCAGACGCGGCAATCGAAATGCGGCAACCTGTTGCGGTATGGCGCGAGCTCGTCTTCGCTCATCAGCCATGCCGTGAACAGCGCGGTCGAAAGGGACGCCAGCACGCTGGCCAGTTTCTGCAGGCGGCCGCCGAAGAGGACGTCGGACTCAGGCCGCCCCGCCAGGAACAAAAGGCTGATCTCGTCGGACTGCGTATAGGCGATCCGGGCGTGCGTCCGCTCGACGAGGCCGCCGGCGGTCGCGATCATCGCTGCCGACATTGCCGGATCGAACGGCCGCCGCATGCCGGCCGTGAAGCGCGAAAACGAGCGGCCGTCGATGCGGGCATAGATCGGCAGGCGCGCGTCCAGCCGCGTCTCCCAGGCCGCTTCGTAATCCTTCATCCTGTCGCCGTGCTCGTCGCTCATTTCCGTTCCTCGTCGCCCAGCGTCACCCATGGATAGCACACTAGTATACTATCAGCAAGCCCCGGGCTGGAACGCGGGAGAACCTGCACGATCAGAACAAGATCGCGGAGTGGCAATCGGGCGGATCAGGGCACGTTCGACGCGACACGCGGCGTCGGTGGTGGTCGGGCCCGCCGGCATGTCCGGCGGGCCAGGACGCTGTCGAAAGTCGGCGGCGGTAGCCCCCGGCCGCGTCAGCAGTCCGCTGAAAGGTGGGCAGCGGTCTGAGAGGCCAAGCGGCGGCGCCCAACAGCGCAGGGAGGTGTGGCCCAGGACGCAGGCGACAGCGAGGGCTTCCCCCGGAGACCGCCGCCGGCCGGGTACCAGCCGTGCCGACAGGCCCGGCGTCGCGCCTGGGAGGCCACCCGCAGGCGGGCCCGGTATGGGTCAAGCCGCCGAGGCGATCTTGCCCTTCGCCGGAGAGCACAGGCCGGAGAGCACAGGCTTGCGCCTTCGAGATGAACATTATATAAGTACGCAGGTACTGATAAAACGAATCCGCCATGGCGAACGTGGTCACCATCAACCGTCCGGAAGTCGTCGCGCTGATCGAAGAGGCCGCCAAAAAGCTTACCGGCGGCAACAAGACCGAGGCGGTCGCCTTGGCGGTGCGGCGCCTGCTGGAGCACAACGCGCGCGCCGGTTCCCTTTTCGGGGCGCATCGGGGCTCAGTGCGGGTCCCCGCAGACGTCGACCTCATCGCACCGGCCCTTGATGTCAGGCCGGATGCCGAAACCGGCCGAGAGGTCGAACGGTGACGGACCGTCTTTTGCTCGATACCCACATCGCGCTCTGGCTCGATAGCGGGGACGATCGTCTGCGTGCATCGACGCGCGCCCTGATCGACGGCTCGTGGCAGAACGGCGGCAGCATTTTTCTCAGCGCCGTTACGGCCTGGGAGATTGCGCTGCTCGTAGACACCGGGCGGATCGATCTCGACCTTCCCGTTGAGGCCTGGATCGAGCGCTTCCTTGGTCGTCCGGGCGTGGAGGCGGTGCCGCTGGGCTATCGCGCCGCCTGCCGCAGCTATCAGATGCACCATCTCGATCATCGCGACCCGGCCGATCGGTTGCTGATCGCCACAGCGATCGAGCTTGCCTGTCCGCTGGTCACCTATGACGAGCGCATCGCGCGTTTCGGCAAGAAACATGGTCGGCAGTATCGGTTCGCGGTCGAGACGTGATTGCGCAAAGCAGCACCGGCGTTTCTGCGCCTGTCATTAAGATGGCCGCATGAGCCGATAATTGACCCTGGCGGTATCATTGTTTTTGCATCGATCCGATAATTACATATTATTTCGCCCATGGTCTCGGGAAGGATCGAATATGAGGGCGAACGGGCCTGCTTCCGGCCGTCCGTACCGGTATTGCCGCGTCTGGAAGATGTCCAGGAGCCGCTGCAGCGTGCCATCGCCGGCGTCCGCGAATTCGATCGTCTGCTGGCCGAATGGCCCCATCCGGGAATGGTCGGACGCCTGTTCGCCCGGCTCGATGCCGTGCATTCCGCGGGCGCGGAGGGCGCCACGACCACCTTCACCGAACTCATGGAGTTCGAGACGTCGGAGCGCCGGGCACCCGATCCGGCGGATGCCGCGGCGGTCGCCGCCTGCGCCGACGCATTCAACACCGAGCAGGGAACGGACCTGGTCGATACCGCGCTGAAGCTGCATCGCAAGCTTTTCGAGCGGTCGCTCAAACCGGCCGAAAAGGCTTCGGCCGGCCACCTGAAGGAGCGCCCGAACGCGACGCAGGACTCTTCGGCGCCCAACGGGTTCTTCCATTACACGAAGCCCGCGTCGGTAGCCGCAGCGATGGCGGAATGGCAGGACTTCACCATGGCTGCGGACCCGCGCAGCCCGGAGATCCTCCGTCAGGCGGTTTCGCACTGGATGTTCGAGCACATTCACCCTTTCTACGACGGCAATGGCCGCCTCGGACGTCTCTTGATCCCGCTGACGATGAAGCTCAAGGGCGCGACCCGATCAGCCTGCGCTTTCATTGGGGAGGCGGTGTTCGAGGACAAGGACGTCTATGTCGGCGCGCTGAAGGAAGCGCGCACGTCATCGGACTGGACTTCCTATGCGCGGACGATCCTGACCTTCGTGGCGCAGACCGCCGAGCACAACATCGGGCGCATCGCCGGTCTCCGGAAGATCGAGGCCGAGTGGCAGGCACGGTTGCGCGGCTACCGAAAGGATGCCCGCATCCACATCGTAGCGCGCTTCGCGCTGACTTGTCCCGCGTTCACGATCGACGACGCGAAGCGGCTGACCGGCGGCAGCTGGGCGAACAACAATCTCGCCGTCGTGAAATTGGTCGAACTCGGCATGCTGCGCGTCCCCGACGATCGACGGCGCAGCCGCATCTTCCACGCCGACGAGGTGCTCGACGTCTTCGATCGGTTCAGGGGGCCGCGCCCCTCGCCGTGACGTTCGCGACTGCGGCGACTACCACGGCGGCCGGCGATCGATGCCCGGGCAACGCGGCCGTCGCAGCGAAGGCGGTCACTTCGCCCATGCGGCGGCGAAAGCCGCGCGCCAGTTCAATCGTCCTCCAGTGCCGCGATCGGCACCTCGACGAAGGCGTCGCGCGCGGTCGTAGCGGTGCGCCGCGACGATGCGCAGCTTGCCGTCCACGAGCATGCGCCGGATGTGGAGGTTTTGGCCTGGCACCACCGGCACCGGGTCGCTTTCGGCATGCGCCTCGCAGCGCGTGATGTACCAGCCGTGATTGTCGTAGAGCTGGCCTCCGCGCCGCAGTTTTCGCAGGTGCAGGCGGCGCGATATTCGGCGAGGTCAATCGCTTCCTCGACGCGAGCTTCGGCGTCCTCGGAAAGGCCGCTGTCGTCGAAATAGATTCGCAGCGCGCCGTACTTTTCCTTGATCTGGGTAATCGTAACCTTCGCGCCCGGCACCGACGCGACGGCGGCGGCAATGCGCGCGAGCGCCGTCTCGAAGTGGCAACGCGGTTCATTCCGCGCGCCAGCCGGTCTTGGAGCGGGAGCGCCCCGCTTCGAACCCATCGTTCAATCGCGCGCCGGCGCGACGCCGGCGACCGCAATAGGACTTTTTCTCCATTGCCCGGTGCAGCGCATTCTTCTGGCGTTGCGCGGTACAAAAAGAGCGATACGTCGAGATACGGATGCACCCGACAGTCACGTCTTCTTTTCCCCTATCCGGGCGCCCAATAGCACCGCGCGCTCGCGATATTCGTCGTCGCTCTCGTTTTCGTCGCGTTGCATGACGTACTCGCCGTCAGCCCTCGGGATCACCGCCTCGATGGCGCTGATCCGGGTGCGCTCGTTCAGCCATGCGGCAAGCGCCGGCGCCTGCTCCATCCCAATAGCGACCGGCTCGCTTGGATCGCTCGGCAGCAGCCTCATCACACGTCGGTCTCCCCAAATATCGACGTAGACGCGGAGCGGCGCGATCTGCGGATCGGCGTGCGGTATTTCCAGCTCGTGGGCGCGGCGGCTCAACCGGCTTCCACGCTGTTCGCCGCTCTCACTCTCCCCGGGCGCTGGCGGGCGCGGGGCTCCATTGCCGGCTCGATGGCCCGCCGGTGCGAGGTCACGGAAGCGCTCGACATATCGGCAGAACAGGCGGGCGAGGTTGAAGGCGTCATCGAAGGCGCGGTGCTGCCGGCCCTCAGGGGCAACGCCGGCCGCCGCCATGGCTTCGTACATGCCCACGCGACGGTCGGCGCCGGACCAGAGGCTGACGAGCGCTCCGAGGTTCACGACGTTTTCCGGCGGGAAGGGATTGAGGCGTACGTAGGCGAGCAGCGAGCGCGAACCGATTGCCGTGGCGAAGACTTCCTCGCGACAGGCATTCTCGATGGCTCGCCAGTCGTTGCCCCACGTCAGGAGCACCTTGTGCGTGGGGGCGAATACGTTCTCGATGGTCCGCAGCACCTCGGAGAGCCTGCGGCCGTCTTGCTTGACCTCGAGCCGCGTGAGGCCGGTCAAGCGCTCGCAATAATCCGATATTTCCGAGGTGCGCGGCCGCACGAGGTAGCGCGCTGCGTTGATGATTTCGGGCCCCGACGTGTCGATTTCGACGATCCCGATCTCGATGATCTCAGGCTGCTGACCGGGCGGCGGGGCCGACTCCCAGCAGGTCAGTTCGAGATCGAGCGCAAGAGCCCGGTCGGTGCGCAGTCGGGTCATGTCGATCTCCTTGGTGGTGCGCCGCCGGCGTAGCAGCATCGATCGGTCCGGCTCTGCCGCCGTCGGCCGAGCCGCCCCTTCCAACAAGCAGATCGGGAGCCGTTTGTAAATAGCATACTAGCACGCTATTGAATTGGGCCGACCGGTGTAATAGAGGGTAGTCGATCGAGAGAGCCGGTCGCGCCCGCAGGTGCTCGTTGCGGCACGACGAACGAGGCGTGAAAACGAGGCACGACAAACCGATGTTGCGAATTCGCATCGAGATCGATCCCGGTGGAGCCGGCGGCCGGCGTCGCAAGCTGGCCAGCGCCGAGGTGAGCAACGTCGCCGATCTCGCGGACGTCAGCAGCTATCGTGTCTTCGCCCGGGAGGGGGCGAACCCACTTACGGGCGCCGAGGCCTGGGAAGCGATGGGCCATATCAACGGCCATAACAGGCGGCAGTCTGTGTGGGCATTGGTGGAAAAGGTGGCGGCATGGGCCGCCGTCGAGGCGCGCGAGCACAATCGTCCGCAGCCGAACCGGGAGGAGTTTCTGAAATGGCTGTCACCGTGGCTCGCCGGCGACGAAGAGCGTTTCTGGGTGCGATCGCCGCCGCAGGGGCGGCGGTTTGCAAACATCAGATGGGGAAGGGTTCGCCTCAAATCCCCCGATGAGGAAGAAGACCGGCTCAAGAAGGTCTTGGCCGCCGAGATCATGGTGCGTCAGCCGACAGGCGGCTTGGAAGACCTGTCGCTGTGGCGCTTGGCCGCACACTTGGCTTCGCTCGACACCGTGGTCACCGTCACCGTCGGGGGCGAGATGACCTCGCTGTGCGTCGAGAGCGGCGCATGATCGACAACGGCGCCGAGGGCTCCGTTGAGACGGTGTGTGCGGCGCATGCTCGGAGGCGGCCGGTTCGCGCCCGCCGGCGGCGAACTCGCCGACGGACGGGTTCCCGACGACTTGGGGACGTAACGGATCGGAGGAGAAAAGGATGCCGACGGCGCTGCAGATGAAATCATCCGCGGCAGCGGCGAATTTTTTCCGGGACATGGATTACCGCCGACCGCACGTGATGCGGCTTAGGTTTCCTCTCGCGACGGCCGCTATCGACCAAGCTTGTCCGCCCTCAAATAGGGTGTCCGCTTCAATAGCGTACTAGTAATCCTTTGAACGCGGCCGGCTGGCATGATAGAAGAATCGCGCGAAACGACCGATTGGCGTCGTTCAAGCGTGGAAAAGAACTTGTCGGCCCGGCAGGCGTGTGAGAGCTTGTCGGAATTGCGGATGGATGTAGCTCCTTTCGATGGCGCGGGATGAGGAGAGGTCGAGAACGACGCTCGCCGGCAGGCGGCAGTTCCTCGTTTACGTGGATCCGGCTCTGGTCAAAGAAGTGAAGCGGCTGGCGCTCGAACGCGACGAGAGCGCATCCGCGGTCGTCGAGGAGGCAATCCGGGAGTACCTCGATCGCAAGGGCGTCGGCAAAAGTCGATCCCGATCCACAAAATAACCCCGTCCGCCTGGTTCCGCCTATCTCGTTCGAGCGGCAATCGAGCAGGATGCCGTGGTCAATCCGGCGCGCTGTTTGGTTACAGCCGATTGCGACGGAAGTCGGTTGGAGCTTCGGCAAGGATGTCGGCGTTTGCGGTCCTAACGCAATCGGGTAATTGCTGCGCTCCGGCCATTTCCACATGCGTACTCGGTCATATCGAAGATTGAGTCACGGCGTCGCGCCGCTTGCCTAGCGCCACCGCGGTGGAAGGACCGACCGGCGCGGAAGCGAGGTCGAGTTCGACAAGGTTCTCGCACGCGAGCGCGAAAACGCTCGCGACCCCGTCGCCGGTGCGGACCGCTGATGCCACTTCGATCAACGAAGAAACCGGGCTTTCCTCCAACCGATTAAGGATGCGGATGCGGTCGTCGGGTGCCACCTGTCGCCGGCGGCACGCCCAAACCAGATCGCAGTTGCTCGCCCTGGGCTCCTTGTCGAGATCGGCGTGTGTCTGCGTCAGCATCGGAATGCCGAGGCTTTCGATGGCGAGCAGTCGCACGCCCGCTTGGTCGATGTCCTGGGGCGGCTCGGCGTCGACCAGGTCTAGCAGCCATGGCCCGTCGGAGCGTACGAGGACGATGGAGCGCACGGGAACTTCAATACCGCTGACCTTTGCGGACTCGATGAAATCGATCTCCACAACCGCCGGATCGAGGCTCGTTTGCACGAGCGCCTGCAACGCCATGGCGGAATCGACGGGAATGCGGCGGCCTGAGGTTTTCGCGGCGACGAAAGGGGGAATGCCGGATCGGCTCTTGGAGGATGCTGACATGATACGATTTGACTCATTCCTACGATCGCTCACGCCAACGCGGACGGATGCCCGCAGGGCAAAGCGACCCGTTCGCGGCGCGAAATTGGTGATCCTGGCGAGACACCTGATCCCGACGCCGCCCCCCGCCGGCGCTGCTCCAAGGATCGCGTGACGTTCTCGACTGGGCGGTGCGGGACGTCATCATCATGCAACCTCCAACACCAGTGCCGGATCGAAATCCGGATTTTCCGTCCCATAGCCGTTTGGATTACAAAGAACCCGGGTAGCGGCGACCTGGTAGTCGAAACTGTTGTGCACGTGCCCGTGGATCCACAGCTGCGGTCTGCCCGCCTCGATCACCGCGGTCAGGTCGGAGGCGAACGCCGCCGACAGGAGATCGTTTTCAAAGCGCCGATGGACCGAGCGCGGGTGCGGAGCGTGACGCGTCACCACCACGGTGGCGCCGGCAACCGGCGCGGCCAGGGCCGACTCGATAAAAGCACGAGAGCCTCTGTGCAGGAGGAGCGCCTCCTGCGGCCGAAAACGCTGCCACGGTTCCTTCGACCACTTGATCAGCCGATGGTCATTGAGTCCGTTTGCAGCAGCAAGCATCGCCTGCGGCACGGACGGCACACCGAACAAACCGTGATCGGTCCACAAAGTAGCTCCGACGAACCGCACATTATCGACGATCACCTCATCATTCTCCAGCAAGTGAATGCCGTAGAGTGGTGCGACGCTGCGGGCCTGGGCGAGTTCGTCCCGCCAGAACCGGCGGTAGAACTCGTGATTACCGAGCGTCATGATGATCGGGATCTGCATCGGCACGATCTGGCGCAAAAGCCCGAAGCCGCGTTCGGCGCCCTCGCAGACGTCGCCGGCGACGACGACAGCATCGATCTCGGGAGCCACTGCGATGGCCCGCGGCCTCGCGACGTCGGAGTGAAGGTCGGAGAAGATTTGAATGCGCATCTCATGCTCCCTTCGGTCCATGAGGTGCACGCGATGTGACCGGCTTGGTTCGCCACGATGCGGCCAATGCCTCGCTTGATGGGCCGTCGTCGCTCAGGCGGCCTAGCGCGTGGTCGAGGACGAGACAGGCGGCGCGGCTTCCCTCGATCGCGCAGCGCACCAGTGCGGACATGACCAGGTCGGTACTGGGAGTGGGCTTTTCGTGATGCTTGATTGCGCGCAGAGCCACTCCGACCGCGGCAGCCGCCTCGCCTTTGGCAGCACGCGGCCAGCCGGGCTCGCCGATATAGCCGAAGCCAGCGATGGCTCGCTTGATGACGGCAAGATGCGCGGCCGTGAAGGCCGATGCGGGGAGCGACCGCCACCAGTGCAGCGGCGGGATGTCGCTGTCGGGCAGCGCCACAACAACGCTGGTGCCCCCGTGATGCAGGGGTACGCCCGCCGTGGAGGAAGCCGAAGAACGAACGCAACGATATTGGCGAGACACGACACGATCTCTCTTGGGTACGCGATGATGAAGGGAGAGGCGAGGCGGAGGACTAGCCTGCGGTCTCAGCGCGCGCTAATGGCGGGCCTGAAAGCCACGTGGCCGCCGTTTTCCGGGGCCGATCGGAGGGACCGTCGCCGCGGCGGCGGCCGTGCGCGCGAAGATGCCCAGGGTGGCCGTACCGGGGTTCGGCAGGCCCGACACGTGGTCCGGTTGCGTCATCCGGTCAAAGACCGGCTCGAACAACCGGGGCAGTTCGTCGGTCAGCGCTTCGCGCACCGCCGCCGTCATAGTCTCGACGGTGCCCGTGACGGCCACGCCGAAGTGCTCGTCGAGCTTGTCGCGCGTGATGGAGAATGCCGGATCGAAACCGGAAGCGCCGTAATAGTCGATCACGGCGCTGGTGACGGTTTCGATCGGACCGTAGCCGAGCTTGTGAACGTACGAGGCGAGCACTGGCCTGATGGCCCGCAGCTTCCGCATGATCGGACGACGCTTGCCATGCTCGGTGACCCCGTTGCCACGCTTGATCTCGTAAGCACCTGCCCAGCCAGCCTCGGGATCGACAACGACCAAATCCACGTTCACGATGCCGGCGGCTTCCGAATCAGCCGAGAGCTTGACCCTGGAAAGGGTCTCGTCGGTGTTTTTGGCGTCGAGCAACTGCAACGCCGCCTTCGTCAATGGGATGGCGACACTGGGCAGCACGATGAAACGATCACTCGCGAGCAGCGCGGCGGTGATGCCGAGTTCGATGATGGAGCCGTGGCGTTTGACGACACTGCCGATGCACGACAGCGCGCGCGACATCTCCTGCCCGACGAGCGGATCGACGGGGAAGTCACCGGCGATGGCGCCGGCAACGGCCTCCCGGGCTGCGCGGATCAGCGCTGGCTGCGAAACATCAATGGAGTTCTTCTTCACGGTCGTCGGCCTCCAGGCGGCTGTGTTGATCCAAGTCCATGGCGACCATTTAAGCATCAAAAATGTGCGTCTGCACTAAAAGAACCATTTTATGATTAATAAAGAGCAATTACGCGCTGCTCGGGCCTGGCTGAACCTCTCCCAGCAGGACCTCGCGAGTGCCTCAAAAGTCGGCAAAAGAACCATCGCGGATTTTGAGAGAGGGGCAACGATCCCTCATGAGCGAACGTTGCGCGATATAGAACGGACCCTTGCAGCGCTCGGTGTTGAGTTTCAATTTGAAGGTTCGATTGGGGTTGGTATTCGTTGTAAATCGGCGCGGGGTCCGGACGCCGATCGGCGCGGCTAAAGCACTGATATGTCTCAGATTGGAGGGGTCAAAATTCGGAGCTTTATTACATTAGGCTGCGCGCGCGGAACGCCGAAGCGTCGCCAACTTCATCGAAGTTCTGATTATGCGGCACTGCCAAGAGCACGGAATTGAGATCCGTGCCTCAAAGTCATCAAGGAGAGAGATATGAAGAAGAAGGCTCCGAGGTCCGAGGCCGCGAAGAAGCCGACCAGCGCAAGCAAAGATGAGATCAGCTTCTACCGTGCAAACGAGAAGCCTTACGGTGCGTTCAGTAACCTCTTCCATTGCGAGGTCGAATTCGAAGGTCGTGTCTACGCCACCGCGGAGCACGCGTACCAGGCGGGCAAGGCAGCGAAGCCTGCGGTTCGGGAGTGGATTCTACAGGCTCCGACGCCAGCATTGGCGGCGATGGCAGCACACGGGCTTTATACTTGGGACATTGTACCCAATTGGGCCAGCATCAAGATTGACCGTATGCGCGCAGTGCTGCGCGCAAAGTTCTCACAACATGAAAACCTTCGACAGCTCTTGCTGGGTACGGGGTCGCGGCGTCTGGTCGAAGCAGGCACAACCAACAATGCGGTCAATCGCTTTTGGGGGGAAGTCGAGGGCAAGGGCGAGAACACGTTGGGCAAGCTGCTCATGGAATTGCGCGAAGAGCTTCGCAAGGAGAAAACGCCGATAAATGGACATGTTGCTCCGAAAGGTGCCCGGCAGAAACGAAATTCCGGCTCAGAGCTCGCGATAGCTTAGCGCTTGTAGCCGGCATAGGGTTCGACACCGGCGACATCGAGGCAGCACTCGGATCGTGACATCAGCGCATTACGAATGGTCGCGCCGCCGAAGGCGTGAAATGCGCCACGGGCGCCCACGAATGCGCAGTTCAGGGCCGCGAGCCGCTGTCCCATAACAAGTCCAGAATAGACGTCATCGATGCGGATCGTCCGGCGGGTGGCTCCAACATTCATGAGCGCGTGAATCAGGCCAGTCGTCACCATATCTCCGGCGCCACAGGTATCGACGAGTCTAGGCGCGGCGATCGAGGGCAGCGTGACGGTGCGGGCGTTGGCTTCCAAGGTCAGGCCTTCGCTGCCGTGGGTCGAAATGAAATATGGAGGCGCTTCGAACAATTGTGCGTCCATTTCCGCGCGCGTGTCTTCCGAGGTCTTTAATATGTCGATGAACGGGAGTGCCCTTCGGAAGAGCGACCAGTTCTTGAGGGAATTGGGTTCGAACAGGACGAGCGCACCGGCCCCGGATGCTTCCTCCATAGCCAGCAACGTGGTGTCAGACAAACGATCGACATAAAAGATCGACGCCGCTCTGATCGCCCCCTTCGCCCGATCCGCATTGGATTCTGCAATCGGCCTGTATGCCGGAAGCTGCCGATGCGTTTCGGGACATGTCGAGCTGAACGCGTGCCGCGCAAGTTGAATATCGAGATATTCAACGATGACCGGCGATTCCTCATTGGCCTCGCGAAATACGAACTGCGTCACACAGCCTGCGCGCTGGATCTCATCGAGAAGAAAAGCGCCGGTCTCATCGGAGCCCAGGTTCAAGATGGGGGCGACGCGATGCCCGAGCATCGCCAGGGACACCAGCACGTTTGCGCAAGAGCCTCCCAAGGCTTCAACGGGACGGTTGCGTGTCGGCGTGTAAATGCGATCCAGCGTCGCAAAGCCCATGCCCGCAACCATCTTGGGTACTTTCCCCTCCACAGCAATAGAGAGCGACTCCATGGTAAGCTCAATCTAGCCGAAAGAGAACAGATAGGGAACATTCATTTTTGCTGTTCCCTTACCCACAACTTCCAACGCCTTCAGCAGCATTTCTAGCCCGGCCGGCCCCTGGACGCTATCTGGAGCCAGGTTCCAGCAGGTATGCGGCCGGTCACAGACCTTACCAACGCTCACGCCATATGGCCCCTCCAAAAGTTCGTGATCGTTACCAAGCCGTTCCCCTCTATCGCCGATGCACAACACGGCGGTGTCCCGAACGGCCAGCGTATTCCGCATTTTGATGACGACGTCGCGCTTGCTTGCCGTTACCGGAAAGATGTCGACGGCGTGTCCGGACTGCAGGATTTGGAGTGGAAGGTCTGCAAGAGCTTCCTCCAGCCAGAGGAGCCCCCTGTCTTCGTCGCAAAGCTTGTTGCGGGGAACCGCCAACTGTAACGGCGCCTCTTTCGGTACCCAGCCGTCGCGAAACAAACCAGCCAAACTCAGGAGGCGGCGGCGCGCCTCACCAATCGCGGGGTCCGATGGTGGCGGCTGTGCAGCAACGTCATTTGCGAGCGGCACGATCCAGGCGCCGTTGTAGTATCCGATTAGAATCTGCTCGTGATATGCTGCAGGGAGTACCTTGCGGAGCATCTCCCCAATAGAGCCGCCGCGGCCTGTCGCGAAAGCGATACGCAGGCCCGCGTGGACGAGCCGGCATAATTCGGCAAGTATCTCAGGATTTGGTGGCTCAAAGCGCTGTTCCGTGGAGACAACCGTCCCATCGTAGTCGACGACGACTCCACCGAACGTTTCGCTTTCAATGCGAGAAATGAATTCGGCTCGGCTTGCGGAGAGCTCGCTTGTCGTGGGTTGGGTGTCGGCCCTTATTCCCGCCTGGCGCTTTCGCCGTACCGAGGCCTCGTCTGCAGTGACAATGTCATGCAGCACGTTGCTGTCAAACAGTCGACGACCAAATTCGGCAACGCCAGGCTTACCCGGGTCGATGCCCTTGGCCAGGCCGAGCGCCTCGACAAATGCCAAACCGAACGCAAGGGCTTCAAAGCGCGCCGCCCGACCGGCACGACCGAAATCGACCGCATAGCATCTGATGCACGGCGGCAGGACGCGTTCGACAGCCTGCCAAGCAGGAACGGTCCTATCGGATGTCAGCGCTAGCACGAATGTTCCCTGAGGATGCTTGTCGAGCCAAACATGCCGGCCATGCGCAAAATTGCGGAAATCCGTGCGCTGCACGCTGCAAAGACCGGCTTCCCATGCACTCGTCTCAATCAACGTTGCGGCCGCAGCCATCTGGGGATCATGAAGCAAGACGATGGTGTCGCAATGCAGGGCAGCGCCAAGCCGATCTGCAAGCCTCGCCCGCGCGCCCGCCCCCAGATGCTGCTCAATGCAATCGCGCAACTGCGCATGACGCTTCTCCGGATCGGCCCGGCCGGCCAAGCGATCGCTTGCGAGGACCAGCGACAATGTCGCGGAGATTACCGAGTGCGTGGCCAGAAACCCGTCTTTTTCATCTGCGACCGGCGATACGAAGCAAGTCCCCCCGTGTTCTTGGACAAGGCGGGCAAGCGTGCCGTCCCTGGCATTGGTGAGTACATACAGGTCTTGGGAAGAACCTCGGAGCCCATGCTCAAAAGCTGCTTGGATGTCCTGGTTTTCTCCACTGGCGCTAAAGAACCAGTTCGCGGCTACCGGGTCGTTGTGTTCCAAGGCGAAAGCCATGGGCGTCACAGATGAAGACATTGCGAAGCCGAGTTGAGCGCGGCACTGTGCAAGAAACTCGGCGACGACGACCGACCCACCTGACCCGACGCAGTAGATCGGTCGTTTTGCGCATTGCGCTATCATGTGCGAGAGCGCCACATGACTTGTCTTAAAGCAAAGAGACAACGTCTCGTGGATTCGATCGAGCTTGCTCGCGAAAACCGCGGTCATTGCGAATGTCCTGGAGGCACCGGTGCACTTGCGGCCTCATAGGCATCGCCAGAAAGCCATACATGGATTGGCATGCTCGCCCCGCTTTGAGCGGCATCTACGCGATCCCATTTCACTTCGTAAGACACCGCTTCGACATACCGCACAGCCAGGTCGTGCTCGACCGCTGCCATGAGCGCCCCGATGGCAAGCGTTTTGCTGCCAGACGGCGTTAGGACGACGTGGCTGTTGGTCACGTTCGCGAACACGCGCGTGTACCGCATGTAAATCACACTGATGATGCGATAGAGGTCGAGTGGATCATCTTCAATCGCATAGATGACATTATCAGAGTCGACTTCCCAGGATTGATACAGTTCGCTCTCGAATTCGGCGACCAAATTGTCGCTGGCGCGCGGGTCGCGTTGGGAAAGGGGGAGAATTGGGCAAACGACAACTGGACCACGCAACTTTTCTCGCAAGATTTGCAATGCTGCCGCTTTGCCCACGGCGAGTGCCGGCATCCAGATCTTGGGCTCTTGGGAGCTCCCTTCAAGATCCAGCCGACCGCTAAAACCGTGGACTGGGTCGACGAAGTCACTGGGCACACTGTTGATCGCGTCGTCTACACCGGCGTTTGACACCACTACGAGGTGGAAGTTCTTTTTTGGAGCGGCCTGGTTGGCACGCTCCAACAGCAGGCGCGCGATCGGAAACGATATTCCAACGGAGAGAGCGCTTAAATCCAGCACAATATCAGTGAATGACTCCAGGGAAACACCGATGAGCGCTTCGGTGGCGCGCCGACCGCCTATGACTGCACCGTCCTCCTCCGCGAGGACGTCAATGTCAATAACCTCGACGGTACCAACAGTCTTTCCCAGTGCCTCTATATTCTTCTCCGCTCGTGACACCAGCTCCGCCGACGGCTCCGGTCGCCGCTCGCGCAGAAAAATTGCCTGCAGTCGATCGCCGAGATGCGTTGTCAATATAGACGCAAAGGTGACGCAGCGCGGATCAAATCCGGCACCTCCCACAAACAGACATCGCCTCTGCGGCTCCGCGAAGTATGTATTGGCGAACGCAATCGCTTCATCGCCGTAATTGGCAATGCAGTGCTCCCATCGCGGTCGAGCAGTCATGACTCGATCTCCGCGTAGCGGAGAAGATCAGATAGCTGACGTTCCAAGAATCCGCCGCGGCGCAACGTCAGGGCGCTGCGAAGGACAACGGGGCCGCCCAACTCGATCAGGCACCACAGCTTCCCGCCCTGTCCGTAATTTGGTTGTACTGTAATGGCGTTGTAAGCAGAGGCATAGTGGAGTACCTGGACGAGCCCCTCCCTTTCCCGGAGGAGCTGCTGGAATTCGTCTTGTGGAATTCCGATTGCGTTTGCACCGCCTCCAAGCGGGGCATTCGGCCGCAGACTCTCCCGCACGCAGTCTTCGGCAATCGCCGCCACCATACCGCGCACGCGCGCCGCGAAGGGGAAGTTCCATCCATCCATGATTTTCGTCGATCGCTCGACCAGGATCCGGTCCTGTTGACGGGCGGACAACTGCGGCTGATCGCCGTTGATGACGCGCGCCTCCATCCGATCCACCAAAGCCGCAGACAGATGCAGAAATAGCTCCACGTTGTCAGAACTGGCATCGCTAATCGTCGCCAAGCCGAAATGAAGTGCTCTTTTCTCCGCGTGACGTAAATGAACGCGCGCGCCCTCGGCCACGCCGGCATCGGCAGCCACTTCCTGGCGGGGTGTCGGATCGTTCTCTTGTCCTTCGAACAAGGACTGCTGCGGTACCCGGTTGGTGTACCGATGGATCAGGATTTTGAGCATCGCCGCCTGGACATCTCTGCCGACGTCCTGGGTCTGGGCGCCACTGGCGTAGCGGTCAACCTCCTTGCGCAGCGCTTCAACTCGCTGCGCCGACACGTGAAGGCGCGCTCGCGTTCGCTCGATGTCAGCCCGGAGGCGTGTATAGGCTTGATCCGAAAGTTTCTCTGGTTCCGTGGACAGCAGTGCTGAAAAACTCCGATATTGCCGGCGTTCAAATGTGGGATGCCGCCGTAGATATCGATCCGCCATGCTCCGGGCCATCGAGCGAAATGCCGTGCGAGCTTTCCCTCGGTCGGTTGGCCGCTGCAGGAACACATCGACGTAGTCCCGCCCCGGCTTCAGTTCGGGTGCCAGGTTGTCATCGGCCTCACCGAGTGCAGTCCCCGGTGACAAGAGGTCGAACCGCATCATGATCCAACGGCCGATTCTGATCTCGCGGCGGGAAAGATCGCGGAATATTGGGGCGAACTGCCGCGGTGACAGATTGTGTGCATCGTCGAGTATGACGAGCGGCTTGAAGACAGACCTTTCTCCAGCAGGCCCCGTCACTTCAATGGCTTCGATGACGTCGAATGGTCGAAACGGACGCGCGGCGGTCTCTGAGATCTCTTCGGCCTTTGGTGGGACCAAACGGGCGCCGACATCATAAACGGCGCGTTCCACCTCTCGTGCTCGCTCGACCAGGGTTTCGGTTTCCCCGCCACCGATCTCTTCAAGGGCGGCCACGGCATCGCTGCGCGGAATAAATCTTATCTCGCTGCGTGCGTGTCGACGTTCCAGATTACGAACCAGGCCCAATACGGCGCGCGCTTGAATGAGGGCGAGAACAAGTTTTGTCCGAAGCGTCTCGTCGTAGGGCAGCTCCCAGAAATCGCGATACTCCCCTTCCAGCGGAAGTCGAACAGCCGCGATCTTTTGCTGCCCTTTCTGGATGAACTGACAGGCATCGAGTGCCTGAATGATATCCGAATACCCATCCTTCTCCGGGTCCGCGAGGACTGCTTCAACCATACGTGCTTCAAGGAGTGTTGCAAGCGTGGTTTTGCCGCTTCCCGGCGTCCCCACAATGCGGATGAGTTTCTCGAAAAGCTGTCCACGCTTGGCTGCGTCGCCCAGATACGTTCGGAGCGGTTCCGGGCTCACGAGCGAGAGAAACGCAGCTTCGTCTTCTCGAAGATATTCTGTTGCGCGCTTCTCGAACGGATTTGCCATGTCATGCTTCTTCAGGAATGTCTGTGACGGCGGGGGAACAGGGCGCGCATCGGATGCGCACCGCCCTTCCCCTCGGTTTCCGCCCAGAGCAAAGTGAGCGAATTGTTCGGGCAATTGTGTTCAAGAACAACAGGAAGGCCGCAGTCAGCGTAACCGCGCTTCAAATCCTTCTGGTCCGCACCGAGATGAGCCTTGAGCTGTTCGTAGATATCAGAGTCATAGTATTTTTCCGTGAGCTTCCAGATTTCAGGGTCGCGCTGTTCATCGACTGTGACGGTCGGTGGCAGCAGCAATCCCTCGGTCACCGTCACATCTGGAAACCAACCGGTCACGTCCGCTTTCACGGCATCCAGGCGCGCCAGGATCGCATTTCGAGCCTGGGTCGTTGAAATATAGTGATGAACACGCATGGCGGCATCGGGCGCGAGCGGAAAATGCTTGTTGTTCTCGAGAAACTGTTTGCGCGTTTCGGCGACGGCAGTGAAGAACTTATACATCTTGCCAGTCCATTTTCCGTTGTCCTTCTTCCTGACAAACGTGGTTCCCGATGCCGTAAAATCATCGATGAGAACGACATTGCGGAACAGCGCCTCGCCCGTGCCGCCAAGCTTGGCAAGATCAGTGGCGAGATTTGAGCTGAGATCTTCCCACTTTTCGTGATCGATGTGCGCTGCCAGTACGATCTGATCGTTGACCAGCGTCCCGGCGTTGGCTCGCCGTAAGACGTCGATGTGAGCACCATCACTCAGTCCGATGTACAGCGTTTGCCGTCGACGGCGCTTTAATTCGACACTCGCATTGGGGTCGGCGAACGTAAGGTACGCCGGGACCTTGCATGCGTCGCCGACCGCCTTTCTGAGCATCGGCTCGACGAAGCGAGGCTGGAGCTCGACGACAAGCCGTTTGACTTCGCCACCAGAGAAATAGACCAAGCGATGCTTGACGAAGTCGTAAGCAGTCTGTCGATCACCCTGCTCGAACTGAGCAAGCCATCCCGCCAGGCTCTCCGCAAATCGGACGCCTGCGACATAGTCGCCATATCCGTCGTACTTCAGGCCGGCAAGGAGGCGAACCCATGCATACTCCTGGGTTGCGACGTCCTCACCCCATTGCATGATACGCCTGAGAAGGCGTAGCGCCAGTTGCTCATCCATCTTTCTGATCACTAAGAGAGGGACGCCGAACGACGCAGAAGGCGCCAGCGAACCGAATCGGACAACGGTCCATCTTAGCGGAACTTCGCCACAGGGGTTCGGCCCTACCGAGCGTTGCCGCCGACTTTTGCCCGTCAGCAACGCGCGACGACGCAAAGGCAAAGGAGGAATGGCCGGAGCACAATGGCGGTAAAGAGTAGGAAAACGCCCCGAACAGGTGGGTGCGGAACGGCGCTGGCCCTTCTAACAGATTGATTCTATTATACTCTGCGCGGCGTGATGATCTCAAGGCTAGTATCGCTGCACAGTGATTTTGACGAGTTGGAATGGGTCATAATAGCTCCGGCAGGTGTTTTGGCTCGACGAGCAGTTCGATGCTGCGGGCGGCCCTCGGATGGCGCCTGATGAAACCGGCTCGTTCGAGGGTCAGCACCATCTGGTGAACCGAAGGCGGGCTGACGCGAAAATATTGCTGCATGTCGGCTTCGGCCGGCGGCCGGCGGTGCAGACGCGTGTAGAGGTGGATAAACGCCAGATACTGGCCCTGCTTGGGCGTGAAGGCTTTGGGCGTGAAGTTTTTTACCGCGTGACTCACTCCGGCCATCCGATTCGATTGTTCGTCCACGCCTCGCACGAAGGAGGCATGGATGAATGTACGTTATCGGGTCGAACTCAGCCAAACCGAGCGCGCCGAAGTCGTCCGCGAATAACCCCTAAGCCATTGGTTTGGAATATGAAACGGCGCGGAAGGGTTGATCGCTTTCGCCGGAAATAGCAGTGACGGAAGGCGATTGAACGAAGCCGCTGGCGCGGCAGTTAAGAGGCGGTCGCGCTGATCGCCTCCTGTCTGAGAGGATCGTGGGTTTTTCGAAGCCCAACCCTTCAGACAGGAGGTTCTCCGATGGCTGAGATCAGCCCGCTTCGCCGCCGCATGATCGAGGACATGACGGTCCGCAATCTATCGCCGGCGACCCAGCGATCCTACCTTGCCGCCGTATCGAAGTTCAGCCGATATTTTGGTCGGTCTCCCGATCGTCTGCACCTGGAAGATGTCCGGGCCTTCCAGGTTTATCTGGTGGCAACAGGGATTTCCTGGCCGGCACCGCTCGGCAACCCACATTCGTGCAAGAATTGCCAGCGTGTCGCTATCACTATTCCCATAGCGCTAAAACATCCGCGCCTTCGTTCAATCCGGCTTCTATGAGGTCGCGCTCACGCCTGCGATCGGGGCAACGCTGTGCCACGCGACCTCACAGAACCCTCCAGATTCCTTGCAAACGGGTTTCATGATTCCCTGTGGCGGAAGCGAATCGGCTGCGGGGATTTCGATGAAGCCACGGGAACGTCGCGAGACCGGCGAAGGGGATTTGTTCCGCTCCCGGCTCGATGCGATCATCGACCTCAAGCATCCGCTGGTTGCACTGGCGCGCAACGTGGATTGGACGTTCCTGGAGCAAACGTTCGGCGAGGTTTACAGCGACGGCCCTGGCGCCCCGCCGCTGCCGACGCGTCTGATGGCGGGGCTGATGATCCTCAAATACATGCACGACCTTTCCGACGAGGTGCTGTGCGCGCGCTGGGTGGAGAACCCGTATTATCAGTTCTTCTGCGGCGAGGAATTCTTCCAGCACGTCCTCGTGCTCGAACGCTCTTCGATGTCAAACTGGCGCAAGCGCATGGGCGAGGAGAAGGTGCGGGCGCTGCTGCAGGAGAGCCTGGCGGTCGCCACCAAGACCGGCGCGGTCAAGCCGAGCGAGCTCTCAGCCGTCATCGTCGACACGACGGTGCAGCCCAAGAACGTGATGTTCCCGACCGATGCGCGGCTGTTGAACCGCGCCCGCGAGAAGCTGGTGCGGCTGGCGCAAAAGAACGGCGTGCGGCTGCGGCAGTCCTATGCACGCCTCGGCAAGTTCGCGCTGATCAAACATCAGCGTTACGCTCACGCCAAGCAGTTCAAGCGCGCCGGCCGCGCATTGAAGACGCTGCGAACCTATCTGGGCCGCGTCATCCGCGACATCGGCCGCAAGATCGCGGGCGAAGTCAGGCTCGAGGAGACGGTGTTCAAGAACCTTCTGTTGCTGGCGCGGCGCGTGCACCAACAGAAGCAGCATCGGCGCGGGCCGAAGGTCTATTCGCTGCACGCCCCGGAAGTGGAATGCATCGGCAAGGGCAAGGCGCATCGCCCTTACGAGTTCGGCGTCAAGGTCTCGGTCGCTACCACGCTCGCCCATGCCAAGGGCGGACAGTTCGTCACCCACGTCAAGGCACTACCCGGCAATCCTTATGACGGCCACACGCTGGCGACGGTGATCCCCGACATGGAAGCGCTCATCGGCAACACCCTCCAACGTCTCGTCGCCGACCGCGGCTATCGCGGCCACAACGCTCCGCTCGATCACAAGTTCAAGGTCTTCATCGCCGGGCAGAAGCGGCGCATGACGCCCGCGATCAAGCGCCAGATGCGCCGCCGCTCAGCCGTCGAGCCCGTGATCGGGCACCTCAAAGCCGAGCAGCGCATGGGCCGGAACTATCTCTGGCATCCGCAAGGCGACGCCATCAATGCCGTCCTCGCCGCCGCCGGCTACAACTTCAGCCTCCTCGTCCGCTGATTGAGACTTTTGCTGCGTCGAATCCTGGCCGGCCTCATCGCCGCCTCAATGGTCGAGCCCGCGTAAATCAGGATTCTTCACGGACGACGCATTAAACCGCGGCCTCGGCCGCTCCTTGGTCGCCCGCCGGATTTGAGTGCGGCCAACGAAAAGATATACTCTTGGTATCTGATACAGAGAGTGGCGTTGTGAGCATAGGTTTAAGATGTGACGGTTTCGTAGCAGAACGCCGGAGAGGGGCCGCGCAATACCGGACCCGGGGCGAGTGGAAGCGTCCTGACGTAGACCGAGCTTTGCTGTCCGCTCCGGCGGATCTGCCAACGCGATTGAAAATTCGCGGAATATCGCCCGAATGGACAAACGCATTCACACCAGCTTACGCAACGTCCTTGCGTGCCGGGGGCCGGACGGGACTGCCCATCTGAGGCGAGTGTACCAGGCCTTACGAGGCCTATGGGCCCTGCAATAATAGAACCTAACGATCAGACGGGATTCACCTCACGGATCGAGCGCGGCCGCGCCAGTCTCGTCGCCTCATTCGCCAGTGGCGTCGCGAAAGACGAAGCGGCGGTTCGGGCGGCAATCACTTCACCCCGGTCCAACGGACAGACCGAAGATCAGATCACGCGCCTCAAGCTCGTGAGACGGCAGATGTACGGCCGAGGCAAAATCGATTTGCTTCAGGCGAGACTGATAGGCGCCGAATGATTGAACTGCACCAAAACCGCGTCAGAGCCCAAAATTGACCCCTCGTATTGCCTCATCTGAGAATGTTACCAAGCAGGCGGCGGTAATGCGCTGGCTGATGGATGAACGTTGAGGGCTGGAACAGCGAGAGGGGCTGTGGGCGGGTCGGGCCCTACATAGCCCGAGCCGTCCACAGCCCCGGGGCGGCTGCGCGACGTTGTCGCATCCATCGACCGCCGTTGCGGCGATCGATCGCTGCGCGGCGCTTCTGCGCAAGGCTCGCAGCAGGCGTTGCACGATCGAATGCTGCCTCTTGCCGAACTGTCGAGATGGCGCTCCGCCAGCCGGTGAACGATAGCGATCGCTGTCAGCTGCGGGTCGGCCGCGAGCCAGCCCTGGAGCAGCGCCACGTGCGGGTCGAGCTTTGAGGGCATGCGGATCCGTTTCTTGTAACGCCGCTTGGGCCGTCTCCAGTGCCTGCCGCATTCGCCCGACGGCTCAGCTCTGAGCTCGCAAGGGGCGAGCCGCGCGCCACGCAACGTGGCGTGTGTTCAACGTGTCGGAGCGCGATGATCCCGGTCCCCTCGGGCATACGGGTCTGGCTGGTGGTGGGTGCACCGACCTGAGGCACGGCACGAATGGCTTGATTCTTTCCAGGCCTAAAAATTGCGTCGCGATGACCGGACGGATTCCTGGGTTACTTAGCGGGGGTGCACCAATGACGTGGTAACCCACCCCCAATCTGGTGGCGGCTTCCATGGCGGCGGCAGCCCGTTTCGGGGTTTGGAAGCCATATAGCTCTTGATGCGCTCAATGGTGACCATGTCGGGGCGGACGCAGACTTTATTGGGATGCCATCCATGTTTGCCTCGGGCATAGTGCTGCCACGCGGTCCGGGTGGAAACATGGCCCGCCAACGCGGCAATTTCGATGGGATCGAGACCAGCTCTTTTCCAGGTTGCAATCGCGATATGCCTGAGCGCGTAAAGTGAAATTCGCACCAACCTCAATCGCTTGCATACCCGGGCGAGGCGCTCCGCCAACATTCGGCAGACACGTTCCGTCGAGCCATATTGTGTGGTGAGCCGCTTTATGGCGACGAGGAGACAAGCGGTTGCGTCGCGCACGATGCTCGGCATGCGCTCAAGAGAGATATGTCGGGTGATCCCCGGAGCCCGCCCATGCGAATGCTTTCCGTTGAGCATGACGAGCGTGTGGCCAACCAGGCGCGCGTGCTCTAGTTCAGAGGGGCGAGCCCCGATTCGAGGACAGACTTCGAGAAGAAGTCTCAACGTGAGATCGAGGGTGTCGGCCTTTCCAGCGCGTTGGCGTAGATCATTGGAAACGAGCGAAACTTCCTCTTCAGAGACCTCGATGCATTTCAGGCGGGAGGTGCGCGGTTCCGGTTGAGCGCGGCACTCGACGAGCAATCGCGAGATTTCCTCGATTCCCTCCAGCGCCCGCTGCGGCTCAAGCCGACCTTCGTCCGCCTCTTTCTTGAGCGTGAAGATCACGGCGGCTTTATAGGAGCGCGTGGACGCCGACCGAAGTTCCAAGTCCGGATCAGCGTACAATCGGCTGAAGGCGTCGACCGCGTCTTCAGCGTCAGGATATTTGGCTTGCGCGCGCTTGAGCTGTTGCCTGCCGCGCTTGGCGTAGGCATCGTCAGTTTCTCGGCGTCGGCCGTCCGTTTCGGGCATCAGCAGGTCCGTGGTTCTGCGTTACTCCACGGTCTTCTACGCCCGGCTCCTGCAAATCCGAAAACCCTAGCTCGCCTCGCGACACTTTGTTCCACTGAATGCACGCGACGCGTCGCAGTACACCCCGCCGACAGGGCAGCGGTCGATGTGACCCATAGGGTCCTGCAGCGCGCTAAAGCGGCGGCTCGGCGGAGCGGTGTTTCCGCGACGAAAAAATAACTATTTGCGGCACGCACCAGCCAGGCACCAAAAAACGGCCAGAATGGCGCTTCTGACCGGTTGGCACAACGGAAAATTATCCTGCGAAATCAAGGTGGTGGGCGCACAAGGACTCGAACCTTGGACCCGCTGATTAAGAGTCCGCTGTTCTACCGTTGAACTATTCCCCAAGTTGTTGAATTCCAAAGACTTTTACGTTCCGCCAAAGTTCTTAGCCTCTGAATAGCCTCTCGCATTCCGCTGTCGGCGTGCGGGCTGTATTAGGGCATTTCCCTCGGCTTTCCAAGGCTCGGCGGGTGCTCTCGAATAACCAATACGCCATTCCGAAGCGTAAAGCGCCGGCCGGGAAAATTGGCGATCGCGGCGTCAAGGGCCGCGTGTTCGACCGCAGCGCTCGATGATGCGGCTATGACCCACCGGATGTGCCGGTCGTGGCGATCCCACAGTTCAACGCGGAAGGGGAGCCTTGTGGGGATGTCGTGGAGGTTCGGCTTCGCCAGCTCCCGCAACAACTCATCGATGCGGTGGTAGAGCCTCGAGGAGCTGCCCCACAGGCTTTCTCATTCGGTGCGCACCTCTTCGAGGAGCCCGAGCGTGTAGAGCTCCTGGCCGTTGCCCCTATTGCCGCAAACTTTTGGCCTTGTCCGCTCCGCGGACTCCCGGGACGACGACGTTGTGTACAGGCGGCCGCCGGGGCAGTCTCCCTTCAGCGAACCATATTAATAAAAATTCGCAAGCGAGGGAGGAGACGCCGTGAACATGCATCCATTGCGTCCCGTGACGAACGAGGACGTTGCCCGTTTCAAGGACGACGGGGCGATCTGCGTACATAATGTGTTCGACCGCGAATGGTGCGCACGCATGAATGCCGCAGTGGAGCGGCTGTTGCTCAATCCCGGCAAGCGCGCCCGGGAGGCGACCAAGACCGGGGATCCCGGACGTTTCCACATGAACGTGTTCATGTGGCGTTGGGACGAGGATTTTCGCGACTTCGCGCTGCACTCTCCCTTGCCCGAACTCGGCGCGACGCTCCTTGGCGCGGACCGCGTGTCGCTATTCTACGACCAGGCCTTCATCAAGGAAGGCGGCACACGCTCGCCGACCGATTGGCACCAGGATTTGCCGTTTTGGCCGGCCCTGGGAAACGACATCATTTCGCTCTGGGTCGCGCTGACGCCGGTGACGGTCGAGGGCAGCGGCGTCGAATACGTCGCCGGATCGCACAAATGGGGCAAGTTCTATCGGGCCGTCACGCCCGACAAGGACGCGCGCTTCAGCGATGCCAAGCTCGAAAGCTGTCCGGATTTTTCACAGCTCAAGGATGACCCCCAATACCGGTTTCTGTCCTGGGAGTGCGACGCGGGCGACGTCATCTGTCATCATCCGCTCGTTGTGCACGGCGCCAGCGGCAATGCGTCATCGAGCCGGCGCGCCGCGATTTCGGTACGTTATGCCGGCCGCGATGCCTGGTGGGATCCGCGGCCGAATGTGATGAAGATCGAAGGCGACCCGGAGACCAAGTTGCGCGCCGGCGATCCGCTTATCCTGGAAGACGTGTTTCCGATCACCTGGGAGCGGGCGTACGCCGAAGCTAGAGCATGATCCGGAAAAGTGGCTACCGGTTTTCTGAAAAGATCATGCTCCATCAAAAAGCTAGAGCCCGGTTCTGATTCAATCAGAACCGGGCTCTAGCCACGATCTCGCGTTGGAATAAAGTCGTACGCCGGCAAAGGCCGGCAACGAAACAGGGAGGATAGAATGAACCGGCGCAAGTTTCTTGCGACTGCCGCGGCGACGCCCGCGGCCGCGATGCTCGGCGGCAGACTGGCGCGGGCACAGGACCACCTGAAATGGGCGGTGTTCACGCCCGACAGCGAGGTGACCTTCCGCACCGTGATGAAGCCGTTTGCCGAGACGGTTGCGCGCGAGACCGACAATGCGGTGATATTCGATCTGTTTCCGAACGGCGCCCTCGGGCGCAACCCCGGACAGCAGCCGCAAATGGTCATCGACGGCGTCGCCGACGTGGCCTGGGTCGTTCCGTCCTATTCGCCGGGCCGCTTCCCCGACACGGAGGTCCTCGAGCTTCCCGGAATGTTCAAGGACCTGCGCGAGTCCTCCCTGGTGGCTACGCGGCTCAATCAGCACAAAGCGCTGCACGATTATGGCGACTTCTACGTCATCGGAATGTGGGGCACCGCGCCTTATTCCATTCACACCAACTTTCCGGTGAATTCGATCGCCGACCTCAAGGGCAAGACGATTCGTGCCTCGAGCAAAAACGAAAGCGCGGCGTTGCGCGCCTTCGGCGCCGTGCCGATCGGTATGCCGGTGACCGAAATCCCGGAGGCGATCAGCCGCGGCACGATCAGCGGCACGACCTCGCATATGGCGCCGTTCTTCGATTTCGGGCTGGACCGCGTCACCAACAATCACTTCTTCATCGGACTGGGCGTCGTGCCGCTGGCAATTCTGCTCAACAAAAAGAAATTCGACGCGCTGCCCGACGCCGCGCGCGCGGTGATCGAGCGCAACGCCGGCGACGCGCTCACCAAGACGTGGATCGACTCGATCACCGCCTATAACGCGGCCAACCTCAAGAAGCTGGAGAGCAATCCCAAGAACAAGGTGGTGTTTCCCTCGCAAGCCGAGCTCGACAACGCCCAAAAGCTGCTGGCGCCGGTCCGCGACGCGTGGGTGGCGGCGAGCGAGCGGCACAAAGAACTGAAGGCCGCGCTCGACACTGAACTCGCCGCCGTGCGGGGGGGGAAGTAAGGGCTAACGCAGGGAAAGCCCGCTGCGCGCGAATAGGCTGGACAAAGCGCACGTGCTTTGCGGGTCCATCATAGGCGCTCGAACGCCAGGCCGGCATGGCGGTATTGGTGCCGCCGCGCCGGCGTTTTTATCCATGAGGGTCGCCGACCGGCGACTACGGAACGATGAGGGTGATGGCGCGGATCGATTGGGCGACAAAAGCTTTGGCGCGGGCGCTGGCGGTTTTGGGGCTCGGCGGGCTGCTGTGCTTTGCCGCGATGACGATCGCGGACGGCGTGTTGCGATTCTTCTTCGCGAGCCCGATCGATGTCGTGCGTGATGCCGGCTCGCTTGTCGCGGCTTTCGCGGTCGCTTGTTGTATGCCCGTCGCGATCGTCGAACGCAGCAACATCACGATCCGTTTCCTGTCCAGCGTCGCCGGTCCGCGCGCGGGGCAGGTGGCCGACGTTGCCGCAGCGGTCCTCGTCGAGGTCGTCCTCGTGCTGATGACCTGGCAATTCGTGCTGTTCGCCAAGCAGGCGCACGCGACCGGCACGGCGACATGGATGCTGCGCATACCGACCGCGCCGGTCTGGGCGGCGGTCGCGCTCATCCTCGGCATCAGCGCGGTGCTGCAGGTCGTCGTCGGCATCAAGACGTTGCGCGGCGATTTTCTGGACGCGACAGGCTGAGGAATCGGGGAGGGCGATTTGCAACCGGCGGTTATCGGCGCAATGGGGATTGCTGCGTTATTCGCGCTGATCCTGCTCCAGGTGCCTATCGGCATCGCGATGATGACGGTTGGCGTCGCCGGTTTCGCGCTCGAGGGTGGCGGCTGGATGCCGGCCTTCTCGTTCCTCGCTCAGGAACCGTCCTACGTGCTCTCCAGCACGGACCTCGCGGCCGTTCCGTTGTTTCTGCTGATGGGCGTGTTCGCCAGCATGGCGGGCTTTTCCAAGGACGTCTATCGCGCCGCCTCCGCATTTCTGGGTCACCGTCGCGGCGGGCTCGCCTACGCCACCATCAGCGGTTCCGCCGCGTTCGGCGCAATCTGCGGATCGAGCACGGCGACCGCGGCGACCTTCGCCAAAGTGGCGCTGCCGCAGATGCTCGACCGCAACTATTCGCCGGCGTTTTCGACCGGCGTGATCGCCGCCGGCGGAACTCTGAAGTCGCTGATTCCGCCCTCGCTGGTGATGATCATCTATTGCGTGGTCGCAAAGACCTTCATTCTCGACATGTTCGTCGCCGCCATCGTTCCGGCGCTGATCACGATCGCTTTCAACCTCGTCGCCATTGGCGTGGTCGTGCGGCTCAGGCCGCAGGTTGCGCCGGTCAGCGCGCGGCTGCCGTGGAAGGAACGCTTCGAGGCGGCTTGGCGCGCGGCGCCTTCGCTCGCGCTCCTCCTCGGTGTGTTCCTCGGCATCTATAGCGGCGTCTTCACCGTCAACGAGGCGGCGTCGGCCGCGGCCATCCTGGCGCTGTTGTTTGCCTTGGCGCGGCGCAGATTGACCTGGAGCGCGCTCACCCGCGGCATGTACGAGGCGGGCTCCGTCACCGCCATGCTGTATTTGATCCTGATGGCCGCGCCGATCTTCACCTATTTCATCAATCTGGCGCACGTGCCGGACGCCCTGGTGCAGTGGATCGACGGCCATCACTTCCCGCCGCTCGGCGTGATCTTCGCGCTCACGGTCGTCTACATCCTGCTCGGCACCTTCTTCGAGGAGATGTCGTCGATCCTCATCACCTTGCCGCTCATTCTCCCCATCATCGTCAATCTCGGCTACGACCCGCTGTGGTGGGGTGTGATCTGTCTGATCCAGGTCGAGATGGCGATGATTCATCCGCCGCTCGGGATCATCGTGTTCCTGCTCCACGCGATCGCGCCGAAGATTCCGATGAGCACGATCTATCGCGGCGTGGTGCCGTTTCTGATCGCCGACTTCTCTGTCCTGATCCTACTCATTTTGCTGCCGGGTATCGTGCTTTGGCTGCCGCATATGGTGGTGCATTGAAGCGACGCCGATTGATGAGCGTCTCGCGCCATCGCGGTTTCAGGCGCGCACGCTGACGGCATCCGCAATCCGACTTGCCATCGCGGTGAGCTGAGGCAAGAGGCGACTCTGCGCCTGTTCGATCGTCATGGCGGAGGAAATCCAGATCGACGATACGGTGGCTAGCGCGCCGGCACCGAGGCGAATCGGCACGGCCATGCCCGTCGCTTTCGGGTTTATCTCGCGATCTTGAATGGCGTAGCCCTTGGTCCGGATGGTATCAAGAAGCGTGGTCAGACGTTCGGTTTCGTTCGCGCCCCGATCCTCTGGCGCCCCCGACCGAGACAGCATCTCGATAATGGCGCGCCGCTCCTTGCCGGGACAAAACGCCAGATAGCAACGGCCGGCGGCCGTTCGCAGCAGCGGTAGCGACCGCCCGACCATACCATGGTCGATCGACAGCGTGCTTGCTTCGTGCGTTGTCTCGCGCACGAGCATGTGTCCTTCTTCGAATGTCATAAGCGCGACCGGCCACACCATCTCGCGGGTGAATTGGATCATCAGCGGCGCCGCGATGTCCGCGATCCAGGCGTCCTCGACGAAGCCGTCGCTCAAGGTCCGCACTCTGCGCGCGAGACAGTAGCGGTCGTGCGGGCTGCTCCGCGTCACGAATCCGGCGTCGCTCAGCGTTTCCAGAAGGCGGTACACCGTCGGCCGCGGCAGACGCGTATCGCGCGCCAGTTCGACCACGGAGGGGAGCTTACGGCGATTCATTGCGACCAACACCGCCAGGCCGCGCTCGAACGAACGCACGCCGCCGCTTCGCGCCTTGCTGCCACGTCGCGCCACTATCTCCCTCCCGATTGATTCAATTGTCCACCCTGCGGACATCGAGTCAAGACTGCTGGTCACGGCCGCCGGCACACTCTAGCCTTTAGGACAAAATCGCAGGGAGGAACCGACATGTCCGCGGCAACGTCTCGCAATGAGCAAGATCGGCGGGTGCCGCTGAGCATGAGCCATATCGGGCTCTACGTTCACGACCTTCCCGCGATGGAAGAGTTTTATACCCGCGTGCTTGGGTTCACGGTCACCGACCGCGGCAAGGTTCGCGGCGCCGACATCGTCTTCACGAGTTGGGATCCCAAGGATCACCACCAGGTGGCGCTGGTGAGCGGACGGCCGAAAGATATCGGCTTCAATCACGTCAACCAGATTTCATTTCGTGTCGCGGCCTTGGAGGATCTGCAAGAGGTCTGGAAGCGCGTGAAGGACGAGCCGGGCGTCAGCGACATGCGGCCGATGGATCACGGCAATGCGTGGTCGTTGTATTTTCGCGACCCGGAAGGCAACCGGCTCGAAGTGTTCTGCGACACCCAATGGTATATCGAGCAACCGTGCATCGAAGACCTCGATCTGTCCCAGCCCGCCGAGCAAATTCGCGCCAAATCCGACGCGTTTTGCCGTGCCGCGCCCGGCTTCAAACCGATTGCGGAATATCAGGCGGAACTTGCCGTGAAGATGGGCCTGAAAAAATCCTGAACCAAAAATCCTGCCACACGGTTTGAGCCGATCATGGCAACGCCCGATTTCGACGTCTGCATCATCGGCTATGGTCCGGTCGGCGCGAGCCTCGCCAATCTGCTGGGGCAGAGCGGCCTCAAGACGGTCGTGCTGGAGCGCGAACCGTCGGTCTATCACCTGCCGCGCGCGGTGGCGCTCGACGGCGAAGGCATGCGTCTCTTTCAGACCATGGGTCTCGCCGACGAATTGCTGCCGCGGCTCGATGTTAGCCGCAACATCCGCCACGTCAGCGCCGACGGCAAGCTCTTGCTCCTGATCGCGCGCAGTGGCAGCGGACCCGAGGGGTGGAGCAACGCCTATCGCTTCTATCAGCCGGAACTCGAAGCCGTGCTGCGTAACGGCGTGTCGCGATGCCCCACGGTCGACGTGCGGCTGCGGTGCGACGCATTCGCGCTCGATGAATCCAACGAACATGTCCGTATCCGCTACGAAAATCTCGCCGCCGGTGCGCTGGCGGAGGTGACTGCTCGCTACGTGGTCGGCTGCGACGGCGCCCGCTCGACGGTGCGGCGCTTCATGGGCGCTGCGCTGCAGGATTTGCGTTCGCACGAACGCTGGATCGTGCTCGACATGATTCTCGACCAGCCGCCGGGCGGCGTGCCGGAAGCCGCCGACGAAACCGGCCGCGTCGTCGATGCGATCCAGTATTGCGATCCGGCGCGGCCGACGACCTTCATCCCGATGCCCGGCAAGCGCCACCGTTGGGAATTCATGCTGATGCCGGGGGACGACGCGGCGACGATCACGCGGCCGGAGCGCATCTACGAGCTGCTGCAGCCGTGGAAAATCGATCCGGCCAAATCGACGATCGAACGCGCCGTGGTTTACACCTTCCATTCCGCGCTTTCGACGCAGTGGCGGCGTGCGAGGATGCTGCTCGCCGGTGACTCGGCGCACCAGATGCCGCCGTTCCTGGGGCAGGGCATGTGCTCGGGCCTGCGGGACGCGGCGAACCTCGCCTGGAAGCTGCGCGACGTGATCAGGGGCGATGCCCCCGACAGCCTGCTCGACACCTATGAATCCGAGCGCATGGAACACGTGCGCGCTTATATCGAACTCGCGGTCGAGCTGGGCGGCGTCATCCAGACCACCAATCCGGAAAAGGCGCGCCAGCGCGATCGCGACCTGATCGCCAATCCGACCATGCTGCGGCCGCTCGCACCGCGGCTCGGCCGAGGGCTGCACGGCGATGCCCCGCCGCCGGCGGGAACGCGCGCGGCGCAGCCGAGGCTCGCGGACGGAACGTTGCTCGACGACCGCGTCGGCTATCGTTTCGCGGTACTGGCCTCGCCCCATCTGATCGATGCGCTCCCGGCAGCGGCGCGCGCACGGCTCGCCGCCGCCGATGTCGTTGTCGTCACGGCCGAGGGAAAAGCGGCGGACTATCTTTCTGACCTGCGCACCGGGGCCGTCGTCATTCGTCCGGATCGATACATCTTGGGTACGGCCGCCACGCCGGCCGAGCTTGATGCGGTGCTGGCGCGGCGGTGGGTCGGTTCTGAAGAGACTTCAAGGCGGACGCAAAAAGTAGCCGCCGCTATCTGAGACCGGGAGGATTTCTTGGCGTCATCTCGTGTTCCATCCAATGCGATCGATCACGTCGGCAGCCTGAAGCGGCCAGCGGATCTCATTCAGGCCTGGCGCGCGTGGGAGGCTGGCAGGCTTCCCGCCGACGCTCTGACGGACGTGCAGGACCGCGCCATCCGTGACGCCGTCGCGATGCAGGAGAATCTCGGCCTGCCGATCGTCACCGACGGCGAGTTTCGCCGCGGCGGCTGGTCGCGGGGTTTTCTCAACGCGGTCGAGGGTTTCGATTTCCGCGGCTCGAAGCTCAAATTCCGGAACGATGAGGGATTTTCCACCTCGTCGCCGGCGCCGGTCGCGACGCGACCGGTGCGGCGCGCCAGGCCGATCGTCAGCGAGGATTTCAAGTTTATCGCATCCGTCGCGAAAGGGCCCGCCAAAGTCACGATGCCGACCCCCTCGCATATGCATTTCGGTCACTTCAAGGACGCCGTCGACCCGAAGGTCTATCCGGACGTCGAGGCCTACTGGGACGACATGGTCGCGGTGTTTCAGCAGGAGATCAAAGACCTCTACGCCGTGGGCTGCCGTTATTTGCAGCTCGACGAGGTTCCGCTGGCGCTGTTGTGCGACAACAACATCCGCGCGCTGGCGAAGAACGAAGGCGACGACCCGGACGATCTGGCCTCGCTTTATGTCGACGTGCTCAACCGCGCGGTCGCCGGCCGGCCGGCGGATATGACGATCGGCATGCATCTGTGCCGCGGCAATATGGAAGGGCTGTGGATGGGCGACGGCGGCTATGCGCCGATCGCGGACGCTTTGTTCGCGCGCTGCGACGTCGACGCTTATCTGCTTGAATACGATTCGGCACGCGCCGGCGATTTCGCGCCGCTGCGTCACCTCCCCGCCGGCAAGCGCGCTTACCTCGGCATCATCAGCACCAAGAATCCGACGCTTGAATCGCCCGACGATCTGATGCGCCGGCTCGATGATGCGGCGCGGTTCGCGCCGATGGAACGGCTCGGCATCTGTCCGCAATGCGGATTTTCGAGCGCCGCGATGTCGAAATTCGCGGTGCTGCCGAGCAAGGTCACGACCGACATCCAGACCCTCAAGATCGAGCTCATGGTCGATGTCGGGCGCCGCGCCTGGGGCCACATATGAAGCCCTTGATTACCGACCTGGACAGCTTCGGCCTGTTCACTGCTGACGCGGTGCAAAACCCTTATCCGTACTACAAGGCGATGCGCGAACGCGAACCAGTGCATTGGTCGGAAAAGGCGCAGGCCTGGTATTTTACGCGATACGACGACGTGTTCGAATTGCAGGACCGCCCGGATCTCAGCGTCGATCGGATCGAGACAATCTATTCCTATCTGCCGCGCACCGATCCCGCGCGCTTCAGTGACATTGTCGAGCATTACCATCGCTGGCTCCTTTACCGCGACGACGCCTATCACGACCGACTGAAGGCGTTGTTCATGAAAGCGATGACGCCGCGCGCAGTGGAGCGTCTGCGACCGATGATGCAACGCCGTGTTGACAGGATACTCGACGATCTGGAGGGGCGCGACGCGTTCGACGCTTATCTCGACTTCGCCGCGCGTTTGCCGACCCAGGTGATGCTCGATCTTCTCGGCCTGCCCGACTCCGATGAGTTGATGATGCGGCATTGGAGCGATCGCTGCTCCAATTTTCTGTTTCAGCCGGTCGCCCCCGACAAGGAGGCGATGGCGCAGGAGCAGCGCGACATTCTCGACGCCCAGCAGGCGTATTTCATGCCTTTGATCGCCGAGCGCCGGCGCAATCCCGGCGACGACATGATTTCCGCTATGGTGCACGCTGCCGTCGGCGGCGAGCGGCTGACCGACCTAGAAATACTCGCGACCTGCAACATGATGGCGACCGCGGGCGGCGGCACATCGCGCAGCGCGATCGCGATGTCGCTGTGGTGGCTGCACCAATTCCCCGACGAGCTTGCCAAGCTGAAAGCCGACCCGAACAAGCTGATCAACCTCGCGGCCGAGGAATTCCTGCGCTACGACGCGCCGACCCAACGCGGCATCCGCACCGCCCGCGAGGATTTCGAGATCGGCGGCGTGCAAATCCGCAAGGGAGAACTTCTGCACATCATGATCGGCGCGGCGAACCGCGACCCGGTCCAATTCGCGGATCCCGACCGGATCGATATCACGCGGTCGCCCAACCGCCACGTGACGCTCGGCCATGGCGTGCATTATTGTCTGGGTGCGGCGCTGGCGCGGCTCGAGCTGCGCGTGGCCGTGGCAAATTTTCTGATGCGTTTCCCGGATTATCGCCTTGCGAGCGACAGGATCGTGTACATGGACCGCACGGCAAGCCGGCGCCCAACCGGCGTGCCGGTGTTCGCTCGTTAAGACTGCGAGGAGACGAGCATGAGCGACAAGGTCGTCATCGTCGGCATCGGCTCGACCGCGCTTGGCCGGCACCCGGACAAGTCGGTCAAGGACCTCACGCGCGAAGCGGTGACGCTCGCGTTGGACGATGCTGGCGCCGGCATGGGCGATATCGAGGCGGCGTGGTTTTCCAATACCCGTCAGGGCATGATGGAAAATCAGAACACGATCCGCGGCCAATGCGCGCTGCGCGCCATGGGCTTCGAGACGATCCCGATCGTCAACGTCGAGAATGCCTGCTGTTCCAGTTCGACCGGGCTCAACCAGGCGTTCGCGCAGATCAAGGCCGGGTTGTGCGGGGTCGCGCTCGTCGTCGGTGCGGAGAAGATGTTCTACACCGAGAAGAAGGACCTGATGTTCCAGGCGTTCCTCGGCGGCTGGGACGTGCACGACATGGAGCGCACCAAACAAGTCCTCCTCGGCCTTGGCGACGGTCTGGACTTGCCGCCGGAGGCCCATGCCGACACCGGCCAGCACAGCGTGTTCATGGACATCTATGCTTCGCTGGCGCGCCAGCACATGCGTCTCTACGGCACCACGGCGCGCCAGATCGCGGCCGCCGCGGCGAAGAGCCACTTCCACGCCACCATGAACCCGCTCGCGCAATACCGCGTCGACATGTCGGTCGATGAGGTGCTCGGCGACAAGCTGATCTCGTGGCCGCTGACGCGGGCGATGTGCGCGCCGATCAGCGATGGTGCCGCGGCGCTGGTGGTGTGCTCGCAGGAGGCGTCGAAGCGCTTCAGTTGCGAACGGGCGGTCGAGGTGATGGCCTCCGCGTTGGTGTCGGGATCGCGGCGCGCCAATGACGACCTCAGCCGCCACCTCGGCCGCGTCGCGGCGAACAAAGCCTACCAGCAAGCCGGCATCGGCCCTCAGGACATCGATGTTGCCGAGGTGCACGACGCGTCCGCCTTTGCCGAGGTGCTGCAGTCGGAAAACCTAGGCTTGTGCGCGCCGGGCGAGGGCGGGGCGATGGCCGAGCGAGGCGAGACGCGGCTCGGCGGCCGCGTTCCGATCAACACGTCGGGCGGGCTCGTCTCCAAGGGCCACCCGATCGGCGCGACGGGCGCCATTCAGATTCACGAGCTGGTCACGCAATTGCGCGGCGAGGCCGGCGCGCGCCAAGTCGAGGGCGCACGGTTTGCGGCGGCGGAAAACGGCGGCGGATTTTTTGGCGTCGAAGAGGCCGCGACGGTGGTCACCATCCTGGGCGCCGCCTGATGCAGCCGATCGAGTTTTTCTTTCGCGCCGCCGCGCGGACGCCGAACGCCGTCGCCGTCGTTGCGCCGGACCGCCGCGTGACATTCGCGGAGCTTGCCGCAGAGACAATCCGGGTTGCGGCTTTCCTTAAAGCCGAAGACCCGACGCCGCAGGCACGCGTCGGCGTCGGCTGCCGGAACTCCGTCGAACATCTGATTGCGATCCTCGCCGTGATCGCGGCCGGCAAGACCTGGGTCGCGCTCAATCCGCGCAACGGCGACCCCGAGCTGCAGCGCATTGTCGAGTACATCGCGCCGGCTGCACTCCTGGTCGATGAAGCCATGGCGGGCCGGATCGATACCGGCGGCGTCGCGACCTATCTGCTCGACGGGCCGGCGGCTGAAACGGTATTCCGGCGCGTCCAAAACGCCGGGGCACAATTCGCCCGCACTTATCTGCCGCTCGACGCGACGACGGCCATCAAGTTCACCGGCGGAACGTCCGGCACGCCGAAGGGCGTGATGCAGCCCCACCGCGCCTGGAATACCTGCATCGTCTCGCAGCGTCATGCCTACAATTTCACGCCGCGCGACCGTTATCTGGTCAATGCGCCGCTGACTCATGGGGCATCGACTTACATTCTGCCGATTCTGGGATGCGGCGGCGCGTTCGTCTTCCCCGACGACACCAAGCCCGAGACTTTGCTGCGCACCATCGCGGAACACGACGTCACAACGTTCTTCGCCCCGCCGACCATGATCCAGATGCTGGTCGACGCCGCGCGGCGCGTGAACGTGGCGACGCCGACGCTGCGCAATATTATTTACGGCGGCGCGCCGATGCGGCCGAACCCCATCCGCGAGGCGCAGGACGCGTTCGGTCCGGTCATCCACGCGACCTACGGGCAAACGGAAGCGCCGCAGATCATTGCCTATCTCAGCGCCGCCGAGCTGACCGACCCCGACAACCTCGCCGCCACCGGCCGCCCGTCTTTGCTCACCGACGTCGGCATCATGGACAACGACAATCGCCTCCTGCCACAAGGCGAATTAGGCGAGGTCGTCGTCCGCGGAGACCTCGTTATGACCGGCTATTTCAACATGCCGGACAAGACTGCGGAAACGGTCATCGACGGCTGGCTCCACACCGGCGACCTCGGCCTGTTCGACGAGCGCGGCTATCTGTTCCTGCGCGACCGCTTGCGCGACGTCATCATCACCGGCGGCTTCAACGTCTATCCAAGCGACGTCGAAACGGTGCTGAGCCGCCATCCGGCGGTCGCGAACTGCGCCGTGTTCGGCATTCCCGACGACCACTGGGGCGAGGCCGTGCACGCCGCCGTCGAGCCGAAGCTGGACGCCAGTATCGACGAGCAGGACATCATCGCTTTCCTCAAGCGCGAGCTTGGATCCGTGAAGGCTCCCAAGGGGGTGCATGTCGTTCCGTCGATGCCGAAAAGCGCGGTCGGCAAGGTGCTGAGGAACAGTGTCCGGGACGAGGTGATCGCTGCATTGCGACCGTCTTCATAACCGCCCCGACGAAGCCGCGCGGCCGCTTCGTCGCTCACACCTTTCGGGTCGATCCTACTGTGTGGCGGGCGCTGCGCATTCGTTCCCAGATACGATGTCAGTGTGGACGCTGGGATTCGACTTTTCCCGAACGTCGTCAGAGTCAGCTGCTCTACAGACGTGTTTCGATCAAAGATACATTTCCGCTCGGCGCAGCCGGGGCGGACCCCTTCGCCGAACTACGCTAATCCTCCCTCGCGCCGTATTGCGCGACGCGAAAATTATCGCGGCTTGGCTTGGGCTGCCGCTCAACGTCCTTCATCTTCCTTGCCGCGCTGCACGGCGTGTTGCGCCGGGCCGGTTATAACCCGATCGCCGGGCTGCCTCCGGATATAGAGGCGCGCCTTGCCGCGACCACTAGCCGGACAACCGATATGCCGACCGACCGCGGTCGGTGACAATATCGATCGGTGGACCGCACCGCGACTGCCTCCCCAAACCAAGTCCACGTTTGGTCGAGCGTCCCTGACGGAGATCGCCCGCGGCTCGGCTTCGCAAATCGCGCTAGTTCTGGGCGAAAGAAAATTTTTCCAAAATCGCGTCGCTGGACTGGCTCGACAGCCGGCGAAATTCAGAACCGCGTTTGCGAGCTCTCTTGCACTTGCATGTCAGCAATGCGTTGAATACCTAGCAAAAGCACCGGCGGCGCGTGCAGCGACTCCTCCCCCCGTTACAACCCCCGGATTGAAACGCTTTGTTGGGCAAAATGAAACACAAATTTTGGCAAATTGAAACAACTTACTGGCAAAATGAAACGTTTTGTCAGGCCAAATGAAACACTTTTTTTATCTCAATCGGCAGCAAACATCCAATCACTGCCCTCTGCCGCAACGACATTTTTGTTCTCCTCCACTTCATTCCGGTCGCAACCGATGCGTCCGCCGTTGCCAAGGCCGCGATCGGCGCGGTCGAAAGCGATGGACTTGAAGATGCGTACGCTGAAAGCCAGCAACCTCTGGCGAATAGCGAACGCGGGTTTGGCAAATCTCCTTGATGCGTTGTTCGAGGCCGGGTTGTCCGGCGCGACGAGACTTGTAGTGATAGGTGGACGTATCGACCAGGAACACACCACAGGCCCGCCGAATCGAAACGCCCCATTCCCCCCACGCCTCGTCAACCAGCTTGCGCTCCCGGATAGGCCTCATAGCTTTCTGGGGATGACGTCCTGCACGTTTCCCTGTCGAGGCTCAGATCGGCCACTACCTTCCGCAGCTTCATGTTCTCCTCCTCGAGCTGCTTTAGCCGATGCATCTCGGTCGGCAGCAAGCCATCGTATTTGCGCTTCCGGCGTGCGTTCTGCCTTTTTGCATCCTGCCACGTGTCCATCGCGTCCTCGAAACCGGTGTTGAACCATTGCGGCGACTTCGGCACCACCAACTGCATCGCCAGCATGTAGCGAATGGCTCGACGACAATCTGTTCAACCATGCGACCTTCAAGTCGCTCCTGCTAAAACCGCCGCCCCTCGTTCCGGATCAACGCTTCCGACATTTGAGTCTTCGGGGCTGACATTGGACACGCGAAACCGTCGAGCGTGCAGGAAGACCATGCTCGTAGATCGATTTGGCCAGTCATTATCGTTCTTCCGGTTTGGCGACGCGTGATCGCCTGGTGTCGGAGGGCGTGGCCCCCTGCCCCAGGTAACATCCGGATTTTGGCCTCGGCACGCGCCGCTTGCGGGTGCGACACATCCCTGCTACACATAGCTTGTCCGCAGTGAATTCGCCAACGATTTCAAAGAGCTCGGGAGCGGCGGCACACGGCTTGGGATCCTAGTTCCCCAGCCACGCAAATCCTTGAGACGCTGTAACTTTTGACAGGCGACATTTTGGACACCACAACGAGAACGCGGACGTACAAAAACCGGTTCGCCCGCCGGCCGCACAAAAGCCGGCACATCCTGTTCCTGGTATGTCTCGGTGATAATGAGGTCTAGCTAGAGACGCGGCTTAGCGGAGCCAAAGCCAAATTCTTCAATAATTTCTCGCGCGCGTGCGCGCGCATTAGGTCAAGACAGGTCAAGTACCTCGGAAGTGTTCGGATGGCCGGCCGCTCGCGTAAGCGACGCGGTTTTCAGATCGTAAGTATAGCCTGTGTCGTGCCGTCCTTGATCCGCTCGACCGCTTCATCGATGACGAAAAGCGGCAGGTAGCTGGCAGGCGTGGAGGGAGTGCCTCACTCCAAAGCAGTCAATAGCTTAGCGAAGGTGCGACCACGCAACGGCCCCAAATCGGATCAAGCGGTTAGTTAGTGCTTTGTCGCACCGCGCGAGAATTGGCGGATTTTCGTCGGCCGCATTTGCTGGTTGGGGCGGCAGGATTTGAACCCGCGCCCCCTCATCGGCGCTGCTGCGCCGACGTTTGATTTGAAGGCCCGCAATTGATGCGGAGGCCTCTCTGAAACTGCTGTTGCAACGAAGACCGCCGAGTGGCGCGCCGCCACGGCGGCGCGCCGGAGCGGCCGAGGGCGAGCGGATCAAGCGGTAAACTTGAAGTTGCTCGCAGTCAGCGAAGCCGTCTTGACCCCGGCTAACAGGACACTGCCTTCGCTACCGGGCAAGGTGATGAGCGCACCGTTCGAGGTATTCGAAGTCTCGGCCATCACGGTCCCGAAACTGGCCATGCCAGCGGCGAACAGTGCCGGATTGAAGTTGATCACGTCATTGTTGCCGAAACCGGCGATGGTCTCTGCCCCGAGCGAGGCGCCGGAGAACGCAACCGTATCATTGCCGTAGCCGAGGGTTATCATGTCGCCCATTCCGGCGTTAACGATGTCATTGCCGTTGCCAACGGACACCGAGCTACCGGTTCCCATAGTGATCGTGTCGTTGGCGTTGCCGAGGGTGATTGTGGCATTCGCCCCGGCGGTGACGGTATCCTGCCCGTTGCCGCCGGTGATCGTGGCATACGTCCCGGCTGTCACTGTGTCCTGGCCGTTGCCGACGCCGACCGTGCTGTTGTTTCCGACTGTGACCGTGACAGCATTGCTGCCTAACGTCACATTGCTGGAGGCCCCGGTCGAGATGTTGTCCATCCCATTGCCGGCCTGAATCGCGTCGTTAGAGCCTCCGAGAACGGTGTCATCGCCATTGCCGAGATTGATCGTGTCGTCGATTCCCGCGAAGACGACGTCGTTGCCGTTGCCGGCTTGGATCCGTTCATTGCCCGCTCTGCCGTCAATGGCGCTGTTGCCGATGCCAACATTGAGGCTGCTGCCGGTTGTCCCGACATAGATGGTATCGGAGACGGGGGCGACCGGGACCGTGTTCGATCCCGTGGCCTCGTCGTTATACTGATCCTGGATCGTATAGGAGACAGTATCGAGGATGCCTGCTGTGACATTCGCCGTCGCGGTGTAGATTATCTCCTTCACACCATTGACGGTAACGAGCGACAAGGTCCCAGCGCCGCCGGTCTGCTTCAGGCTCAGCGTGGCACTCGCGATGCCGGGCTTGACCGTGCCAATGACCGTGGTCTGGCCCTGCTCGACGACCGACGGCGTCGCTGACGTGATCGTCGGCGGTGCCGCCGGATCGCTGTCGATTACGGTGGTGGTGTTGTTCACCGTCGCCGTGGCATAGGCGCTGCTCTTGTCGCTCAGCGTGAAGGTGGTGGTGACCGAGGTGTTGGGCACGCCATTGATCGGCTTGAACGACAATGCGTCGAGTTCACTGGTGATCGCCGCCGCCGTCCCCGACAGGGTATAGACGCCGCCCGTTCCCCCGCTGAGGCCCGTGCCGCTCAACGTTCCAGTCGCACCACTGTCGCTGAGCGTGATGGTCAGCGTATCGGTATCCGTCCCGCCATTGTTAGCGTCAGCGATCGTCACGCCGGAGAACGGCTTCACCGGTGCTTCCGAAGTCGTGGTCTGGCCGGCCTTGGTCCCCGTGATGGTCGGCGCCACCGCCGGATCGCTGTCGATCACCGTGGTGGTGCTGTTCACCGTCGCCGTGGCATAGGCGCTGCTCTTGTCGCTCAGCGTGAAGGTGGTGGTGACCGAGGTGTGGGCTACGCCGTCGATCGGCTTGAACGACAATGCGTCGAGTTCAGTAGTGATCGCCGCCGCCGTCCCCGACAGGGTATAGACGCCGCCCGTTCCCCCGCTGAGGCCCGTGCCGCTCAACGTTCCAGTCGCACCACTGTCGCTGAGCGTGATGGTCAGCGTATCGGTATCCGTCCCGCCATTGTTAGCGTCAGCGATCGTCACGCCGGAGAACGGCTTCACCGGTGCTTCCGAAGTCGTGGTCTGGCCGGCCTTGGTCCCCGTGATGGTCGGCGCCACCGCCGGGTCGCTGTCGATCACAGAGGTGGTGCTGTTCACCGTCGCCGTGGCATAGCCGCTGCTCTTGTCGCTCAACGTAAACGTGGTCGTCGAAGTCGTATTCGGCGCCCCCGCCTTCGGCGTGAAGGACAAAGCATCGAGCTCACTCGTCACAGTGGCCGCTGTGCCGGACAATGTGTAAGGGCCGCCTGTGCCGCCGCTGAGGCCGGCGCCCGTCAGCGTGCCACCGGTGCCGCCGACCGTAATGGTCAACGTGTCCGTCGCGCCGGGGTTCGGATCCGCAATGACGACCGCGGAGAATGGCTTGATCGGCGTATTCGACGTCGTCGTCTGATCGGGCACTGTCCCGGTGATCGTTGGGGCAGCTGGCGCATCGCTGTCCAGCACGCTGGTCGTGGTGTTCACGGTCGCCGTCTCATAGGCGCTGCTCTTGTCGCTCAAAGTGAACGTGGTCGTCGAAGTCGTATTCGGCGCTCCCGCCTTCGGCGTGAAGGACAAAGCGTCGAGCTCACTCGTCACAGCGGCCGCTGTACCCGACAATGTGTAAGTGCTGCCCGAGCCGCTGAGGCCGGCGCCCGTCAGCGTGCCGCCGGCGCCGCCGATCGTAATGGTCAGCGTGTCCGTCGCGCTGCTGTTCGGATCGCTGATGACGACCGAGGAGAACGGCGTTACCGGCTTTTCGAAATTTGTCGTCTGCCCGGCCTTCGTCCCGCTGATCGTCGGCGCCACCGCCGGATCGCTGTCGATCACGCTGGTCGTGCTATTGACCGTCGCCGTAGGATAGGCGCTGCTCTTGTCGCTCAGCGTGAAGGTCGTGGTCACCGAGGTGTTGGGCACGCCGTCGACCGGCGTGAACGACAGTGCGCGGAGTTTGCTCGTGACCGTCGCCGCCGTTCCCGACAGCGTGTAATCCCCGCTCGAGCCGCTCAGGCCCGTGCCGCTCAGCGTGCCGCCGCCTGAATACGTGATGGTCAGCGTATCGGTATCCGTGCCGCTGTTGTTGGCGTCGCCGATGGTCACGCCGGAGAACGGCGTGACCGCCGTTTCCGAGGTCGTGGTCTGGCCGGCGACCGTGCCGGAGATGGTCGGCGCGACTGCCGGGTCGCTGTCGATCACCGTGGTGGTGTTGTCGACCGTCGCCGTAGGATAGGCGCTGCTCTTGTCGCTCAGCGTGAAGGTGGTGGTGACCGAGGTGTGGGCTACGCCGTCGATCGGCTTGAACGACAATGCGTCGAGTTCGCTCGTGACCGTCGCCGCCGTGCCCGACAGCGTGTAGACGCCGCCGCCGTCGTTGACGAGGTCGGAGCCGGAGAGCGTGCCGCCGCCCGAAAGCGTGATGGTCAGCGTATCGGTATCCGTGCCGCTGTTGTTGGCATCGCCGATGGTCACGCCGGAGAACGGCGTGACCGCCGTTTCCGAGGTCGTGGTCTGGCCGGCGACCGTGCCGGAGATGGTCGGCGCGACTGCCGGGTCGCTGTCGATCACCGTGGTGGTGGTGTCGGTGGTGGCGGAGGCATAGGCGCTGCTCTTGTCGCTCAGCGTGAAGGTCGTGGTCACCGAGGTGTTCGGCACGCCGTCGACCGGCGTGAACGACAGTGCGTCGAGTTCGCTCGTGACCGCCGCCGCCGCGCCCGACAGCGTGTAATCCCCGCTCGAGCCGCTCAGGCCCGTGCCACTCAGCGTGCCGCTGCCCGAATACGTGATGGTCAGCGTATCGGTCGCGCCGCTGTTGGGGTCGGTGATGGTCACGCCGGAGAATGGCGTGACCGCCGCTTCCGAAATCGTGTCGGTGGTATGCGTTTCTGTAATAGTCGGCGCCCCTGCCGGATCGGTGTCGGTCACCGTGGTGACGCTGTTGCTGGCGCTGGTGGTCCCGGCGGTGCTGTTGGTGTCGCTCAGCGTAAAGGTCGTGGTCACCGAAGTGTTGGGCACGCCGTCGACCGGCATGAACACCAACGCCTCTAGTTCGCTGGTGATCGCCGCCGCCGTTCCTGACAGCGTGTAATCCCCGCTCGAGCCGCTGAGGCTGCTAAAGTCCACACCATCCGCCAGCGTGCCGGGGCCCGTATACGTGATCGTCAGGGTGTCGCTATCCGTCCCGCCGTTGTTGAGGTCGGTGATGGTCACGCCGGAGAACGGATCGATCGGCGCCTCCAAGGTCGTGGTCTGGCCGGCAACCGTGCCGCTGATCGTCGGCGCCACCGCCGGATCGCTGTCGATCACCGTGGTGGTGTTGTCGACCGTCGCCGTGGCGTAGGCGCTGCTCTTGTCGCTCAGCGTAAAGGTCGTGGTCACCGAGGTGTTGGGCACGCCGTCGACCGGCGTGAACGACAATGCGTCGAGTTCGCTCGTGACCGTCGCCGCCGTGCCCGACAGCGTGTAGACGCCGCCGCCGTCGTTGACGAGGTCGGAGCCGGAGAGCGTGCCGCCGCCCGAAAGCGTGATGGTCAGCGTATCGGTATCCGTGCCGCTGTTGTTGGCATCGCCGATGGTCACGCCGGAGAACGGCGTGACCGCCGTTTCCGAGGTCGTGGTCTGGCCGGCGACCGTGCCGGAGATGGTCGGCGCGACTGCCGGGTCGCTGTCGATCACGCTGGTCGTGCTATTGACCGTCGCCGTAGGATAGGCGCTGCTGGTGTCGCTCAGCGTGAAGGTCGTGGTCACCGAGGTGTTGGGCACACCGTCGACCGGCGTGAACAACAATGCGTCGAGTTCGCCAGTGATCGCCGCCGCCGTTCCCGACAGCGTGTAATCCCCGCTCGAGCCGCTCAGGCCCGTGCCACTCAGCGTGCCGCTGCCCGAATACGTGATGGTCAGCGTATCGGTATCCGTGCCGCTGTTGTTGGCGTCGCCGATGGTCACGCCGGAGAACGGCGTGACCGCCGTTTCCGAGGTCGTGGTCTGGCCGGCGACTGCGCCGGTGATGGTCGGCGCCACCGCGGTCTCCGCGGTCAAAAGCACGCCACCCGTATTATCGGCAGCGACCGAGAAATTCACCGTGGCCGGATTGCTCAGCGTGAAGCTTTCAGTCGCAGTCCCGTTCGTGACGGTCAGCGTCGATCCCGAGAACGTCGTCGTGGTCGTGCCAGACTCAAATTGCAGCCCGGCGAGGTCGATTTGATCGCCGACCACGAGATCTGTCAGCGTGTTGGCGAAGGCAGTCGTGCCGCTACTTAATGTTTGATCGAGCCGCAACATCGCCGAAGCCGAACCAAAGGTGATCGCGCCCGATCCCGCCGAATTGTTCGCCCCGAGTTCCAGAATGCCGGAATCGAGCGTCGTGCCGCCGCTGAAGGTATTGGCGCCGGTAAGTTCGGCGTCTCCCAACCCGTCGACCACCAAGCTGCCTGTGGCCGAGCCGTCGACGATCGCGCCGCCGAAATCGGACAAAGCCGACGCCGTTGGATCAAGTGTCAGGACATAGCCATTGAGCGTCACCGTAGTCGTGTTCGATGCATTGCTCGACAGCGAAGCCAATTCGTTATTGGCTTCGAGTATGAGCCCGGCAGTCTGCCCGTCCACAGCACCGCCGGTACGACCGAGCGTGACGCCGCTCGAATCGGCAAGCGTATTGACGGCGTCAAGGGTCAGCGTACCGGCTTCGATATCGGTCGCGCCGGAATAGGCCTGGACGGCTTCTAATGTGACGTTGCTGCTGGAGGCATTGCTGTTGGCGCTGTCGTCCTTGATCAGCACGCCCTGTTCCGTTGTGGTACCGCCGTCACCACCCGTTTGATCAGCGTCGCTGATCACGCCCGAATAAAGGCCGCTGAAGTTCTGATCGAAGTCGATGAAACCGCCGGCATCCTGGATATTGGCGTTGCCGGTCGAAACATTCGCCGTCGTCAGATCGAGCGTCGATCCGAGATCGACATAGGTTCCGCCACTGTAGCTGTTTCCGGTGCCGGTCAGCTGCAAGATACCGCCGAGCAGCATGACCTCGCCTTGGCCCGTCACATTGCCGGCAAACACATCGCCGCCATTTTCGGCAAATTGGAGCTCGCCACCGCTCGCCACCTGGATGGTATTGGCATTGGTGATGGCTTTGGCTTCGATGCGCAGGCTGGCACCGCTATCCACGTCAATCGTACTACCCGCGACGAGGGTGAGGTCTTTGGAGCTCATGCCGGACAGATCGACGAGGCCGGTGCCGCCAATGGTCAAAGCCCCATTTACCACGGCGCCGGTTTCGGTGATCGTGCCCGAATAGGTCGAACTCTCATCATTCGAGTCGCCGATCGTCAGGCCGGCACCATTGCTGAAAGTGATCGCGCTATCGGTGCCAGCGCTGTTGAGCGTGCTGAAGCTCTGACTGGCGGTAAAGTTCAAGGTCGCTTCTGCCGGATCCGCCGAATTGGCAAGGGTGACGCCATCGACGTCCCCGGCGAAGACATTCGCCGCTGTCAGGCTGACAGTGCCGGAATTAATAGTGATAAGGCCGCTGACGTTGGCTGCCTCGCCGATCGCGACGGTGCCCGAACCGGAAAAAGTCAGACCGTTCGTGCCGGTGATTTCGGCAGAAATCGCGGCATTATTACCGCTCACCCAGATCACGCCTTCGCTGCCGCCAAAGGCCAAAGTTCCGTTGCTAATCGCGCTGCCGCTCGCAAGGATGAGACCCGCGGCGTCGTTGCCATCGCCGATAGTCAGCGTGTTGCCACCGAGCGCGATCGTATTCCCTTCGGTATTGAGCGCATAAGCGGCAACATTGGTATTCGCCGTCAAATTTGCGCCCAGTGCGATGACGTCGGAGCCGGTAGAAGCGGTCAAGACCGTCGAATTATAGGTCGCCGTGACATAGCCATCGGCGCCATAGGTCACGAAATTATAAGGTCCAACACCATTAGCACTGTCATTGTTATCGACAATCCAGACAGGCGCGATCGTGTCGACGAGCGATGCCGCACCGACGCCCGAGAAGACCTGCTCGGTGGTTCCGAGAGAGGCTCCGGTGGACGGCTCGATGACCAGCGTGTCGTTATTAGTACGGATGATCCCATCGTCGAAAGTGACCGTCTCGCCTTCCGTTCCGCCGTCAAGCTGCAGAACCGCCGTATCCCCAATATCGAGCGCGGCAAAGGTGACAGCGCCGGCCGACGTCGCGCTGCTGTTTTCCACCTCCAGCTTCTCGCCGTCATCGGTCAATGTGCCCCAACTCGTCACATTGCCATCGACATCAAAGGAGCCGTTATTGCCGAGGAACAGGTCGCGCTCGGTCGCGGTGAACGAGGCGCCCGTCTGCAGCGTGCCGCCGTTCAACTCGACTTCGCCGATCAACGCCGCAGCGCCGGTCGTATTGCCGAGCTCGTCGTCCGCCGTAACGTTGACGGTCGGCGAGCCAATGTCACCAATAACGATGTCGCCATACATGTACGGGCTTGCGACCGTAAGGTACAGCGTGCCACTGCTGGCGACAGGGCTGCCGCCGCTACTGCCGCTGAAGGAATCGATGGTGAACGGCGCCTCGCCCGTAGTCGTGTCGATCCCGACACCGTAAGCGCCATAGGTAACGAGCGAGCCCTCAAGATAGACGACACTGCCGTTGACATCGAGCGTTGCCGCTTCGCTGCCGACCGCGATCGGGCGCTCGGTGACGAAGGGGTCCGCGGCGGTGTACTCACCCGACGTCGTGCCGATAATGAGCGTCCCATTGCCTTCGGTCAGGCTGTTGAAAATGATACCATTGTCGGCCTGGACGGCGGCATCGACATTGGTGGGAACGCCGGCAGAGTCCAAATTCGATGACAGGCTATTCAAAAACGCCTGGTTGCTTTCGGTCGTCCCAGCGCCGAGCGAACCGTCAGCAGCAATGATCAATGTGCCGGCGGTGATCGTCGTTCCGCCAGTATAAGTGTTATTGAGGTTGCTGAGAGTGACCGTATAGCCCCTGTCATTGCCGAGTTGCATGATGAAGCCGATATCCGGCGTGCCGATGAGGATCGGATTGGCCGCGGTCCCGGCATTGATCTCGCTAATGGCGGTGAAAGAGCCGGTGCTGCTGCTACCGTCGATCGCACCATCGTTCGACAGGTTAACCAACAGGCCATTGACGAGACTGCTTTCGCCCATCGTCGCATTGCTGACGACGCTGCTGACCACAATGTTCTGCGAGAGGATGAATCCCGGTAATTGATAGGCGTAAACCGTGCCGGACACATTCGGCAGCGTCGTCGTGCTGTCGGGATTAAGATTCCATTGCGTCGCGAGCGCGATATCGCCCGGCGACAGATAGGGCAGCCCAAGCCCACCGTCGGCATCTTGATAAGCCGCCGCTTCCAAGAAGTCCGAATAAGCGCCAGTCATCTTGTCGAGACCCGGAGTCGAGGCGCCCGTTTCTCCCGAGATGTTGTCCGCGTTCTTGAAGAGCCTCGAATCTTTTTGCTTCAGAATGCTATATTCGAGACCGCGATAGACATCGTTGGTCAGGCCCGTCAAGCTGGTCGGGATCGGCGACCCTGTATTCGGATTGACTGTTTCCGGCACCCCATCGTTGAGCGGCAGCCACCAATTGTTGGCCTCCATCTGCGCAACGAATTGCTGCTCGGTATCCGATGAATAATTAGCGACGATGTTGACATAAACCGTCGGGTTGGATGCCCCCCAGCTCGAATCCAGCAGTGCCGTGAAGGTGTGGTGGCCGTCGAGCAGATAGAGCTGACCGTCTGGACCGACCACGGCCGGCTCGATCTCGTCGATGAGATCTTCTTCCAGCGCGGCTTCGCTGGTGATCAGATCGAAGGCTGATGCTTTTTTGTCGATTTCGGTGAAGCCTTCATTCATTTGCGTCGGCAAAATCGAATCGGCTGCAACCGAATAAAGCGCGAGCGGCCCGGCAACGATCGATGACGCATCGGCCGAGTTATAGACCGTGAAGCCGGCGGCGGCGGTGGTCTCCAGATCAGTCTGGCCACCGCTCGTCACCAGATACATGTTGCTGCTGCTGAACTGCTCGCCGGCGAAAGTGAGCGATTCCGAACCGTTCGCGCCGCTGATCGTCACGATCTCGTTGGCGCCGCTGCTGTTGAACGATAGCGTCGCGCCGGAGCCGAGCGCCGTCACATTGATCGTGTCGCCGAGATAGAAACCGGAAATCACGGCCTGGTCGCCGGCGCCGGAGTTCGCGACCGCGCCGAGGACGAGCGTGTCGTCGTTCACGAAAGTCAGCGAACCGGATAAGGTCGCACTGGATGTGGCCAAATCCAACGTGGCGCCGCCGCCGAGCACCGTATTCGTCGCCGTGCCGGAACCGCTGACGACCAGCGTGCCGCCGTCCAGTACGGTCGTGCCGGTGGCGGTGCTGGCGTCGTCGAGGTCGATCGTGGCGCCGCCATAGACCGTCTCGTTGGTGAGCGCGGCAGAACCGCCAACGGTTTCTTGAGTGCCGTAAACCTGGTCGCCGCTCGCCGTCCCACCGGAAACGATCTCGGTGCCACCAAATAAAATGCTCGTCGCGGAATCGTCGCCCCCGCTGACGGTGAGCGAGCCGCCGCTCTCGACGGTTGCGCTGGTGACGCTGTCGTAGACGGTCGCCGAACCGTAGATTTGATCGCCGGTCGCCGAACCAGAGACCGTTTCAGTGCCGCCGGATGAAATGGTTGCCCCAACATCGACGCCGCTGACGACGAGCACGCCGTCGGCTTCGACAATCGTCGAACTGACCGTGCCGCCAGATTGCACTGTGAGTGTGTCGTTTTCACCCACAACTATCCCGGTGGACGTCTGTCCGCTACTCACGGTCAGCGACGCGGCGGCGGGGCTATATTCCAAATCGACGCCGCCGCTTCCGTCTGACGTAATCGACAAAGTGAAGTTGTTATAAGTCGTCGTGCCGGAAAATATGAAGGACTCAGCGACGGCGGCGCCGCCGCTCATGCCGCTGATCGTTGCGATTTCATTGCCGCCGCTGCTCGTAAACGTGAGTGACGCACCCGTGACGCTGATCGCCGTCACATCGATCGTGTCATTCGCGGACAAGCCGGAAATCACAGCCTGGTCGCCAGCCCCTGATGACGCGATCGCGCTGACGACGAGCTTGTTGCCGCCGCTTGCGAAGGTCAGAGAGCCGCCGAGCGTCGCATCGGACGTGACAAGATCGAGCGTGGCGCTGCCGTTGAGGACCGTGTTGGTCGCCGTGCCGGCGCCGCTGACGACGAGCGTGCCGCCGCTCTGCACGATCGTCCCAGTGGCGTTATTGCCGGCATACAAGTCGAGCGTGCCGCCGCTCTGCACGGTCTCGCTTGTGAGCGTCGCGGCGGCGCCGCTGACAGTCGAGAGAGTACCGTAAACCTGGTCGCCGGCCGCCGATCCCGCCGAAACGGTCTCTGTGCCGCCGATCGTAACGGTCGTCGCGGAATCGACCGCGTTGCTGCCGATATTGAGAGCGCCGCCGCCGAGAACGGTTTCGCTGGTGACCGACCCGCCGCTGCTGACGGTTACGCCGCCGTAGATTTGGTCGCCGGTCGCCGAGCCATAAACCGTCGCTGAACCGCCTGCTTGAATAGTCGCCGCATTATCGGCGCCGCTGATGACGGCCAAGCCGCCACTCTCGATGAACGTCGCACTGATGGTGCCGCCAGATTGAACCGTCAGCGTCTGGCCGGCGCCAAAGGTAATGCCGCTGGAGGTGTGCCCGGAGCTGACGGTCAGCGCCGAGACATTAGGATTATAAACCAGCTCGGCGCCACCGCTTGTGTCCGACGTCACCGACAGGGTGAAGCTGTCATAGGCTGAACCGGCAAAAATGAAGGATTCGGAACCGCCCGTTCCACTCAGTGTCACGAGCTCCGTGCCGCCAGAGGGGGCGGCAAAGGAGAGCGACGCCCCCGCCGCGCTGATCACCGGCGCGTCGATCTTGTCCGTCGAGGAGAAGCCGGAGATCGTCGCCTGATCGCCGTAACTGACGCCGGCACTGGTGGGGCTGGCGATCGATGCGATTTCGAGCGTGTTGCTGCCTGCCTCGAAAGTCAGCGAACCGGAAATCGTCGCTTTTGGCGAGTCGAGTTCGAGCGTGCCGCCGCCGCTCAGCACGGTGCCGGTCAGCGAGCCATTGTGGCCGCTGACGACAAGTTCGCCGCCGCTCAGAACCGTCGTGTTTGAGGCACTATTGCCATTTTCCAGATAGAACTGGCCACCGCTCTCGACGGTGACGCTGGCGAATGCGCCGGTGCCGCCGCTGATGGTCGACAAAGTGCCATAGACGATGTCGCCGGTGACCGAACCGGCATTCACGAGTTCCGACCCGCCCGCCGAAACGGTCGTCGAACTATCGGTGCCGCCACTGATGACCAGCGAGCCGCCGTCCAGCACAGTCTCGCTGCTGACCGTGCCGCCGCTGACGGTCGCGGAGCCAGCGATTTGGTCGGCGGTTGCCGAACCTCCCGCCAAAACTTTCTCGGTGCCATATGCTGAAACGGTCGCCGAGCTATCGGTGCCGCCATTGATGGTCAGGGCGCCGCCGCTGAGCACGGTTTCGCTGGTGACCGAGCCGCCGGTATCGACGGTCGCGCTGCCCGCGATTTGGTCGCCGGTCGCCGAGCCGGCCGAAATTGTTTCCGTACCGCCCGACGAAATGACCGCAGCGGTATCGGTGCCGCCGTTGACGACGAGAAAGGCGCCACCATCGATGGTCGCCGCGGAGATGCTGCCGCCGCTCAAGACGAGCAGCGTATTGCCGGAGGTTTCGGTGTAGGTGCCCGACGCAGTGGAGGTCGTCACCGACGTCGTCGTGCCGCCATTGTAGGTCAGCTCGGCGCCGCCGCTTCCGTCCGAGGTCAGCGCAAATGTGTTGCTGTTATAAGTTGCCGTCCCAGCGAATATGAATGACTCCCTGCCGCCCGTGCCGCTGATCGTGACGACTTCGTCGGTGACGCTGGAGATGGTGCTTGTCGTAAACGAGAGCGTCGCGCCGGTCGCGCTGATCGCGGTAACGTCGATTTTGTCGCTGGCCGAAAAACCGGAGATCACCGCCTGATCGCCATCCCCGGACGAAGCGACCGCGCTGACGACAAGGTCGTTGCTACCGCTCGTGAAGGTCAGCGAGCCGGCGAGGGTTGCTGCTCCGGATTCCAAATCGGCGGTGCCGCCACCGCTCAAGGTCAAATTGGTCGCGGTGCCGCCGGATTGGACGAGGAGCGTATTGCCGGAACCTACAGTGAGCCCGGAGTCCAATAACAAGTCGACGCCACTTTGGGTCGACATAAGCGCCAACGTGCCGCCATTATACGTCGTCGTACCGGAAAAAATGAACGCCTCGCTAACAGCACTGCCGGCGCTCGTGGCGTTGATCGTTACGACGGTGGAGGTGACGCCACTCGCCGTGAACGACTCGCTCGTGTAGGTCCCCGACAAGACAATCTTGTCCGTGGACGAAAATCCGGAGATTACTGCCTGATCGCCAGCGGAAGTGCTCAGGATCTTGTCGAGCAGGAGCGTGTTGCTGCCGCCCGCGAAGGTCAGCGAACCGGAAAGAACCGACCCTGACGTATTCAATTCGACCGTGCCGCCGCTGCTCAGCGTCGTATTGCTGGCGGTATTGCCGCCGCTGATATACAGCTTGCCGCCGCTGTCGACGGTCGTGCCGGTGGCTGTACCTTTGAACAAGTCCAGCACGCCGCCGTTAAAAACCGTTTCGTTGGTGACGGTCGTCGCGGCGGTTCCTGTGACGGTCAAAGTGCCGTGGATTTGGTCTCCAGACGCCGAGCCGCCGGACCCGACGGACATATTGCCGCCGCTGGAAACCGTGGCCGCGCTGTCGGTGCCGCCGCTGCTGACAACGAGCGTGCCGCCGTTGAGCACAGTCGTCGAGACGACGATGCCGCTGGATATGACTGTTTCTGTAACGCCGGCACTTACGGTAAGCCCGGAGGTCGTTCCGCTGGAGATCGTCGACATGTTGTTTAGTCCCCAAAGACTGCAAAAAACTTATGCTGCTGTTGATCGGCTTCTCATGTCGTCGTGACATGCGCACCAAAGCCGGGAATCGTCTCGATGACACGCATCACCTGCGCGGCCGTGATCAGCCGGGTGCATTCGAACTGGCGCGGCGTATTGGCGTGGCGCGGACACCACAGGAAATCCTTGTGGTCGAAGCTGAACTTCGGATCGTTCCAGCACGAATTGCAGGTGTGCCAGTTGATCACCCGATAGGGTGTGGTGAATTCCGTGGTCGGATGGCTGAAGCCCGAGATCATCACCACCGGGCAGCCGGCCGCCCAGGCGAGCCAGGACAGACCGCTCGCCAGGCCGACGAACAGCGAGGCGTGCTTGAGCCAGCGCGCCCGCTCGGCCAGCGGCTTGTTGCCGGTCTCGTCCTCGACGCCATGCGGGATGTGGGTCCACATGAGCCCGGTGCCATGCACCGGCTTCTGGTCGATGCAGATCACCCGATAGCCGCGCGCCTTCAGGAAGGCCACGATCTCCCGCCAACCGTTGGGATTGTTCCAGTATTTGGCGCCGCTTGTCGCTTGCACGGCGATGATGGCATAGGGCTCTTCGAGAGGCCGGCTGTCGTCGGGCAAAGCAAGGCGCGGCGGCTTTTCCTCCAGGTCGACGCCCAGAATATAGCCGGCGGTGCGATGCAGACCGACGAAACGAAAATCGGTCGGCTGCAGTTCACACGCAACATCGCCGAAGAACAGGCCCATGCTGTAGGTGGCGTAGTAGCATTCGGGCTTGACCGCGTCGTGGGTAACGAAGGTGATGTCGGGATAGGCATCACCCAGCAGCGGGATGATGAGCGGCGACACCGCGCAGGTGACGCGGCAGCCGGGATGGCGCTCGCCGAAGCGGGCCGCATAAGAGAACCAGGCGATGGAATCGCCGAGCGTGCCGACAGGAAATTGGATCAGCACCTCGCGATCAGCGGCGTCATATTCGTGATGCAGCACGAGGCGCGGCTCGGCCTGACCCTCTTCGATCGACCAAACCTCGATGGAAAACCGCACATACCAGCGCTTCGAGGAGCGGAGCAGCGCGCCCTTGTTCTCGCTCTCGAATAAAATGTTGCCGGTGTCGAGATCGCGCAGCCGGGCGCGCCAAGACCCATGCTCCCGGGGCGGCAGAAGGACGCGGCAGCCCTGGTTGAAGTCGAAGAATATTCCCTCGGGGCCCGCCTGGGTCGGTGTGTCCGCAGGCGGCGGATAGGCCGGCTTGACTTGCGGCGCCGATCCGAACTCCGATGTTGAAGCGCCAGCCGACTGTGCCGGTAAAGCCGAAGAGGTTGGAGAAGAGGTTGGATTAGCATCAGCCGAGGGCTGAGCAGGCGTCGGCGATCGACGCTCGGGTACGATGGCCGAGGGTAATTTTTCTGCGCCTGTCAGGCTAGGGCCAACCACCGCGATATTCATGCAAGACGCCCCCCACACACGGCCTATCAATATTCGCTCTTAAGAGTCCGTCCGGAGAGCGATTGAACCATATGAATCAGCGCTGATGCCTCCGCTTGCACCATCGATTGCATTGCCGAGTGTACCGAGGCTGAAATCTTTCGATGCGACCTCGGCATATCCCACGTTCATCTGCGAGGGCACGGCCTCAGTCGACGAACCCGCATAGAGCGCAAACGGCGCTGCCTCGATCGCGCGGATCTCGCTGAGAGCGAGTGAGCCACAGGAAACAAAATCAGCAGCAGTCAGCTTGCCCATGACGTCCCCCCTCTCAAAAAACGCTGCGCAGCGTAGGACGGCATTGATGACGCACGCATGACCGCGTTGGATTTGGCTGTGGGGAGATCAGCAGTTTTCTCAGCGCGTTTCACAAACATGTCACGATGCTATGGAAACATATCCCGCGACAATGTCGTTAGGTCGCCGATCAGGCGTGTCCCAAAAGTGCCGAAGAAGTGCCGAAGCTCGCTTCCGCATGGGCGTGGCTGAGATCGGTATGCTTGCGTTCATGAGCTTCCGAAAGATCGTCGACCGAAAATCCACTGCATCAATTCGCCCGAAGATCTCAACGGCGAGATCAAGCGGCACACTGATCTCATGGGCATCTTCCCCAACGAAGAACGCCATTGCTCGGCTCGTCGGCGCACCGCTCCTCGAACAGAACGGTGAATGGCCCGTGCGGGCGACCGCCACGCCGGTGCGGTTTGCGCGTCATGTATTGAACGAATACGGCGACGGTTCTTGCTCACTTCATCAGACAGAGCGGCATGACAACCAGCATCGAGCGTGATTCCGTCGATCCGGGACTTTACGTCCTGGTATCGCTGCTGCGAATGAACGGAATCGGTGCCAACTCCGAGCAAATCCGGCATCGCTTCGGCGCAGCGCCGATCGGCATTCCGGAGATGCTGCGCTGCGCCAAAGAACTCGGTCTCAAGGCGCGCGAGCGTATTGCCGGCTGGGAGCGGCTCGAAACCACGCCAATGCCGGCGATCGCCGCGCTGCGCGACGGCGGCTTCCTGCTGCTCGGTAAGTTCGCCGACGGCAAGGTGCTTGTTCAGTCGCCGCATTCGCAGCGTCCTGCCCTGATGACGAAGGCCGAGTTCGAGGCGGTCAGCGACCGCAGGATCGTGTTGATGACGCGGCGCGCGGCATTGGTCGATATGGCGCGGCGGTTCGACGTGACATGGTTTCTCGGCGCCATTCACAAGTATCGGCGCCACTTGACCGAAGTCCTCGTCGCCTCCTTTTTCCTGCAACTCTTCGCCCTCGTATCGCCGCTGTTCTTCCAGGTGGTGATCGACAAGGTGCTCGTTAATCGCAGCTTGAGCACGCTCGACGTACTGGTGATTGGTCTCGTGACCATTTCCATATTCGAGACCATCGTCGGCATACTGCGCACCTATTTGTTCGCGCATACGACCAATCGTATCGATGTCGAACTCGGCGCGCGCCTGTTTCGACATCTTCTGGCCTTGCCGATCGGTTATTTTCAGACACGCCGCGTCGGCGATTCGGTCGCTCGCGTGCGCGAGCTGGAAAACATTCGCAATTTTCTCACCAGCTCGGCGCTCACGCTTGTAATCGATCTATTCTTCACGTTCGTGTTTCTGGCGGTGATGCTGATCTATTCGCCGATCCTGACCGCAATCGTGGTAGCCGCGTTCCCGTTCTACATCGGCATCTCCGCGCTGGCGACGCCCGCGTTTCGCCAACGGCTCGATGAGAAATTCAGGCGCGGTGCCGAGAACCAGGCGTTTCTGGTGGAGAGCGTCGCCGGGGTCGAGACGCTCAAAGCCATGGCGGTCGAGCCGCAGATGCAGCGGCGCTGGGAGGAGCAGCTTGCCGGCTACGTCGCGGCAAGCTTTCGCGTATTGCAGCTTGGCAATATCGCAAGCCAGAACGTTCAACTTGTCAACAAGCTGGTCACAGCGGGCGTGCTTTATTTTGGGGCAAAGCTCGTCATCGCAGGCGATCTCACGGTCGGCGAGTTGGTGGCATTCAACATCTTTGCCGGCCGAGTCAGCGCACCGGTCCTGCGACTTGCCCAAATCTGGCAGGATTTCCATCAGGCCCGACTGTCGGTGGCGCGCCTGGGCGACATCCTCAATACGGCCCCGGAGCCGACCTTCAATCCGACGCGAGCGGCGCTGCCGGCTATCCGCGGCGAAGTCGCGTTCGAGCACGTCACCTTCCGCTATCGGATCGATGGTTCCGAAGTCTTGCACGATGTCACGTTCAAGGTCGCTCCCGGCCAGGTGGTCGGCATCGTCGGACCGTCGGGTTCCGGCAAGAGCACGCTCGCCAAGTTGGTGCAACGCCTGTACGTGCCGGAGAGCGGACGCGTCCTCGTCGACGGTGCCGACCTCGCCATGGTGGATACGGCGTGGTTGCGCCGGCAGGTCGGCGTGGTGCTGCAGGAAAACGTCCTGTTCAACCGTTCGGTGCGCGACAACATTGCCCTTGCCGATCCGGCTTTGCCGATCGAGCGCGTCATCGCAGCGGCGACGCTTGCGGGCGCGCACGACTTCGTCCTCGAACTACCCGAGGGCTACGACACCATAGTGGAGGAGCGCGGCAGCAGCCTTTCGGGCGGCCAGCGCCAGCGCATCGCCATCGCCCGCGCCCTGATCACCAATCCGCGCATCGTGATCTTCGACGAGGCAACCAGCGCACTCGATTACGAGAGCGAACGGATCATCCAGGAAAACATGAAGGAGATCGCCAAAGGCCGGACGGTCTTCATCATTGCCCATCGTCTCTCCACCGTGCGCTGGACCGACCGCATCATTACTATCGATCGCGGCCGCCTGGTGGAAGACGGCACCCACGACGAACTCGTCAATACGGGCGGGCGCTACGCGATGCTCTATCGGCTGCAAGCGGGCATCCATGGAGTCGTTTAAACAAACTTCGCAAAAGCTCTTCAAGAACGCGCTTGGATTCCCGAAGAATAACAAGGCTCGGGACAAGCACGAGTTGGCCTTCCTGGCGGCCGCGCTGGAAATCGTCGAGACGCCGCCATCGCCTGTCGGCCGAACGATTGCCTTTACCATCATCGCCCTGTTTTGCCTGGCGCTGGCCTGGGCATTTTTTGGCCGGATTGACATCGTCGCTTCCGCGACCGGCAAGATCATCCCCACCGGCCACACCAAGATCATCCAGCCGTTCGAGACCGGCGTCGTGCGCGCGATCCATGTCCACGATGGTCAGGCCGTAAAGGAGGGAGAAGTTCTGATCGAGCTCGATCCAACTATGAATGAGGCGGAGGCAGGTCACTTGGAGAGCGACCTGATCTCTGCTCAGCTCGATGTCGCGCGATTGCGCGCGGCGCTTTCGGACGGCGATGCACTGGCAAATTTCCAGCCTCCCGAGCGAGCGCCGCCATCCCTGGTCGCGATCCAGCGGAAATTCCTGGCCGATCAGACCACGGAACATCAGGCCAAGCTTGCCGTTCTCGATCACCAGCGGGCGCAGAAAGAGGCAGAGCTGGCAACGACCGCCGCTACCGTCAGCAAGCTCGAAGCATCGCTTCCTGTGCTGCAAGAGCGTTTGGACATTCGCAAGACGCTTTATGACCACTTGACCGGGTCGAAAGCCAATTACCTGGAAATGCTGCAGTCCTTCGTCGAGGAGCAGCACGACCTCGACATCCAGAAGAGCAAGTATAAGGAATCGGATGCGGCCTTGGCGGCGATCATCGAAGAGCGCGCTCACACTGATGCGGAGTATCGGCGCGAGCGTTTCAGCGAACTCGTCGAAGCCGAGCGGAAAGCGCGCGGACTCAGCGACGAAGTGGTCAAGGCCCAGCACCGGACACAGTTGCAGACGCTCGTCGCGCCTGTAGGTGGAACGGTTCAACAATTGGCGGTCCACACCGTCGGCGGCGTCGTGACCCCAGCGCAATCTTTGCTCGTGATCGTGCCGACCGATAGTCATCTCGAGATCGAGGCCATGGTCTTGAACCGGGACATCGGATTCGTTTACGCTGGGCAGGACGTGCAAATCAAGGTCGACACTTTTAACTTCAGCCGATACGGACTTCTTCACGGCAAGGTTATCAGCGTCTCGCCGGACGCGGTCACGCGCGAAAAGGCACCAGACAAAACCGCTAGCAACAACGACCCGGGCGCGGAAAATGCGACAAGCGAGCCGAGAGGCCAAGAGCTGCTCTACGCCGCGCGCGTCTCACTTGACCGCACGCAAATGCAGATAGGTGACCGATTACTCGATCTTTCACCCGGCATGGCCGTCACCGCCGAGATCAGAACCGGCACACGCCGGATCATCAGCTATCTGCTCTCGCCGCTGATTAGATATAAGCAAGCCAGCCTGCGGGAACGTTGACCACCTCTCATTTCGCGAGGTTTCGTCGGAAGAGCTCGGCCGCCAACGCACTTGGCGCGGCTTGGTACGTTTCGTTCCCGGCAAAACGAGATATGTCCGGGTTGAGGTATCGGAGAAAGGCAAGACCCCGGTTCTCTCACCGGACGAGGCGCGGGGTCTGCTCGACAGCATCGACATCACCACGCACGCCGGCTTGCGCCATCGCGCGCTGATCGCGCTCATGGTCTATTCCTTCGCGCGTATCGGCGCCGCGCTGGCGATGAAGGTCGCGGATGTTTTCACCCAACGCCGGCGGCTATGGGTGCGGCTGCGGGAGAAAGGCGGCAAGCGCCACGAAATGCCGTGCCACCATAACCTCGAGACCTACCTAATGGCCTACCTTGAGGGCGGAGGGATTTCCGATGATCCCAAGGGATTGCTCTTCCGCACTATTGGCCGCACGACTGGACAGCTCACCCGCACGCCCCTAGCAAATGCCTACGCGATGATCCGCCGGCGTGCTGGCAGAGCCGGCATCAAAACCAAAATCGGCAACCACAGCTTCCGAGCCACGGGCATTACGACCTACTTAAAGAACGGCGGATCGCTGGAAAGCGCGGCTGCCATGGCGAACCACGCCTCCACGCCCACCACCCAGCTTTACGATTGCCGCCGCGACGACTTGACCTTGGACGAGGTCGAGCGGATTTTAATTTAGCCAGGAAGGGTCTTCCTCGCAGTTTAGTTCATGTGATTAGTAAACACACGCTAACGACCTCCGCCAACGCCTCGGTCGGCGGACGCGGCCGCTGAAGCATTCGATGAACGCCGTATTATCTCCCTTTCTTTTTTCCCATAATACACTGATTAACTTGCAGATTTATATCCAAAGGCCTTATCGTGCTCAGGTAAGAAGCGCTTCCAAGCCCAACGCCTAAATTCCCCTTGACACGATTTTGAAACTGGTTTTTTATGTTTAGTAAATAAAAACTGAACATCGCGCCTGGAGGCAACGACAAGGAACGGCACGGCGGCCGGTCGCGCAGCCAAAAACCCGTCATCCCGTCCCTGAACCAACAGCCTCAGCCCGTTCGGGCTTCGATGCTCGCATCGTCTCCGGCCGAGGGCGCTCCGGAAACGAAAGGAAATACGGTCAAGGAAAATACGTTCAAGGGAGGACATCCACATGCGAAAATCTGCGATCGGAACGTGGTCGAAATGGATGGGCGGCGCGCTCGGCGTTTTTGCCGCCGTAGCACTCACCTTGGTCGCGAGCCAGCCGGCCGCGGCCGCGGACAAGCAGCTCACGCTGTGCTGGGCGGCCTGGGATCCGGCCAACGCGCTGGTCGAGCTCGGCAAGGACTTCACCAAAGAGACCCGCATCGAGATGAAATACGAGTTCGTCCCGTGGACGAGCTATGCCGACCGCTTCCTCAACGAGCTCAATTCGCACGGCAAACTGTGCGACCTGATCATCGGCGACAGTCAGTGGATCGGCGGCGCGGCGGAGAACCATTGGTACGTCAAGCTCAACGACTTCTTCGCCAAAGAGCACATCTCGATGAACGACTTCGTGCCGGCGACCGTGCTCGGCTATTCGGAGTGGCCGAAGAATACCGACAACTACTGGGCGCTGCCGGCCATGGCCGACGCCGTCGGCTGGACCTATCGCAAGGATTGGTTCGCGCGGCCGGAGCTTCAGGCCGAGTTCAAGAAGAAATACGGCCGCGACCTCGCGCCGCCGAAGACCTATGAGGAGCTCAAACAGATCGCCGAGTTCTTCCAGGGCCGTCAGATCGACGGCAAGACCGTGTACGGCGCCTACATCTTCACCGAGCGCGGCTCGGAAGGCATCACGATGGGCGTGACCAACGTGCTCTACAATTACGGCTTCGAATACGACAACCCGACGAAGCCGTATCAGATGGCGGGCTTCGTCAACTCGCCCGGCGCCGTCAAGGGACTGGAATTCTACAAGGCGCTGTACAAGTGCTGCACCGCGCCGGGCATGACCAACGCCTACATGCAGGAAGGCCTCGACGCCTTCAAATCCGGCCAGGTGGCGATGCAGATGAACTGGTTCGCCTTCTTCCCCGGCCTCTACAAGGATCCCAATGTCGGCGGCGACAAGATCGGCTTCTTCGTCAATCCCGCCGGCCCGAACGGCCACTTCACCCAGCTCGGCGGCCAGGGCATCTCGGTGGTCGCGACTTCGGACCACCAGGACGACGCGCTGCGCTACATCAAGTGGTTCGCCCAGCCCAAGGTCCAGCAGAAATGGTGGGAGATCGGCGGCTACTCGGCACTCAAGGCCGTCGTCGACGCGCCCGGCTTCCCCAAGAGCGCGCCGTTCGCCCCGCAATTCCTCGAGTCGATGGCGATCGTAAAAGACTTCTGGGCGGAGCCGGCCTACGCGCAGCTCCTGCTCGACATGCAGAAGCGCGTGCATGACTATGTCGTGGCCGACAAGGGCACCGCGCAGGAGGCGCTCGACCTCCTGGTCAAGGATTGGACCAAAGTCTTCAAGGAAGCGGGCAAAGAGGTCGCGGTCCGCTAGCGCGGCGTCGCCCCCCGACACCTGCGCAGCAGGTCTCCCCGGTGCTATCGTTCCGGGGAGACCGTCAGACCCGCCGGACGCCAAACCAAGCCACACGTCCAAGGCACACGCCCAAGCCATACGCCGATGACCGCCATCCTTCATCCCGACGCTCCTGTCGACCGCATCGGCACCCAGTCGGCGTTCGGCGTGCCGCGGCGCGTGCGCAGCCTGTCGGATCGCACCGTCGCCTGGCTGTTCGTCGGACCGACCATCGTCCTTTTGCTTGCGATCAATATCTTCCCGTTGATCTGGATGATCAGGCTATCCTTCACCAGCCTGAACCTCAGCATGTCCTATCTGCCGCTGCGCTTCGTCGGCCTCGACAACTATTCCGACATACTGACCGACGAGGACATGTGGATCAGGATGCAGACGACGGCCCAGTTCGTCGTCTCGACCGTCGTCCTCGAAGTCCTGGTCGGCTTCGGCCTGGCGCTCCTGATCAACCGGCAGTTCCGCGGCCACGGTTTCTGGACCACGATCATTCTTTTGCCGATGATGCTGTCGCCGGCCGTGGTCGGCAATTTCTGGACCCTGCTGTTCCAACCGCAGATCGGGCCGTTCAACTATGTCGTCGGGCTGATCGCCGGCGTGGCGCCGAGCTCTTTCAGCATGACCGGCTCGGTGGCGCTGGCGCCATGGACCATCGTGCTGGTCGACACCTGGATGTGGGCGCCGTACGTGATGCTGATCTGCCTCGCGGGGCTGCGCTCGATACCTGATTACATCTACGAGGCGGCCGAGGTCGACCGCGCCTCGTCGTGGCGCCAATTCTGGTCGATCACGCTGCCGATGGTGATGCCGTTTCTCATGCTGGCGGTGCTGTTCCGCGCCATCGAAAACTTCAAGATGTTCGACATGGTCAATCTGCTCACCTCCGGCGGTCCCGGCTCGACCACGGAGCTCGTCTCGATCACCTTGAAGCGGGCCGCGTTCGAGAAATGGCGCACCGGCTATTCCTCCGCGCTCGCCATCATCCTGTTCGTCACGGTGTTCGGCGCGGCCAACATCTACGTCAAGGCGCTCAACCGGGTGAAACAGCGATGACGGCGGTCGCCAAATCCACCGCGCATTCCATCGTCGAGGCTTCGCCGCTGGTGAAGACGTTCGCCGGCGCGATCGTCGTCGCCTACGCCGTCATCGCGATCCTGCCGCTGTTGTGGATCGCGGCGACCGCGTTCAAGTCGCAGAGCGACGCCATCGCCTATCCGCCCAAGGTGATCTTTCAGCCGACGCTCGAAGGCTACGTCAATCTGTTCACGGTGCGCACGCGGCAGACGCCGGACTTCATCGCCAGCCTGCCGCCGGCGACGAGCTGGTACGACAGACTGGTGCGCAAGCACGACATGGTGATCGCCGGGCCCTCGAAGGTGGTGCCGCGCTTCGTCAACTCGCTGGTGATCGGCTTCGGCTCGACCTTCCTCGCCGTCGTGCTCGGCACGCTCGCCGCCTATGCCTTCTCGCGCTTCCGCATTCCGCTCGCCGACGATCTTTTGTTCTTCATCCTGTCGACGCGGATGATGCCGCCGGTGGCGGTCGCCATTCCGATCTATCTGATGTACCGGCAGCTCAACCTCACCGATACCTGGACCGGCATGATCCTGCTCTACACGGCGGTCAACGTGTCGCTCGCGGTGTGGCTGCTCAAGGGGTTCATCGACGAGATTCCCCGCGAGTACGAGGAAGCAGCCCTGGTTGACGGCTATACCCGGCTGCAGGCGCTGCGCAAGGTCGTGCTGCCGCAGGCGGTGACGGGAATCGCGGCGACCGCGATCTTCTGCCTGATCTTTTCCTGGAACGAATACGCGTTCGCGGTCCTGTTGACGAGCGGCGACGCGCAGACCATGCCGCCGTTCATTCCCTTTATCATCGGCGAGGGTGGCCAGGATTGGCCCGCGGTCGCCGCGGCCACCACGCTGTTCGTCATCCCCATCGTCATGTTCACGATCCTGCTGCGCCGGCACCTTCTGCGCGGCATCACTTTCGGGGCGGTGCGCAAATGAACGCGGGCACGATCGCCAGCGGCGCCTTGAGGCGCTGCTTCCGCCGCGGACCGTGGGAGACGGCGGCCATGGCGCTGATCGACTGCGGCATCGTCATGCTGGTGCAGCCCTGGTCGATCGACCTCTACGGCTATTCCTTCGTGACCATCCTTGCCGGCACGCTCGGATACGTCGTGGTGAGCCACTTTCCGGAGTAGAGCGGCGCCATGGCACAAATTCGCGTGGAGAATCTGCACAAGGCGTTCGATCAGTTCGTCGCGGTGCACGATTCCGACTTCACGATCGAACACGGCACATTCTTCGCGCTGCTCGGACCTTCCGGCTGCGGCAAGACGACGACGCTGCGCATGATCGCCGGCCTCGAACTGCCGACCGGCGGACGTATCCTACTCGACGGCGAGAACGTCACGTTCCGCCGCGCCGCCGCCCGCGACATCGCCTTCGTGTTTCAGCTGTTCGCGCTCTATCCGCACATGAACGTCGCGCAGAACATCGGCTTCCCGCTCAAATGCCAGGGCATGGCGCGGCGCGACGTTCGCGCGCGGGTCGAGGAGACGGCGCGGCTCTTGCGCATCGAGCATTTGTTGGCGAGCAAGACCTCGAAACTGTCCGGCGGCGACCGCCAGCGCGTGGCGCTCGGCCGCGCCATCATCAGGCGGCCGAAGGCCTTTCTGATGGACGAGCCGTTGGGCGCGCTCGACGCCGAATTCCGCCAACTCATGTGCGGCGAATTGCGCGAGCTGCACGATCGCATCGGCGCGACGACGATCTATGTCACGCATGATCAGCACGAGGCGATGGCGATGGCCGACCGCATCGCGGTCATGAACGCCGGCAGGGTCGAGCAGATCGGATCGCCGCAGGAGATCTATGACCGGCCGGCGAGCATGTTCGTCGCCGACTTCATCGGCTCGCCGCCGATGAATTTCCTGCCGTTCGAGGCCGGACTGCAGGCGGGCGGGAACGTCGTACGATTTCGCGACGTCGATATCGCCGTCCCCGAGATCGGCGAAGAGCGCGCCCCGGGGCCGCTGGTTTTGGGCGTGCGCCCGGAGCACATCCGCTTCGCCGACGCGGCGCCGCTGCGCGGTCGCGTGTTCGGCGCCGAGTATCTCGGCACGACGCAGATCGTCACGGTCGAGACCGGTGAGGGCCGCGTCAAGGCGCGGCTGCCGTCGAGCACGCCGGTCGGGCTCGGCGAAACCGTGGGGCTCGCGTTCCGCGCCGAATGTCTCGCCTTGTTCGACGGGCGAACCGGTGCCGCCATCAAGACGGCAAGCCAGGGGAGCGCCCGCCATGGCTAACATCGTCCTTCGCCACGTCTGCCAGCGTTTCGGCCCTATCGAAGCCGTGCGCGACCTGTCGATGACCATCAATAATGGCGAGTTCGTCGTGCTGTTGGGGCCGAGCGGCGCGGGCAAGACGACGACGCTGCGGCTCATCTCCGGCCTGCAGCAGCCCGATGCAGGTTCGATCTTGATCAACGGCCGGAATGTCACGCGCGATCCGCCGGGAGCGCGCGACATCGCCTTCGTCTTTCAGCAATACTCGCTCTATCCGCACCTGAGCGTCTACGACAATCTCGCCTTTCCGCTGCGTTCGCCCGCCCGCCGGGTGCCTGAGCCGGTCATCCGCAAGCGCGTCGAGGCGACCGCGGAGCTTCTTCATATCGCGGCCAAGCTCAACAACCGGGCGACGCGCCTGTCGGGCGGTGAAATGCAGCGCGTCGCGATCGGGCGGGCGCTGGTGCGCGATCCCGCCATCTATCTGATGGACGAGCCGCTGTCGTCGCTCGATGCCAAACTGCGGGCCGAGCTGCGGCTGGAATTGAAGCGCATCCAGGTCGAATTGGGCGCGACCATCCTCTATGTGACCCACGATCAGGTCGAGGCCATGACGATGGCCTCGCGTATCGGGGTCATCAAGGACGGCAGCCTCCTGCAGTTCGGCACGCCTCGAGAGATCTACGAAACGCCGGGCGATCGCTACGTCGCCGGCAGGCTCGGCACGCCAGCGATCAATTTTCTTTCCGCCGCGCTTGTCCCCGAGCTCGCGCTGCCACCGGGGACCGAGACGCTCGGCATCCGCACCGAGCACATGCGGATCGCCAAGGCGAACGGCGGCGGCATCGTCGGCCGGGTGCGTCGCGTCGAGCATCTCGGCGATCAGAATCACGTGCACCTCGAATACCGGGGCGAGACGCTGGTCACTTTGGCCGATCCGCACCAGCCGCTCGCCGCGGGGGACGACGTTGAGCTTCAGCTTGTCGACCCGCTCTATTTCGACGCCGCCGGGCGACGCATCGCGGCGGCGGTTCATTGAGGATGAGCCCGATGCCGCTTAAGCCCGAGCGATTGAAGTCGATGGTGAAAGCCGCTGCCGAGCAGATCATCGCCTGCGCGCCGGAATTGACCGCGCTCGACCAGGCGATCGGCGACGGCGACCACGGCATCAACATGAAGCGGGGATTCGAGGCCGTGCTCGGCAAACTCGACGCCATCGGCGCGCAGCCGGTCGACGAGGCGTTTCGGACCATCGGCAAGACCCTGGTCATGACGGTCGGCGGCGCTTCGGGCCCGCTATACGGGAGCTTCTTTCTCGCGGTCGGCGAAGCGCTGCGCGGCAAACAGCTCCCGGACGATCTTGCCGACGTGTTCGGCTCCGGCGTCGGCGCCATCAGCGCGCGCGGCCGGTCGCAGGCCGGTGAGAAAACGATGCTCGACGTCCTCGTTCCCGTGCAGGAAGTGCTGCGCAGCGCCGCCGGGCAATCCGATCTGGTCGAGCGGATTCGCGCGACGGCGAGCCAAGCCGCCGCGGGCACGGCACCGATGCAGGCGACGAAGGGCCGCGCCGCCTTTCTCGGGGTCCGCAGCGTCGGCCACGTCGATCCCGGCGCGCGATCGAGTTGCGTGCTGCTGCACGCCGTCTGCGACACTCTGGAGAAGCTGCCATGAACGACATGGTCGGGATCGTCATCGTGTCGCACTCCAAGGACATCGCCAAAGGCACCGCCGACATGGTGCGCCAGATGGTCGGCAGCGAGGTCAAGGTCGCGTTCTGCGGCGGCGATCCCGACGGCGGTCTCGGCACCAACGTGGCGTTGATCATCGACGCCATCAATGCCGCCTGGTCGCCCAAGGGGGTCGCCATCCTGGTCGACCTCGGCGGCGCCGAGACCAACAGCGAGATGGCCGTGGAGATGCTGCAGCCGGAGCGCCGGAGCCTGGTTGTCGTCTGCAACGCGCCGATCGTCGAGGGCGCCGTCATGGCCGCGACCGAAGCCGCGGGCGGCAGTTCGCTCGACGAGGTCAGAGCGGTGGCGGAGGAACTGTCCGCCAGCTAAAGCGCGGCCGTGTACAGCGAATGAATCAGGACGATATGTTGGAAACCTCAAAGCCCAGCGGACAGATCATCACCGGCAACGTCCGGCTCGTTCATGCCGCCGGCATGCATGCGCGGCCGGCCGTCAAGCTGACGAAGCTCGCCAAGAGGTTTCAATCGCAGATTTCCGTCCGCGTCGCCGACGCCGCCGAATGGATCAACGCCAAGAGCATCGCCAAGGTCATGGGCATGCGGGCGCAGCGCGACGCTGTCATCGAGTTCAAGGCGACCGGGATGGACGCCGAAGCCGCGGTGGCGGCGTTGGTCGAGCTGGTCGCCGGCGATTTTCAGGACGCCGAACGGTGAACAAGCAGCCGCGACTCGCAGGGCCGGCCTACCGCGGCAGAACCGCTTCGATCGGTTTTGTCAGCGGACCGTTCGTGCGAGTCGGCGTCGCGCTCAACGGCGCGCGGGTAACGGGGACCCCCGCGGAAGAGGACGCCGCACTGCGCGGCGCGCTTCGCGTCGCGGGCCGGCAGATCGGCGCGCTTGCCGACACTGCCGGCGGCGAGGCGGCGCAGATCCTCGAGTTCCAGGTGGCTCTCATGGAGGACGAGGAGCTTCTCGATCCGGTGTTTGCCGCGATCGCCGATGGAACGCCGGCGCATGCGGCCTGGTCGGCCGCCCTCGACGCGCAAATTGCGGACTATGTTGCCGCGCCCGATGAATATCTTCAGGCCCGCTCGTCCGATCTCGCCGATCTGCGCGATCGCGTCGTCCGCGCGCTGCACGGCGTCAGCGGCGACGCCGTCAAGATACCCGCCGGCGCCGTGGTCTGCGCCGAGGACCTGCCGCCCTCGCAATTCCTGGAAATCGACTGGTCGAAGGGCGGCGGTCTGGCGCTGACGCGGGGCAGTCCGACCAGCCATGTCGCCATGCTGGCGCGCGCCCGCGGCATCCCCATGGTCGTGCAACTCGGGGCAATATCCGCCAGCGCCCGCACGGCGCTCCTTGACGGCGAAGGCGCCACGCTCGAGCTTGATCCAAGTACCGAGCAGATCGGCCTGTTCGAAATGCGTCGCGAGGTTCACCGCAACAACCGCGAGTCCGCGCGCGCGACGCTGCGCCGGCCCGCCGCATCTTGGGACGGTGAGCGTGTCCGGCTGCTCGTCAACATCCAATCTGTCGAGGACCTCGATCACGCCGACGCGCCATACGCCGACGGCGTCGGATTGATGCGAACCGAGTTCTTGCTCGGCGGCGCTGCCGGCTTGCCCGACGAGGAGACGCAATACCTCGCCTACGACGCGGTGCTGCGCTGGGCCGGCGAGCGTCCGGTGACGATCAGAACGTTCGACGCCGGCGGCGACAAGCCGGTTGCGGGATTCACCGAACCCGGCGAAGCCAATCCGTTCCTCGGCGTGCGTGGTCTGCGTCTGTGCCTGGCACGGCCGGACGTTTTCACCGTTCAGCTGCGCGCGCTCGCGCGCGCCGCGACGCGCGGCAATCTCAAGGTGATGTTCCCGATGGTGACGACGCCGGAGGAACTGGAAGCGGGCCGCGCGCTGTTCGCCGACGTGGTGGATCGGCTGAAAGACGCCGGCGTCCCTGCGGTACTGCCGGCGCTCGGCATCATGGTCGAAGTGCCGGCGGCGGCGCTGACGATCGGGCGCTTCAACGCGGCGTTCTTGTCCATCGGTTCGAACGACCTCGTGCAATATGTCACGGCGTGCGACCGCACCAACGGCGCGCTCGGCAACATCGTCGACCCGTTGCATCCGGCGGTGCTCGAGCTCGTCGGCCGAACGGTCGACCATGGTCGCCGCGCCGGCATCGCGGTGAGCCTGTGCGGCGACATGGCGGGCGATCCACGCTGCATACCCGCGCTGCTGGCGTGCGGCTTGCGGGAGCTTTCGGTCAGTCCGCCGTCCTTGGCGCAGGTCAAGGAGACCATCGAGGCGTTGAGCCGCGGAGGCAGCCGTGGCTGAGGTGACGCTCGCTGAACCGGCGGACGTCAGCGCGGTCGCGGAGTACAAGCGCATCTTCAAGGAAGTGCTCGACAGCCGGCCGTCCGGCATGCGCATCAGGCTCGCGCATGCGATGGGCAAGAACCGCAGCTTCGTCAGCCAGATTTCCAATCCGTCCTATCCGGTCCCGGTGCCGGTCCAGCATCTCAACACCATCTTCGAGGTCTGCCATTTTTCGCCGCAGGCCAAGGCGGCGTTCCTGCGTGCCTATGCCCGCGCCCATCCGCGCCGCGCCGGCCGCTTGAGCGAAACGCCACGCGGGCGAACGATCACGCTGCACCTGCCGGATCTCGGCAGCAGCAAGCGCAACGCGCAGATCGAAGCGCTGATGCAGGAATTCGCGCGCAAGCTGATCGCCATCTTGCAAGACGAAAAATGAGGGTCGCGCGCAAAAGCGCGCTCCGATGGGGTGGAAAGCATGAAAAAATTCCTCAATTCCGTCGACACCATGCTGGCGGAGAGCCTCGACGGCTTCGCCGCCGCGCATTCCGACATTGTCGTGCTCGGCGCCGAGCGCAAGTTCGTGCGGCGCCGCGCGCTCAGTCCGGGCAAGGTCGCGCTGATTTCCGGCGGCGGCAGCGGTCATGAACCGCTGCATGTCGGCTTCGTCGGCACCGGAATGCTCGACGCCGCATGCCCGGGACAGATTTTCACCTCGCCGACGCCCGACCAGATCGTCGAGGCGGCCGCGGCCGTTGGCGGCAACGCCGGCGTCCTTTTCATCGTCAAGAATTATGCCGGCGACTGCATGAATTTCGAGATGGCGGCGGAATTGTTCGAAGGCCCGGCGGCCACCGTCGTGACCAATGACGATGTCGCCGTGGAGAAATCGACCTACAGCGTCGGACGTCGCGGCGTCGCCGGTACGCTGGTGGTGGAAAAGATCGTCGGTGCGGCGGCCGAGCAAGGCATGGATCTTGAATCCTGCGCGCAGCTCGGTTTCGAGGTCAATGCCAGGACCAATTCGATCGGCGCGGCCTTGACGAGTTGCACCGTCCCGGCGGCGGGAACGCCGACATTTTCGCTCGGCCCCGCGGAGATGGAAATGGGCGTCGGCATCCATGGCGAGCCCGGCCGCAAGCGCGTCGAGTTGGCGAGCGCCGACGCCATTGCCGACGAGATGGTCGGTGCGATCCTAACCGGTCTCGATCGTCCCCAAGCGGGCGATGTTTTGTTGTTCGTCAACGGCTTCGGCGGTACGCCGGCGCTCGAGCTCTATCTCATGTACAATGCGGCGCGGCGCATTCTGGAGAAACGCGGGCTCACGGTTGCCCGTTCGCTCGTCGGTTCCTACGTCACCTCGCTCGAAATGGCCGGATGCTCGATAACGGTCACGCTGCTCGATGCCAGACTGAGCGCGCTCTGGGATGCTCACGTGCATACGGCGGCACTCAATTGGTGATGACTGTTCCTGTGTGGCCGCTGCCGGTAGCGCTCGCGGAGTATGTGCATGAAGGCCCTGACCGTCGGCAGCGCCATGGTCGACACGATTGCGATCATCGATAGCGATCGCATCGAGCGCATGACCATGCTGAACGCGGACAATTCCTTCCTGCTGCTGGAGGAAGGGCGCAAGACCGAGGCCGAAGAAGTCTCGACCCATCCCGGCGGCGGCGCCGTCAATGCCGCCGTCGCCATGGCGCGGCTGGGAATGGACGTCGCCGTACTGGCGAAGCTTGGCACCGACGCGCGGGCCGACGCCATCCTGGCACGCCTTGCCCACGAGGGCGTATCGAGCCGGTGGACGCTGCGCGATGCGCGCGCGCCCACCGGCGCTTCCGTCCTGATCTCCTCGCATGACCGCAACGCGGCGATATTCACATTTCGCGGCGCCAACACGCTGCTCGAGGCCGAGGATCTTCGCGACGACGCATTCGCGGTCGATGTCGTCTATGTCGCCAATTTGAGCAACAAATCCGCCGATTGCTTTCCGGCGATCGTCGGCCGCGCCAAGGCGCGTGGCGCCGTGGTGGCGGCCAATCCCGGACCGCGTCAATTGTCCGCCCGCGGCCAGGCATTTCTTGAAAACCTGGCCATGATCGACATCCTGATGTTGAACAGAACCGAGGCCGACCTTCTGGTGCCGAGCCTGGTCGCTCGCCGCGGCGAAGGTGGCCCGGCGCTGCCGCTCGCCCCGGGTGAGGAGCCGCCGGCACTGGCGGCGCGCGGTCTCGTCGGTGGTGGCTTCGAGATCGGGCTCGCCGCGTACCTTCGCGCGCTCGGCGAGCTCGGTCCGAATTACGTCGTCATCACCGACGGCGCGCGCGGCGCGTTCGTGGGGTCGGCAGGCGAAATCCTGTTCGCGCCGGCGCTTCTTGCGAAAGTCGTCGGCACGGCGGGAGCGGGAGATTCGTTCGGCGCGACATTTACCGCGTATTTGACGCTCGGACACCCGATCGCGGAAGCGCTGCGCGCCGCATCCATTAATTCCGCGTCGGTGGTTGGGCACATCGACACCCAAACCGGACTGCTGGGCCGCCAGGAACTCGACCGACGCGTCGCGGCGTCGGCTCAGCAAGATATTCGCAGGTGGGCGCTTTAAGGTGCTGACGCTTTGCGGATCCGCCGGCCTAGAAATGTTGCCCGCGAAGTCGAAGGCGACACATTCCGCATCGTCTCGATCATTTCGGCGATTTCCGAATCGTCCCATGACTCGGGTCGATCGTGAATTTTATGCTGCTTGGATATTTGAATTTGCGCCGGCGCCCGCGCGCGACGCTTTGCCGCCGTCACTTACCGGAAAAAATATCGGAGAGCGATTGTTGCGGGTAGACGCCCGCGCCGTCTGCAGCCGCATCCGCCGCGGGGGCGGGCTGGGATGCGGCACCGGATGACCCGACCGGCGTATAGGCGTTCGGCGGATGGACCACGTTGCCCGGTCGCGACGAACTTGAATCCGTCGTCGAGCCTTTGAAAAGGTCAACCAGCGATTGCGAGGGGTATACGCCGGCTCCCGCCTCGACCTTGTTCGTCGACGAAGCCGGCGGGGCAGCGTACGAGTTCGCGGCCGCCGTCGTTGCGTAGGGTCGCGGCGGCGGCGCGTAGGCCGGCGCCGGATCGCCATAGCCGATCGCTGCGGTGCTCTGACCCGGTGGCATCGCCCCAGGCTGGCCCATGGTAGCGGCGGCGGCCCCCGGCGGGGGCGGCGCAGGCTGATAATTGCTGCTCGAGGAGCTTGACCACGGCAAGGAATAGGACGAGCAGCCCACGAGCGCCGGCCAAAGTGCGACCGAGGCGACGAGCAAAAGCAAACGCCCGCGCCCCGCTTGACCGGTAGCTCGCCTGCGAACCGTTACGCGCATGCGCCCGCTCACGTCCATAAGTCATTATACTCAGTCTCCACGGTCAAGCTCAAGGGCCGAAGCGCCGCCGCCTCGCGAAATAAATCATGGTAATCCAATAGCTTGCCCGCTCGGTTTCGCCGCGCGCGGGTTTGGTGTAAGGCAAACCCATGACCGCCGTCGACACCAGCGAAGGCCCCGCCCTCGCCGCGCCCCCAGCGCCAGGGGGCGGCAACCTGCGCCAATCCTTGCGCGCCATGCGTGAGAACGCGTTGGCTGCGCACACGGCGGAGAATTTCAGCGCGGACATCATCACGCAGCGCATCTTGTGGCGCCGCATGTTCATCCTCAACGAGCCGGGCGCCATCCGCTACGTGCTGTTGGACAATGCCGCCAACTACATCAAATCCGAAGTCGGCCGCCGCCTGCTCGAGCCGGGTCTCGGCCGCGGCCTCCTGACCAGCGAAGGCGAGACCTGGCGCCGCCATCGCCGCATCATGGCGCCTTCGTTCGATCCGCGCAGCATCGTCGGCTACGCGCCGATCATGACCGAGGTCACGCAGGACCTGCTGGCGAAGTGGGATGCGCTGCCGGAAGGAAGCGAGACCGACGTCGCCGCGGCAATGATGCACGCGACGCTGCACATCATCTCCAAGGCCATGTTCTCCGCCGACTCCGACGAGATCGTCGACGTCGTCGAAAGCGGCGTCAATCAGTATCAGACCATCGTCCGGCCGAGCCTGCTCGACCTGTTGCATTTTCCGCTCTGGCTCGCGCGGTTGATTTCGCCGATGCCGACGGAGGGAATTTTCGACGCGTTCGACCAGAAAATCGACCGTCTGTTGACCGAGCGCGGCCGCACACCGGAGGCCGAGCCGAAGGACTTGTTGGCGCGCCTCATCGCCGCGCGCGACAGCGAAACCGGCGGCGGCATGACGGCGAAGGAAGTGCGCGACCAGGTCGTCACCATCTTCATGGCCGGGCACGAGACGACATCTCAGGCGCTGTCATGGACCTGGTATTTGCTGTCGCAGCATCCCGCGGTGGAAGCCAAGCTCCACGCCGAGCTCGCGGACGTGCTCGGCGGCCGCACGCCCGGCTACGACGACATCGCCAATCTGCGCTATACGCGCATGGTGATCGAGGAATCGATGCGGCTCTACCCGCCAGCGCACACCACCGGGCGGCAGCCGCTCGCCGCCGACGAGATCCTGGGCCACCGCATCCCCGCCGGCGCCGAGGTTCTCATCATGCCGTGGCTCCTGCATCGCAAGCCGCAGCTATGGGAGGACCCGGAGCGCTTCGACCCGGAGCGCTTCTCGCCCGAACGCTCCGCCGAGCGGCCGCGCTTTGCCTATATTCCGTTCGGCGCCGGGCCGCGCATCTGCATCGGCGCCGCCTTCGCGATGACGGAGGCGATCCTCATCCTCGCCACCATCGCGCAGCGCTACCGCCTGCATCTCAAGCCCGGCTTCCCGGTCGAGCCGCAAGGCCTGATCACGTTGCGGCCACGCTACGGCTTGCAGATGCGGCTGGAGCGGCGGACAAGCTGAGGCGCGCACTCATGCCGTGCGGCCGGTGAGCCACCCATGATCATTCAGACCGCGCCCGCCGGCACGCCGCGATTGGCGATCATGATGTACGAGCACATGGCGCTGTGCCGGCAGTTCGCCAACGCCTTCGGCAATGATGAGTTCGAGCCTTTGGCGCCGCTTGATCCGATGATCTTCGTCATCTCGAACCATGATGCCGGGTGGGCCGAGTTCGACCGCGACCCGGCGACCGACGTGACGACCGGGCTCCCTTACAATCTCAACGACACGCCGGCGGACTACATCACCGTCACCAGCAAGCGATCGCCCGATTTCAACGAACAACAACATCCGTTCTGCGGCTTGATCTCCAGCATGCACAGCTGGGGCCTCTATAACGGCCGCTACGGCCTCTCCAAGCTCGTCCCCATCGACAACATTCCGCCGGACAAGCGGCCGCTGGCGGACCGCATGCTCGCCGGCGAACTGGACCGTCAAAAGCGCTTGAAAGACGTGATCGCAAAGGATGCCCAACTGGCTGTCCGCCTCGACGATCGCCGCCTGTTCCAGAATTACAAGCAGCTGCAATTCCTCGACACGCTGGCGCTTTATTTCAATCGCATCCATCGCGCGGAGCGACGGCAGCAGACTTTCGAAAACGTGCCGCGCAACGCCCAGCAGGACATTGCGGTGGCGATCGAGCCTAAGGCCGACGGCATATATGCGCTGTCGCCCTTCCCGTTCGCGCCGACGCAGGCGGAGTTTGCCTTTGCCGGCCGCCGCCTCACCCCGCAGGACCGCGATCCTGAAAGCGGCTGGCGTGACGTCCTGAGAACGAAGCCGACGGAATGGGAGCGCTTCCGCCTCGTGCCGGGCTCGGACCGGCTGTGACGTCGACTGTTCCGATGTCACACTCGAACCTGCCGCCCGGCCTGCAGCCCTTCGCAATGCAACTTCAAGACTTGGCCGCAAAGGACCAATTGCGTGCCTTGCGGGCGCGCCACGGCGTCGACCTCACGTCGAACGATTATCTGGGCCTCGCGGAATCCGAGGAATTGAAGAACGCTGCCGCGGCCGCGATAGCGCGCGGGGTGCCCGTCGGCGCCGGCGGTTCGCGCCTGTTGCGCGGCAATCATCCCGAGCACGAGGCGCTGGAGGCCGAGGCGGCCGGCTATTTCGGCGCCGAAGCCGCGCTTTATTTCGGCGCCGGCTACGCCGCAAACTTGGCGATTTTCTCGACCTTGCCGCAAGCCGACGACATCGTCGTCTACGACGACCTCGTTCACGCCAGCGTGCACGATGGTCTGCGGCGCGGGCGCGCGCAGCCGGCTCGCATCCCGCACAACGACATCGACGCCGTCGAGTCGCGGCTGAGCGATTGGCGACGCTTGGGCGGGCGCGGGCGATGCTGGATCGCCGTCGAAAGCGTGTACAGCATGGACGGCGACAGCCCGAACCTCCACGATCTGTTCGCAGTGGCCGACCGCCACGATGCGACCGTCATCGTCGATGAGGCTCACGCGAGCGGTGTCGTTGGGCCGCAGGGACGCGGGCTCGCCGCCGCGTTCGCAGGTCGCCACAACGTCATCACCCTGCATACCTGCGGGAAGGCGCTCGGAACGGCAGGCGGTCTTGTCCTCGCACCCGCAATCATCCGCGACTATCTCATCAACCGCGCGCGTGCTTTCATTTTTGCCACGGCGCCCTCTCCTTTGATCGCGGCCGTCACGCGGGCGGCACTGGAGATTTCGCGAACGCAGCCGGAACGGCGGCAGCGCCTGGGGCAGCTCGTCGCGTTCGCCGACCGGCGCTTGCGGCAACGCTGCGGCATAAGCTCGACTGGATCGCACATCGTTCCCGTCATTCTTGGAACGAACCAGAAGGCGGTGGCGGCGAGCGCCGTCCTGCAACGGCGCGGCTTCGACGTTCGCGCCATCCGGCCGCCAACGGTCCCCGAAGACACCGCCCGGCTGCGCATAGCCCTGACGGCCAAGCTCACCGAATCGATCATCAGCGAATTGGTCGATGCACTGGCCGATCACATGCTGGCCGATCAAATGGCGGAGCGCGCATGACCAGCCGCATCGTCGTTGCCGGCACCGACACCGGCGTCGGCAAGACCGTATTTTCAGCCGCTCTCGCCGGCGCCCTCGACGGCTATTATTGGAAACCCATCCAGGCGGGAACCGAGGACGAGACCGACTCCGCCACGGTGCATCGCCTGTCGGGGCTCGGCTCCGACCGCATCCTGCCGGAGCGCTATCGGCTGTCGGCGCCGGTCTCGCCGCATCTTGCTGCGCAGATCGACGGCGTCTCGATCGACCCCGCGGCGCTCGACCCGCCGCAGCCGGCCCGACCGCTTGTGATCGAAATGGCCGGCGGGCTCGCGGTGCCGGTGACGCGCCAGTTGCTCTACATCGATGTCGTGGCGCGGTGGCGACTGCCCGTGGTGCTGTGCGCCCGCACGACGCTCGGCACGATCAATCACTGCCTCCTCTCGATCGAGGCGTTGCGCGCGCGCTCCATCCCGCTCCACGGCATTGCGTTCGTCGGCGAGGAAAACCGCGAATCCGAAGACATCATTGTTGCCATCGGGCGGACACGTCGTCTGGGGCGCCTGCTGCGACTTTCGTCGCTGACACAGACGGCGCTGAAGGCAGCCTTTACCGCTCACTTCAACGTCGACGACTTTCTGCAGGGAGCGTGATTGTGACGTCGAACTCTCCGGTCTGGCATCCGTTCACGCAGCATGCGGTCCACGGTGAAATTCCACTGATCGTGCGAAGCGAAGGCGCTTGGCTCGAGACTGTGGACGGCCATAGGCTGTTCGACGCCATCTCGTCCTGGTGGGTCGTGACGCACGGCCACCGCTATCCGCCCATCATGGAAGCCATCAAGGCGCAGACCGACAAGCTCGATCAGATCATCTTCGCTGGCCTGACCCATCCGCCCGCCGAAGAGCTGGCAAGACTGCTCGTTGCCATGACGCCGCCCGAACTCGCGCATGTGTTCTTCTCCGACAGCGGCTCGACGAGCGTCGAAGTCGCCCTGAAGATGGCACTCGGATTCTGGCGCCATAGCGGAGAAGATCGCCGGCGCATTCTGGCGATGGAGGGCGCCTACCACGGCGACACGGTCGCCGGCATGTCCGTCGGCGAGCGCGGCGTCTTCAACGCACCCTATGAGCCGCTGCTGTTCGACGTCGGCCGCATTCCGTTTCCGCGCCCTGGCCGGGAACAGAAAACGTTCGACGCGATCGACAACGCCTGTCGCGAGGGCGGCGTTGCCGCGTTGATCGTCGAGCCATTGATACTGGGCGCAGGCGGCATGCTGATCTACCCGCCGGACGTGCTCGCCGAAATGGCGCGTATCTGTAAATCCCACGGCGCACTGTTGATTGCCGACGAGGTCATGACCGGCTGGGGACGGACGGGGACGCTGTTTGCATGCGAACAAGCCGGCGTCGCTCCCGACATTGCATGCTACTCGAAGGGCCTGACCGGCGGAGCGGTGCCGCTCGCCGTCACGCTTTGCCGCACGGAGATCTTCGACGCCCATTACTCGCAGGACCGGCGCAAGACGTTCTTCCATTCCAGTTCCTACACCGCGAACCCGATCGCCTGCGCCGCGGCAGTCGCCAATGTGAAGGTGTGGATGTCGGAGCCGGTGCGCGAGCGCATCGCCGCCCTTTGTGATGTCCACGCCCAGGCGCTCGACCGCTTTCGCGACGACAGCCGCTTTGCCAACGTCCGGCAGATCGGAACCATCACCGCCCTCGATCTCGTCGTCGGCGACGAAGGATATCTCGCCAGCGTCGGGCCGCGGCTTTACGACCGCTTCCTTGCCCGCGGACTCTTGCTTCGGCCGCTCGGCAATACGATCTACCTGATGCCGCCTTATTGCAGCACGGCCGCCGAGATCGAGGCGGCGTACGATGCGATAAGCGAAGTCTGCAGTACGGTACTGTGACGCGCGCCCGACGCCCTCAATACACGTCGGCCTGATACCGCCCCGCGGCTTTGAGCTCGCCCAGAAACTTCACCGCTTCTCCCGCCGTACGGCCGCCATGCTCGGCGATGATATCGATGAGCGCCGCCTCGACGTCCTTGGCCATGCGCAGCGCGTCACCGCAGACATAGACGTGCGCACCTTCGTTGAGCCAGGACCACAGGTCGCGGCCGACCTCGCGCATGCGGTGCTGCACATAGACCTTCTCGGTGTCGTCGCGCGACCAGGCGAGCGTCAGCCGCGTCAGCAGGCCGGCTGAGCGCATCGCCACCAGCTCTTCCTCGTAGAAGAAGTCGTAATTGCTGCGCTGGTGGCCGAAGAACAGCCAGTTGCGGCCCGGCGCCTTGGTAGCCTGCCGCTCATGCAGAAAGGCGCGGAACGGCGCGACGCCGGTGCCGGGGCCGATCATGATGATGGGCTTCGAAGGATCCGTGGGGAGCCCGAAATGCTGGGCCGCTTGGACATAAACCCGAACCTTTTCGCCGGGCGCGACGCGACCGCCGAGGAAGGTCGAGCAGACGCCGAGGCGGTCGCGTCTGTCGATCTGATAGCGCACCGCGTCGACCGTGAGCGAGACGCGGCCGGCATGGGCCTTGGGCGAGGAAGAGATCGAATAGAGGCGCGGCTGCAACGGATCGAGCGCTTCGATGAAAGCTTCCGGGTCGGGGCGCAAGCCGGGGAATTTTTGCAAGGCCGCGAGCACGTCGACGGTTGCGGCATCGCCGTCGGGGTCCTCGCCGGCGGCAAGCCGCTTGGCCTTCTGTTTGCGCTCGCCGCCGGTAATGTAGGAGATGAGCTGGAACAGCATGTCCGGCGCCGGCGCCAGCGACACGCCGTCGGTCAGCACCTCGCGCAGCGTGCGCCCACCGATTGGAAAATCGGGCGGCGCCCCCAGCGCCGCGATCACGGCCGCGACCAGATCGGAGTCGTTGGCGGGGAAAATGCCGAATGAATCGCCGACGTTATAATCGAGCCCCGAGCCAGCGAGATCGATGTCGATATGCCAGGTCTCCTTCTCCGAGCCCGGCTTGTTCAAGCGGCGGCGCGCCAGAAACGTCGCCGTGACGGGATTGTCGCGCGAGCGGCCGAGCGGCGAGGCGAGCGCCGGCTGTGCCGGCACGGGCACTGCCGTCCCCTGCCCCGCCGGCGCCGCGCCGCCGTCGAGTTCCTGATAAAGCTCTCTGAGCATGCGGGAGGTGTCTTTGCCCCCCGGCACGCACAGATTCAGCCGCTTCTCGGATTTGGCAAACAGCGCGTCGGCGTAGTCTTTGCAGTTGTAGCCGCACTGGCCGCAATCCTGCTGCGCCATCGCGGCCATCAGCCGCCGCGGCAACGGCTTGGCTTCGGCGAGCTTCATGCGGTCGGACATCGGCATCGCCGGATCGTGCCAAGGCGCGCCATCATCGGCGTCTGGCGGTGACGCCGCACCGCTATCCGGCACAAGGCCGGGCAGCAATTTGGCGACTTCATCGGACGAAAGCAGCGTGACGCCCTCTTGCAGCCCGAACAGGCCGGCGAACAGACCGTTGAGCCAGGTACGCTGCTCCGGCGTGAACGGCGCGGATTCGGGGATGAAGGATGGGATCGGCGGACGCGGCGTCATGCTCATGCGGCGGCCTCGTGTTCGACCAGCGCCTTGAGCGCGTCAAGGTCATGACGCCGCACGAAGCTGAGAAACGTCTCGTCGCGCGAGCCGCGGTGGGACAAATAAGCTTTCAAGATATGCTCGACGGTGCGCGGCACTTCATCCGCGGTGACGTCGCGATAAAGGTCGCGGCCGATCGCGGCGTCGGGACCGAAGCCGCCACCGACCACGATGTGATAACCCTCGACCGGATCGGCGTCCTCGTTCGCCTGCACCTTGCAAGCAAGGAGGCCGATCTCGGACACAAAATGCTGCGCGCAGGAGTGATGGCATCCGGTCAGATGAATATTGACCGGCGTGTCGAGCGCGACGCGGGTTTCGCACCAGCGCGCGATGTCTTCGGCGTGGCGCTTGGTATCGGAGGCGGCGAATTTGCAGCCGGTATTGCCGGTGCAGGCGACGAGGCCGGCGCGGATGGCGTTGGTGGTGGTCGCAAAACCGAGCGCGTCGATGCGCGCGGTCGCGGCCGCGATATTCGCATCCGCCACGCCGGAGATCAGAAGGTTCTGCCACACCGTGAGCCGCAGATCGCCGTCGCCCAGCTCGCGCGCGATATCGGCGAGGCCGTGCATCTGCGCAACCGACATCCGCCCCACCGGCACCACGACGCCGATCCAATTCAAGCCCGGCTGCTTCTCGGCGTGGACGCCGATATGCGCGGTGCGGTCGAACGGCGGACGCGGCGCCAGCGCCTCGGCAACCGCGCGGTCGAGCTTGCGGCCGAGCTTCTCCTCGACTAGGCCGAGGAATTTTTCAAAGCCCATGGCATCGAGCACGTATTTGAGCCGCGCCTTGGTGCGGTCGGTGCGATTACCATGGTCGATGAACACCCGCACGACCGCGTCGGCGACCTTGCAGGCATCCTTGGGCTGCACCACGACGCCGGTGTCGCGGGCAAAATCCCGGTGGCCGGTAATACCGCCGAGACAGAGCTTGAACGAGATGCCGGGCGCGAGGCCGAAGCCGTCGTTCACTTGCACCGCCTGGAAGCCGATGTCGTTGGTATCTTCCAGAACCGGGATAAGGCCGGCACCATCGAACCCGACGTTGAACTTGCGCGGCAGGCCGTAGAGCGAACGGTCGTTGAGAATGTGAAAATGCCATTCGCGCGCATAGGGACGCGTGTCGATCAGTTCTTGCGGATCGATGCCTGCCGTCGGCGTGCCGGTGACGTTGCGGATATTGTCGGCGCCGGAGCCGCGCGAGCACAGTCCCATATCCTGGACCGCCTCGACCATGGCGACCGCATCGTGGGCTTCGATCTCGCGGATCTGAATGTTGGCGCGCGTGGTGACGTGGGCGTAGCCGCCGCCGTAACGTTCGGCGAGGTCGGCGAGGCCGGAAAATTGCGCGGCCTTGACGATGCCGTTCGGAATGCGCAGCCGGCACATGTAGGAGTTCTGATTCGGCGCGACGTAGAACAGACCAAAAAACCGCCAGCGGAAATTGTCCGGCGGCTTCGGATATTCGCCCTTCTCGGCGTGCTCCTTGAGCCGCTCATAGGTGTCGAACGGGTGCTGCTCGCGTTTGAATTTTTCCGGATCGGACAGTTTGCCGCCGGATGCGAGCACCCGGTTCTGCGCCTTGAGCCCCGCCGCGTCCGGCCCCGTCGGCTCCGGCGCGGCCGCGGCGGGAGCGCCCGCGCCCGCAGCCACCCCGGCGACGCTCTTCGCCGCCTTCGCGATCTGCACGCCGGCGACGAACCCTTCCAGATAGCGCTTCTGTTCGGGGTTGAAATCGCCGGCTTGATCCGCGACGGCGGGCTTGAGGTCGGCCTCGCTCATTCGGCCGGCACCTGCGTCGGCGCGGTCAAGGGTGCGGGCGCGGCGGCCTTGGGTTTGTGGGTGATGTAGAGCGCGAGCCCGGTGAAGAAGAAGCCGCCGACCAGATTGCCGAGCGTGACCGGAATCTGGTTCCACACCCACCATTGCGCGACGGTAACCTTGGCGCCCATCATCATGCCGGTCGGGATGATGAACATGTTGACGACCGAGTGCTCGAACCCCTGGGCGAAGAAGATGAACACCGGCATGTAGGCGCAGGCGATCTTGCCGATCGTCGAGGACGTGGTCATCGCCGCGACGATGGCGAGGCAGACCATCCAGTTGCACAGGATCGCCTTGACGAAGACGGTGATCATGCCGGCGTAGCCGAGCGCCTCGTATCCGGTCGTCTTGGCTTCCGCGATGGCGACGATTTTGGCCGCGACCCCCGCCGGCGCGGTGGCGCCGAAATTGGTGAGCGCGATCGCGAGGAGCCCGCCATAGACCACGCTGCCGATAAGATTGCCGAGAAAAATCCAGCCCCAACCGGCGAGCATTGATTTGGCGCCACCGTCATTCTCGAGCCACGGCAGCGGCATCAGCCCGAACGCGCCGGTGACAAGATCGAGCCCGAGCAGCACGATGAGGATCAAGCCGACCGGGAAGATCAGCGCGCCAACCAAGGGCTGGCCGGTCTGCACCGTGCCGGTGATGGCAAGACTGGTCGCCGCGGCAAGGATGGCGCCCGCCAAGCCGCCGCGGATGATGAGATCAGGCGGGGACAACGCCAGCTTAGTGCGCCCGGCATTCACCATGGCGGTCGCAACGTCCGCCGGCTTCACGTAATCCATGGCTCTCGCTCCGATCTCTGGCTCCAATGCAAAAAGAGCCCGCCGATGCGCTCGGCCCGAACGCGTCGGCAGGCCCCGTAGCCTTCATGCATTGAAGCAGCAAGCTATGTGCCAGCTTATATCATATTGCTTTCATTGGCTATTTTCTCACATTCCTGGAAGCGTGCTGCGATTTTCAGCAGCGTTCGTCGAAGTCTTGGGCAGTTCACGACGCCGGAAAAGCGCGTTGCACGGCGTGAGTGTGTGGCGGCTGCCTGCCGAAAAAGCGGTTAAGATCGTCGCCACGGGGCCGGAGAAGGCCGCGAGGGTCTGGCGATTGGCCAACCCCTCGTTTAAAAACGAGGATTGTTTCATGCGTCACAACATTCGGGCGTGGGGCCGAGCGTTTCTATCTGGCGACCGCAAAAGCCTTTGGGTGCAGGGATTGCTCGATAACGGCGGCACAATTGATCTTGAAATTCCGTTTCCTCTCGCCAGCCAGCTTGTTGAGGGATTTGCGTTAGCCGGACAGCAAGCGAGTATAGAGGCGGCCGAAGATAACGACGCTAAACCGGATTTTTCGGGCGAGACATGGGATGCGATTCCCGCGCGCGGACTTGCGTTCGCTTTGGGGAAGGACGCCGCCGAGACTCTACTCGTTGCTGACCTATTTCGTGTTCGATTGGCGTTTGCACTTGACAGTAAAAAAGTAGCCGAGGCAGGCGTTTCCTTTGCCCGATTGGCGGCAATGCTATCGGCTGATCCATCTCGGAACGTTTAGCGCGCATCTTTAGCCCTCTGGCAGCATTGCAAATCGTGGCGATAACGCGCCACTCATCCGAAAAAGGAACGGCGTGCAATTACCGCGCCGCCATTGCTGCGAGCGACCGTCCGGCTGGCGCAGCCGCTATGAAGCCGTCAACCGCTACACTCAATCCTGCTGACGATGCACGTCGTGAACGACGATGCCGGTGCCGGGGGCGGGCATCACCAGCCATTCCTGCCGCTTCAAGGTGCGGCGGATGTCCTCGTAGCCGCTCTGCCAATGCTCGCGCATCGAGGTGCCGGAGAACTCGTAGTCCTTGGCGTGGCTCTCGTAGGCCTTCTGCTGATAGATGATGTGCAGGATGGCGATCTCCGACACGTCCTTTTTCCGCGCGCCGCAACGCGACGGGCAAACGTCACGCACGCTTCGCGCCGGCCGGCTGATATCCGGTGCATGCGATCATCGTCTCGGCGATGATGCGCGCGCACCGCAGATGTTCAGGATCAGTGGGATCGAGCCGGTCCTCGGTCGCGATCATCAAGAGTCCGCCGTCGGGCGTACGTTCCGTCTTGATATCCGGCAGAGAGAGGGTTTCCCTGAGTAACGACGGTCCCAGATAGGCAATCCACGGGATGTGAAAGCGCGAATAGGGAAACAGTGCCGCAGCAGGGTAAAGCGGCACGCGATCGTAATCTACTCTGAACGCTTGGACACAGGCCCATTGTTGTTGCCAGATTGCATTGATGGCTAGCAAGGCCGGCCGAAACAACGGATATGTCACGATCGCCGGGTCCGGCGCCACCATTTCATCGCCCGCTTTTAGCCACACGTCCCACTGGTCGGCCCAAACCGTCATCCGTCGCGATCTTGCGTCGATCGTGGTGTGGGCCGCAGCGGTGTAGCCGGACTCCGGCTCTGGGTGACCCAATTCGTCATGGCTAACATTATGGTCGATGATTTCGGCGATGCGCGACCGTGCGGACGTGAGCGGATATCCCTTCATTGCGGGGAGATCGCCGACCTCCCAATCAGGAAAGATATCCGGATCGATTTGCGTCAACGCATCGAGCGTGGCGAGAAACTTAGAACCCAGCCAGTCTGGACTGACCGGACGAGCCGAAAACGGTAGACGGACTGAATATCTGAATGCCGACGACTTCATTTATCGCTCCTCAGGCAACGGCTCAAATATGATCTCGATGTTTTCGCGACCTCGATCAGCTTCCCTGAATATTTCTCCGGCATATTCCGCTACCTGCTCTTGAGAGAAGTACCAACGGACGGGCCGTGTTCCGGCAGTCTGAATCTGGTCGAACGCCTGCTTCAAGAAAAGCCCTTTGACAACACCCTTACCCCAATCACTTTCCAGGAATTTTGCATATCCATCTTTAATTTCAACCATCGTACCGGTTGAATGTTCGCAGTCGTCGAATGTAACAGCTCTTGCAATATTTGAAAGCTGATACCCCATGTACGGCGGCGTCGGATTCTCCGGATTGACGATAGTCTTTATGTAGTTTTCGTAGGCCAAGCCCTTGTCATTCGTACGTCTGTCCTTGACGGGATCGGGGCAGAGCCGTGGCTCCTCTTCATCGACCAGATCGGAGGATACTGCGGCGGCATCTATGGCGACGTTGCTGCCTGAAAGCACGCGGCCAATAACCCGGCCCTGCGGGTCACGAAACACATCGCCGTCTAATTGTGCGGAGAATGTGTGTTGATTCCCGTCCGGGTCCTCGTACGTCAGGCGAAGCAATGTTTCGTCACGATTCCAGGAATATCGCAGCCCGGGTATCTCCGGCACGTCGCCTTCGACACGGATATTGTTGGGAGACGGGATAAACAACAGCCCGAACGCCGCCACGGCCGCGCCGGCAGGGCCAAGAAGGCGCGACGCATAAGCGCCGAGCTCCGCCACCTGCGCAGCGCCGAGTTCGCCCAGAAAGCCGGCTGCCGGGGGCGGCATTCTCGCGGGTGTAGACGGTCCTGCTAGCTGAACTTCCAGCTTCTGCTCTCCAGCGGAAACGTTTGCGCCCGTTGCCTCGCCGTCGGTCCATTCACCGCTCGTTCTGCCGCTGCCCTTGGGGACCCGCGGCTGATCGGGACTGTATTTCCCGACCGCGTCGGTGGAGGAGATACCGAGATGAAGGGCTTTGAAGACGTCGCGAGGGGACGCTCCCGCACGCAGTGCGCCGTCGGCCAGGAACAGCCGATAAGCCGACGCCCGCGAATCGTCGAACGGACGCAGCCCGGTGTGCGCGAGATGGATATGGGCGAGGCAATCGTCCCCATCACGCCAAGCTTTGGCCGCGTGTTCGATGTTGCCCAGCACGGAGGGCGCGATCGGTTTGCCGTAGGCCGCGGCAAGAAGCGCCAGCACGCGCGGCTCTTGGCCTCGCAGGCTGGTCAGCCGGCGCGGCGCCGTGGCGGCCACCAACACAGTGCCGGCGCCGAGTACGAGACCTTCGGTCGTCAGTGTGAGAGCCGAGGCGATAGGCGCGACGCGCAAGCGCGCCTGCCACGCCGCGTTGACGTGTTGACCCGACACGGGAATTCTCCTTGGCTTGGGAGCATTGGCGATCGCATATGGAATCTCGCCGCCTGCAGGAGACGGCTGCACCGGCCGTACAAACGAAAAGAAGGGGCGCGGATCGCGGCCACGCCCCACTCACTGTCGCGTCATTCCATTGGAAATATGAAATGTTGCGAAGGACGGCCGGCCTCCTGCCACATCCGCGCTTCTAACGACTGCGCACTCAAATGACATTTTGGTGACAAAAAGGTTACAATCACATTTCTGAAATATGACACATACATGAAATGTCTGTATGCCCCGGCAGCCGACCAACATTTTTGCGCAATGCAGATGAAGAAATGTCCCTGCCGGGACATCAAGAGCGTTGTTGACACGACCGTTAACCGTCCAGTTTGCGCGCGCCCGATTTTCTTAATTTTTCGTTTGTATTTCAAAATAAACAACTGATACACTAATAGTAGTAGTAGTAATAGTGGAGGGCTACGTTATGGCAGATAATCTTCTGATGTCGGATTCCCAGGACGCATCAAATGGTTGCGCCTACTTCGGCGAGGGCGTGAAGTTCAAGGGCTCGATCTCCGTTCCAGAGAAGATCGTCGTCCACGGTACAGTGGAGGGAGATGTCGAGTCCCGCGAACTGTTTGTCGGGCCTAATGGCATTATCAAAGGAAACGTTCGCGTCGATGAAGCTGATGTGCAAGGCAAAATTCTCGAGAACATTGAAGCGAAGGTATGCCTTTCACTGCGTAAGACGGGGATGATCGAAGGGAAGGCGGTCTACGGCGAAATCGAAATAGAGAAAGGCGGCATACTTTCCGGTGAGGTTTCGTCGATAAACAGAACCGAACTCGACAAAATTGACGGTTCTCACCTGGTGCCGTTGCAATTGAAAAGAGCCACCGATGGCAGCTACGGCAGCTCGCAATTGTCGCCGCTAGAGCTGCCCCAGCTTGCCGGCGCGTCCAGGCAGGAAGGACGACCGCGGCCCGATGCGGTCAAATCAGCGGCAAAGCAGCGGCTTGACTCGAACAAGGCAGACGCGAAAAAAGAAAAAGAAGAGGCAGAGGAGACACGCGACACCGCGGCCGAGGGATAAGGCTGCTTTGCCGCCGGTTTGACCGTCCCTTGCATCCTCGCTGGCCACAGAGGCGCCGCGTGTAGATGCGGTGGGTCGCGTCAATCCTGCTGGCGATGCACGTCGTGGACGACAATGCCGGTGCCGGGGGACGGCATCACCAGCCATTCCTGCCGCTTGAGGGTGCGGCGGGTGTCTTCGTAGCCGCTCTGCCAATGCTCGCGCATCGAGGTGCCGGAGAACTCGTAGTCCTTGGCGTGACCCTCGTAGGCCTTCTGCTGATAGATGATGTGCAGGATGGCGATCTCGGGCATGTCGGCGAGTTCGTCCCGCAGCCGGCGGTCGTCGTCGCTCAGTTGCTCTTCCGGGACCTTGGCGAGCGTGTTGGCCAGGCGCATCTTGAGGCCATAGAGGCGCCGGTAGACGTCGGTCGTATAGCGCGTGCGCGAGGAATACATGATGTCCTTGTGCCGCCCCATCACGTCTTGGATATCGCGCGGCAGCACGCCGTGGGCGCTGAACAGGTCGACCTGAAACACCATGGTGTTGAGCTTGTCGTCCTGGTCGAGCAGATGCTGCAGCGGCGTGTTGGAAACGATGCCGCCGTCCCAGAAATGATCGGTGCCGATCTTGATCATCGGCAGCGCCGGCGGCAGCGCGCCGCTCGCCATGATGTGCTCGGGCTCGATCTCTTCCTTGGCGTTGTCGAAATAGACAAAATTCCCGGTCAGAACATTGACGGCGCCGACGGAAAAGCGGCTGGCGCGTTCGTTGATGAGGGAAAAGTCGACGAGTTCGGTGAGGGTGTCGCGCAGCGGCGAGCTGTCGTAATAGCTGGTCGCCGAGCTCGCGCCGGTCAAGCTCATCCATGGATTGGGATGGCGCGGCGCGAAAAATCCGGGTTGGCCAGCGATCGTCGTGACGAAACAGCTGTGGGCGTTGCGGGCCTTGCGGAAAATGTCGCCGTCCGGCGTGAACGGCCAAATCTTGCGTTCGGTGATCAGCTCCCAGAACGCCTGTAGCTGGCGCAGCCGGTATTTTGGCGGATTGCCGGCGATGATCGCGGAATTGATGGCGCCGATCGAGACGCCGGAAACCCAGTCGGGCTCGACGCCGGCCTCGTGCATCGCTTGATAGACGCCGGCCTGATAGGCGCCGAGCGCGCCGCCGCCCTGCAGCACCAGCGCGATGCGGTCGCAGCGGTCCGGACGCCACGCCGTCGCCGCCTGAGCGGATCGCGTGGAACGGTCCTGAAGGCGCCCGGGAATATCGTGCATGGCTTGTTCTCGAGGGGAGCGCAATCGCGGCAACGATCGCGGGAGGGGATCGACTAATCCATAGTTTTGCCAAAGCCGATGACGCTCAAATGACAAATACAAAAACGAAAGCAAAACGAAAGAATGTCACATGGCTGTCGGGGCGAATTCACACTCCCGCTTTTGGGTAGGTCATCGATTGTTCACGAGGGGGATAGGATGCAGGCGGGCAAAACCGCGATCGTCACCGGATCGACCAGCGGAATTGGGCTCGGGATTGCCGGCGCGCTTGCCGGCGCCGGCGCCAATATCGTCCTCAACGGCTTCGGCGAGCCGGAGGCGATCGAAGAGATCGTGAGCGATCTCAAGCGCCAGCACAATGTGGGCGTACTCTATTCGGACGCCAATATCGCCGACCCGGAAGCGATCGAGACGATGGTCGAGAAGACGCGGGCGGAATTCGGCAGCGTCGACATCCTCGTCAACAATGCCGGCATTCAGCACGTCGCGCCGGTCGAGGAATTTCCGGTCGACAAATGGAACGCGATCCTGGCGATCAACCTGTCGGGCGCCTTCCATACCTGCCGGCTCGCGATCCCCGACATGAAAAAGAACGGCTGGGGGCGCATCGTCAACGTCGCCTCGGCGCACGCGCTGGTCGCGTCGCCGTACAAGTCCGCCTATGTCTCGGCCAAGCACGGCCTCGCCGGGCTGACCAAGACGATCGCGCTGGAACTCGCCGAGCACCGCATCACCGCCAACGCCATCTGCCCCGGCTACGTACTCACCCCGCTGGTGCAGAAGCAGATTCCCGAGCAGGCTAAGGCACGCGGCATCAGCGAAGAGGCGGTGATGCGCGACGTGCTGCTGGCGGCGCAGCCGACCAAGGAATTCGTCGAGGTGTCGCAGATTGCCGCGCTCGCCGCGTTCCTCTGCTCCGACGACGCCGCTTCGATCACCGGTGCTTTGCTGCCGATCGACGGCGGCTGGACGGCCCATTGAAGGCGCGAGCGGCTCATGCGCAAGGAAGACATTCTCAAACTGCCGTCGATGCCCGCGGCCGGGCCGAGCTATCCGGCCGGCCCGTACCGGTTCATCCACCGCGAATTCATGGTCATCACCTACGAGACCGACCCCGACATCGTGCGCGACCATCTGCCTGAGCCGCTCGAACCGGTCGATGCACCGCTCGTGCATTATGAATGGATCAAGATGCCGGATAGTTCCGGCTTCGGCGACTACACCGAATCCGGCATGGTGCTGCCGTGCCGCTTTCGCGGCGAAGACGCCAATTTCGTCGTCCAGATGTATCTCGACGACGATCCGCCGATCTCCGCCGGCCGGGAAATCTGGGGCTTTCCGAAAAAATACGCGCACCCCAAGCTGGAAATCGTCAAAGACACGCTCACCGGCACGCTCGAATATGCCGGGCAGCTCGTCGCCATGGGCACCATGGGCTACAAGCACGAAGCGATGGCCGGCAACGGCGAGCGCACCACGGCGCTATTGTCGAAGACGCAGATCAATCTGAAACTCATCCCCGGCGTCGACGGCCATCCGGAAATCTGCCAGCTGGTCGGCTACAATTTGACCGACATCGTGGTCAAAGGCTCCTGGCTCGGCCCCGGTCGGCTTCACCTCGTGCCGCACGTGAACGCGCCGGTCGCCGATTTCCCGGTACGGAAAATCATCGGCGCCCACCATTTCGTCGCCGACCTGACGCTGCCTTATGGGCGGGTGTTGTACGACTACAACAAGGAATGATTGTCATACGGCCATAACCGGAGCGGTTTTGTCTGCTTTCGGCGATGACAAGGACGGTATTATGGCGCAAACGCCAAATCTTCTGGAATACTAAAAAATTGATCAGACTGACCGACCATCATAGAGGCTTACAGCGCGGGCGGCGCTTGCACGAACTGGGCAGAGGAATTTTTCAGCCGCATGCGCCGTGCCGAGATCGGCCACCATCACCACATCGCCGGCACCTATCTGCTTCGGTACGCCCAAGAGGCCTCATGGCGTGAGGACAACCGCCGCGCCCTGAATGGCGATCAGGTGACCCGGATTGCCGGGCTGGCGATGAAGCGGAAGCAGTCGGTCGATTTTACCGGCTATTGGCAGAACCATCTCTCAGGTCAGCCATCCTAACCAACGAGTTCGACGCGGTGGCCCGTTTTCGTTGAACCAGCCGACCATCTGTTCAAATTCATGATACAAATTTGGACCGGCTCTCTTCCTGAGGATCATAATAAACGGTGAGGCATCATTCCATTTATTTATCGTTCCAGTTCTGAACCAGCGAGCAAATAACTCATAATCGATGATGCCGCGCTGAATCCCAATTGAGATTAATTCAAATTCATTCAAGACTGTGAAGATGATTTGCGCTTCCTCTGATTGTTCGTGGTCAACTGCGGCCCATTTTTCCAAACCGCCTTCGCTCTTGGCAAGCTCTCGGAATTTCCTATGGTTGCGAACCACGTCTGGATCAGCCTCAAGCCGAGCAATATGGGTAAAGGTAGTTTCACAGCGTTTAATCGCTCGATGACTGAATACTCCCCACAGCGCAACAGCTACGGCTAGAAGGCCGGTTAAAAGAATAGCTTCGGCTTCATTGATCGAGTTCCAAAGAAAATACCAAACCGCCGCTCCCGCCCCGATGACGATGAGACAAAAGAGAAAAATGACGACCAATCTTCTCAAAACATAACCCCCGCCATGAGAAGGCGGGGGTTATACTAACTCGACCAAAAGTTGCGTCAAGCTAGCGTTTTGATTAGTGCCAGCCCTCAGTCAGAAACATGATGCGCACTTTGGTCCTCCTGGGGTTCGTGTATGGCCAACCGCGTGGCGGCGGCTTCGGTCTAGGGCATACATATGTACGGCATACCCTAAAGGAAAGTTTCCCCGCGCTGCCCAGCGGGGCCCTGGCGGCATAGAAATGCACAATTTCAGGGTGCGCCGCAAGGGGGGATTAGTACGAAGTTGCGCTAATCGCCACACGCCCACCCTATGCCGCTTGCCCTCCCGCACCACCCGACCTCGTATTTCGGCCATGGGCCGAATGTGGTATGGATTTTGTCATGTCGCTTGTGGCGTTTGGCCATAATACCGGACAAGGAGGACGGCAGCGGCGCCGCCCCGATGCCTGACGGCCGCTATCCGACCAACGGTGCGGCGAGTGCGGTTGCTCTCGTCACGTCCCGCGTCCGGCGCGCGGCCTCGCCGGCCGTCTCGACCAAAGCCAGCGGCGCCGGCGCGACGCGGTTGCGCCCCTCCGCCTTGGCCCGATAAAGCGCGCGATCCGCCGCCGCCAACAGAGCCGGCAAGCCGCGGCCGGCGTCGGTCGTCATGGCGTCGGTCATCATGGCGACGCCGACGCTCACCGTGGTCCTGGCCGTCAAGCCCGGGAATTTCTGCTGCTCGAAGCCGCGGCGCACTTGCTCCGCCGTCTGCAGCGCCTGTGCCATGGACACGTCCACCTGCAGGCACACGAATTCCTCGCCGCCAAGGCGCGCGACCAGATCGCCCGGCCGCACCGACGCGGCGACCAGCCCCGCGAAGGTCTGCAGCACGCGATCGCCGGTCTGATGCCCGGCGGTATCGTTGACCTGCTTGAACCGATCGAGATCGAACAACAGCAGGCTGGCGGACCGTCGATCCGCGACGGCCTGCTCCAAGAGCGGGCCGCCGCGGTCAAAGAAAGCGCGGCGATTGGAAATTCCGGTCAAGGCGTCCGTCGACGCCGCACGCCGCAATTCGAGATCCGCGCGCTCCTTCGCCATGCTCACGCGCAAAAACACGATGCAAAACGTCGTGAATAGCGCCTCGAAAGCCGAGACGTTGATCGCGGTCGTCACACGCGGATCGCCCAAATGAAAATTCACTGTCAGCGCCAGGGGAATGCGCGCCGCCACGAAGCCGGTGTGCATCACCACGAATGCCAGCGTCGGCCACCGCGACAGCAGTTCCTTGTCGCGTGCATGCCAAAGCTCGAGGGCACTCAGCACCATGTAGGTCGCGGAAATCGCACCAACCATGATCACGCGCGCGCGCAGCGATTGCGCGACGGCATCGAATTGAAAAACGACTGCGAAGATGACCGCGCCCGCCAAAAGCAAGGGCAAGTGAATTCGCCGCCCCTCGAACGAACGCGAACCGCTCCACATCATGCCGTAGGCGGCGCAGGTCAGCGCGTTGGCAAGGCAAAGCGACCATGTCGTCGACGGCAGCAGGCCCGAACCCAAGAGCGCAGCCGCCGCTCCGGTCAGATAGCCAAAACCCCAAACCGCCAGCGCCGGCGTGCTCCGGTTGTACGCCCACGAGAACAGCAACAAAAAACCGCCGGTAGCGGTGACGAACAGCGCGACGATGCACAACGTCGCCTGATCGATGATGAACCCTGGGGGAATGATGGTCGGCACTTGTCTTTCCCACCCCTTTTTTAGCAGCCCGAGTACGTGTTTTTACCATCACAATCCTGCAACCAGTTTGCCGACTTTCCTAAAATTGCAACGATTACGATAGGGCCGGAAATGCGCCAGCGTTCGGCGTCGCCCCCGCCCTTTGTGCCGACCTTGTTTCGCGGCTCCAAACAGCGGTGACGTTCCGTTAACCACACAAGGGTACCAGACTTAGTGCCAATGCGAGAGGATCAGGGCCACCAACCATTTAACGCCCGCTTCAAAGATCCAGCCAACGACCACCAAGATGGCGAAACCGACAGAGGCCAACGTGGCAATCCTCAAACGCGTGGCCTGATAGCCGTCGACGACCGGACGCATGGCGGCGACGCTCGATGCCAACGGCTCGATCACCAGGCGAAGCGCGGTGATCTCGCTCCTGATGCCGCGCATTTCCACCATGTTCTCCTGGTGCCGCTCATCGTCGTCCTTGCAATGCTGGTCGAAAAGCTCGTTACCTCGCGCTTGCGCCTCTTTCAGTCCACGAAAGGAGGCCTCGAGATCGCCCAATGCACGACTGATGTTATGAATATCGCCGGACATGGTTCTCTGCCGCAGCCTCTCGTTGATGTGCACTAGCTTCCTATTTCGGCAATGCCGCGATGAACGCCGCCACCGCCGCCGGCACGCCGGCAATTCCCGCCGCGGGCGCGACCGGACTGGCGACCAGGCCGACGCTGACGCCGAGCCCGAGCAGGGTCGATTGCGCATCGAGCACCAGCGGGGCGCACGCAGTGTTCAGCGCGGAAAGCGGCCCCGTCGGCGATTGCAGGTTGGCGATGAGCGCCTTGGCGTCGCGCGCCTTCTGCAGCGCCTGAAACAGACCCGGACCGGCTGGAAGCGGACTGGCGACATTGCTCTGCACGACGGTCAGCAATGCCGAATAGCACGCCGCCGCAGCCGTATCCGGCGGGGTCTGCGCGTCGGCATCGTTGAGCGCGGCCTGCAAGTCGCTGATGGTGAAGTTTTTGATGAGCAGCAGGGGATTCTGCTGAACCTGCGTCGCGCTCAACGGCGCCAAGCTCGCGGGTGCCGAGCTCGAGGACGCCGCAGACCGGCTCGGCGCCGTGTTCGCCGCCACTACAATCGCCGGCCCACTCGGCGATGCCGCGACGCGAACCGCCTTCGCCTTCGGCAACGGCACGTCCATGGCTTGCGGGCTCTGCGCCATGGCCTTGGCGGGCATCACGGCGAGCGCGCCAGCAAGCACCATCAGCGCCAGCACGGCCGCGCCCTTGGCGACGTCGGTGACGGAAACGCCGGTGGACGCCGAGGCCGCGGGTGCCGGTGGCGGCGGATTGCCGGCGAGCGTGCTGATCGTGTCATCCTTCGCCCGCGAACTTTTCGACGAGCCGAAATAATAGCCGACGATGGTCATCACCGCGCCGACCAGGGTGCCGACGACGATCTTGAACACATCGACGTTGCTCGGGCCGCTGTTGAACGCCAAGACGAACATAAGAGCGATCACGGCTGCCACCAAGGCGATCGCGATGAACGATTGCGGCTCGGGCCAAGTGAACTTCATTGCTGCTCTCCTTTGATGATGCCGCGTCTCTTCAGGACATCGCGGCAGGGTTGGCTGATCTTCTGCTGATGAGCGGCGAGGCAGTGCACCACGCCGGGTATGTTCATGATGAGCGCGTTGCCGAGACAAAATTCGAGCGCGTCAGGCTTGCAGGCGGCACGTTCGTCATCGCTCGGCGGCATCAGCAGCGCGAGCGCCAGCGCAAACACGCTCCCCTTCATCTGATCCTCTCCACCGTGACGTGAGCGAGCCCGTCCATGCCGAGCGCGCGAGCGCCGGCGGGCGTCAGGTCGATGATGCGGCCGCGCACATAGGGGCCGCGGTCGTTGATGCGGACTGTGATCGAACGGCCGTTGCCGGCGTTGGTGACGCGCACGACCGAGCCGAGCGGCAGCGTCTTGTGCGCGGCGGTCAGCGCGCGATCGTCGAGGCGTTCGCCCGATGCGGTACGCGCGCCGGAATCGCGGGTCGAATAGAACGAGGCGATGCCGGATTCGGCATGCGCGCTCGTTGCGGCGGCGAGAAGCGCCGCCGTCAACGCTGCGGATTTCACCCTGTCAGGCCAAACCCGGCCGCGGCGCGCCGGCCCAGATCTTCACGAGTTCGTCGCGGCCGCCGTTGTAGACGTCAAGATCGGCGCCGCTTTCCAAGCCATTGACGGTGTGCGGCTTGGGCCCGACGCCGTCGCCGGTGTACTGAATAATGGTATTCCTGGTCCACGGCGGGATCGGCGTGATCAACCGGAACAAATCGGCATTGTCGGCCGGCTGCGCTTTGATGTAGCGGCACTGCCACAACGGCGCGGTGCGCGCCATATCGATCCACTTCGGATCCTGGTGATCAATCTGCTCGCGGATGCGGTTGCCGCCATAGATTCCGCAGGCGCGGCCGAGCTTCTGCGAGACACGGTCCAGAAAGTCGTAGGCCTGGTCGCCGGTCATGTTCGAGGCGCTGTTGTCCTCGAAGTCGAGCCAGGCGCCATCATTCGGGCCGAGCTGCGCAGCAGCAAGAAACGCCGCGACATTGGACGCTACGTTGTCGCCGGTCGCGAAGTCATAGGCCGCCCAAAGAAGCCCCAGCCCCTTCGCCGCGGCCATCCGCTTCGTATAGGCCGGGTCTTTGAAGCCGATGCCTTGCGTCGCCTTGTGGATCGTTGCCCAGATGCCGGACGCAACGATCTCGCTGAAGTTGACCGGGTTGTTGTGATTGAAGTCGGCGATGTTGGGGACGATCGGCATTCTCAAGCTCCTATCTCTCGCAGCCGGTCGGCCTTGCGCGGCGCATAGGTGCATTTCCGCAGCCCGAGCTTGCGTTGCCGTATCCAGATGAAACGTTCAGTGACGCCGAGTTCAGCGGCGATGATCGCCGGGTCGATGCCGGCGCGCTCGCGCAACAGCGCGTCGTGTTTGGTTCGGGTCACGGGCTCTTTGCGCGCGAAGAGTTCGGGCGCGCGCACGGACACAGCCTCGCGCATCGCTTCCCTCACATCGCCGGCGGCAGCGGCACCACACACCAGACGATCGTGATGGTCCCGGCCGGCCCGACGGCCAAGAACGCCCACGCCGTCCGCGTCGGGTTGCCCTGCTTGAGCTTGGTCACGTCGCGGCCGGTGAAATGAAACACGGTGCCGTCGGGGATGAAGGCGCGGCGGTCGCCGTCCGGATAGACGATGGCCGAGCCGTCGATCACGTGGGCCACGCCGTCAGGCGCCTCGCCGGCGATCGTCGCGTCCTGGTCGATCACGACCGGATAGGCATCGGTTTTGCCGCAGCACGAGCAGACTTGAATGCCCGGCGCGCAATACGGGCGCTCGAGCTGATCGAAGAATTGCGTCACCGGCGACGCCGGATCGAAGCCGTGATCGAGCGCATGCGCCGGCCGCAGCGAACAGAACGCGACGCCCGCGGCGACGACAAGAAAGCTGACGACGAGGACCGCGATCAGCCGCGCCAGCCGGCACCGTGCCTCGACTTCGCGCTCGAGCCGGTCGAGCGGCGGCACCGACATGTGTGGGAAATCGCCGTGGGCTTCGTCGTCGCGCATTGCCGTCACTCCCGGAAGGCGACCGCGCCCGCGAGCGAGCGGTAGCGTGTCCGCACCGCATGGCCGTCGTTGCCGCTCTCGACGAGCCAGCGGCCGGCGCCGTCCGGGGCGCCGCGGATAATTCCGACGTGGTGGCGCCACACGGCCACGGCCCCGATATGGGCGAACGTGGGCCGGCCCCAGTGCGCCCAGGCGATGGCGCGGTTGAGATCGCGATCGCCGATACCGAGAAGATGCCGCAGCCAGCAGCCGCACCACGGGATGCCGCGACAGTCCGAAGGGCGCCCATGAAGGGAGCCGCCCGGGAGTCCGGCATTACTGACGGACCACCGCTGCTGATGGGAGCTAACGACAGGGCGGCTCGCTTCATGCGCGTGATGCCGGTGGTGATGATGCCGATGTGCGGCATGCGCCGGCAGAACCGACAGGGCGCAAAGGATCAGCGCGGCGAGAAATGCTCGCATGCGGACACCTCGTTGATGCTTGTTAGATCGCGGACGCCAGCGTTACGGGATCGATACTGCCGCGGCCTGCTGCACGAGCGCCGTGATCTGCGCGGCGGTCAGCCCGATCGTCTCACCAAGCGACAGGAGCGTCGTCGAGTTGGCCGGGATGACGTTGGTGCCATGCGCGAAGAATGCCGACACGGCGGGATTATTGAGCGCGGCGACCGCGCCCTGCGCCGCGGTCCACTGCGCGGCGGTCATCACCGCCTGCAGCTGCCAAAGCTGGCACGTCGGCACCGGCGCCGGCGGCGGCGCGTACGGTGTCGGCGTGTTGCCGGCGCCGAGCCATCCCAGATAGGTCTGGAAATCGGCGTTGAGCGGATCGGGCGGAATGTTGGCGCCATCAGCATTGCGGATGACGGTCTGCGCATTGGCGGCCAACGTCGCGCTTGTGAGCGTGTAGGTCATTTGTCAAAGCTCCGCGCTAAAGCTGGCGATCGGTTCGGTGTTGAACGCCGCGCGATTGTAGACGAGCCCTGCGGCCGTCAAGCCGCTATAATTGCCGAAGCGTATGTCTCCGCCGCCAGCGTCTACCCACGTATCGGCTACATCGACGGCACTTTGGTTGACGGAAGTCCCGCCATAGAGAAGATCGAGAATATTAAGCTGAGTGACCGTCGGCGAGGCCCGCATGGGGGGAATGAACTCAACAGGAAAATCAACCGTGGAAGACGTCGACACCGTACCTATCGAAAAGAAATTGGCATTTCTGTAATATCGCTCACAGAACGGCAGCTCGGTCGCAACCGGACGCAGTTCCGGCGGCGGCGGGTTGGAATTGAGCCCGGTTGCGGCACCCGGGGTGACGCGGATATCAAGCTCAGTAATCTGCACCGTCTTGGTGTTGGCGCCGAAATTGTTGCCGAAGTCGAAGACGATCTCGAGGCCGTTGTAGGACGCCGCGTTGGCCGAGAAGGTGTAGGCGACGAGCGTCCATGCGCCGTTGGCGCAGGCCTGCAGGCTCACCGCATTCACGTCGGCCGTCGACGACGCATAGTTGTCCTGCGCACTCGGCCGGTTCACCGTGAGCTTCGGCGGGATCGATCCACCGGTGCCGTTGTAGACCTGCGCCGCGACGGTGATGGTCTGGCTGCAGAAGGCGGCCGCGATCAGGCTCTCGATGCGCTGTTTTATGATGACGTCGGTGACCGAGGTGGCGCCGGTCACCTGCAGGCTGTTTTTGGTGACGAGCCGCCCGCCCGCCTGCGCCCAAGTCGCGCTGGCGCCGGTCGGCAGCACGATCCAGCCGTCAGCCGTATAGCCGCCGGACGTGGTTACGGTGCCCGACGTGCCGCGCTGCCACACATCCATAGTGGCGTTGCGGAACTTGTTGACCATGCCGCCGGGTCCGCCGATGATCACGGTAGAGCCGGAAGCCGCAATGCTGGTCCCGTCGCTCGCCGCGAGCGTCACGTCGCCGGTCAGGCCGTTGAGCGCCAGAACCTGCGGACCCTGATCGATGACGGTCCAATTGCCACTCGCATTCGATTCAAGCCCGATGTAGCCGTAAGGCGCGTTGATCACTGCGCTCGATGCACCGTCGATCTTGTCCGTGCCGTTCGCGCTCACCGTGATCGTCTTGGTGGCCGAGCAGGAACCGGATTCGTCGACGACGAGCAATTGCTGTCCGGCATTGAAGCTCGAGGATGCCGGCAGGGTGACGGTTCGCGCTGCGGTGATGGCCGTATAGGCGACCGTCGTGATGCCGGATGCGACCGTGTAGTTCGCATCACTGACCGCATGCCGTGCCAACGACAGCGTGGTGAACGATCCGGCCGCCGGCGTCGTGCCGCCGACGATGCTGCCGTTGATGCCGCCGGAGCCCCAGGTGCCGCTATCGGGGCCGGTGACCGTGCCGGCCAAAGTCGGCGACGTTTGCAGAACAATCTCGCCGGTGCCGGTTTGGCCGTTGGCCAAGTTGAGGGTGCTGATCTGAGAACCGGCAACCTGATAGGTGCCAGAAATATTGATGATGCCAGTTCCTGGCGTACTCTCATTGACGCCTAAAGCTTTTATCCCGGTTGGATTCCCAGTGAAGGCCGGGGCGTTGCCAAGAACGACGGCTCCCGTACCCGTCGTCCCATTGCTGAGATTGGCCGCGCTGATCTGCGAACCGCCAACCTGGTAGGAACCGGAAACATTGACAATGCCGGCGCCGGGCGTTGCCGCGCCGACCCCGAGCGCCGTCACTGCGGCGGCCGCGGGCGTTGTTTGCCCCAATGTCGTTCCGTTTATCGTTCCGCCGGTGAAGGCCACGGCCCCGTCGTCCAGCTTCGCCGCCGGCCAGCCACCCGCCGTCGAGCCATCCTGCACGACGATGCGGTTGTTGGTCGTGTCCACGACCATCTCGCCTTGCGCGCCGGTGAACGAAGCGACCTGCGTCGCACTGCCCCGGCGATATTGAACTTGAACGGCAGTCGTCATTGTTCGATCCTCACGCCGTGCCGAAATCGAGTTCGAGCTCGACCGGCAATGTGAATGATGCGCCGAAATCGTCGGCGCTCGCGACGGTGCTGGTCACCGAGCCGAAATCCCAGGCCCCGCCGCTGACCGCGATCGCTTCGGCAACCGGATGATCGATCGCCACGCCGGTCGGCACGTAGGTGTAAGCGGTGCACGTCGCGATGTTCCGCACGCCGCCGCCGAACACGTTGAAGCTTTGCAGCTTGATGTAGAGCGTCTCGCCGACGTATTGCGACGGCAGGTCGAATTTGAAGATCGTGTTGTCCAGGCGCGAGAAGCTGGCGCCGGAAGCGTGGGATGCGATGGCGGTACCATAGAGCCCGCGGTAGAGCGTGGTCAGCGCATAGGCGTTGGCGGATGTGAGCGTCGCCGTCTCGAACGAGACAAGCTCCGAATCGACGATGCAAATAGTGTTGCCGAGCTGCGCGTCCAGGAGCGTGCCGCCGGTGAGCGCGCGGCCGCTCTCCGCCATGTTCACGGCGAGCGTGTCGGTCGAGTCCGGATTGATGCCGCCGTAGCTCGGCAGCGCGGCGGTGAGCACCCCTTGCGGCGCCGGGCCGACGATGCTGCCGACCTGGCTGTAAGAGCTGCCGTCCGTGGACAGCCAGACGTTGGCGCCGCCCCAGTTCGGATCGGCGACGCCGGCCGCGCCGCCGGACGCCGCGATCCACACTTGCGCGGTAGGGCCGACCAGCGCCGCCGGCGGCTCGAAGATGATCGGCGTGTTGACCGGATCGGCGGCGACGGCGCGGTTGATCGGGTTGTTGGTGACCGCCTGGGTCGCGTAGCGGGTGGCGGTTGCGACGCCGAGCGGGAATTCCTCGGCTGTCACGCTGAGAAAGCCGTTTTCGTCCTCCTCGATTTCGGTAATGCGGATCGCCGCGTCGGCGAGGCCGAGGATCGAATCCGTGACGGTGACGAGGTCCATCGGGTCGAGCAGGCAATATTCCCAGGACAGACGAAAGTTGTAGCTATTGCGGATGTAGACCGCCCGCTGGACGATGAGCTGTCCCGAGATCAAGCCGACGTTCTGATCGCAGATTTCGTGCGCGGTGACGGTCGGCGCGATGCGCATGCCGTAAAGCTCGATGGCGTTCTGATCGCGCGACTCGACTGTCGTGAGATTGTAGGCGTTGTCACGTTCGGCAATTTCGAGGCGCCAGACATTGTAGGCCTCGTAGGGGTCGGACCGGGTCACCTGCAGCGGGTCTTCGTTGTTCTCGACCTTGAAGTCGTCGTCGCCGAGATTGTAGATCGGCGTGACGTTCGGATTGAACGTGATGCCGTTGCCCGAAACAGCGCCGTCGCCGTAGGGAATGAACCTGAACAAGCCGCCCGACCAGACCGCCGCCGTGTTGGTCAGCTGCAGCCATCGCCCGAGTATGGAAGATGCCTGCTCCTGGTCGGTCAGCGCCGGCGACAGCGCCAGCCCGATGGCGCGACAATAGGTCTGATACGACGCATCGCCGCCGCCGCTCGCGCTGAACAGCGAGGTCGCATCGATCGAGGCTTGCGGAAAGCCGACGCCGTATTGGGCGTTGGTGAGAAAATCGGACACCACGAGCGCCGGATCGGCGTCGACGAACGCATAGCCCGCCCCGGTGCCGACGGTGTCGGACGAATTATATTGCAGCTGGCCGTAGCCGCTGCCGTAATAGATACCTTGGACTTCGAAGTTGTGATTGTCGAGCGTCGCAGTGTCGCCGAGACTGTAATCGGAGGCGCACACATAGGCCGAGCCCTGGTAGGCGAGCGCCTGCGCGGGATAGGCAGTCGAAAGATAGCTCCACATGGTTTGCGGCGTCGACCCCGCGAACAACGACAACCCTAGTCCGCTCAACGTATAGACCGATTGGTTCTTCCAGACCTGGTTGATGCCGGCGATCGGTCCCTCGCACAGCGCAAGCAGCACCGCGGCACTGTAGGTGTAGCTGACGGCGCCACTGGTGCTGCCGAACAGTCCGCCCTTGCCGCCGTTGCTGCCCTTGCCGCCGCCGCTTTCTTGAGACTGAAAGTTGTTGTACCAGACGACGTTCGGCGCGAGCTTCGACATGCCCCAGACGATCGGAATGGGCAGCGTGTTGACTGCGGTCTGGATTTGGAGCCCGGTATAATCGGGCGTGGTCGCCGCCTGCGACGCACCGCCGAATAGGCTGCGAAATCCGCTCATTGTTGTTTCGCCCACAAGCTGAAGAACCGCGGGCCGCGCGCGGCGTCGGAAAGAACGCTGTTGTGCCGCGTTTCCTCTTCGAGCACGCGACGTGCCGGATGAAAGGCGTGCACGATCGTCACCGGCTCCGCTGTGGTGACGATGCCGCCGTGCGAATAGCAACGGCCGTAGCGCAGAACCATGATGTCGCCGGGAAGGGGCGCCGCGACCTCGCTGCAGCGCTCGAGCAGAAACGCGAGATAGCGTTCCTCCGCCCGATGCAGATGCCAATCGATCGGATACGGTCGTGGATCGAATGGCGGGCACAATCCGGTGTCGACGAAAACCCGCACCAGCAGCATGCCGCAATCGACGCCGGCCCCTTTGACGTCCGCGCAATTGTGGTACGGCGTGCCGATCCACGACCGCGCCGCCGCAACCACGGCCGCGCGCTCCGCGCTTTCGTTGTGCGTCATCGAATGAACCCGACGTTTTGGGATGTGCGAGAACGACGGACGCGCGCCTTAATCAGCGTACGGGTACGTCATGGCTCAATACGAATATGCGCCGCACCGATCGTTCGGAATAACCGCAAAGAAAACAAATGGCGCAAGCGATACATTTTATGGCGGCAGCGGCCCCGGCGACAGAAATGCATCCGTCACACCGGACGATTTGCGGATCTTATCCAACGCTGCCTTAGCTTCATCGAGAGGAAGATAATCTGTTGCCAATACCGGATAATAATCATTGTCACAAGGGCGTGGACCGATTCGGAGAGTTAGCGACGGACTTTTAGCACTAATGTCATCCATTTTATTCTTTGCATCTTCGACACTTTTACCTGACGCAACGACAACTGCGTACTTATCAAAGTGATCTCGCAATCCAAAAAACGCCTTGAAACCCTTTGCAAACGCACTATCGCCCACGCACGTGTGTATATCCTGCGCGGCATAGGCTGGCGTCACGATCTGAAACTCACGTAGGAGCGATCCTGTATCAGTCCGCCGCGATTGTAGAATCGGAGAAAGCGTCAATAAGATTTGAACACCAAACATGCCGATTAAGAAAAGTAGCCGACCGGTTTTTTGCGCGGAGAGCCAGGCGACAACGCCTCCTATAATTCCACTGACAAAAAAGCCAGCGATGTAGCCAAACATTAGCTCTCCCCTGCGCGGCGAAGTCGGATCCATTATCAGTATTCCATAAACACCGATGCCGGCGCCGAAATAATTTTTAAGACAAGCATAGAAGAGACCTCCTGCGGCACCAATCCACAAGCGCCGGACATGGTCTCGCCAAGTTGTATTTTCATCCGGGCTAAGAATACCGGAAACGACCTTTCCCGTAATAAGCGTAAATAGGTCAGATATCTCCGACTTGGGTTTTTCTTCTTCACCCATTCAACGCCCCCACACAAAAAGTGCGAAAGCAGTATTCTACTTTTCCGTGTGGTCATATCAAGTGCTTTCTCTTTGCGCACTCCCAATAGGCCGCTGCGGTCGCCATCCACTAGGTAACGGGCGCCGCACCGGCGATCGGCGAATACGGCACATGATCATCCGTCAAATCGCCGTCTGCGGCGGCGGAACATAGGGGAACCCGCGAAAGTTCGCCAGGTTGTTGAATTTGGCCTGACACGTCCCCGGCGTGTGGTCGCAGCCGTAATAGACCGTGAAGCCGTCACCGGCTGCCGGCACGCTCTGCAGCGGATAGATGAGCGTAAGCGACGCGCCGGCGGCGACGGAGCCGACGGTCGCCGTCACGCCGACATTGACGCCCGACGTGAAGGTGATCGAGCCCTGCTGATAATTCACGTTCGCGCCGGACCAATTGATCACCGAAGCGGTCGAACCCGAGCCCACGGTTCCCGCCGTACCGTAGGCGTTCTTCACCAGCGTGCAGCCGGTGTCGTAAAGCGTGTGCAGACAGGTCGGCTGATAGACATTGCGCGGCATGTCGATGTCGAGCAGCACCAGGTCGGAATTGACCGTGAGCTTGGCCGAGGTCCGCCCGATCTGATCGACCGTGCCGACGCGGCCCTTGAACAGCGTCACCGAACCGATCGCGGTGCCGCCGATCCGATCGGAGAAAAACACACGGTCGCGCTCGATCTCGCAGCCGTCGAAGGTGCCGTCGCGCAACGCCTGCAGGAACGGCGCGCCGCCGGAAACGGTGTCGGTCGAGCGCGCCGCAACGGTGATCTGTTGCTGGTCGACCTCGAGCCCGACCGAGGCCTTGTATTTGAGGCCGTCGACCAGAATGGCATTGCCGAGATAGGAGTTGCCGCTGTAGCTGAACGACACGTCGACATTGGTGTAGCGCAGGATCAATCCCGAGCGCAGCGTAAAGGTGAAGCAATCGGCCATGTAGAGCGGCACGTCGGGGTTCGCGCGCGCCGTGTTCAGATAACTGACGAGGGCCGAGGATGCCGGCTTCATGGCTTCACACTGCGGAATTTCATGCTGTCGAGCTTCCAGAGGTTCGACATGAACTCCTCGAAGTCCATCTGATCGTCGAGGAACCGGCAGTTGAACGCATAAGCGAAGTCGGCGGATATCACCGCACCGGCGCCCGGCGCCGTCGTGAACGTCAGCGTGTTCGGCGTCGTGAGGCTGTAGCCGCTCGACGCCTGCGCGACGCCATTGAGGTAGACGTTGGCGATCGAGGTGACCCAGCCGACCGGCTCGAGAAAGCCGCCGAGCGAGCGCATCATGGTAAACGCCGTGGTCGCGCCGTCGCCGGTCGCGAACGCCTGGCCGGTGACCGCATCGTCGTCGGGATCGGCATAGAGAAACGTGCCGAACTGGCCTTGCAGCTGAAGAAAAAATCCCATCAGGCTCTGCAGGCTCGACGCGCCGAGGCCGGCAAACGCGCTCGCCGAAGACGTGAGGCCGCCATAGGCCGCTTCGAACTCGTAGAGCGGATAGCTCATCAGCGCGACGCGGACCTCCCGCCCGGAAACGTGCGAGGCGACGCGGGTCGAGAATCCGGGCTTTTTGTGCCGCGACCAGGTCAGGCCGGGCAGCGTCGGCAGCGAAGGCGGCGTGGTCATGAGCGCACCGTGCGCAATTTGAGGGATCGCAGCGCGTAGAGCGTGGCCATGAATTCTTCCAAATCTTCGCTGTCGTCGTCGAAGCAACAAAGCAAATACCAGTCGAAGTCCGCGGTGACGGCGACCCCGGCTGCCGGCGGCGTCGCGAACGTCACGGCCGGCGCAAGCGCCGCGGCGTTGACGGCAAATCCGCCTGTTTGTTCGATGCCGTTGAGATAGACTGCCGAGACTGTGCCGACGCCGGCGGGGAAAAGTGTGTAGCCCCCGATCGACACGACGAACGAAAATGCCATGGTCGTACCGTCGCCGGTGCCCAACGCCTGACCGGCGACCGGCGACAGCGCCAGCGGCTCGAAATAGAACGACGCATCCTCGCCCTGACGCTGCGCGAAGAACCCGACGATCTCCTGCAGCTCGGTGGTCGGCGACGCCATGCGCAGCACATCGTAGCCGAGCTCGATCCGCCACAGCGGCGCGACGTATTTGGCCGCGCGAACCTCGCGGCCTGACACGTGGAGCGCGGACGCGGTCGCAAACAGCGGCGACAACGTGACCGACCAGCCAAGCGTCGGCACGGCCGGGAACACCGGATACGGCCCCGGCGTCGGCGGCGCGTCCGGCACCAGCGGCGTCAGGAACGGCCCCTTGCCGCCGACCCAGTTTCCCGCCGGCCAATCGCCGACGTCGCCCCACACCGCGGTCATTTGCGGAAAAGTCGGAAACGGCCGCGCGTCCCAGTTCCACGCCGACATGAACGCGGTCTGGATCATCGGCACGCCGCCGCTCGAGGTGACGTTGTTTCCGTCGGTCACCCAGTATTCATAGATCGCCTGCAGCGCGAGGAGCTGCAATTCGTCGTCGCGCCGCGGCGCGTAGCTGCCGGCAACGCTCGCGCTCGGATCCCAGATCGACCAATAGGGCGTCGCGCTCTCGGTCGAAGCCGGATCGTAGAACACGTTCGGCTGATTGGTGCCGCGGTCGCACGCCGGGTAGCCGTACTCGGCGAACGTGATCGACTTCGATTGCGGCACCCATTCGGTGAACGGCCCGTGCGGCGACCACCCAGTGCCGTCGCCGTCGTCGTAGACGGCCTGGTGCGGATTGTTCCACCACCAGCGCAGCTGCTTGTTGGCCAGCAATTGCTGATTGGCCGCATACGCGTTGCGCGATTGCGTCAGGCGGTCGCCTTGCGGCACCGACACCCGCAGATCGGTGCCGTTGGGGTCGAGCCCGATCCCGAGATTGGTGCTGTCGTTGTAGTACCAGTTGAAATACTGACCGCCCTCGATGCTCGCCTTGAGATAGGTCGTGTCGTAGATGGTCGGCTGCCCGGTGAGCCCGAGGCCGTTGAACGTCGCGGACCCTGGCGGCCATGCCCCGGCCGGCGCCGGATCGAGCCAATATTGCGCATCGAGACCGCCGGCTGCCGTCGTCCAGTCCGACAGCGGCAGATAATTGTCGAACGCGACCAGATCGATATTGCCGTGGCCATAAAGCTGATCGAGATGCGGCCATTGGCCGTTCGCGCTCGGATGCTGATAGCCCATCCACACCGACCAATCGGCGGAGTAGCTGATCAGATTGTGCAAGCCGGTGAGATCCTTGGTGAGCCCGGCGCCGTCGAACACGCTGCGGACATCGTCCGCAAGCTGCGTCAATCCGGCGACGAACGGATAATCCCAGGTCACCTTGCCGTCGGTCCCGGTGGTGCCGGCTGGGGTCCAAGCCGGCCCGCGGATCGTCTCGAGGCCGCGCAGCTCCGAGCCGAGCAGAAAGAGATCGACGCCGCCGGCGACGACGCACAAATTCGCATAGTGCAGGATCATCCGCCGGTAGGTGTAGTCGGTCGACGATCCCGCATAAGCGACAGTCAGGTTCGTGGTGTCCGGCGTGAATTGCGAGGTCGCTGCACTGCCGAGGAAATTATCGACCGCGGTCGTCGCGGCGCTGGAAATGTCGGTGCCGTTGTAGGTGATGCGGCCGCGCCACGGCTCGCCGCTCGCCGTCATCAGGATGAAGGGATAAAACACGACCCGCAGCCCGCGCGACTTCAGATCGCGCATGCAGCGCACGATCGATTGATCCGACGGCGTGCCGCCATAGATGAACGCGCCGCCGACCTGCGGAATGGCGATGAGACCCGACGAACTCTGCGTCAGGCCCGAACAGCGCCACTCATCCGCCGCGCCGGACGCCTGTTGAAACGCGCCGCCGATATAGGTGGTCGAGGGATAGAGCTGGCACGCCGTGATATCGGTCGAATTGCCGAACCATGACACCACCAGCGCCACGGTCGTGCAGCCGGGAAACTCCGCCTGCAGATTGTCGAGTGCGATCGTATAGTCCGTGGTCGATCCAGTCCCGGCCAACGGCCCGCCATTGGCGTAGCGGTTGATCGACGTCAGGCTCGTCTCGGTGACGCGCTGGCCGAGAAAGGCGACCGTGTCGTACGTGAACTCGCCGGTCGACGGCAACAGGTTCACGCCGATGATGTAGGTCATGTCGGGAATCTGCAGTCAGGGCGAACGTGAATGAAAACTCAGTTCCAGCGATTCCCGTCACGGATGGATCGCCCGTAGCCCGATATGGGCGCCGCGTTTGACCGCGTCGTTGATCGCCCGCAGCATGTGCTTGGAGTTGTCGTTGAAGAAGCGCGCGACGCTCTGCGAATCCAGCGCGGAGACACTGATGCTCACCGGCGCGTGAATCTGCGGCGACATGTTGGCGCCGGTATAGGGCCCGGAGCCGCGCGCCGCGGGAATGATGGTCTCGCCCGGATGGATCAGCGCAAGGCCGCCGCGCACCACATAATCGGTGCCGACATCGAAGATCGCCGCCGCGGATACGGACGCCTGCGCGGCCGCCGCCGGCCCCGCCGCCGCCGGCCCCATGGTCGGCGCCAGGAAGGCGAACACGCCGGCAAACGTCTGCGCCGCATCGGTCATGATCGCCTGCATGGCGTTCGTGGCGTTGGCGAGGATGCCGGACGCCGCCCCGGTCTGCTGGGCCGCCGCGCGCGCGGCGGCGCCGCTCGTCGACGCCGTGGTCTGCGCCAGTTCGGCCGCCAGCCACTTCACCACCATCTGCTCGCACATCTCGATGAACTTGATGATGACGTCGCCGAGAATGTTCTTGAACGCCTGCGACCAACTCGTGGTGCCGGCGAGCAGCCCGCGCAGCTGCGAATTGAACGCGGTTTCGATGGTGCCGAGCGCGGTATTCCACATCTGCTGCTGCTGCGCGATCGCCTGCTCGTCGAGCTTGATCATATCAGTGCGGTGCTTGGCGTCGAGCAATTCGATCTTTCCGATAATCGCTACCCGTTGCGCGAGCTTTAGGCCGTCGAGTCCGGCCTCTTGCTGCAACAGGGCCCGTTCGGCTTCGTATTCCTTCTGCGTCTCCTGCTCGAGCAACGCGAATTTCTGGTCTTGCGTGATTTGAAACTGCGCCACCTGGGCATCGAGAACGACCTTCTGCTCCGTCAGACCCAAGTGCAGAAGCTTGATTTCGGTGTTAAGCTCCTTGAGCGGGGATACGCTCGCTTCTGCCTGACTACCGAGCGCGCCGAAATCCTTGACCGCTTGAGACAAGGCATTGGTCTGAAACGCCGTTCGGAACGTGGCATTCAATTGGGTCACGTTGCCATTGACGCTCTGCACCGGAGCCGTCAGATCCGAAAGCGCCGCGCGGACCTGCTCGATACCAGCCAGGGCATCGTCGGTCGCGGCGCTAAAGTTGATTTCGACGGAATTGTCGTCGGCCATGAGAGGCTCCTCGCGGAACTCACCTGATTGCGCCGCCCGGGAACATCGCGAGCAGTTCGTGATAATTAGACGACGGCCGCGCCCGCGGCTTGTGGCCGAGATAGGCGGCGATCATGCGACGCACGGGCGGATAATCGATCCAGGCCCGGTGCAGGTCTTCCAGAAACGGAATGTCGACCTGATCGAGCACTTGTTCGCGCGTCCAGTGCAGCTCGATCACGAGGTCGGCGACGAGCGCGCGCCAGTCGACGCGATCGAAGCGCTCGCCGCCAAGATTTCCCCCGCGGCGGCGCCCTCCCCGCTGTCGACCCGCCGCCCGCCGGCCTGCTCGATCACCACCGGCAAAGCCGCGACAAGCTCGCCGATGGTGATCGGCAAATCGTAGAACTCGTCCCGGGTCAGCTTGGGATGGGCGCGGCGCAACCCATGCCACAGCACTTCGGCGAGTGGCGCGAGCCGTTCGCCCGACAGCGTGTCCACGCCGATCGCCGAGAGCTTCGGCACGTAATCGGCGATGGCCAGGATCTGCCGCAGCGACAGCGGCGCGATGAACCAGTCGCGGCCGCCGAGCCGCACGGTCCGGGCCGCCGCGATATCGATGGATTCGTCACGTTCAAGGCTCACGGGATCGCTCCTTGATGAAGTCCGCCAGGGGTGGGCGTTTCTGATAATCTTTATTTTACAATAGCTTCAACACTCTGTATTCGACCGCCACGTAAGTGTTGAAGTCATTGATAAATAGGAATAAATAGCTTCAACAGACATCATCGGATTTCCGAGGGACTGTTGAAGTGATTGATTTTACTGAACTAAGCGACGATCAGCGCAAGGAGGCCATCAACACGCAGCAGCGCTATGCCGCGTATCGCCAGGCCGAAGAACGCGCCAAAACCTACCGAGGCTCGATGGTTTGGGCGCGGAACGGCGATCGCGACTACCTGGTCCGCAGCCACTACGACAAGTCTGGAATTCGCCGCCAGATATCCCTCGGTCCGCGCTCGGAAGAAACGGAGGCCATCAAGCTCGACTATGACCGGGGCCGCTCGGACGCGCAAAGCCGCCTGAAGAGCTTGAAAGAGGCCATCGCCAGACAATCAGCCATCAACCGCGCCGTCGGCTTGGGCCGCGTTCCGCTGATCGGGGCCAGGATCATGCGCGCCCTCGATCACGCCGGCATGCTTGGATCCGGAATTCGCGTCCTCGGCACCTACGCGATCTATGCCTACGAGGCCGTCGCCGGCATTCGCTTCGATCCCGGCCTGACCACGACGGGAGATATCGATTTGCTGTTCGACGCTCGCGCCGGCTTGACCTTTGCGGCAAACGAAGCCGTATCGCACCCGTCACTGCTGCGCTTGCTGCAAAAAGTCGATCGCAGTTTCGAGCGCTCGGCCGAGACGTTCCGCGCCATCAACCGCGACGGATACCTTGTTGATTTCATCAAGCCGTTGCCGGAGCCGCCGTGGAAAAAAGAACGCCAACAGGTCGGCAGCGACGCCGACGACCTTTTGGCAGCCGAAATCGAAGGGCTAGCTTGGCACGAGAATGCCCCTTCGCTCGAAGCGGTCGCCATCGACGAGAGGGGCGAGCCTTGCCGCATCGTCACGACCGACCCGCGTGTGTGGGCTGCGCACAAGTTCTGGCTGTCAAAGCGGCCGGATCGCGAACCCCTCAAGCGCCGACGCGATGAAGCGCAAGGGCGGGCCGTTGGCCAATTGGTCGCGCAGTATATGCCCCATTTGCCTTATGTCTCCGAGGAGCTGCGAATGCTGCCGAAGTCCGTGTTCGACGACGCCGCACCGCTCTTTCGTCAGTAATATCATGATACCTTCTGCTATTCGCTCAGGCTGATGGTGCCGATATTGTTTGAGGCATCGGCGATCGCCTGGAAGTCGAATTCGGCCACAGTGAATTTCTGATTGGAGAACGGCAGCGACAGCTTGGGCGACACGCAGGCGTTGAGCTTCACCAGCAGGTCCTTGCTGGTGCCGAAATAGCTGAACGTTTCCTTCAGCGAGATTTCGAACATCGGCAACGGACCGGCGAGCTGGTTGGCCAGGCTGATCTTGTTGCCGGAGGTGATCGTGAAGCTGTAATAGACGAGCACGCTCGCGCCGTTGTCGGCCGAATTGAAGGTGTAGGTGCCGGGGCTGCCGCTCGGCGCGACGTATTGCCCTTGCGTCGGCGAGGCCGCGACCGGCGTCAGTTGCACGCCGCTCGAGGCATAGAACACACCGAAATCCTCGACGAAGGTCGAGCCGTTGGCGACGGTCACGGCCGCGGAGGCGACGGTGTCGGCCTCCCCGGTCGTCATCTCCAGCATGCTGTTGGCGGTGAGCGTCTGGCCGAGGAACAGATTGTTGATCTGCGTTGCCTGCAGCCGCGCGAACTTGGCCTTGCCGGTGATCTTGAACTCGCCGCCGCCGGCCGCGACCGCGGTGTTGTATTGGCCGAGCAAGGTTTCGATCTTGCGGTCGAAATCGATCGATACGTCCTGCAGCGTGCCGAGCAGGCACGGCGGCGTGCCGGTGACGTCGGTGCGCTTGCCGATCAGCGTGCCGCTGCCGAAGGCGAATTGGGTCATGGTTGGGGTCTCCTGGATTTTGTGGAAGAGGCGAATGGCGAATGGCGAATAGCGAATGAGGAGCGGCGAATGGCCAAAAACCCCATTCGCCGCTCGCCATTCGCCACTCGCGCTTTGGCTAGGGAACCAAGATCTGAAACGGGATCGCCGCGACGGCCTTGCCGTCGACGTCGCCGGTGTCGACGAACACCGGCCCGAGCGGATAGCAATGCGACACCAGCCCGCCGAGCGTTTGCCGGTTGCCATTGAGCGCATCGGCGCCCGCCGGCGCCACCGCCGCATCGACGGCGTCAAGCAGCGCGTTCATGGCGGTATCCGGCACGTCCTCGGGGTCCATGCCGGCCGACATATATATAAAGACATGCGCATTGATGGTAAGCGTCGGCAGCCCCTCATTCTGCCGCCCCCGCACCTCGCCGGTCTTGAGCATGGTCAGGAACGGCAGCTGCGTCTCGTTGACCTGATCCCAATGCACGAACCGCCGGCTGGTCGCGGTGAAATTCGCGGCGCCGGCGACGAGGTCGAAGAAGGCGACGGAGATTTGTTCGCGGGTGGTGGTGGGCACGGCTTATCCTCGCGTCTGGCCAGCGCACGGTGGAATTCAAGTCGTCAATCGTGAGCGGGTTGCACTGCCAATCCCTCAGAATCGCCAAGTCGGCAGACCCCCTGATCGGTGTTTTCGGGAAAACGGGGTGGAAACCCCAGATACTTTGATGACAGAACGATTACGGCAGTGTATTGCGATTCATGATTCTCGTAACAATTGTAGGCCAATTTCGCGGGAGAAGCGCAATGACCCTTGCAGTTGCAATTGAAGGTGCGAATGGAATTGTTCTTGCTTCTGACAGCCGCGCGACGTTTGGCGATCCGCGTGGATTTGTTGCCGTCAATGATACTGTTACCAAAATATTTAAGCCCGCGCCACGGATTGCAGTAGCGATGGCTGGTCAGGCCGACATCGGCAACGCGCTGATGCAACACATAACAGCAGCACTATTACCTCAACCGGCGGCCAACGTTGATCAAGCGGCAGATTCAATCCGCGCAGTCGGGAATAGCTATTTTGGGCAGTGGTTCGGTCCACCGATCTGGTTGATGGGAGCAAATGGGCCTGTCGCTACCCCTCGGCCGGAAGTCTGGTATCTACTCGTCGGATATGCGCAGAATGGCGAAGCGAAGATCATAAGCCAGGGAAGTCCGCCTCCATTTAATTTTGCGCCAAACATTAGCACGACCGGCTTTGCTGCAATTGGGATTGTGCCCCTAACAGTCTATTTGTTAAATCGTCTGTATCGTCGGGCACTGGATCTCGATATCGCAAAGGATCTCGCCGCCTATTGCATTCTTGAGACGGCAAGTCAGGACGGTAAAGTGGGTGGTCCAATGCGTATGGCAATCGTTCGGCCAAATCAAGACACCGAGATTGTAAGTGACCTTGAACTTGGCCAATTAGCAAAGCGCGTCGATCAGCATCGCGACGCGCTTAGAAACTCGTTTCTTACTTTGGCGAAGGCTCAGCCAACTGCTCAGCCTGTTGCACTTGCTGAACAACGGCCGGCTGGTGAGGCGCTGGCATAGGAGCGGGATGAACTCCAACTTCAGCACTTCTTTCCGGCATATATCCCACGGCAAGGTTGTTCATATGAATCAGGGACTCGCCGTCAATGCAGCCGGGGTATACGAATGGTTGCATGGTGTGGCTCATGATTCGCCGCGCTGCTGCCTAGGAAAAAAGTCTGTCAAGACTTTTCTCTGCACAATAATTAAATACGCTATGGGAGCCTCGTTAACAACGAAATTTTCAACCTATTTTTGATTTACCTTATTGATCAAAGACTTAAAGCGGTTGATATGTATGGAAAGCCTTAGGAAATACTACATCTAGTAATCCCGTTAACATCCCGTTAACCAATTCGATTCGCTTCCCCGTGCAAGCGCGACGGCAATTTCGCTTTTTGGCTGTGTTACGCAAAAAAGTGCCAAACCCGCACCAACGAGGAACTCTTCACGAGATCGCGTCAGTCGCCGCCTCGATCAGCCCATCACGGATCTCATCCGCCATCTCCGCCAGCGACGAGCGCAGATACGACCGCTCCGGCATCGTCACCTTCGGCACATTGACCCGCGCAGCGAAGGCCTGCTGGCCGCCGACCAGGAAGGCGAGCGCCTTGGCTTTAGCCGGCACGATCTCGTGCGGCGGGATCGTGCCGCCGTCTCTCGGGTTCGTGCGAAGTCCGCTTGCTCTCTCGGGATTGGTGTTGTTCCGTCGGCAAGAGTATCAACAATTCGAACGCTCGGCATCTGACCGGTCGCTCAGGCCTTGAGATCAAACTTGGCGGGCGATGCTGCCGAAGTCGTCAGCCTCACGCCGGATTTCCAGAGATCGAATGCCTCTCGTCCAAGATAAAATTCCCGCACCTGCGTAAAGCGCGCGAGATAAGGCTCGACCATGAAATCGTAGAGATTCAGTGACGCGTCGCTCTCCGAAACCGTGCCGATTGAGCCGTACAGGAGCACGTCATGGCCGTACATCCCTCCGGGACGTAGACCAACGGTGTCTTTATTCAGATTTTGGCCGATGGAAAAATTCACTCCTCCGGTCCTTGGATAAATAGTTTCGACCTGGACCGCCGTCCCTTGCTGCGCAACAAGATAGGCTGGATTGTGTACGGCTGTGGGATTATTCGTCCGGCCGAAATCCGGAATGTCCGCGTATGACAGATAAATCTGAGCTCTGTCGGACACAACGTGACGCGTCGGCGTGTATTGGAGTTTCTTCTGTGTTTCCAGGAGGGACAGGACCGCCGTGAGATCGCGAGCCGTCGCATAGAACATGAATTGATAGCGACCCATGAATTGATGTCTGGTCATGGCAATTATCTTTTCGGGATTATCCAGAGTTCGTCATTTGGGAATTTGTCGGGAATTCTTGCATGGCCGCTTCTCACTCAGGGTCGGTGTCACTCCACTGGCGGAAGAATCAACTGTTTGACCACGCATTGTCTTGCCCGTTGTCTCGTCGACAGATGAAGCGCAGTCTTATATAACTTCAACGGCAATGATGATTACGATTGGCGTCTTCTTCCATCGCTCGCGGATCTAACTCCTGCCAGGAAACCGCATTGCTCATCCGGCCGGTGTCGAGAAATTCCTTCGCAATCGTTTTAACCTCGTCAAAGCTGACAATATAGCGCGCCGCAATCGGCGTCGGCGTATCGGCTGTTAGGAACTCGAGGTAGCCGCATGTCATCGGCGGGCGAGCGGAAACGGCCATTAAGAAAGGCGCTTTCCCATCGCTGCGACTGTACTGCACGCAACCCAAGCTTCGGCCGATGCCGACCATGATTTCGAAGTTGTTTTCGCCGGAAAGCCGGATGAAGAGAGGTGCAGTCCTCTGCGCCGCATCCAATAATTCAATGAGCCTTGCACTATCGCTGACGATGCATCCGTTCATTTGATCGCGGTCATCTTGCTGATTGGTATACCGCACTTTCATGGACCAAGTCCTTCAAATCGTACTATCGTGTTATCCGGAAGTATGACCTTCAAGGTAGCGCCAGTAGGGAGCATCGTTGGCAGCAAACGCTCGCAACTATCACATATTTTCGGATTGTTGATATACAGCGTGCCATCGGCAATACCTTGCTCGCGCATCAACGCGGCGGCGTGACCTTCAACATGAGATCGAACCAGTCCATCGAAGCCATCCGTTCCCAATGGAATGGACTTTGCCGGACCATCGTAACCGCTCTGCAGTTCAACCGTCATATCTTCGGAACGAAAGATACCAGAAGTTGGACCGCCCGGCTTGTATGGGGCAAGCTGCGGAGGTAGTCCTCCCGGGAAAGGGAGGTCCGGTTGGGCGCCAACGGATGCGGGCGGCTGCTTCGGCGCCGCGGCCGGAGGCTCCGATGGCGATCCGCCGGACCAAGGCCATCGGATGGATGGGAATCTGAACCCTGGCCCTCCACTCGTCGACCCTCCTCCACGGAAAGCTCCACTTCCTCCACCGCTTTCAACCAGTGGCGGACGCCCCGGATAACCGGGCCGCCTGGGGTCGTCCGCTACCGGAATAACCGGGGCGGATTCCGACTGACCGCCTACCGTCGCGAACTCGCCCGGGTTCGGCGGAGTGCCGGTGCGCGGATGCTTTGCTGGATCCCAAAACTTGAGCAGTCCGCTCCGGCGAAGCTCCCCGGCGCGGCGGACAAGCGTCTCGTTTGTTTCGATGCCCCTCGATACGCGCGGCGGATCGGGCAATCGCATCTGGCCCGCAGCGATCGCCGCCATGGCGAGATCGCCGCGATTGAATGCGGCCGCGATCAGGGCCAAAGCGCCTGCTTTGGCCGCCACGTCGACGCGAAGCCGGTAGAGAGCCGTCAGTTCGTCGTTGAGCTCGGCTGCCGCCCGAACCGACCATGTCACGTGGCCGTAACTGCCGGTGCAGCGGCGCAACAGTGGAACGTCGCCGACAAAGACTCCTTGCTCGTCGCAAGAAACCCCATCGCTCGCCCGCTTGGAGGCAAGCGAACGGGCGCGCAATCCAGGCATCGCAAACATGCGATCTGGCTCCGTTGGATTGGGATGATGTGAAACAGGAAGCGGAAGGAAAGCCGCGGCGAAAGCTGGCTGCCGCTATTGCGCCGCGTCCGTTGCCGCCTCGATCAGCCCATCGCGGATTTCATCCGCCATCTCCGCGAGCGAGGAGCGCAGATAAGATCGCTCCGGCATCGCCACCGCCGGCAGATTGACCCGCGCGGCGAAGGCCTGCTTGCCGCCGAGGAGGAAAGCGAGCGCTTTGGCCTTATCGGGCACGATCTCGTGCGGCGGGATCACGCCGCCGAATTCGTGGATGGCGGCGTATTTCACGTCGCCGTTGGTGGCGATGGTCACGGCGACGCCGGTTGCTGTATCCTCGATGGTAGTGACGATCGCGCGGGCGAGCGCGCCGGTGCGCGGATTGAGGACGCCGCCGGCGAGTTTTTGCTGGACCTTGGCTTCGAGCTCCGCGGCGAGCGCGGTCGCCTTATCCGTCAGCGCGTCGCGCAGGCGGTCGGGCAAGTCGGCGAGCGCGGCAGACGCGGTGTCGCCGAGGGAAAGCTGAAACATGCGGTGCCTCCCGTCATTCCCGCGTCAGCGGGAATCCAGAACCTGGTCGCGCAGAAACGCCGGGTCCGCTGAGCCCCGCCCTACATCCCCACCACAGCCCTGTAGGGATCGAGCGAGGCACGGACGAAATCGGGCATGTCTTTGAGGCTGTAGGACGACGTGATCTGCCCGGACACCGACTGCGCGCTTTGGCCGATGCGGGTACGGTAGCGGTAGCGCTCGGCCACCCACTCAATGCAGGCGTTGTTGATCGCCGCCGGGATGAAGCCATAGGAGATTGACACCGCCGCCCCGGCATCGGCCGCGGCGAAGCTATAGACGCCGCTTGCCACATTATATTGTCCGGCGCTTGGCGTGCCCGTAACCGGCGTTAGCGCCGTGCCGCTATCGGCACCGCTGCCGTAGACGACGCCGGCATCGGTCGCCCACGGGCCGAATGGCGCCTGGGCGGTCACCGTATAAGGGCCGGGCGCGGCGGGCACCGTTGCGCTTTCGCCTTCGACCGCGTAGCCGGCCGTGTAGGCGACGGCCACATTCTGGCGGCCGTTGCGATACGCGGTGTGGAACACGTCGAGCGCCTGCGGCCGCCCCGGCGGCAGGCCGTCCCAGGCCTCGAGCAGATAACCCTTGCCGTGGGCCGCACCCGCCGGCGGGAACACCACCGCCGGCACCGCGAAATTGTCGATCGTCAGCGACGTCATTTGCAGCACCGGATAGTGCCGCAAATAAAGCCGCGTCTTGCCGTTGCCGTCCACCCGCTCGACGTAGGCGCGCGGCGTCAGCGACGGCCGTCCGAGATAGGCGGCGATCGCCCCGCTCACGTCGGTGATGAGGCGCGCCAGCAAAGAATCGTCGGACGTGCCGATGCCGCTCGAACCCGACAGCCAGGTTTTGACATCGGCCAGCACGGCGAGATCGGATGCAGCCATTTTGTTTATCCCTCCGCCCGGGCTTTCCGCGCGGCGGCCTTGCCGCGCCGCGCCGTGCCCGCGACCTTCCGCGTCTCCACCGCCGCCACTTCCATGAAGCCGAAGCATTCGATCAGCAGCGCGCCGACTTCCGCCTCGACCTCGTAGACGCCGTCGCGCGGCGCGACCGTCACGCCATCGACGCACGGATCGCCGACGCCTTCCGGCGCTTTGAGTTTCATGGGGGGCCTCGTGTTTTTGGGGGCAATGGCGGGCGCCGCCGCCCGCGGCGTTACTAGCGCCGTTGCAACTAAGATCAATCTGCGGTAGTATTACTCACTGGAGGGGTTGCGATGACGATCGAACAAGAATGGCTGCAATTTCGCGAAGCTATTCGGACCAACATCGCCAAACACGGCCGTTGCATACAGGCCGTTGGCGAGACGGAAAGCGACGCGCTGGGACTGGAGCCTTTCAGCTACACCGTCGGCAACCACGGCCTCGGCCTTCCCGAACTGCTGATTGTCGGCACCACCAAATTTTCTGGCATCCTAAATCGGCTAAGCGAGATACAGCGTGATCGGGGCCGGGCTTTCGAGCATGAAGAACTCGTCAGCATTGGAGGCACGTTTCCCCTACGCATCATCGACACCGGCGACCTGGGACATAGAGAGTACGCGTGCTTCGCCAGACTTTACTATGACAGCAACACCGTGGAAGTACGTCAGGTCCTCATACCCGACACCAAAGGCCGCTGGCCTGATACACCGGGCTGCGACGCTCCGTATCGCGACCAGCCTATTCTATCGACAATCAAACGAGCGCCGAGTTAGGGTTGCTTGGGCGCAATGCGTCTTTAACGATCGCCCTCACCCCGCGGCGATGTGATCACCGCCATGGCCGGCGGGAAATAGCGCTGCAGCACCTCGTCGGCGTAGACGCCGCTCTCGTAGCAGCGGGCGCGCGGCGGCAACCGCCTATTTCGGCACAAACACCCCGCGGTCGAGTAGCGAAAGGCACATACCGGCGTCACCGGATTGCGGCTGACGACGGCGTTCGTAGATAAACCAGAGCTGTCATCGTGCTGCTTCTGGCGCGACGGTCAGCGTGAGTTTCGCCGCCATCAGCCGCACTTGCATATTCGGGTGGCTATACAGCGCCACCAGCGATCTACGCTGGTCCTCCGGTCGGCTTTTAAGCTCATCATCGATAGCCTTCATATTTTCACAAAGGCCTCGATATTTTGGCATGTTGTCTGAGCGCAGCGCCTTGTCCTGCTCGACCCCGATCGTGGCGAACTGTTCAACCAATTCATTCACCGTCATGGATTTGACCTCAGGCGTGGTCATGGCTGAAGAATCCCGAAATAAATCAGAGCATCTTTCCCAACCCGCGTCCGCTCTTCCCTGCTAGACCTACGGAGAACGCCGAAATACGCTGCAACCCCTCGTCGGTTTCGGTCGTTTATTTCGGAACGAAAATGCCTTCATCAAGAGCCCACAAGCACATTCCGGCGTCACCCGATTGGGGTTGGCGGCGTCGTTCGTAGATAAGCTTAAGCATTTGTCGGGCAGCCTGTGGCGCAACCGCGAGAGTCATTCTTGCTGCCTGCAAGCGAACCTGCATATCGCGATGATCGAACAGCGCAAGTAGGGCAGTTCGTTGATCACCCGGCCGGTCCTTCAATTCGTCCGCAACGGCGACCATCTGGGGAAAAAGACGCTTGAATTTGGCAAGGTCATCCGCGAACAGCGCCTTGTTTTGCTCAACACAAGTAGCAGCAAAGCGCTCCACCAGCTCGGCAACGGTCAAGTGTCGCAAATCAAGGGGTTTCACGGGCTCAGCACTCCGAAACGGATTAATGCCTGCTTTCCGACGCGCACGCGCTCTTCCCAGCTCTTGCCCCGCAAATATTCTCTGGGCGAAACATTGCCAAAGTCGGAGTTCGGCGTTTGATACCATCCCGTGATCAACCAATGACTAAGGGTTGGAATACGTACGACATTCTCCGGCGCATCAATCATGCTGCGCGGGTAGTTATCCTGCTCAGCCGCGGTCTGCTCGACGATATGATGATCATTGTAATATTCGATGGACGGCAGCTGAGCGGCCTGTTGCAGCTCCTGCAAGGTCCGCGGTGGATCTTGATACGTAATAATATACGGAAGATATTTATCCGCAAGCCAACTGGTCGCCATTAGGGCGGCGAAGAAGAGAGTTGCGGCCCGTTTGTCTACGATGGACGCCTCTTCCAACCAGTAAGCGGCGGCTTTGAGGAAGTTGTTGATTGCGTTTCTCGTCGCGAGCACGCGCGGCGGAATTGGCGGTGGCTCCTCAAGCGACGGCCCCTGATTGTGGCCGATGCCGGCTGGTGGTTCGTTGGCGGCATATTGACGGCCAGGCTCGGCGATATTTTCGGGCGATGCGTCCGACAACACGACGCCAAGCCTACCCGGAGAGCTTCTGCTTCCGCCCTCGCGCGTCCACCGGCCGCCGTCCGAATTGCCCGCAGGCACGCGCGGCTCATCGGGATTGTAGCCGGCTTTCCGCAATTCCGTGCTTACCGGAACCGCGGACTCGCGCGAAGGGCTTCGCGTAGCGCCTGCGCGAGACGTTCGCAATCGTGGCGCAAGGCGGCGAGATCGGCTTGGCGTCGTCGGAGGGCCTCATCTTCTTCCTGCGCCGCAAGCGCACCTATCGCCTTCATAATTTCCGCCCGCACGGTCCAATCGCGCGGCACGGCGCTCAGGCGTCGCGGCGGCCAGTGAGTCATCTGTTGGATCCGTGCGAAGGCGTGCCCTCTCGCCCACGCGAGAGGATCGCGCGGGCGAACGCGAGCCGTTGAGCGAAAAGGGGGCGAGCTATCCAGTGCGGCGCACGACCCTCACCCGGCCGCGCGCATAAGCGCGCGGCCGACCTCTCCCGGAACGGGAGAGGGGAAGACAAAAAATCATCACCCCGCCGCGATATTCGTGATCACCGCCATGGCCGGCGGGAAATAGTGCTGCAGCACCTCGTCGGCGTAGACGCCGCTTTCGTAGCGGCGGGCGCGCGGCGGCCATTCGATCTGATAATAGTCCTGGCGGGTGCGGATCTGCATGACGTTGCCGACATTCGAGAGCGGATAAGGCAGCGTCTTCGACGTCATCAGGATGGTGCCCGCGGGCATGTTGGGATGCACGCGGATGTCGAGCGTCTTCGGGCCGGCCATCGAGAATTTGTTGAGATAGGTGCGCACCATGACGCCGCCGCCGAGCGCGCCCTGCTCGGCGTCGAACACGAAGCGCTGCGCGGCGTTGGTGCCGCCGGCGAGGATCTTGGCCGACAGATTGTTGGCGACCTGCGAGGACACCCACATGGTGTCGGGCGACAGCCGGTAATTGTCCCAGCGATTCTTCAAGGCCGTGTCGACCTCGACAATGCCGCCGGCGCCGTCGCCGGTGAGCGTCGAGCCGACGCCGGCGGTGCCGGTCGCGAGGCTCGCCACGTAGGCGTTCGAGCCCGACTTGAAGGCCTGATAGAGCAGGCCGTCGAACACCAGCGCGTTGGTGGAGTTGTCGCTCGAGCCCAGCGAGGCCGCGGTCTGGGTGCCGGCGGCGTTCGCGGTGATCACCAGCGAGTTGATGGTGGTGATGGCCCCGATCACCTCCGAGCCGGCCGGGCCCCAGAACCAGGCATAGCCGAGCGCGCCGTTCACCTGTGCCACCGTCGCGGCGATCGAGCCCGAAGTGCCGGAGCTGATGGAAGCGGTCGCGTTGGCGGACTTTCCGGCGGCGCCGCCGCCGAACGTGTCGGAAGAATAGTCGGCATTGCTGCGGGTGATCGCGCCCTGGATGCCACTGGCGATGCTGCCGTTGACGATGCCGTCGAGCGAGAGCGCGACGCAGATGACGCTGTACGGGCTCGCCGCGGCCGTGAGCGTGCCGCCCGAAGTCGACGGCGCGAGCGACGGCGTCGGCGTGGTGCCGAGGCCGACCGAGGTATTGCCGCCGAGGATCAGCAGCTCTTCGCCGAGCATGCAGGCCTCGAGCCCGACCTTGGCGCCGATCGCCTTGACGTCGTCAAAGCCCATGCCGGCATACTGCGCCTCGAAATCGACCGAGGTCTCGATGCCGATGCCCTTGTAGGCCGCGGTGTAATCCTGGGTCGACACCGCCTGCACGCCGCCGCGGTTGCCGCCGGAAACGCCGATGCGCAAGCCAGTGGTGTTGACGCCGGTCACCGCGCGCCAGTTGGCCTGGATGCCGCCCTTGCCAGACACGCGGGGGATTTCGTTGCGCAGCGGGGTGAGCACCGGATAGAGAAACTTCGCGCCGAGCTCGAGGTCGTAATAAGTCAGGCCCGAGGTCGGAACGGTCGATTCAGAAAAGGTGCTCTTGGCGAGCGGATCGCCGGGCAGCGGATTGGCATGCGCCTTTTCGATCTCTTGAAGAAAGCCGCCGGCACTGGCGAGCGCCGCGTTGTAGTCCTGGACCGTGCGCGGCATCGCCGACTTGGCCAGAATGTGCTGCAGGTTGGGCTGATACATGGTTTGGTTTCCTGTTTGGTTGGTTGTTGGTTGGTCGAGTTTCCTCGTCATTCCGGGGCGACGCGCAGCGGCGAGCCCGGAATCCATATTCCCAGTGCCGGGGCTGGATTCCGGGCTCCTCGCTTCGCTCGGCCCCGGAATGACTAAGAATGAAAGCGACTATTCCTTCCGCGCCCGGAAGCCGGGCATGGCGCGCATCGGGTTGGATTGCGCCTTGCGGATGGCGAGTTCCGCGAGCGCCTCGAGCGTGCCGGGCCGGTCGAGCAGCTGATCGGGCGCGGCGAACGGCGAGTCTTCGCTCTTCTCCGCGACCCGCACCGAGCTGGTGCCGAGCGGCAGCGGCTGCTCCTCGATCTTTTTCACGCGCGCCGCCATCTCGTCGATGCGCGCGGTGACGCCGTGCAGCGCTTTGGCCACCGGACGCTCGATCTGATGTTCGATTTGTTGTTCGAACAGCCGCCCCAAAGCCTTGGCGACTTTTTCGGTCTGATCATCGTCGAAGGCCTCGTCGCCGGTCTCGCCGGCCTGGGGCGGAAACTTCGGGTTCGGCTCGACGTTCGCACCCGGGATGTGACCGCCGGGGCAACACTGCGGGTCGAGCTCGGCCAGAAGATCGTGAATCTTCTTGATGCGCTCCTTGTCGGCCTTGGAATGCCGCGCGCCGACTTTTGCCATGGCTTGCGCCAATGATTGCGCGCCCGCGACACCGGCCTTGAACTTGCGCAGCTCCGTCGAGCCGTCCGCCTTGATGACCGCGAAGGTCGCTTCCGGCAGGCACGGGTGATCGACCAGCGAAACCTCCAGCGGCTCGGCCGTATAGCGCATCAGCGACGGCCGCTCCGGATCCGGCCAGCGCTTGAGATAGCGGCCACCCTGGGAGAAGCCGGTGTAAACCCCCTCCTCCACCTTCTGCCATTCGGCGTCGTCGACCACCTTGCCGCAGATCTCGACCTGCCTGGCCTCGTCGTTGAACGCGATCTCGACGAGCTTGCCGGCGGCGACGTTGCCGTGCATGGCGCGCAGATTGCCGAGGCTCCGGCCGTCGGTCGCGCTGGCGAAGTTTTGCGACCATTTCTGATACAGCGGTTTGGTCGAGGCGTAATCGCACACCTCCCCGGTCACGTCCGGCTTCTCCGCGGTGACGACGCCATAGACGAGGCGCCGCGCCGCATCGATTTTGGTGATCGGAACGAAGACTTTCATGTCGTTCATTGCGCACTCCTCTTTCGCGCGATTGCGGCGCATGCTCAGGATTTTCTATTGTTCCCGTCACGGGAACATGTTATGAAATTGCATGAGGGTCATTGCCCGAAACACGCTTGTCGCCTTTTGGAGTGAGCACCCTGAGGCTAAAGTCGCGCTCGAACGTTGGTACGCACTCGTCAAAGCCGCGCATTGGGCCTCGACCGATGAAGTCCGCAGAGCGGCTCCGAAATGCAAAGTGCTTAACCGCGAGCGCGTCAGGTTCGAAGTTGCGGGCGGAAACTATCGGCTCGTGGTGGCCTTCGATTTTCGCCGGCAGGTCGCCTTCGTGAAGTTCATAGGGACTCACGCCGAATTCGACCGCATCGATGCGTTGACCGTCTCGCAATTCTAAAGGAACTCATGTGATGGACATCCGGCCGCTGCGTACCGACAAAGACCACCGCGCCGCGCTCGCCGAAATCGACGCCTGCTGGGGCGCGCCAGAGGGTACCGAGCAAGGCGACAGGCTCGACGTTCTCCTCGCGCTTGTCGAGATATACGAAGCGAGACGGTGGCCGATCGACATCGGCAAGCGTTTCGATCCGATCGACGTGCTCGATTACGCCATCAGCGAACTCGGCCATACCCAGGCGGAATTGGCCCAGCTCCTCGGTTCGCGCTCACGCGCGTCGGAAGTTCTCTCCCGCCGACGATCGCTTACTGTCGACATGATCCACAGGATCAGCGAAGCGTGGAAGATTCCGGCCGATCTTCTCGTTCGCCCCTACAAGATCAAACGAGCGGCGTGAACAGCCGAGGCGGAATAAGAGGCGATTCCCGCCCCTAGGCGCTAAAAGTCGCGCTCGACCTCGCGAACAACCTCGCGCGCTTCCGACGCGGTGTGGACTTTTAGCTCCTGGTCGTCAACGACGACACCGCCGGTAGCCTGCGCGTACGCCGTGGCTGCCATCCACGCCGTTCGCAACTCGCTCATCTTGCTGCCGAGCCAACGAAATCCGAGCGCATATTTCCATTCGTGATCGAAATTCACATTAGGATTTGCGCTCATCAATTCCGCCGCGTCATCGTGATAACATTCAAAGCCCGTCAACTCCCCGCGCAAATGTATCGGGAAAAAGCCACGCAGCTTTCCAAATTCCATGTCGGTCGACAGGCGAAGCGGATAGCCCTCGGCATCGACGGCGGCCTGCCATTCCGAGAGCGAATTCAACCGCCTGTCGGAAAAAATCCAAAGCTCCATGGACATAATGCCCCCCAAATCCACGCAAGTTCGCTTAAAGGTGGCAAAGAACATATCATGAACATCGTGTCAATAGGGGCGTAAGGGCCAAGGCCGCGCATCTCGTTGAGCGTCACGGCGCCGAGCTGCAGGCGGGCGGCGAGCACCGTTTCGGGATCGCCGTCGTCCTCGTCGAGCCAGTGCAGCTCCAAATCAGGTGAGGCGAATTCTTCCGCGATGATCTCGTCGACGAGGTCCTTCACCCATTCCTTGGTCGGCTCGAGCCCCTCCTCCTCGCTCTGGGCCGACTGGTTGTCGGCGGTGGCGCGGTTCATCGCCTTCACGGCCCATTGCGGCGGCACCGAGAAGGCGAAGCAGACGATGCGGGCGAGCCATTCGTCGAAATCGTCCTTGTGCTGCGGCTCTTTGGTCTGGTGCACGGTGCGGGCGCTGTCGCCGGGCACGAATTTGGCGCGGCGGCGCGGGCCAGGTCGCCGGCGAATACCCCCCCTTCCCTCCCCCGCATGCGGGGGAGGGTTAGGGAGGGGGCTCCTGGAATTGCTTGATCTGCTCCGACGTCCACTAAGCGCGTCGGGGATGGACCCCTCGGAGAAATAGTCGAGCTGCCACAGCTGGCGGCGCAGTGGAGGCTCCTAACAGTCCCTGTTCCAGAGGAATGAGATGCAGTGTGTGCCGTAGTAGTCATCTGGCCATAGCGACTGTCGTCTTGACTGGGCCGGCCGCCACCATTTTATTCGAAACCAACAATTATTTGATCCGGCATCGACACCTTATTCACCCATACCCGCACACGGCACGTCGAGTTTTGCACGTCTTCGCGCAGAACGGCTTTATTTTCGACTGTAGAAACGACGATTGATCGGGTAGGCGTTTCCAATATCCCATCGAATGCCGGAGGCGTTCCGGGATCGACTTCGCGGCTCGGCCCCAGAGAGATGGATGTCTCCCCGTCAATGGATGGAAAACACGCAATAGAAACGCAGGATTCCGTCGCTAATATCCGACCTCCGCGCACAGGGCGCGGCGGCGCACCACCGTCGACGTCAGATATAAACAACAGAGAATTTGGCGGGGCAATGCTTGTGGATTTGGTCACGGCTACCTCGTTCTTTTCAAATAGCGCACCCATCCGCCTTGAAGCAGACTACATGATAGACATTGTGGGTAGAGACGCTGACTTAGTCCAGTAGAATTCAGCGCACTAGGCGGCTGATGGTCAGGTACGTAACTTCCCGATACGGTACCCGGATCGTTGGTGCCGCAAGTGTGACAGCCAGTTTCGGAGCCGATACGATTAGTTTCACTCCGCTCCTCCTTGGTAAAATCGGTCTCGGGCCCGCGGGCCGGTATGGATTCGCCTGCAAATTCACCCGGCGCCCAGGCCCACACTTGCAAAATCAGATAGTCGTTGCTCGGCTTCGCCGATTCCCGCTTCAAATGCAGAAATTTCTCCTTCAATTGTTGCGTAAGCCACTGGGGACGGCTTCCAGCTCGGGTCGCGCGCACGAACTTGGGCAAATACGTCGTTCCAACGCGCTTCAACGACAGCTAATCGAGCCTCTTGAGCCGGTGTCGGTTCGCCTAAGTCTCCATAAAAGTACGTCGGGCGCCCGCCAATGCCGCCTCGTGGTGCGTTTTGCGCATATTGTTCCGCTTGCTGCCCAGTAGGCTCCGAAGGTCCGTTGCTTTCAGATGTAACACTCTCCGAGGATGACCTTTCGCCCACCCCGTCCGTCCGCGTGCCGGTGTCGAGCGCGGCATATTGAACCGGCCGGTTTGGCTCCGCACTGTTTGCGTTATCGTCCGACGAATCGCCGCTATCCTTTGGCCGAAACTGACCACCCTTGCCGTCCGGCGTGCCTGCCGGCCAGCCAGGATGCTTCGCGTCGTCAGGGCTGGCTTTTTGAAGTGCTAATTTCTCGCTCCGCAGAGCTGGCTTGGCGTTTTGGAGCGGCGCATCAGGGCTTCCGCTGCCACCACCAACATTCGCCTCGATCGGGACATAACCCGTCGGCGTCAGCACCATCGCCCGGTCGGCGGCGGGATTAGCGTACGAATCAAGCCCGAGATGGTCGCGCATCTCGTTGAGGGTGACGGCGCCGAGTTTCAGGCGGTCGGCGAGAACCGTTTCGGGATCGCCGTCGTCCTCGTCGAGCCAGTGCAGCTCCAGATCGGGCGAGGCGAATTCTTCCGCGATGATCTCGTCGATAAGGTCCTTCACCCACTCCTTGGTCGGCTCTAAACCCTCTTCCTCGCTCTGGGCCGACTGGTTGTCGGCGGTGGCGCGGTTCATCGCCTTCACGGCCCATTGCGGCGGCACCGAGAAGGCGAAGCAGACGATGCGGGCGAGCCATTCGTCGAAATCGTCCTTGTGCTGCGGCTCCTTGGTCTGGTGCACGGTGCGCGCGCTGTCGCCGGGCACGAATTTCGCGCGGCGCCGCCGCGCCAGATCGCCGGCGAACTCGGTGTCCCAATAGTCCTGGAATTGCTTGATCTGCTCCGGGGTCCACGACGCCGGCACGCCGATCAGCGCGTCGAGCCCTCAAAAAAATAGTCGAGCTGCCACAGCTGGCGGCGCAGCGCGATGTTGACCGTCATCAGCACCTGCTGTACCGGCGAGTAGCCGTAGACCTTGTGAGCGCGCACATTGCGCGGCCGGTAGACGATGTCGCGCGCGGAATAGTTCACCGCCGGCAGGCCCTTCAGCACCTGCTGATACGCCGTGACGTTGCCCCCTTGAATTGATCCAGGATGAACTGGAGTCTGGCCTTGAGGAAAGGACCAGACGATGAGGCGGAAGAGGCATACGGAAGAGCAGATCATTGCGATTCTGAAGGAGCACGAGGC
>Ga0326728_10000498_pt1 | contig 154220 bp, 148 predicted proteins | sample MB3enrmetagenome_FD_207602 | JGI IMG/M metagenome (GOLD analysis project Ga0326728, IMG submission 207602) | Lab enriched peat soil microbial communities from McLean, Ithaca, NY, United States - MB31MN | ecosystem: Environmental > Terrestrial > Soil > Wetlands > Peat | place: USA: New York... | reverse complement strand
CCCCGGTTTCCACCAGACGGATTGCTCCGCCTCGCTCCGGTTCCGCTACATGCACGAATGAGCAATTTACATGGTGAACTCCTTTCAGTTCACAAGGTCAGCCAGGCTTAGCCTGGTGTACCAAAGGATCGCCAAGTAAACCCAAGCAACCTTGCCCATTTCGCGGCGGAGACTTCTTCACGTTTCCCGGGTTCTTCTTGGCGGTCCTTGGCGGCTTTGCGAGAGAGATCCAGGCGTTCTACACTCCGCGCAATTCAATCACGTAATATCGGCACGTGGTATTCCCGGCGTTGCGGGCGTTGTGCAGCGTGTTGGAGCCGAAATAGATGACGGAGCCGGTCTCGGCGCGATCGGTCTTGCCATCCACAGTGGTTTCAACCGTACCTTCGAAAACGATGATAATCTCCTCGTGTTCGTGCCGGTGAGGAGGGTGGGTTATCATGCCGGGGCCGAGAACGGTCTCGTGCATTTCGAGAGCAAACGCGACGTGGGTGGTGCCGTGAAAGAATTCGCGGGTCTTCTTTCGTTCGTCGCCGGTATACGGGATGGCATCGTTGTGATAGGTCTTGGAGGGCAACAACGGCAGCTTCTCCTGCTTTTCCTGCGCGGCGGCCCTGGCAGCGGCCAAGACCGGAAGAAGAAAACTCAAATCTCTGCGTGACAGATTCATGGATAACCTCGTTAACGCGCGTATCGCGGATCAGATCAAACGGTAGTTACTGGTGGCTTCATCCCACTCGACGCGCTTCCAGTTCTTGAAGGAAAGAGTGGCGAGATGACCGGAAATCGCGGCTTGCTGGCCGATCGCCGGCGGCGCGATGGGCTTCTCATTGCCCAGCACGGATTGAATGAAATTGCGGAAATGGTTGAGGGTGCCGTCCGACTCGCCGAAAGCGTCCTTGCCGTTGAGATGGATGGGCTGGCGCGCTTTGCCGGTCAACCGCTCCGGGGTGAAGTAGAGGTCCTGACGGTTGAGGACTTCGATGGTGCCTTCGGTGCCGCATAACTGTTCGCCGTAACCGTACCGGTCGTTGCCGAAGTAGCAACTGTAATTGACCTGCAGGTCGTCGTCGTATTCGTAAATAGCGCTGAAGGTATCGGGCACGTCGCGGTCGTCGCGCCAGCGATAGATGCCGCCGGAAGCCATCGCGGATTGCGGGACGGTTTTCGAAAGCATGTAGTGGATGATATCGGTCTGGTGCACCAGCAGGTCGGTCGAAATGCCGTCCGAATAATCCCAATAGAGACGCCATTGGAAGTAGCGCGCGGGGCTCCAGGGAAGCCGCGGAGCGGGACCGAGGAAGCGGTCCCAATCGGTATTTTGCTGGGTGGCATCGGCAGGAATGGGATAGCGCCAGGCGGGATTATCGTTGAGCGAATTGCGATACCAGAACGCGCGCACGAAATGGACGTCGCCGATCATGCCCTGCTGGACAAGCTCCTTGGCCTTCTTGTATAGCGAGGAGCTGCGATTTTGCGTGCCCACCTGCACCACTTTGCCGGATCTTTCCCAGGCGCGGACGATATCGAAGCCTTGTTCGATGGTATGGGCCAAAGGCTTTTCGATGTAGACGTGCTTGCCGGCTTCGAGCGCGGCCACGGTCATGTCGCGATGCAGATGCTCGGGCGTCATGATAAACACGGCGTCCACATTCTTATCGGCCACGAGGTCGCGGTAATCGGAATAGGTGGTGGGGGTCGTGCCCCAGACCGTTTTCATGCGGTCCTTGGCGCGCGCTATGTAGCCTTGGTAGGTGTCGCAGATGGCGGTAATGGCGACCTCGTTGGGGCACGCGGTGTGCAACCATTCGAGGCCGGCATAGCCGCGGATGCCCACCCCAATCCACCCGATATTCACCTTTCGATTGGCTCCGCTAGCGGTGAGGACGGCGGGCCCGGCGGCGAGGGCGGCGGTTTTGAGGAAGGTACGGCGATCGAAGTGGAGAGACATGGAAGGCGCCTGACTCGATGATATATCAGCGCACGCCCGGCTTCATTTCTTGGGATTGCGAATGGCTTCGGCGATCTCGGCGGCGCGCGCGCGGGCGGTGTGCATATAGGTCTCGTTGTTCGCGACGCGGTCGAGCAGCGGCAAGAACTGTTCGGGCGCCACCAGTTGGTTGCGATCGAGCGCGCCTTCGACCAGCAGCAGCGCATGCATCACGCCCAGGTGGTCGTACTTGGCGGTACGTTCCAGCTCAATGCGGTGCTGGGCCGTTTCGGCCATGCGCTCGAAACCATCGAGCAGGGCCTGCGCCTGGAGGTCCTGGGAATAATTAAATTGCACTTCGTTCTTCTGGTCGCCATTCAGATAGCGAAAGGTCTTCTTGCCCATGAACGCGACTTTGACAGGCGCTTCCAGAGGGTGCTTGAAGTAATCGAGTTTGGCGGCCAGGTCGAACAACTGCCCGGTGTCGGCTTCGGAGAGCTTGAATTTGAGCGGCAGATCGTCATCCACGGCCTCCTTGTACTCGACGTTGCCGTTCTTCTCCACGGTGACCTGGATGTAGGGCGGATCGCTCCCCGGGAAACTCCGCGAATAAAAAAGCTGCGGCCCTCCGGCGGCGAAAGCAGCCCAAGCGGCGAGCAGGAGGAACAAGCGCTTCATAACCTACACCAACCTCCGCGCGGTGGATTCGTGCGTCGCATGGCAGATGGCCACGGCCAGGGCGTCGCAAGCGTCCAGCGAGGCGATGGTCTCCGGCAGGCGCAGCAGCGATTGGACCATCATCTGTACCTGCGTTTTTTCGGCGCGGCCGTAGCCCACCACGCTGGTTTTGATTTCGAGGGGGGAATATTCGGCCAGTTCGACGCCGGCTTCGGCCGCGACGAGCAGGGCGACGCCGCGGACGTGCGCCAGTTTAAGGGCGGTCTTCACATTGACGGCGTAGAAGACCTCCTCCACGGCGGCGCACTCCGGACGGTGTTCCCGAATCAGAGCGCGCAAGCCGTCCGCGATTTCCAGAAGGCGTTTTTCAAAAGTCCATTGCGGGCTGGTGCGAATCACACCGGCGGCGAGCATGCGATGCGAAGTTCCGTCGCTTTCAATCACGCCGTACCCCGTGCGTTCGGAACCGCAATCGATGCCCAGGACCCGCACGTTATTCTTCGAGGGCCTCCAACTCCTTTTCGTCGATATCGAAGTTGGAATACACGTTCTGCACGTCCTCGTGCTCCTCGAGGGCGTCACTGAGCCGCAGCATGCCGCTGGCGTTTTTGCCTTCGAGCTTGACGAGGTTCTTGGGAACCATGGCGATGGAGGCATCCTCGGCGGGCAGGTGGTTAGCCTCGAGCGCTTTGAGAACGGCCTCGTGAGCTTCGGGGGCGGAGAGAATCTCCCAGCGCTCGCCTTCGTGGCGCAGATCGTCCGCGCCGGCATCGAGAACGATGGACATGAGCTGGTCTTCGGTGACCTTTGCGCTGGGAACGAAGATCTGGCTCTTGCGCTCGAACATCCAGGAGACGCTGCCCTGTTCCCCCATATTGCCGCCATTTTTGGCGAAGACATGGCGAATATCGCTGACGGTGCGGTTGCGATTATCGGTAGCCACGCCGACCAGGACGGCCGCGCCGCCCGGGCCGTAGCCTTCGAACATCACTTCCTCGATCTGACCGCCCTCGAGTTCGCCGGTGCCGCGCATGATGGCCTTCTTGATATTGTCGGAGGGCATACTGACGCCTTTTGCCGCCAGGATGGCCGAGCGCAGCCGCGGGTTGCCGTCCGGATCGCCGCCTGAGCGGGCGGCGATGGTGATTTCCTTGATAATGCGCGTAAACGCTTTTCCGCGCTTGGCGTCCGTAGCCGCCTTTTTGTGCTTAATGGTGGCCCATTTGGAGTGGCCTGACATGTGAACCTCTCAGGGTAGGCCCAGCCTCGCGCGGCCGGGAGAGAACTTAGTTACGATTTCGACGTATTTGAGGATAGCAGAATCGGGAATTTGGCTCAACACGGCACGTTTCGCCAGCGGATATACTGAGCTTTAAGTCCCGATCTGGAGGTCCTCATGGAGCAAACCTTTTCTTTCACCCTCAATGGCAAGGCTGCGCGTGTCACGGTTGACGGCGAGCGCATGTTGCTGTGGGTTTTACGCAGCGATCTCGGCCTGACCGGCACCAAGTTCGGGTGCGGCGAAGGCCTGTGCGGCGCCTGCACCGTCCTGGTGGATAACCAGGCGGTACGATCCTGCTCGACGGCAGTCAAGGAAGTGGCCGGCAAGCGGGTGGTGACCATAGAAGGACTGGGCAGCGAAGGCCGCCCGCACCCTATCCAGGAGGCGTTCGCGAAGCACCACGCTTTCCAATGCGGGTACTGTACGCCGGGGATGATTCTTACGGCGTATTCCCTGCTGGCCGGGAAGGCGCGGCCCACGCGCGAGGAGATTGTGCGGCACATGGACGATAATCTCTGCCGCTGCGGCTCGCACACGCGGGTGCTGGATGCCATAGAGGAAGCGGCAGTGGTGATGCACGGAGGTGCGCGATGACACGCGAGAACCCAATCCAGGACCTTAGCCGGCGCGGTTTCTTGGCGCTGGGCGGCACCGGGCTATTCATTTTCTTTCGCCCCGAGCCGGCGGGCGCGTTTCAGGAACCGGCGCGGCTTCCGGTGCGGCCGAGTTACCCCTCGGACCTGAATGCCTACTTGCGCATTGGCGACGACGGGCGTGTCACGTGCTTTGCCGGGAAAGTCGAGTTGGGACAGGGGGCCATGACCGTGCTGGCGCAGATGCTGGCAGAGGAACTCGACGTGGCCTACGACGCCGTGGACGTGGTGACCGGCGATACGGATCTTTGCCCATGGGACATGGGGACGTTCGGTTCCATGAACGTGCGCAATTTCGGACCAGCCATGCGCGCCGCGGGAGCCGAAGCGCGGGCGGTGCTGCTACAAATGGCGGCGGAGCGGTTGGGCGTGCCGGCGGAACGGTTGCGGGTAAAGGCCGGCATAGTGACCGATCCCGAGGCGCCGGATAAACACGTCAGCTACGCGCAACTGGTGGCAGGAAAACGCATCGAGCGCCATATCGAACACGTTCCGCTGAAACCGGTTGCGGCGTTCCAGGTGATGGGCCAATCGCCGCACCGCAAAGATGCGCTGGCCAAGGTTACGGGAACGGCAAAGTATGCCGGGGACGTGGTCCTTCCCGGTATGCTATACGCGCGAGTGGTCCATCCGCCGGCGCACGGCGCCACGCTGACGAATATCGATACCGGCGCCGCGGAGAAACTGCCCGGCGCGCGCGTCATCCGCGATGGCGAGATGGTGGCGGTGCTCCACGAACGGCCGGATATTGCGGAACAAGCGCTGCGGCTGGTGAAAGTGGAATGGAACGGTCCACGGCCGGGCCCCGATGACAAGAGTATCTTCGACCACCTGCTCGAGACGGCTCCCACTCCGCATCGCGTGGCGGAGAGCGGCAGCCTGGCCGATGGTGAAAAGCTGGCCGGGGTCGTTGTGGCTCAGAAGTATTTCAACAGCTATGTGGCGCATGCTCCCATCGAGACGCACGCGGCGCTCGCGAACTTCGAAGGTTCCAAGTTGACGGTGTGGGCGAGCACGCAGACGCCGTTCATGGTGCAGCAAGCGCTGGCTCAGGCGCTGGGAATGCCGCCGCAGAACGTGCGGGTGATCGCATCCTATGTGGGCGGCGGTTTCGGCGGCAAGAGCGGCGGCACGCAGGCGGTGGAAGCCGCGCGGTTGGCCAAGATTACGGGCAGACCGGTGCAAGTGATGTTCGATCGCGCCGAGGAATTCTTTTTCGACACGTTCCGCCCGGCCGCGGTAGCCGAAATGCGCGCCGGCGTGACGCCCGAGGGCAAGCTTGCGTTCTGGGACGGGAAGGTGATTGGCGCGGGCGAGCGCGAGGCAAAGCCATTTTACGATGTGCCCAATCTGCGCATCTTATCGGCGGGCGAATGGATGGGAGGCAATCCTCGCGGCATGCACCCGTTCGGCGTGGGCGCGTGGCGCGCGCCTTCCGTCAATACCAACACCTTCATACGCGAATCGCACATGGATAGCCTGGCGGCGAAGCTGGGTATGGACCCTTTGGAATTCCGCCTCAAGAACCTGAGCTTGCCGCGCCTGCGGCGCGTGCTCGAAACCGCCGCCGAGAAATTCGGATGGAAGCCCGCCAAGGCTCCGAGCGGCCGCGGAGTGGGTGTCTCGTGCGGCATCTATTCCGATACCTGCGTCGCCGCTATGGCGGAAGTGACTGTAGACAAGAGAACCGGTCACGTGCGGGTGAAGCGGGTGGTGCTGGCGCAGGGCCAAGGAGTGACGGTAAATCCTGACGGTTCGCGGCAACAGATGGAGGGGTCCATCACCATGGGGTTGGGTTACGCGCTCAGCGAAGAGGTGCGGTTTAAGGACGGCGCGGTGCTCAGCCGGAATTTCGATACGTATGAAATTCCGCGATTTTCGTGGGTGCCCAAGATCGAGACGGTGCTGATCGATAACCCTGGCATGGCGTCGACCGGATGCGGCGAGCCGCCCATCATTAATATGGGGGCGGTGGTGGCGAATGCGATCTTCGATGCGGTGGGCGCGCGGGTGTTGCAGTTACCGATGACTCCGGAGCGGGTATTGGCGGCATTGAAGACCACGTAATTCGGCAACTCACGTGCGGTGTCCTCACCGATGCGCGCGGCTGGCAGGTTGATTGCAGCTCTTATTGGGAGTGTCGCGGCACTGTGCGCGCAATTCAAAAGCACCGTGCCGCTGGTGGTTGCGCCCACAACCGTCACCGATGAAAAAGGGCGCTTCGTGGATGGACTGACCGACCGCGACTTGGTGCTTTATGACAACAACGTGCCGCAGGCCATACAGGTGGACACGGTCATCAACCCCATCTCGCTGGTAGTCCTGATCGAGGCGAGCTTCAATTCAGCCGCCATGCTCGACAAACTGGGCCGCAGCGGCGTTCTCTTCACCGATATGCTGGCGGCCGAGGCGGGAGAGACGGCGGTCATGTCGTTCTCCGACCGGGTCAAGCTGGCGCAGGGTTTTACGACCGACGGAGCGCGCGTGACCCACGCGGTGCGCGCCCTGCGCGTCCAAGGAGATGGCGTCGCTTTGTATGAAGGAGTTTCCGCGGCGCTCGACCTGCTGGCCACCCGCAGCCCATCGCGACGGCGCGTTCTGCTGGTGATCGCGGAGCGGCGCGACCGGTCGAGTAAGTTGGATTTGGCCACGCTTCTGAATGAAGGCCAACTGCAAAACACGACGATTTACTGGCTCACTTACTCTACGCTGCTGGAGCCTTACACAAACAGGCGCAAATCGAAATGGGACCGAATGACCGACGACGAGAAGAATGACCCGCGACGGATGCGTTCGAGCAAGGTACCGTCGCCGGAAGAGGAGGAGCAGTTGCCAGTCGATCTCAGACCAGGCGATCTTATCGGTGTGATCGTAGAGGTGGCGCACCGCACGCGGGTAGATGCCGCCAATCTGCTCACGCGGACGACCGGAGGGCGCACCTTCAACTTCCTGAAACAAAGCGGACTGGAAAACGCGATACAAGCGGTGGCGGAGGAAGTGCACCGCCAGTACATCGTCAGCTTCCAGCCGAAACCGGACACGGCGGGGCTGTATCACGGGATCCGCGCGGAAGTGAAGGACCGGCCGGAGTTACGGGTGCGCACGCGCGCGGGTTATTGGAGCGTCCCGTAGGACCTGGGGGGCGTGAGTCATTTCCTTCCGATTTGTACCCCATCTCGATAGCGATCGATGGCGCCACGTCGCCGGCGAGTATCAGTTCCGGTGCGCCGGGACCGGTGGTGATCCCGATTCAGAATTGAGGCCGGAATTCCAACGTGCTCGCGGGCTCGACCTTCCCGAACTCCATGGGGTAGCTACGGCCCGTGTACCACGCTTTCCACTCGTCCTTGTAGTGGCTGGAAAAAATCTGTCCCGATTCGCCGGTTACCACGTTTAGCAGCGAGCGGTCCCAGTTGGCTAGGTCGGCATTCATCCGCATGGAAGGAGCCAGGCGGCGCGTCACCTGCTTTACCGTGATGGACCAGCCGGCGATGGGCAGCGGGCCGATATCGAAATACTTGCCGGCCCACGGGACTTGATGAATCACCGGCGGGTCGATGGCAACCTGGGAATAGTTGCCGTACTGCCAGCGCTTGAGGTCGCGGCCCTGGATACGCTCGCCTTCCTCGACGGCATCCACCAGCACCTGGCGCAACATGGCGTCGTAATCGGCGAACCAACCGGAGGGCCGCTCGCGCAAGAGCTTTTCCACTACCGAGGTTGCCATGTGGTAGCGGTAGACAATGGTGGAAGCAGGCGCGGCGTTGGCGGCGATCGCACTTTGCACGTGCTGGTAGGCCAGGGCAATCAGGAACGGCGCTCCGCCGCGGATATCCATCTGGCCGTTCCAGGCGCGCAGCATGGCGACGGCTTCGTCCAGGTTGGGGGCGTGCACGTTCCGGCCGGCGTATGCCGCCACCAGTTGCGACGCCAGAAACTTGCCTAACGATGCGTACACATCCATCTGTACGGAGAGCATATCGCCGGCTTGCCATCCCTGGCGGGCCCTCAGACGCGCCCGAATCTGGTTGACACGATAGGGCGGGGCAAAACCGCCGCTCACGGGGTAGGGGTAATCGAGCGGGAACGGGTTTTGGTTGGCGGTAGCGATGATGCCGCTCGGGGGATTGAACACGGAGGGGAGCTTGTCGAAGGGGATGAAGCCGTCCCAATCGCAATCGCACTGGTTGGCATCCACCGGCACGTCGCCGAGGTAGCCGCGGCGGATGGGCAGTTTGCCGGCGGCATGGTAACCGATGTTGCCATCCACATCGGCATAGACGAAGTTCGAACCGGGACCGGCGAAGCGCTCTAAGGCGGCGGTGAATTGCTGCCAATTCTGGGCGCGATCGATATCGAGCACGGGGTACTGCAAGGTTCCCGGTTCGGCCAGAATCCAGCGCAATGCCATGGTTGTGCCGTGATCGTCGAGGAAGATCGGACCGTGGCGCGTCACCCAGATGGGCAGTTCCTCGGACTTCTGCCCTTTGACGCGGATGATCTCGCGCTCCAGGCGGGCCTGTTCGAGGTGACCGCGATACAAGTATTGGCCGGTGCGCTCATCGAGTTTTTCTATGTAGAGATCCTGGACATCGAATTCGAGATTGGTGATGCCCCAGGCGATGCGCGCGTTGTGTCCCACGACGATGCCGGGAAGACCGGGCAGCGCCACGCCGGAGACATTCAGATCGGGCGACTGGAGGTGCGCCATGTACCAAATGCCGGGCAGCGAATACTCCAAGTGCATATCATTAGAAAGGATCGGCTTGCCGGAAGCGGTGTGGCTGCCGGCCACGGCCCATCCGTTCGAACCGGGCATGGGTTCGGTGCCGGCACGCACGGGGAAAAGGAAATCCACTTTGCGCGGATCGCCTTCGGCCCGCAGGGTACGCTTATCGATTTCGTCGCGCCATGAAGTGGTAAGGGTGCGGAACATGTGGGCGCCGATGAGGAGCGAATCGACCGCGCTCCAGGGCCGGGGCTGGTAGCCGAGCAAGGTGAATTCCACGGGCAGATCGCCGCGATGGGTATCGATGAACGCGTTGACGCCGCGGACATATGCGCCCAGAGCGGCGCGGTCCGCTGGGGGAAGCGCGGTGTAGGCGATTTCGGAGAGGCGGCGCAGACGGAGGCGGCGCGATTCGCGGTCGGTTTCGAGAGTGGAGGGACCCAGGACCTCGGACAGCTCGCCGGCCGAATAACGGCGCAGGGCGTCCATCTGCCACAGGCGGTCCTGGGCGGTCACATAGCCTTGTACGAAGAGAGCGTCAGCGGTGCTCGATGCGTGGATGTGCGGAATACCGCGTGCGTCGAACTCGACGGAGACGGGCGCTGCCACGGAAGTGACGATATGGCCGGAGCGCCGCGGCAGAGGCCGCCAACAGAACCAATAGACGGCGGCCAGGGCTACCACCGCCAGCACGGCGATAGCGATATTTACAGCTTTGATAATGCGCGAAGTTGTGGAGTGGAGCATGGGGGGCGCGTAAATCTTATGATACCGAATCCGCCCCGCGCCCCTATCGAGCCGATTCGATTACAATTAATAAAAAAGGGCGCATCCCCTGGGGATACTGCGGGGATGCACCCGACTACGTAACGGAGTTAGTTGGTTACCTATATAGACGAATGAAGCCGCGTTTTCGTTCGCGTTTCTTGGTTAAAATGTTCTCGGGAGATGTGAGTTAATCGCTGTTTCGCATTCTCTTAGTAGCGCTGCTGATTGTGGTAAACGGCTTCTTCGCCGGGGCCGAGGTGGCACTGCTTTCGGTACGCCATTCCCGCCTCCGCCAAATGGCCGAAGACGGGGTGGCGGGAGCGCAGGCGGCGGTCAATCTGCTCTCCAATCCCGGACGCCTTCTTTCCACCACGCAAGTGGGCGTCACCCTGGCCAGCCTGGGGTTGGGATGGGCCGGTGAAGACACGCTTTACCAACTCCTGAGTTCGTTGGTTCATCCGGTACTTACCCCTGTCACCGCGAGCGTGATTCACGGGGCGTGCCTGGTGGTGGCATTCCTGGTGATTTCCTACCTGCATGTGGTGTTGGGCGAAGTGGTACCCAAAAATCTTTCCATCGCCAAAGCGGACCGGCTGGCGGTGGTAGTGGCGCCGGCGCTGTTGGTTTTTTACAAGCTCTCCATGGCGTTCGTGGTGGTGATCGAACGCTCCTCCGCGGTTATCACGCGGGCTCTCAAGGTCAAAAGCTCGCCGGGAGGGCACTCCACGGAAGAGCTGAAGTTGATTGTGACTTCCAGCCGCGGCCTCGGCTACCTTCCCGAAGCGCAGGAGGAGATGATTCATCGCGTGCTGGATCTGGGTGCGATCGCGGTTCGCGAGATCATGGTGCCACGCAACGATATTGTCTCCATCAAGGCGGAGGCCACGCTCGATGAAGTGCTCGAGACCATGATTGCCGCCGAGCACTCCCGTTTGCCGGTGTACGAAGGCACGCCGGAGAAAATTATCGGCATCCTGCATTACAAAGACCTGCTGCCAGTATGGGAAGAACGGCGGCGCTCGATCCGCTCTGGAAAGCCCAGCCGCTCGTTCCGTGTGGCCCGCCTGGTTCGTCCGCACCTGGTGGTGCCGGAAACCAAGCCGCTTTCGCAAATGTTGGAGGAATTTCGCACGGGCCGTTCGCACATGGCCATGGTAGTGGATGAATTCGGAACCATTGTGGGAATGCTTACAGTGGAAGATGTGCTGGAGCAACTGGTGGGCCGAATCGAAGACGAGCACGATGAGAAGATTGAGCGCAAGATGGCCGACGCGGGCGAAGTGGAACTCGATGGCACGACGCGCATTCGCGATCTGGAGAGCGAATTTGGCATCGAGATCCCTACCGATGCCGGATTTGAGACGTTGGCGGGATTCTTGCTTTACCGGCTGGGCAAAATCCCTCGCGCCGGAGACGAACTGGAGTACCAGGGCCGGCGGTTCATCGTGACCAATATGGAGCGCAACCGCATTGCGCGCGTGCGGATCGAGAAACTGCTAAGGTAAATGCAAATGTTGGGAATCGATGCGCGCGCCGCGCGCTACACCTGGACCGCCACGCTGGTGGTTCTGCTGCTCTACGTGATTTACCTGGTACGCGGCACATTGTTCGTTTTCACACTAGCGCTGCTGCTTGCCTACCTGCTTTTTCCGCTGGTCAACCTGCTGGACCGGTTTCTGCCTGGGCGCACGCGCACGCCGGCCCTGGCGCTGGCGTATGTGATCTTCATCGGCATTTTGGTGGTGGCGGGAATTCAGATCGGATCGCGGATGGTGAGCCAGGCGACGAAGTTGGCCAACGATTTCCCCACCATGTTCCAGAATTGGCAGCCGCCGGGGCAACTCGGCAAAGTCAAAACAGACGCCGTCGCCAAAATACAAAGCGAATTCGCCGGCCGTGCCGAAAACCTGCTCGGGTTGCTGCCCCAGGCAGGAGCGAAGTTCCTTTCGGTGGCCTCGGGGGCCGTTTACATTGTGATTATCCCCATCCTGTCTTTCTTTTTCCTGAAGGATGCATCCGCCATACGGGAACGTTTTCTAGACCTGGTGACCGAAGGACCGCGCCGGGTGCTGATAGACGATGTGCTGGCGGATATCCATCTGCTCCTGGCGCACTATATGCGCGCGCTGGTGCTGCTCTCGCTGGCGGTCTTCACGGCATTCAGCGTCGGCTTTTCCATCATGGGCATGCGGTTCAGCATATTGCTGGGCGCTTTAGGCGGCATGCTGGAATTCATCCCCATGGTGGGGCCGTTGATGGCGTGCGCGGTGATCGTGCTGGTTGCGGCGGTATCGGGCATGAACATTTGGCCGGTTTTGATCTTCCTGGTGGCCTACAGGGTCTTCCAGGATTACATCCTCTCGCCGCACCTGATGAAACAAGGCGTGCAACTGCACCCGCTGCTCGTGCTATTCGGAGTATTCGCCGGAGCGGAGATTGCGGGCGTGGCCGGGACATTCCTCTCGGTGCCGGTGCTGGCGATGGTGCGGGTGGTATACGTACGAATCCGCAAATCGCGAGTTGGGGCCAAGCCCGCGGTGGAATAGAATAAAGGTAGTCCTCCCTTAACGTTACATTGGAAATAAAGCATGAAAACCATCGATGTTACCGAGCTAATTCTCCGCGATGCCCACCAAAGCCTGATGGCCACCCGTATGTCCTTGGAAGATATGGTGCCTGCGTGCGAAGACTTGGACAAAGCGGGTTACTGGTCCGTGGAGTGTTGGGGCGGGGCGACGTTCGACGCGTGCATTCGGTTTTTGAACGAAGATCCGTGGGAGCGATTGCGGACATTTCGCAAACTCATGCCGCATACGCGGCTGCAAATGTTGCTGCGCGGGCAGAACTTGCTGGGATATCGGCACTATGAAGACGGCGTGGTGGATTGCTTCGTGGAGAAGGCGGCGGAAAACGGCATGGACGTGTTCCGCGTGTTCGATGCGCTCAACGACATCCGCAACCTGCGGCGCTCGATCGCGGCGGTCCGCAAGACCGGCAAGCATGCGCAAGGTACCATCTGCTATACCGTCAGCCCGCTGCACACCCCGACGCTGTTTGTGGAGATGGCGGAGCGCCTGCTCGACCTGGGCGCCGATTCCATCTGCATCAAAGACATGGCCGCGTTGCTGAAGCCGCAGCCGGCGTATGAAATCGTCAAAGGCATCAAGGAGACGTGCGGGCAGGATGTGCGGGTACACGTGCACGTGCACGCCACCACCGGCGTCACCATGGTGAGCTTGATGAAAGCCATCGAAGCCGGGGCCGATTGCGTGGATACGGCCATCAGCTCGCTGAGCCTCGGGCCGGGCCACAATCCGACCGAAAGCCTGGTGGAGATGCTGGAGGGTACCGGGTTCGATACGAAGCTCGATAAGCAGCGGCTGCTCGCGATCAAGGACCATTTCGCCAAAATCCGCCCGCGTTACGCGGAGTTTCTGTCGAACATCACGGGCGTGGAGACGGAGATCTTCGACAGCCAGATTCCCGGCGGCATGATCTCCAACATGGAAAGCCAGTTGAAGCAGCAGGGCGCGGGCGGCCGGTTGAAGGAAGTTCTGGAGGAAGTTCCCCGAGTCCGCAAAGATGCGGGGTATCCGCCGCTGGTGACGCCCTCGAGCCAGATCGTCGGTACGCAGGCGGTGTTCAACGTAATGATGGGCCGCTACAAAGTATTGACCGGCGAGTTCGCGGATTTAATGTTGGGATACTACGGCGAAACCATCGGGCGCCGCGACCGGCACCTGATCGAGCAAGCCGCCAAGCAGGCCAAGAAGGACCCGATCGACCGGCGTCCGGCCGATCTGCTCAAACCGGAGTGGCAGGAAATCCGCTCGGCGGCGCTGGAACTGACGGGCTGTAACGGGTCGGACGAAGACGTCCTGACTTACGCGATGTTCCCGCAAGTGGCGCCGAAGTTTTTCATGACGCGTGACCAGGGGCCGAAAAATCTGGGCAAAGATCCCGCCGCCAAGCCGGCTCCCGCCACGGCCGCGCCCGTTGCGCCGGCCGAAGACGGCAAAGCACCGGTGCGGACCCCCATCACCTACAACGTCACGCTCAATGGCAACACGCATCGGGTTACGGTGGCGCCCGCGAAACAGTAGGCCGCGCGAAAGGAAAACATGGCACTCAGCAGCATGCGGAGCAAGATCGAACAGTTGAAGCATAAGCGCGACGAAGTGATGCTGGGCGGCGGCGCCGACAAATTGGAGAAGCAGCGGCGCTCGGGGAAGTTGACGGCGCGAGAGAGGATCGACGTGCTGGTAGATGCGAATAGCTTCGAAGAGAGCGGGCTATTCGCGGAGCATCGTTCCACACTGTTCGGGATGGCGGGCAAGAGCATGCCGGCGGATGGCGTGGTGACGGGCGCGGCTTCGATCGGCGGGCGGCTGGTGCACCTGGCGAGCCAGGATTTCACGGTGGCGGGCGGTTCGGCGGGCGAGGTGCATTCGATCAAGGTCGCCGAAATCATGACGCAGGCCCTGAAGACGGGGTCGCCGTTCATCTTCATTAACGATTCGGGCGGAGCACGTTTGCAGGAGGGCATCGATTCGCTTTCGGGATACGGCAAGGTTTTCTACACCAACGTCATGCTTTCGGGCGTGGTGCCGCAGGTTTCCCTGATCTGCGGACCTTGCGCCGGCGGAGCGGCGTACAGCCCGGCGCTGACCGATTTCATCATCCAGACGCGCCAGGCGCAAATGTTCATCACGGGACCGCAGGTCATCAAGCAAGTGACCGGGGAGAGCGTCACGGCCGAGGAGCTGGGAGGGCCGGAAGCGCACATGGTGCATTCGGGGGTGATCCACTTTATTGCCGAGGACGACCGCCACGCCGCCCTGCTGTGCCGGAAACTGCTGAGCTTCCTGCCCTCGAACAACCTGGAAGATCCGCCGTATGCGGAAGGGGACTCCAATGTAGATCCCAATCCGGATCTCGAGAACGTGGTGCCTACCGATCCGAAGAAAAGTTACGATGTGGACGCCATCATCGCGGCCGTGGTGGACGCAGGCGATTTTCTGGAAGTGCAGGCGGGGCATGCTACGAATATCGTGGTGGGGTTCGCGCGTATTACCGGGCGGACGGTAGGCATCGTGGCCAACCAGCCCAGCTCGAAGGCCGGCGCGCTCGATATCGACGCGGCCGCTAAAGCTTCGCGGTTCATCCGCTTCTGCAACGCCTTCAATATATCGTTGGTGACTTTCGTGGACGTGCCGGGATTTCTGCCGGGCGTCGAGCAGGAGCACGGCGGCATCATCCGGCACGGCGCCAAGATGCTGTTCGCCTATTCGGCGGCCACCGTGCCGAAGATCACCGTGATTCTGCGCAAATGCTACGGCGGCGCATACCTGGCGATGTGCGGCAAAGACCTGGGGGCCGACCGGGCATTCGCTTGGCCGAGCGCGGAGATCGCCGTGATGGGCGCGGAAGGCGCGGCCGAGATCGTGTTTCGCAAGGAGATCCAGGAAGCCCAGGATAAAGCCGCCAAACGCAAGGAACTGATCGAGCGCTACCGGGAGACGTTTTCGAATCCCTACGTGGCGGCGGGGCGCCGGCTGGTGGATGCGGTGATCGAGCCGGCTTACACGCGGCGGCACGTGGCGCAGGCGCTCGAGTACCTGCACACCAAGCGGGAATTGCGCCCGCAGAAGAAGCACGGCTTGATACCGCTGTGAGGAGGCGCCACGTGGCAGAGGAAATGACGGCCATTTTGGAAGATATTCGTGGGCAGTTGGCGGCGCTGGCGGAGCGGGTGGCGAGGTTAGAAGCGGGGGAAGCACCGCTCCCTAACGGTCGCGGCTCCGAATCGCAAACGCCCCTTCAGAGCCGCGACCGTGAGGGAGCGGTGCCCGGCGAAATCTCCGAAGAAGAGCTGCTGGCGGTTTCGGCTGCTCTGGGAGCTTACCTGGGCGTGCGGGTACACATCCGGCAAATCCGGCTGATCAGCTCGCGCGCATGGGCGCAGGAAGGACGCGTATCCATTCAGGCATCGCACCGGCTGCATCCGTAAGAGGACCTCGTGAAGCTAACGATTACCATCGACGACAAAACATACGAAGTGGACGTGGAAGCGGCCGAACCCGAAGCTCCCATTTTGCCGCCGCGCGGATTCGCCGTGGAATCGGCGCCGGTGCGACTGCCGGCCGCACCCATCCCCGCCGCAGCGCCGGCGGCCGGGCCTGTCAATGAAGAAAAAGTCTGCCGCAGCCCGGTTTCGGGTGTGGTGGTAAGGCTTGCCACGCATGTCGGCCAGTCGCTGCAGGCGGGCGACGTGTTGCTGGTGCTGGAAGCCATGAAGATGGAAACGAACATCACGGCGCCGGTGCCCGGAAAGGTCGCGGCCATCAAGGTGAAGCCGGGCGAGGGCGTGCAGGCCGGCCAGATTGTGGTGGAGTTCGAATAATGAATGAGGACATGAAACAGGTTCCAGGGTTTTTGTTTTTCGATCACGTGGCGATTTCGGTGAAGCCGGGAGAATTGGAGTCCCACGTTCGGGCCTATCGGACGATGGGTTTCGAGGAAGTGCATCGGGAGGATGTGCTCGGCTCCGACCAGGTCCGCGAAGTGCTGCTCCGGGTGGGCGACGGTCCGAACCTGGTGCAACTGCTCGAGCCGTTGAACGCCGAATCGCCGGTGGCCAAGCAAATCGAGAAGAACGGAGGCCGCGGCGGGCTGGCGCACGTGGCGCTGCGAGTGGCGGATATTCAGAAGGCCTTCGATTATCTGAAGGAGCATGGGTTCAAGATCATCGATAAGGCGCCGCGCAAAGGTTCGCGCGGGACGACTGTCTTCTTCGTCCATCCCAAGACCACGGAAACGGCCGCATTCGGGTATCTGATCGAAGTGGTCCAGGAGGGCAGCCATGCCTGAGATCGCTCCAGGAACGGAATCGTTGCACCTGGCTGAAGATTTTCCGCCGGTGGCGACAGCCGAATGGGAAGCGGCGATCCGCAAGGACCTGAAAGGCGCCGATTACGAGAAACGGCTGGTATGGCGCACGGATGAAGGGATCGCGGTGCGTCCGTATTATCGCGCGGAGGATTTGCCGACCGGATTCCCGGTGGTGCGCGGTGGCGGCAAGCGATGGACCATGGCGCAAGATGCCGCGCTCGCGCCCGGCGCGATTCGCGCCGACCGGCTGCACGAGGCCGGCGCCAACGCCATCCAGGAACTCGGTTACGGGCTGGCGGCGGGCGTGGAGCGGCTGGCGGAGTTGGCGGCGAAACAGCCGGTGGATTCCGCGGCGCGGGAAATCGAGTTCGTCTTCGCGGTGGGATCTACCTTTTTCATGGAGATCGCGAAGCTTCGCGCCGCGCGCACGCTGTGGGCGCGGGCCGTGGCAGCCTTCGGGCCAACGGATGCGGAATCCTGTCGCATGCGTTTGGCGGTGCGCACGTCACTTCGCAACAAGAGCATTCTGGATCGATACACCAACCTGCTGCGCGTCACCACCGAGGCGCTGGCGGCGGCGCTCGGCGGCTGCGACAGCCTCGATGTGCGGCCGTTCGGGTTCGATGCGCACCTTGCGCTGAACGTGCAGCGCATTCTGCGCGAGGAATCGCATGTGGATGCGGTGGCCGATCCCGCTGGCGGCTCCTACTTCATCGAGCGATTGACGGCGGCGCTGGCGCGTGAAGGCTGGAAGCTGTTCCAGCAGGTGGAAAGCGAAGGCGGCTATGCCAAGGCGTGGGCTTCCGGTGCGATCCCGAAAGCGCTGGCCGAGAGCCGAGCGGCGAGGGAGAAGGCGGTTGCCGCCCGCCGCAAGACGCTGGTGGGGGTCAATAATTATCCCAACCTGATGGAGAAGGAACCGGAGGTTGAGCCGCCTCTTGAATTCGAGGGCGCCGAACCAAGACCCTTTCGTCTGGCCGAACCTTTTGAAAAGATCCGACAGAGGACCATCCGCAACGCCCGCTTGACCGGCCGCTATCCGAAAATTCTGTTGCTCAAGCGCGGCGATTTGAAAATGCGCATGGCGCGCGCCAACTTCTGTTTGAACTTCTTCGGCTGCGCCGGTTTCGACATGGTGGAATCGGAGGAATACGCCGGCACGGACGCGGACCTGGTGGTGTTGTGCAGCTCCGACGCGGAGTACACGGCGCTGGCGCAAGAGGTCTGCCCGAAAGTTTCCGTGCCGGTATTCGTCGCCGGCAATCCGAAAGACCAGATCGAGGCTTTGCAAGCGTCCGGGGTGCGCGGTTTCGTGCATGTGCAGAGCAACGCCATTGAGCTACTGACGAGCTTGCAGGACAGCTTCGGAATGGGGAAACTGGCATGAGACCGGACTTTTCGAAAATCGAGCTAAATCTCGAACCGGTGAGGATGGCGCCCGCCGGCGAGACCGGTGTATGGATCACGCCGGAGCGCATTGCGGTCAAGCCCCTCTATACGGCCGAAGATCTGATCGGCATGGAACACCTGGAATACGCGGCGGGCGTGCCGCCGTTTTTGCGCGGCCCATATTCCACGATGTATGCCATGCAGCCGTGGACCATCCGCCAGTACGCCGGTTTTTCGACCGCCGAAGAATCGAATGCCTTCTACCGGCGCAATCTCGCGGCCGGCCAAAAGGGCTTATCGGTGGCGTTCGACCTGGCCACGCATCGCGGCTACGATTCGGATAACGAGCGCGTGGTGGGCGACGTGGGCAAAGCGGGAGTGGCGATCGATTCGGTCGAAGACATGAAAATCCTCTTCGACCAGATTCCGCTCGGCCAGATTTCCGTCTCGATGACTATGAATGGCGCTGTGCTGCCGATCATGGCGTTTTACATCGTCGCGGCCGAAGAACAGGGCGTGGCTACTCGCGACCTCAGCGGCACCATTCAGAACGACATTCTGAAAGAGTTCATGGTCCGCAATACGTATATCTATCCGCCCGGCCCTTCCATGCGGATCATCGGCGACATTTTCCGTTACTCGACCGCCAACATGCCGAAGTTCAACTGCATTTCGATCAGCGGTTACCACATGCAGGAAGCCGGCGCGACGGCGGATATCGAGCTCGGCTACACGCTGGCGGATGGGGTGGAGTACGTGCGTACGGGCATCGCGGCGGGCCTGCGCATCGACGATTTCGCGCCGCGGCTGAGCTTCTTCTGGGCCATCGGCATGAACCACTTCATGGAGATCGCCAAAATGCGCGCCGCGCGCGTGCTGTGGGCGAAAATCATTAAAGGCTTCCATCCGAAGAATCCGAAATCCATGGCCTTGCGCACTCACTCGCAGACTTCGGGCTGGAGCCTGGCGGCGCAGGACGTGTTCAACAACGTGCCGCGGACGTGCATCGAGGCGCTGGCGGCGGTGCTGGGACACACGCAATCGCTGCACACCAACGCGCTCGATGAAGCCATCGCGCTGCCCACCGATTTTTCCGCGCGGATCGCCCGCGACACGCAAATCTATTTGCAGGAAGAGACCGGCATCACGCGCGTGGTGGATCCCTGGGCGGGCAGTTACTACGTGGAGACGCTGACGCACGAGCTGATGCACAAAGCGTGGCACCACATTCAGGAGATCGAAAGCCTGGGCGGAATGGCGAAAGCTATCGAGACCGGAATTCCAAAGATGCGGATCGAGGAGGCGGCGGCGCGCAGGCAAGCGCAGATCGATTCAGGCCGGGACGTGATTGTGGGCGTCAACAAATATAAGCCGGCCGACGAAGAAGACATCGAGGTTCGCGAGGTAGATAACCGGGCCGTGCGCGAATCGCAACTGGAGCGGCTGGCCTCGATTCGGCGTACGCGGGACCCGCGCGCGGTGGATGCGGCTTTAGGAGCGTTGACACGGTGTGCCGAGACCGGGTCGGGCAACTTGCTGGAATTGGCGGTGAACGCCGCGCGCTTGCGCGCCACACTGGGCGAGATCTCGACGGCGCTCGAGAAAGTGTTCGGACGCTACACGGCGGTGAACCGGACGATTTCGGGTGTCTACTCCTCGGAGAGCCAGAGCGACCCCGAGTTTCAAAAGGCGCGTGCGCTGGCCGAAGAGTTTGCTCATACCGACGGCCGCCGCCCGCGCATCCTGGTGGCTAAAATGGGTCAGGATGGGCACGACCGGGGATCGAAAGTGATCGCCACCGCTTTTGCCGATTTGGGATTCGACGTGGACGTGGGCCCGCTGTTCCAGACGCCGCGCGAAGCGGCGCGCATGGCGGCCGAGAACGACGTCCACGTGCTCGGTATTTCGAGCCTGGCGGGCGGGCACAAGACGCTGGTGCCGGAAGCCATCGCGGAGCTGAAGAAACTCGGCCGCGCGGACATTCTGGTGTATGTGGGCGGGGTGATTCCGCCGCAGGATTACGAGTACCTGCATCGGGCCGGCGTGGCTGGCGTGTTCGGCCCGGGCTCGGTGATTCCGAAATGCGCGCAGGAGATATTGACGGCGCTGATGGGAACGGTGCATGCAGTGTAGGGTGAGCAATGGCGGTTAAATCCGCCGCGTCGCGGCGCGGCAGGCTGTCGCTCGAGGGCTACGTGGATGGCGTCCTCGGCGGCGATCGCGTAATTCTGGCGCGCGCCATCACGTTAATCGAAAGCGAATTGCCGCAGGATGGCGAACTGGCCGCGCGCCTGCTCGACACCATTCTGCCGCACGCCGGCAAATCGCGGCGCATCGGCATCACGGGCGTGCCGGGCGTGGGCAAGAGCACGTTCATCGATACGCTCGGCATGTACCTGCTGCGCGAGCGGGGCGAGCGGCTGGCGGTCTTGAGCGTGGACCCTTCGAGCCCGGTTTCCGGCGGGAGCATCCTGGGCGACAAGACGCGCATGGAGCGCCTGGCGGTGGAAGACGGCGCGTTCATCCGGCCTTCGCCCTCGCGCGGCCACCTGGGCGGCGTGGCGCGCAAAACTCGCGAGACCATTCTGCTGTGTGAAGCAGCCGGCTATCCGAACATCCTGGTGGAAACGGTGGGAGTGGGGCAATCGGAAACAGCCGTGCGCTCGATGACCGACTTTTTCCTGCTGCTGATGCTGGCCGGCGCGGGCGATGAATTACAGGGCATGAAGCGCGGCATCATCGAGATGCTGGACGGCATGGCGATCAATAAAGCCGATGGCGACAACCGGGCCAAAGCGGAGCGGGCGCGGACGGAGTATGCGAGCGCCCTGCACCTGTTTCCGGCCTCGCCGGACGGCTGGATGCCTCCGGTGCTTACGTGCTCGTCTTTGAGCGGCGAAGGCATTGCGGAGGTGTGGGAGATGATCCTGGCGCACCGCCGGCAGATGGAACAAGGCGGACACTTCACGGTGCGCAGAAGCCGGCAGGCCCTCGAGTGGATGAACGAGCTGGTGACGATGGGGTTGGAGGAATCGTTTCGGGGAAACGCGAAGATTGCGCGCAAGTTGCCGGAGTTGCGGGAGGCGGTGCGGAACGGGAGGGTGACGCCTTTCGCGGCCAGCAGGGAGTTGCTGGGGCTGTTTCATTAACGGGGAGATCGAACGCCGCCGAACTTGTCGATTGTTATGATGGCGGCTGGCACTTCCGGATCCCAATGATCGGCGAAACTCTCGATGGCAAATACCGCATGGACCGCCAACTCGGCGCCGGCGGAATGGGTAAGGTCTACCTGGCTACGCATCTCGGAACGACGCGGACGGTGGCGGTGAAGGTGATCGCACCCAGGTGGGCGGCGGATGCGCATTTTCTGGCGCGCTTTCAGCGAGAGGCGCAGGCTTGCGGGCGCCTGCGTCACCCCAATATCGTCAATGTGACGGACTTCGGGATCGCCAGGACCGGTGGCGGCGAGATGCCGTATCTGGTGATGGAGCTTCTCGACGGACAGACGCTTTCCGATTTCCAGAAAGCACAGCCTCGGCCTCCGCTGCCGTTAGTGGTCGATCTTCTGGACCAGATCGGGCTGGCATTAGCTGAGGCCCACCGGCACGGCATCGTCCATCGGGATCTGAAGCCGGACAACATCTGGCTGGAGCCAAACGGCCGCGGCGGATACATCGTGAAAGTGCTGGACTTTGGGGTGGCGAAGATGAACCCGCTCAGCGACTGGCTGGCGCGCAAAGCACGGCTGTCCGACAGCCCCGATCAATCCGCCATCGGCCGTCCCATAATCCCCACCGACGAATTGGAGACCGCGGTGATCGGCGCATCGCCACAGGCGGAGTCAGAGACGATTGCCATGCCATTTCCCTCCGATCCGCCCCCTGCAACGTTCGACAGTGACTCAAGCGGTCAAACCATGCCGGGCAGCCTGGTTGGCACTCCGGCCTTCATGTCTCCGGAGCAGGCGCTGGGGAAGGAGATCGATTTTCGTTCCGATATCTATAGTCTGGCCGTGGTGGCTTACTCCCTGGTTTGTGGGGCACTGCCCTTTAGCGGGAAAACGAGTGAGTTCCTGGAGTTTCACCAATCCGGCAATCCCCCGCCACCCTCCAGCGTGCGTAAAATTCCGCGCGACGTTTCCAGCGCAATTCTCGCCGGACTGGCGCGCAATCCCGTGGATCGCCCGCCCTCCGCGCTGGCGTTCACGCGGCGGTTCCATAATGCCGTGGATGCCGAATTCCTGGCGCTGCGGCGATCGAGGGCGTTTCTGCTGCAACACCTGGCCGCGTATGCTCTTTTGCTGATCCCAATTTATGGGACCGTCGTGTCTATCGCCGCGCTGCTGGGTGTGTTTATCAGAAAGTTGGTGCCGATGGCCGGCGCGCGCATGTTGCTGCTGCCGGTAGCGGCGGCGCTTCTTTTCCTCTTTTCCGATAACGTGCTGCGCGCATCGGCGGCGCTGATGGCGATGGACGAACGGGTTCGCATCAGGAGATTCCTGTGGTTCCGCGTCTTCTGGAAACTGGTCAAGAAAATGCCGGTTCTGCTCGTCACGCAAGCCCGGTCGTTATTGGCCTTCGGACCGGGCTGGGTGATCGGCGATTGCTTGTGGCCGGTAGTTTCAGTGGTTGAAAAGCTTTCGGGGAAAGCAGCCTTGGAGCGTTCGCGGCAGTTGATGACCGGCTTGCGCTCCGCCGGGCGTGCGCTGGCGATTCGCCATTTCGCGTTAGCCGTATTGGCCCTTGCGGACCTTGTCAAGTCTATTGGTGTTCTTTGGAAACACGGGCAAATCCATCAGCCGAATGTGGTGGTTACCGCATGTTGGTTCCCCGTGTTTGCGGTATTTGCCGCCGCTCCCCTGTTTTTGTACGACCGCACGGCGGCCAATGAGAGTGGCCCTTTGCTGCGGCTAGACCGAGCACCGGAAGTGCCGATCACGGCGCGCCCGCTCTCTCTCAGTTCGACGATCTGGCTGGCGGCTGGAGCACTCTATTTGTTGTATACGCCGATCATGCTGTGGCTGGCCCGTTAACCTTTCTGAGCGGCTTTTTGCCTGGCCTTCTTCTCGCGCCTCGGCAGGCGGGATTTGTTCTTCTTGGCTAATTTCGGTATCTTCGTGGACTTCTTCTGGGGCGCGACTTGGGGCGCGACCGGAGGCGCGGATTCGGCCGCGGGTTCCGGGGCCGCGGCCTTCTTCTTCCCGGCTCCCTTGCCGGCCGCTTTGGCTCCCTTGTCAGCCGCTTTTGTAGTCCCTGCCGGGTCCTGTTCGGCGCCTTTTTTCTTGTCTGCCATAATATCCTCTCGTCCGGCGAAATGCCCGGAGGTCCGTATACGAGGGTAGCATCTTCCCGCGATTCGCTCCGTTCGGACGAGGGAGAATACGGTCCGGATCCGGAATACGGCCCGATTTCGCTCAATTGGTCAGATGACCATATCGTTGTATCATGGGAAGCATGAAGGAGCGCGTGCTCAGTGCTTCCGAGTTTAAGGCCAAATGCCTCGCTTGCCTCGGCGAGATCGAGCATTCCGGAGAGGCCATCACCATCACCCGGCGGGGCCGTCCCGTGGCCGTGCTTGGCCCGGCAACGCATGGCTTCCGGAAATCGCCGCGCAATAGTTGGGCGCGGAAGGGGCGAATCGCCGGTGACATCGTGAATGTGGACATGTCCGCGTTGTGGGAAAGCGCCGGATTGGAATAGGAGCCGCCCCTGCTGCCGCGTCTGTTGTTAGACACTCACATCCTCATTCGATGGTTGATCGAAGCCAGAAAACTGTCCCGGACACAATTGCAGGCGCTCGAGTCGGCCGTCCGGCGGGGCCAGCCCGTGGCCCTGAGCGCCATCAGCCTGCTGGAAATCGCCGTTCTGGCAAGCGGAGAGAAGCCGGCTTTGAAAGTGCCGCTGGAGGAATTCTTCCAGGATCTCAATTCCAACCCGGTTTTTCGCATCCTTCCGTTGACTTATGAAGTGGCCCTGGAGGTTGCCTCGCTGGGTGTGTTACGAGATCCCGCCGACCGTGCGATTGTCGCCACCGCGCGCGTGCACCGTCTCCGGCTGGTGACCTCGGATCGGCGCATTATTGGATCCAAGCTTGTACAAGCGATCGAATAGATGCCGCTCCCTGACGCGGGTTCACATTCTCTTCGGCAAGGGCAGCATGAGCGTTCCCGGCGTGTCGCCAAACGCCACAAAGCCATGGTGCAGATAGAAGTCCTCCGCCTGTTCGTCCTTGGCATCGACGACCAGCGCGTAAACGGCGACTTCGGACCGTCCGGCACGCTCTACCGCATCCCACAACAAGGCGCCGCCGAGTTTACGGCCACGGTAGGCGTGTGCGACTGCCAAGCGCCCCAATCGCGCTACCGGCACCATCGGATAGCGTGGAAGCCGTTTGGCAAGCCGTGCCGGCATCCGCGCGAGGAGAATCCCTCCCGCGGCTAATGTATAGAAGCCGGCGATGCAATCTGTCGCGATCTCGCGGGCCACGAAACAGGCAGTAGCGCGGCGGCGTACATCCTGGCCGGCCTGCTCCCGAAAGTAGCGATCGAGCGCTTCCACCCCGCACCTGAACTCCGTTCGATCATGGCGCGGTCCAAGTGGCTCTATGAGGAACGGACCCGTCGTCACGAGGATGCGATCAAGCGGGCATGAGCCTTTTTGGCGCGCTTCAGGGCAGGCGCAAGAGCCGGCGGATCGAGCAACTGTTCCACAAAGCGGTGCTGATCTTCGACAGACAGGCGAATGATCTGGGCTTGATCGATGGTCCTGTTGGCAATCTCCTGAGCAGCGGCAACCACAAAATCGCTGAGACTGCGGCCCTGCAATTCCGCGGCACGCTTGACGACCAGAAGCGCGTCGGGCGCAATGCGAGCTTCGATACGCGCTGTACGGGACGCTTGCTGGGGCATGACTGAGATGGTCCTAAAACCCATTGTACGGGATTTTGCCTTACAGAGCAATTTGGATTACTCCCCCCACTCCCCCCGGGGCTGAGGAGTTATGCGCGCTGCGATTCGCGGCGGATACCCTCGGCAATCCACATCCGGAGTTGCGTCTGGTAGCCTGCCAAATGCCGATAGCTACAGCGCGTGAGATGATATAAAGGGCGAGGGAACGGGACTGAAATGAAAACCGCTGACTTCAGAGGCGAACTTACAGAGAACGGCCAGATTGCTGTACCTCCTGAGATCGCATCGCAGGTTCCGCCGGGGGTACCTATTCAAGTCGTACTCCAGTGGGGTGTCTCCGAAGACGACATCGCCTGGCGCGCAGCGGGACGCCGGCAGTTTGAGGCGGCATACGCGGTTGACGATTCGATCTACGAACTGCTGATCCATGACACTCCGGCCCGATGAAGTCGTCCTGATCCGGATCGCTTCCACCAGACGCCGGGTGGCAAATTGCGTCCGGCTTTGGTGCTCCTCGAATCGGGAGACGATGATTTCGTCGCGGCTCCCATCACTCGCAGCCATCGATCGAACGGCGCTCACGGCGGTTCTGCGCCGCGCTTTTTCGCTCTGAGACACATAGTTATCCGCGCGCATGTCGTTGCAGTGGCGGGCCTGAAATCCCCTCCCTTGACACCCGTACCCCCTCTCCTGTAAAAATAAAGTACAGGCGAATAAAAGGCGAATATAATGGCCGCCGCAATCCTCCAAACCCGGTTCGAATCCATACTGAGCGGGCATTTCGGCTGGCAATTCCGTCCCCTGGCGGAAACGGTGCCGAGCGGCATCCCGGAAATCGATCTTCCCCGTGGCTGCCTGACCGAAATCTACGGTCCCGAGTGTTCCGGCCGCGCCAGTTTGCTGATCTCCATCCTGGCGGAAGCCACGGCACGCCAGGAATCCTGCGCGCTGGTGGATGCCGAAGACAGTTTCGACCCGGTTTCCGGCGCGGCGGCCGGGGTGCGGCTCCAGCATCTGCTATGGGTTCGCCCGCGCCATAACGCCGAGCATGCGCTCAAGGCGGCGGACCTGCTGATTCAGGGCGGCGGGTTCGGGGTGGTGGCGCTCGATCTCGGCGGGACGCCGCCCGCTACCGCGCGCCGCATCTCGCTCACCTCGTGGTTCCGGCTGCGCCGCGCCGTGGAGCATACCCCCACCGTGCTGGTGAGCGTGGCGCGGTATTCCAACGCCAAAACCTGCGCCAGTTTGCAAATGGAATGCGTGCGGGAAAGCGCGCAATGGTCGGGAGCGTCCGATGGGGCATCGCGCCTGCTGCGCGGGATGCGCGTCCGCGCCACCACCATTCATAGGAGCAAGGCATGTTCGCCTGTCTTCACGGCCCAGGCAATCTGACGGCGCTGGCCTTCGAATTCTCGCCCCTGGTGGAACAAACCTCCGCCGATACCGTGACGCTCGACGTTTCCGGTCTCGACCGGCTTTTCGGCCTGCCGCAGGATGTGGCCGCAGCTATCGCGCGGCGCGCCGCCGAAACGGGAGTGATAGCCAATCTTGCGCTGGCCTCGAATCCGGATGCGGCCATCTGTGCCGCGCGCGGATTTTCCGGCGTCAGCGTGATTCCCCAGGGCGATGAGGCCAAGTTTCTGGGCAGCCTTCCATTGAATGTGCTCGGCCCATCTCCCGAGTTGAGGGAAACGCTGGAACGGTGGGGCATTCGCCGTTTGCATGAACTGGCCGCGCTACCGCCGCTGGGTATCGCCGAGCGGCTCGGTCCGGAAGGGTTGCGATTGCGCGAATTGGCGCGCGGCGAAGCGGAGCGCAAGCTGGCCGCGCTCGATGACCCGCCGCGTTTCGAAGACGCGATCGAGCCGGAATACCCTATCGAACTGCTGGAGCCGCTGGCATTTCTATTGGCGCGGTTGCTGAACGGTCTCACCACGCGCCTGGCCGCGCGCGCGCTGGCCACCAACGAACTGCGGCTGCGCTTGCGCTTGGAAAACCGCGCCGCGCATGAGCGCACCGTGCGCCTGCCGGTGCCATCGCTCGATGCGAAAGCGTTTCTCAAATTGATGCAACTGGACCTGGCCGCCCATCCTCCCGCCGCGCCCATCGTGCATATTTGGATGGGTCTGAATCCGGTGAAACCGCAAGCCGCGCAGGCGGGGCTGTTTCTTCCCGCCGCTCCTGAACCCGTCAAATTGGAACTGACGCTGGCGCGCATCCAGGCGATTGTGGGTGAAGGCCGTGTAGGATCGCCCGAGTTGTTGGACACGCACCGGCCCAATGCTTTCCGCATGATCGAATTCGGACGCGTTCACCGGCGCGAGGAATCGGGAATGCAGGTCAGGCTGGCGTTGCGCATGTTTCGACCGCCGAGGGCCGCGCGTGTGGCTCTGTCATCCGGCCAGCCGTCTTTTCTGGCCGCCGAGGGCATTCGCGGGCAAATTCTGGAACGCGCCGGGCCATGGCGAACTTCCGGCGACTGGTGGACGACCGACCCGTGGTCGCGCGATGAATGGGACATCGCATTATCGGACGGCACGTTGTATAGGATTTACTGCGAGCCGCGGGGGTGGTTTGTCGAGGGAAGTTACGATTGATGCATTCCACTAAAGTGGGGCAGACTTCAGTCGACTTCAGTCTGCCCCACTCCATCTGCATGCTCGCCTTGTAAGTACACTATGTACGTCGAACTTCACGCCCGCTCCGGTTTCAGCTTTCTCGAGGGCGCCTCGGTGCCCGAAGAGTTGGCCGGGGCTTGCGCCCAATTCGATATGCCCGCCATGGCCATCGTGGATCGCAACGGGGTCTATGGCGCGCCGCGATTCCATATGGCGGCGAATAAGGCCGGCATCCGCGCGCATATCGGGGCGGAAATCACGTGCACCGACGGCGCCAGCTATCCGCTGCTTGCCGAGACACGCGAAGGATACCAGAACCTGTGCCGTCTCATCACCCGCATGAAGCTGCGCGCCAAAAAGGGGGAAGGCGCCGCCACACTCGATGAAATCGCCGCAAATGCGCGCGGGCTTGTCTGCATCACCCGGCATCCCGGCAAACGGCTGCTCGAAATTTTCGGCAGGGGAAATCTATATGCCGAACTCCAGCGCCACTGCCGGCGCGAAGAGGAAGCCCGCAACCAGGAGATCGTGGAGCGCGCCCGGCGGCTGAAGATTCCGTTGGTGGCCACCAACGGTGTGGCTTACGCTACGCCGCCCCAGCGCGAGCTGCTCGATGTCTTCACCTGCGTGCGCAACAAAGTGACCCTGGCCGCGGCCGGCCGGCTGCTCGAGGCCAACTCCGAGCGGCATGTGAAGACTCCCGCCGAAATGGCGCGTCTATTCGCCGATCTGCCCGAAGCTATCGCCAATACGGTAGAGATCTCTTCACGGCTCGGTTTCACCCTGGCCGATCTCGGTTACGAATTTCCCCGCTACCCGGTGCCGGAAGGTGAAACCATGATGAGCTTCCTGCGCCAGCGCGTGGATGAGGGCGCGCGGCGGCGCTACCGCCCGTACGAGGAACGGCACCGCCGCCAGATCGAACGCGAGTTGGCACTCATCGAAAAGCTCAAATTGCCGGGCTATTTTCTGATCGTGTGGGACATCGTGCGTTTTTGCCGCGAAAACGATATTTTGGCGCAGGGGCGCGGATCGGCCGCCAATTCCGCCGTCTGCTACGTGCTCGGAATCACCGCCGTCGATCCCATCGGCATGGAGCTGCTGTTCGAGCGCTTCCTCTCCGAAGAGCGCGGCGAGTGGCCCGATATCGATATCGACCTTCCCAGCGGCGATAAACGCGAGCGCGTCATCCAGCATGTCTACCAGCGTTTCGGCAAGCTCGGCTCGGCCATGACCGCCAACGTCATCACCTATCGCGGCCGCTCCGCCGCGCGCGAAGTCGGAAAGGCGCTGGGCTTCGAAATCACCTCGCTCGAAAAGCTCTCCGCGCTGGTGCGCGCGTGGGAATGGAAAGATCCCAAAGACACCAGCGAACAGCAGTTCCACGATGCCGGCTTCGACCTCGGCCATCCTCGCGTGCGCAAGTTTTTCGAGCTCTACAGGATGGCGCAGGACCTGCCGCGGCACCTGGGCCAGCACTCCGGCGGGATGGTGATCTGCCAGGGGCAGCTCGATTCCGTTGTGCCGCTCGAACCCGCCACCATGCCCGGGCGCGTGGTGGTGCAGTGGGATAAAGAAGATTGCGCCGATATGGGGATCATCAAAGTGGACCTGCTCGGCTTGGGCATGATGGCGGTCATCGAGGACACGCTGAAACTCATTCCCGAAGTCTACGGCGAAGAAGTCGACCTGGCGCATCTGCCGCAGGACGATCCCGCGGTTTACGAAGCGCTCCAGAAAGCCGATACCATCGGCATGTTTCAGGTGGAAAGCCGCGCGCAGATGTCCTGTCTGCCGCGCATGCGCCCGCAACATTTTTACGACATCGTGGTCGAGGTGGCGATCATTCGCCCCGGTCCGATTGTAGGCAAAATGGTGCATCCCTATTTGAACCGGCGCCAGGGCCGGGAAGCGCCGGATTACATGCACCCATCGCTCGAGCCGGTTCTGCGGCGCACGCTGGGCGTGCCGTTGTTCCAGGAACAACTGCTGCGCATGGCCATGATCGCAGCCGGATTCACTGGCGGCCAGGCGGAAGAGTTGCGCCGCGCCATGGGATTTAAACGCTCGGAAAAACGCATGGCGGATATCGAAGTGAAACTGCGCGCCGGCATGGCGCGCAACGGCATCGCGGGCCAGGCGCAGGACGATATCGTGCGTTCCATCACTTCGTTCGCGCTCTACGGGTTTCCGGAATCGCACGCGGCCAGCTTCGCGCTGCTGGCCTATGCCAGCGCGTATTTGAAGTGCCACTACCTGGCGGCTTTCACTTGCGCCATGCTCAACAACCAGCCGATGGGTTTCTACTCGCCGGCGATTCTGATCAAAGACGCGCAGCGGCACGGGCTGCGCGTGCTGCCCGTGGATGTAGCGCAATCCGCATGGCTGTGCACGGTGGAAGGCGGCCATCTGCGCCTGGGCCTGCGGTACGCCAAAGGCCTGCGCGAGGAAGCGGCGTTGGCGATCATCGGCGCGCGTCCTTTCACCAGCGTGGACGACCTGGCGCTGCGCGTGCGCGAACTGCGCAAGGACGAATTCAACCGCCTGGCCGAGATCGGCGCTTTGAATTCGCTCGATAAAATCCATCGCCGGGACGCGCTGTGGCAGACCCAGCGCGCCATCCTGCCGGTGGGTCCGCTGCTAGCGCCGCTCGAAGAAAAGGGCGAAGCTTCGCCCTTGGCCGCCATGAACGCCGAGGAGCGGCTGTGGGCCGATTATCGCGGCACCGGCCTGACCGTGGGCCGGCATCCCATGGCATGGCGCCGCGCGGAAATGGATGCGCTGGGGGTGGTCCGCGCCGCCGACCTGGCGCGGGTGCCGGATGGCCGCGTGGTGCGAATTGCCGGATCGGTGATCGTGCGGCAGCGCCCCGGCACGGCCAAAGGGTTCGTGTTTCTCAGCATGGAGGACGAAACCGGCGTCATGAACGCGATCGTCGCGCCGCCCATTTTCGACCGCTACAAATTCGCCGTCCTGGGCGAGCCCTTTTTGATCATCGATGGCGTGCTACAGAATTTGGACGGCGTGCTATCGGTGAAAGCGGGGCGGATCGCTGGGCTGCGGGCCGGAGCGGCGCCGGAGTCGCACGATTTTCATTAAGCAGACTGCCTATTCCTTCTTCTTCAGCACGTCCACCAATTCCTGGACGGACGCCGCGCTCTTGTTGAGCGCCGCCTGCTCTTCCGGCGTCAGCTTGAACTGGAAAATCTGTTCCACGCCGCGCGCGCCGAGTTTCACGGGGACGCCCACAAACAGGCCGTGGATGCCATACTCGCCTTCCAGGTACGCGGCGCAAGGCAATACCTTTTTCTTATCCTTCAGAATGGCTTCGGCCATTTCCACCGCGGCCGCCGAAGGCGCATAGTACGCGCTGCCCGTCTTCAGATACTTCACAATTTCCGCGCCGCCGTTGCGCGTCCGCTCCACGATGCGGTCAATGGTCGCCTGATCCATCAATTCGGTAAGCGGGATGCCGGCGACGTTGCTCAACCGCACCACCGGCACCATGGTGTCGCCGTGTCCGCCCATCACGACGCCGGTCACATTCTCCACCGAGACTCTCAGTTCCTGCGCAATGAACGTGCGGAAGCGCGCGCTATCCAACACGCCCGCCATGCCCACCACGCGATTCTTACTGAATTTCGAGACCCAATACGCCGCCTGCGCCATGGCATCCAGCGGATTGGTCACCATGATGATGATGCAGTTGGGAGAGTATTTGGCCACCTGTTCGGTGGCGCTGCGTACCACATCGTAATTCGCCAACAGCAAATCGTCGCGGCTCATTCCCGGCTTGCGCGGAAACCCGGCGGTGACGATCGCGATATCGGAATTGCTCGTGGGTTCGTAGTCGTTAGCGCCGGTGACCATCACGTCATAGCCCTGGACCGGTCCCGATTGCAGCAAATCGAGCCCCTTGCCTTGCGGTATGCCCTCTACCACGTCCACCAGGACCACGTCGGCAAGCTCTTTGTCGGCAATCCGTAAAGCGCAGTTCGCGCCAACATTGCCGGCGCCCACAACCGTAACTTTCTTTCGCACAGCAGCTCCTTGTAGGAAAAATGAACGCTTAAATTAGGGCGGTGTAGAGGATTTAGACTCCTCTATCATATCCCATGCTCCGCCATTTTCTCCGACCTTTATCTTATGGACGCAGGTGGGCGCCCGGCGGTCGCACGGCTCGCGAAGCCGTTGGATACAATGTGCCCATGATTCTCGAACGACGCCAGTTTCTAGCCGGGATGCCCGTGCTGTTGACTCCCGCCGTAACCGCGGCCGAGACCGGCCACAAAACGCGATTCTACGTCGTGGAGCAGTATCTGATGGAACAGGGCTCGCAGCCCGCGCGCATCCACGACTTTTTCTCGAAAGCGCTAATACCGGCCCTGGAACCGATTCACAAGGGGCCGCGGATCTTTCTGGAGGCGATTGCGGCGCCCCACATGCCGCTCGTGACCGTCATTTTCGGCCTCGAATCCTGCGACCAAATCTGGTCCATTTCGAAACAGCTATTCGCGAATCAGGATTTCTCCAAGGCGTTCGATGCATGGGAAGCCGGGGAAGCGCCATACATTTCGGCCAACGCCTGGTTACTGGAGGCGGCGGATTACTCTCCGGAAATCGTTCCCCCTGAAAAGCCGCCGGCGGCGCCGCGTTTATTCGAGCTGCGCACCTATCATTCGCCCACCGCGCGGCAGCGCAAGGCGCTCGACGAGCGGTTCTCCGGTCCGGAAATCAGAATCTTCCAGCGCTCCGGCATTCACCCGCTTTTCTATACTTCAACCGTATTCGGAATGCGCCGGCCGAACCTGACCTACCTGATTCCGTTCGACAATCTCGCGGCCCGCGAGAAGGCCTGGAACGCGTTCGGAGCCGATGAAGAGTGGGTGCGGGTGCGGCAGGAATCGGTGGCGCGCAGCGGTCAAATCTCGAGCGTTATGGATATCTCGTTGCATCGCGCGACGGCATACTCGCCGGTGCGCTGACGGGGAGCTGATTACCATGAACAAATCGAACATACGAGTTGCTCTTTGGTGCCTGCTGGCATTGGTTTGCTGTCTTCGGGCGGCGGATGCGCAGCCGGCTCAGCACCATTGGGCGATTGTGGTCCACGGGGGCGCGGGCGTGATTGAACGCGGCGCCATGACTCCCGCCGTGGAGACCGCGTATCGCGATGCGATGACCAGGGTCATTGAGAGCGGCGCGCAGGTTCTGGAAAAGGGCGGCTCCGCTCTCGATGCCATCGAGACCGCCATCCAAATAATGGAGGACGATCCGCTGTTCAACGCCGGGCGGGGCGCGGTGTTCACGTCCGAGGGGAAAAACGAGTTGGATGCCGCGGTGATGGATGGCGCCACCTTGAAGGCCGGGGCGGTGGCGGGCGTGACGCGCACGCGCCATCCCATCAGCTTGGCGCGGGCCATCATGGAAAGAACTCCCCACGTGATGATCGCCGGCGCGGGCGCCGACGCGCTGGGCAAGGAACTGGGTTTGGAGCAGGTGGACCCGAGTTTCTTCTTCACCGAGCGGCGCTGGCAAAGCCTGGTGCGGCAACTCCAGAAAGAAGGTAAACCGGTGCCGCCGCGGCCCGCCGGCGCGCCGCCTCCGCCCAGTTCGCCCTCCGGACAACTCGAACGCGAGGACACTCACAAATACGGCACCGTCGGGGTGGTGGCGTTGGACCGCAAGGGCAACATCGCGGCGGGGACATCCACGGGCGGGACGCAGGCGAAGCGTCCGGGACGCATCGGCGATTCGCCCATAATCGGCGCGGGAACGTACGCCGCGAACTCCTCGTGCGCGGTTTCGGGAACGGGAACCGGCGAGTATTTCATTCGCCTCACGGTGGCGCGCGAGATCTGCGCGCTGGTGGAATATAGAGGCATGACTTTGCAAGCGGCCCTCGACGAAGTAATTCAAAAGCGCATGACGGCGCTCGGCGGAGACGGCGGGGCCATTGCCGTTACCCCCGCCGGTGCGGTGGCGTGGAGTTTCAATACTTCGGGGATGTATCGCGCGCGGCTGATCGAGGGAGGCAAACCGCAGGTCTCGATATATAAGGACGAGAAATAAGGTGGGCCCAACGCTATGGACGTTCTGATCGGCGTAATTTTCGGATTGGCTGCCTGGTTCTTCGTGCGCGTCGTGTTATTCGGCGTGTATACGGTGGACCAGAACGAGCGGGCGGTAAAGACCAGGTTCGGTAGGGTGGTTCGCGTGAGCAATAAAACCACGCTGGATGCCCCGATTTCCGACTTTCTGTTGCCGGAAGAGCGGCAACGATACTGTTATCCGCAGGTGCGTGTGATTCAACCCGGCGGCCCGTACCTGAAAATGCCCTGGGAGAAGATCTACAAGGTATCGATCTCGACCAACACCGTGAACATGGCCCTCGACCCGGAAGACTCGCAAGCCAACCAGGGCGGCACGCGGCTGGAAGCGGTGACCAAAGACCAGCTCAACACAGGCCTCACGGGCCAGATCCGTTTTCGCGTGAGCGAACAAAATCTGTACGCATTTCTATTCGGCATCAAGCGGCCGTTCGTGCATGTCATGGGTTATTTCGTCTCGGTGCTGCGCCAGCGCATCGCCAATTTCGAGGCCAAACCGGTGCCCCTGGCCGTCGCGGCCGATACCGTACCGGCAGCCGGCGCCGCGGCGATTCCGGGCACGGAGATGAGCGGTGTTTCGATCAACGATCTGCGCAAGAATCTGCGCGATTTGAACGAGTACATGGACGAGGAATGCCGCTCGACGGTGGCCCGCTACGGAATCGTGCTGGACGCCTCCCTGATTACCGGCATCGACCCGCCGCCCGACGTGGAATCGGCGCTGGCCGCCATCAACACGGCGCATAACCAGGTGTCGAGCGATATCAGCCTGGCGCAGGCTTCGGCGGACCAGAGGGTGGTGCAATCGAAACGGGCGGTCGAGATCGAAACCCTGAAAGCCCAGGCGGAAGTGGAGCCGATTAAATCTCTGGCGGCCGAACTGGCTGCCCTGAAAGCAGCCGGCGGCAACGCCCTGGGCGCCTATTTGCGCAACGTGCGGCTGGCGCTTCTGGACAAAGCGCAGCAGATCTACAAGGAGGCCTTATGAGCGACATGCTGTACGGGGTTTTGGCGGGCTTTCTGCTGATGTTGCTGGGCGAGCCGTTTCTGCGCGGCCTGGCTCGCTTCTTTGGGCTGTACACCACGGTCGCCGAGCGCACCTGCCGGGTGTACGTGCTGTTCGGGCGCGTGGCGGGGATCCTGGACGAACCGGGGTTTCACTTCCTACCCGCCAAGTTGGGTCTATCGGCGTTCGTGATCAACCTGCTCGGCACGTGCCACGTGCTCGATCTGCGGCTCGATCAGGAGTACCGGCGCAGCGAGCCGGTGAACTCGGAAGAAGGCGCGCCCATGGGAATCGGCATCTGGTACGAAATGTGGATCAGCGATCCGGTAGGCTACCTGTTCAAGAATACCGATCCGCGCGGTTCCCTGCGGGCCAACGTGAGCAACGCGACCGTCCGCTGCCTGAGCAACATGCCGCTGGCTGAAATGCTCGAAACGCGCCACAAGATGAGCCAGACAGTGCGGGCCGAGGTTTCAGGAAAGTCCCAGGAATGGGGTTATCAGCTCGGTTCCGTGTATATCCGTAAGGTGCATTTCCGGGATGCCGGCATGATTCGCCAGATCGAGGAGAAAGTGGTGAACCGTTTGCGGCAGGTGACCGCGGCCATCACGCAGGCCGGGGCCAACCAGGTAAGCGTGATCACCAGCTCCGCCGAGCGGGAGGCGGCGGTGGAGTTCGCCAAAGCGGCCGCCATCCGTCCCGCCACCCTGGGCGCGGCGTTTCATAGTATCGCCGCCGATCCGGAAGTCTCCGATGTGCTGTTCGACATCCTCGAAGCGCAACGAACCCTGGCCAGCGGCGCACGTCTGGTTCTGCTGCCGGCGGGAGGTCACGGACGCATGATGGCCAACCTGCTGGCGGTGGAGGACCGCGGCGTAGGGAAAGGCAAGTAGCCGGCCGTTCTGTGATACTGGCTTGAGGTGACCTACGAAAACGTAGCGGCGAATCTTCGGGAATCCTTTCGGGTGATAGCGGCCAGCCGGGATGCCGGAGAGGTGCGGGAGTTGCCGGGAGTAAGCATCGCTTCGGCCGGCGTGGCGTTTCAGATGTTCAACGCCGCGTTTCTATCCGGGCCGGTGGAATCGGAAGCCGAGCTGACACGCAAAGTCATGATGGCGGCGATCCACTTCAATTCCCGCGGCCTGGAGTGGGCTTACTGGGTGTGCGAGGACTGGGTCGCGCCGAAAGTGCAGCGCCGCATCCGCGCGGTACTGGAACACCAGGGGCTGCGGCATTCGGTGGATCTGCCCGGGATGGTGGCGGAACGCTTGCGGCCGCCGGCCAGGCCTCTGCCGGCGTTGGCGGTCGAGCGGGTCATGAACGGGCGGGCCCGCGAGGATTTCTGCGGCATAGGCTCGGTTTGTTTCCATGTGCCCATCGCCTGGTTCAGCGAAGTGTTCGATAGCCATCGGGTGTGGGAGCGCTTTCGCGCTTATGTAGGATACGCCAATGGAGTTCCGGTCTCGACGAGCGCCATTGTCCTGGGCGGCGACGCGCTGGGCGTCTATAACGTGGCCACTCTTCCGGAGCACCAAAGGCGCGGGTACGGCGAGGCGGTGATGCGCTACGCGCTGGCGGATGCGGGAAGCGAGTTCGGGCTGGAGCGCGCCATACTGCAATCCACGGTGGCCGGCTACCGGCTCTACGAACGCATGGGGTTTCGCACGGTGACCCGCGTGGGAGTTTACGCCACCTGAATCTCGCCGGAGGCGATGAGGGCATCGAGCGCTTCGATATCGCGATGGAACGGGCGGTCGGATTGAATGGGCGGGGAAACGGCGCGGATGTGGGCGCGGACTTCCTCCAGACGGATGCCGCTCTTCAAAGGAGCCAGCAGATCGAGCGCGCGGGCGGCGGCGAGCGCTTCAATAGCCAGCACGAGGCGCGTGTTGCGAACCACCTGCCGCAGCTTGAGCGCCGCGGTCATCCCCATCGAGACGAAATCCTCTTTATTGCCGCTGGTGGTGATGGAGCCGGATGAGGCGGGGTGCGCGAGCACGCGGTTTTCGGCGACCAAACTGGCAGCCGTGACCTGCGCCATCATCAGACCCGATTCCAGACCGGCGCTGCCGGCGAGAAACGGCGGGAGCCCTTCGTTCAAAGCGGGGTTCACCAGGCGGTCGATGCGGCGTTCGGAAATGCCCGCCAGGGCGCCCAGCGCAATCGCCAGAAAATCGAGCTGAAACGCCAGCGGCTCGCCATGGAAATTGCCGCCGGAGATGATTTCCGGATCGAATACCAGCGGGTTATCGGTGGCGGAGTTGAGCTCGATGGAGAAGACGCGCCGCGATTCGGCCAAGGCATCGCGAACGGCGCCGTGGACTTGCGGGATGCAGCGCATGGAGTAAGCATCCTGCACGCGGCGGCACGTAGCGTGGGACTGGCGAATTTCGCTGGCTTCGAGGAAATGGCGCAGCCGTTCCGCGCTGGCGGCCTGGCCGGGATGCGGCCGCGAGGACTGAATGCGCGGATCGAAGGCGCGCGTCGTTCCGCGGAGTGCATCGAGCGACATGGCGGCCACCACATCGGCGGTGTTGGCCAGGATCTGGGCCGCGTGCTGCTCCAGGCAGCCGATCGCCAGCATGGCTTGCGTACCGTTGATCAGGCTGATGCCTTCCTTGGGTTGCAGATCGATGGGCTCAATGCCGGCGCGGGCCAGAGCTTCGCCGCCCGCGAGGATCGAGCCCTGATATTCGGCCTCGCCTTCGCCGATCAGCACCAGGGACATGTGTGCCAGCGGCGCGAGATCGCCGCTCGCGCCGACGCTGCCTTGCGAAGGAACCACCGGGGTGACCCCGCGGTTCACGAGCTCGCAAAGGCGCTCGGCCACTAGCGGGCGAATACCGGAATAGCCCTTCGCGAGAACATTGGCGCGGATCACCATCATGGCGCGGACCACGTCGCGCGGCAGCGGATCGCCCACGCCGACGGCATGGGAGCGGAGCACGTTGCGCTGGAGCCGGTCGAGATCCTCGCGCGGAATGCGCACATCGGCCAGCAGACCGACACCGGTATTGACGGCGTAGATGGGATCGTCGCCGGCGGCCAGGCGCTCAATCAGGGCTCGCGAGCGCTCCATGGCTGCGCGAGCGGCGGGAGCGAGCGTCACGGGAAGACCGAGCGAGGCGATATCGGCGATGGTGAGGGAGTTGCCGTCGAGCGCGAGTGCCATCAGCGTGGTTTCTGACGCATCGCGACCAGGTCTTCGATGTTGACCAGGTCGGTGGGGTAATCCCCGGTGTAGCAGGCGTAGCAGTATTCGTGCCGCTGATCGTCATCCACCGCCCGGCGCAACGAGGCGATGGAAAGATAGCCGACACTATCGGCTTCCACGAACCGGCGGATTTCTTCCACGTTGTGGCTGGAAGCGATCAGCTCGCTGCGGTTGGGCGTATCCACGCCGTAGAAACAAGGCGAAACCGTGGGCGGGCAGGAAATGCGCAGGTGGATTTCGCGCGCACCGGCCTGCCGCACCATGCGTACGATCTTGCGGCTGGTGGTGCCGCGCACGATGGAATCGTCCACCAGAACCACACGCTTGCCTTGCAGGAGATGGCGGACGGGGTTGAGCTTGAGCTTCACGCCGAAATCGCGGATGGCCTGGGAAGGCTCAATGAAAGTGCGGCCCACGTAATGGTTGCGGATGAGCGCGTGGCGAAACGGGAGGCCGGATTCGGCCGAGTAGCCGATGGCGGCGGCGACGCCCGAATCGGGCACCGGGACTACCAGATCGGCATCCGCCGGACATTCGCGGGCGAGCAAGCGGCCCAGGTTTTCACGCGATTCTTCCACCGAGCGGCCGAAAACGATGGAATCGGGCCGAGAGAAATAGACGTGCTCGAAGACGCACTGCGCGCGATTGCTCTCCGGAGCGTAGCGCTCGCGCGTGAGACCTTCGGGGCCGACGACGATCATCTCGCCGGGATCGACATCGTGCAGGTAAACGGCGCCGATCAGATCGAACGCGCAGGTCTCCGAAGCGAAGACGTAGCACTTGCGGCCGCCCGAGATTTCCATCTCGCCCACGGCCAGAGGGCGGAAGCCGTGGGGATCGCGGGCCACGATAATGCGGTCGCGGGCGAGAAACACGAGGGAAAACGCGCCTTCGATTTGCAGCAGCGCTTCGCGGAGCGCGCCGGCGAGGGTGCGCTCGGAGGAATGCGCCACCAGGTGCAGGACCAGCTCGGTATCGCTCGAAGCCTGGAACACGGAGCCGAGACGGCTCAGTTCGGCGCGCAGTTCGGCGGTATTGGTGATGTTGCCGTTATGGGCCACCGCGAGGCGGCCTTTGTTGCAGGAGACGGAGAAAGGCTGCGCGTTCAGCAGGACGGTATCGCCGGCGGTGGAGTAGCGGGTATGACCGATGGCCAGCTCGCCGGGCAAAGTCGCCAACACCGGCTTGGTGAAGATATCGGCCACGTGGCCCATGGCCTTGTGCGTGTAAATGACATTGCCATCGGAGGTGCACATGCCCGCCGATTCCTGTCCGCGGTGCTGCAGCGCGTAGAGCCCGAGGTACGCGAGTTTGGCGGCTTCGGGATGGCCGTAGATGGCGACGACGCCGCACTCTTCGTGGAATTTATCTAGGTGCATAGGGAGAGTTTCCACTAACCGCGGAGACGCAGAGACGCGGAGACCGCGCGGAGGTTAATAGAGGTTGGCCATATTTTCCAGGGCCGCCAGGCCTCGGTTTTTGAAATTGTGAAATCTCCGCGAAACCTCCGCGCCTTCGCGCCTCCGCGGTTAGTGGAATGCCCGCACCGAATTGCGAGACCTCGGGCCTAAACATGCGCCTCCAGGGCCTTCTCGTACAGCGGCTTCAAACTGGAAAGTTCCCACGCGCCGAGGGTGATGCCGCGCTGGCGAATCTCGAGACCTTTCGCAATGGTGGTCCCGATCACCGGGGCCTCCACATTATGCTTTTCGGCAATGGCCGCCACGCGCTTCGGATTGGAGGTCGAGATCAGGATGCGTGACGGACCCTCGTGGAACAGCAGGAGCTCGGGACGGAGGTCGCTATCGAGGTCCACTTGCGCGCCGATTTCGGCGCCGCCGAAAGAGCATTCGGCGAGAGCCACCGCGAGGCCCCCATCGCTCACGTCGTGCGCGGATTCGGCCAGGCCTTCGGCAATCACCTCGCGGATGGCGGCTTGGACGCGTCTTTCGAGATCCATATCGAGCGCGGGAGGTAGACCCCATACCTCCTTCAGAATTTCTTTGGCAAACTCCGTGCCGCCGAAGCGGGTTTCGTCGCAGCTTCCGGCGCCGCCCAGCAGCACTATGCTTCGTCCGGCGTTCTTGAACGGGATGGTCACGGGCGCGGCGGTGGGAAGCAATCCGACGATGCCGAGTACGGGCGTGGGATAGATGCCTTCGCCGAGGGTTTCGTTATACAAGCTGACATTGCCGCCGGTGATGGGGGTGTCGAAGAAACGGCAGGCCTCGGCCATGCCCTCGATGGCCTCCACGAGCTGGGCCATGATCTCGGGCCGCTCGGGGTTGCCGAAGTTCAGGCAGTTGGTGGCGGCCACCGGAAGCGCGCCCACGGTCGAGAGATTGCGGCAGCATTCGGCAACAGCCAGCCGGGCGCCTTCACGAGGAGAAAGCGAGCAGTAGCGGCCATTGCCATCGAGCGATAGGGCGATCGACGTGCCGGTTTCCTTGATGCGGAGGATGGCGGCGTCCGAGCGCTCCGGGCCGGCGATGGTGTTGGTGCGCACCTGGTAATCGTATTGCTGCCAGATCCAACGTTTGGAGCAGATATCGGGCGCGGCCAGCAGCTTCGGCAAGGCATTCCGTGCATCGACCGAAGGGGAAGATTCCGGCGCGGCAGCCACCGGAGGGGTGGTATAGGGCCGCTTATAGAGCGGCGCTTCGTCGGCCAGTTGACGGTTGGGAATCTCGGCGACGATTTCGCCGTGATGACGAACCCGCAGCTTGCCATCGCCGGTGACCACGCCGATTTCGACGGCCTCCAGACCCCACTTACGGAAGACCGCGTACACTTCGTCCTCGCGGCCCTTATCGGCCACCAAAAGCATGCGCTCCTGCGATTCCGAGAGCATGATCTCGTAAGGGGTCATGCCGGTTTCGCGCTGCGGGACGCGGTCCAGCTCGATTTCGATACCGACTTCGCCGCGGCTGCCCATTTCGCAAGTCGAGCAGGTGAGACCGGCGGCGCCCATATCCTGAATGCCCACGATGGCGCCGGTCTGCATAGCTTCGAGGCAGGCCTCGAGCAGCAGCTTTTCCATGAACGGGTCGCCGACTTGCACGTTGGGGCGCTTCTGTTTCGATTCTTCGGTGAACTCGGCGCTGGCCATGGAAGCGCCGTGGATGCCGTCGCGACCAGTGCGCGCGCCTACATAGATGACGGGGTTGCCGATGCCGGCGGCCTTGGCGTAAAAGACGTCCTCTTTGCGGCACACACCCAGCGCGAAGACGTTCACCAGAGGGTTGCCATCGTAACATGTCTCGAAGAGGCATTCGCCGCCCACCGTGGGGACGCCGAAACAGTTGCCGTAATGGGCGATGCCGGCAACCACGCCGGAGAGGATGCGGCGGTTGCGCGCGCCCGTCTTTTCATCGTCCAGCCGGCCGAAACGCAGGGAATCGAGCACCGCGATGGGCCGCGCGCCCATGGTGAAAATATCGCGCAGGATGCCGCCCACGCCCGTGGCCGCTCCTTGGAAGGGCTCGATGAAGCTGGGGTGGTTGTGGGATTCGATCTTGAAGGCGATGACATAGCCGCCGCCGATATCGATGATGCCGGCGTTCTCGCCGGGGCCCTGGACCACCAGTTTGCCTCGCGTGGGCAGCTTCTTCAGGTGTAGGCGGGAACTCTTGTAGGAGCAGTGTTCGCTCCACATCACGGAGAAGATGCCGAGCTCGGTGTAACTCGGCTCGCGGCCCAGGATGCCGACGATCTTCTGATATTCGTCCGCCGTGAGCTGGTGCTGCGCGACCAGGCCCGGGGTAATGGTGATGGTGCTCATGCCCGCACCCCCACAGCCAGCATCGATTGGAATACGGCCAAGCCGTCCGTGGAGCCCATCAGCGCATCGGAAGCGCGCTCGGGATGCGGCATCATACCCATCACGTTGCGCCGGCGGCTCAGGATGCCGGCGATGTCGCGGAGCGAGCCGTTGGGGTTGTCGAGGTAGCGGAACACCACGCGGTCTTCGGCTTCGAGCTCATCGAGGGTGCGCTCGTCGGCAAAGTAACAGCCTTCGCCGTGGGCGATGGGGAGGCGTAGAATTTCGCCTTTCTCAAGCAGGCTGGTGAACGGAGAACGCGTAGTCTCGGTGCGCAGATGGACCTCGCGACAGATGAACTTGAGGCTGCGGTTGCGGATGAGCGCGCCGGGAAGCAGCCCGGCTTCCACCAGGATCTGGAAGCCGTTGCAGATGCCCAGCACCAGCCCGCCCTCGGCGGCAAAGCGTTTCACCGCCTTCATGACGGGCGAGAATTTGGCGATCGCGCCGCACCGCAGGTAATCGCCGTAAGCGAAACCGCCGGGTAGGATGACCGCGTCCACGGCGCCCAGCGATGATGAATCGTGCCAGATGAACTCGGCCTGCTGGCCGAGGTTATGGCTCGTGGCGTAGAACGCGTCGTGATCGCAATTGCTCCCGGGAAAAACAATGACGCCGAATCTCATGAGATTTGTTTTGGGGGGAGTCACTCTCCATTGTAGCCCAGGAAGGGTCGCCAAGGATTGGGGCAACCGGTGGCAAGCTCCAAACCATTTAAAGCTCCGATAGTGCTAAACTAAAGGTGAAATCGGGCCCGATACTCTGTCTGCATTGAGGGGAAAGAGGCCTAAATCTACCGGAGGGATCTTTGATCCTGCTACTATTTGGACCTCCCGGATGCGGCAAGGGAACGCAGGCCGCATTTCTTGCCAATCGATTCCACATCCCGGCCATATCCACTGGCGAAATGTTCCGCGCGGAGTTGAAGGCCGGCACCGAGTTGGGCAAAAAAGCTTCCGCGATCATGGCGGCCGGCGGGCTGGTCGGCGACGACATCGTGAACGGTATGGTCGCCAACCGCATTGCGCGCCCGGATTGCATCGATGGTTTCTTGCTGGACGGCTATCCGCGCACGGTCCAGCAAGCGCAGCAGCTTGCCGCCCTGCTGGCGAAGCGCGGCCTGCCGGAGCCGGTGGTGATCCACATGGAAGTGGAAGACCGCCTTCTGGTACAGCGGCTAACATCGCGCCGCCAATGTCCCAAGTGCCTGCGCATTTACAACCTGCTCTCGCAGCCGCCGCGCGTGGCGGGCGCGTGCGACGACGATGGAACGAAGCTGCTGACGCGCGAGGACGACCAGGAGTCCGTGATCCGCGACCGTCTCCACGCGTACCAGCAACTCACCGGGCCGGTCCTCGATTGGTATGGGCCCGCGCGGGTGCGAACCGTGGATGGTTCACAATCGGCGGACGAGGTGGCCCGCGCCATCGAGCAAGTCGTGCTGGAAGCGGCGGGAACGCCGGTCAATCGCTAGAAATCAAAAAGCCTGGGACGGGGTAGAATGAACTACCAGCCATGTCCCGTGTCTATACTCCCATCACCAACGCCTTAGCCGCTTACGTGCGCGAAGTCAGCCTGCGCGAACCGGAAGCCCTGCAGAAGCTGCGGGAATCCACCGAAGATCTTCCCGAGGCCCACCTGCAGATCGCGCCCGAGCAGGGGCAGTTTCTTCACTTGCTGGCCCTTTTGACAGGCACGCGCAAGGCACTCGAAATCGGCACCTTCATGGGCTACAGCTCCACTTGGGTGGCGCTGGCGCTCGTTCCCGGAGGCAAATTGATCGCCTGCGATCGCAGCGCGGAATACACCGCGGTGGCGCGGCGGACGTGGCGGGAAGCGGGCGTGGAGGATCGCGTGGAATTGCGGCTCGGCCCAGCGCTCGATTCGGTCGATGGATTGCTCGCGCAAGGCCACGCCGGCTCTTTCGACTTCGTTTTCATCGATGCCGATAAGGGCGGTTACATCGACTATTACGAACGCTCCATGACGCTCGTCCGCCGGGGCGGCTTGATTGTGGCCGATAACGTCTTACAGCACGGCAAGCCGGCCGACCCGAACGATCACGACCCCGATACCGAAGCCATTCGCGCCTTCAACCGCCGGCTGCGCGAGGATCCCCGCATCGCGCTGAGTGTAGCCACTATGGGAGATGGATTTGCGCTGGCGTACAAGCTGTGACTCGGAAATAACTGGAGAAACGAGTAAGTCGCGTGACTCGGCCCGAATCCACTACGCCTGCTTGGCTTGTGCCATGCGCTTGCGATGCTCGGCCCACCGTTTCTTCTGCGCCGCCGCGATCCGTTTGCGCGCCGCGGGACTCAAAACTCGCTTCGTTCCACCTTCAGACTTGCTGCCGGCCGCGCCGGGCGTGGGCACATGCTTGCCTTTGAGCTGAGCTTGAATTTCGCGAATCTTCTCTTCGATCTTCTGTTTTTCGACCTGGTAACCCACTAGCGCCATCTGTAGCGTTGCCACGTCGGACGTGCTTCGCCCTCTTGCCATGAATGTCTCCCGTGTAACTATAACATAACGATCTTCATTCTGTGTCAATATGATAATGAGTTATTCGCCGAATTACCCTGACTGTATGCGTCTAGTAATCCAACGCGTCAAACAAGCCAGCGTTATAGTCAACCAGAGTACTGTCGGATCTATACGTACGGGCTTACTTGTCTTCATTGGAATTTCACGATCCGATGGCCCCGCCGATGCCGGTTACCTGTTAGACAAACTCCTCGGCCTTAGGATATTCCCCGATGCCGAGGGAAAAATGAACCGAAATGTACAGGAAGCAGGCGGCTCACTGCTGCTGGTCTCGCAATTCACCTTGTATGGCGACTGTCGAAAAGGACGGCGCCCCAGTTTCGATCGCGCCGCGGAACCGGAGCGGGCATTAGCGCTATATAACCACTTTGTCGAGTCCGCCCGGCGCGGTCCGGTGCCCGTCGAAACCGGTATCTTCCAGGCGTCGATGGAAGTTCATCTCGTCAATGATGGCCCGGTGACGATCTGGCTGGACTCCGAGGAACGGGCGGCGCGCTCCCGCGAGGAAAAACCCGCAAGCGCGCCACCGGCGTGACCGGCTCTAACTGTTACCGCATTACTGCCGATTCGAGTATCTTTCGTACAGCCTGGTTTGTTTATTGGCGAGCTCGATTTCCCGGCCGCGAACATACACGTGCTTGACTTCGGTCTGGATCTCCAGTGGATCGCCGGTGGTAACCATCAGATCGGCCACCTTTCCGGGTTCGATGGAACCCATCTCGCCGGCCACCCCCCAGATCTCCGCGGGATTGATCGTGATGGCCTTCAAAGCCTCTTCTTGAGGCAGTCCGAAAGCCACAGCCGCCGCCGCTTCATAAGGAAGATTCCTCACAAACTGGTTCTCGAAGGTGCCGAAAGCGAATTTCACTCCAGCTTTGTAGGCTTCGACGGGTAGGGTAAATGCCTGATCGTACGGATCGTCCTCGGTGTTGGGCAGTGCCAGAACTTTGCCCAGAATCAGCGGAATATTGTTCTTCTTGAGTTCCGCGCCGGTGTTTCCCAATTCAACAGGTCCCAGAATGACTATCTTGATATTCTGTTTTTCGGCGAATTCGATGGCGTCGTGGATCGCGCGCGGCATTTCGGCCGATATTACGACCGGTAACTTACCTTCGAGCGCCGGCAGCATAGCTTCATACTTAAGATCGCGCACAAACCCGGGAGCGCCCGCCGCTCTGGCTTTTTGGTAGCGCCGCGCCTGTTCGAAAAAGTCGGACAGTTTGGATAGCTCCTCCCGGTAGGTGCGCAGCATTTCGGTATAGGTTCCCGCCGCGCCGGTTTCGCCGAGCATCTCCGCGATGTAATCCGGCACCGCGCCGCCCCGCCCGCCGCGTCCCACCGTGGGAAACCGCATCCACAGCGCCACCGAAGGCCGGATCGCCATGTCTTCCCACGTCCACCCGGCCGTGTGAATCAACGCCGCCTGCCCCGATATATATTGGCGCGGTGCACCGGAACGGCCGCCGCCCGCGGCGCCCGCCGGGTATGCGATAGCGCTGGTAACACCGTTCACGCGCGCCACTCCGAAGTGCTCGCTATCGGAATTGACCGAGGCTATGGCCCGCAATTGCGGCATAAACTCGCCCAGTTCTCCCGTGTCCACAGTCTCGCGTACCCCGGAAATCTCCGACAGTCCCAACTGCGTCGCCGAATCCATAATGCCCGGATATACGCGCAGTCCCTTGGCTTCCACGACGCGCACGCCTTTAGGCGCCGCCACCTTCGGACCGATCGCCGCGATCTTTCCATCCTGGATGAGAATCGAGACGCCTTTCTGCTCCGCGGCCGTCACCGGGTAAACATCCGCTCCGCGAATCAGCAACGTATCGTTCGACGCCGCCGCCGCGCTCAACGCGCACCCAATCAGAACACTCAGGAGTCTCATTCGCTTCCCCTCCCGCCGCCTGTTCTCGGCCGCGGTTCACTCGGCTTCTGTTTGTCGATCAGCTTTTTCTTTTCCAATTCCTTGGCCGGACGGCCGCTCACTTCCTTATCGCGATCGAAATACACGGTTCCATCGATCAGCACTTTCTCCACCTTGGCGTAATCCGATAGCGGGTATTTATCGTAAATCACCAGGTCGGCATCCTTGCCCGGCTCGATCGAACCCACCCGCTTGTCGATTCCCAACTGCCTGGCGGGATTAATGGTCACCATCGCCAGCGCTTCCGTCTCGCTCAACCCGCCGTACTTCATCACCTTCGCGGCTTCAGTGTTCAGGTGCCGCATCAGCTCGGCATCGTCGCTGTTCAGGCTTACCACCACGCCCTTCTTTTGCAGAATGGCCGCGTTGTAAGGAATGGCGTCATAGGCCTCTTCCTTGTAAGCCCACCAATCGCTGAACGTAGATGCGCCCGCTCCATGGGCCTTGATCTCATCCGCCACTTTGTAACCTTCGAGCACGTGCTGTAAGGTGCGAATCTTGAACCCGTAATCGTCCGCCACCCGCAGCAGCATGAGGATCTCATCGGCCACATAACAATGGGCGTGCACATAGCGCTTGCCTTCCAGCACTTCCTCGAGCGCTTCCAACTTCAGGTCTTTGCGCGGAGGAATGGGCTGCTCGCCGTGCGCCACTTTCGCCCGGTAAGCGTCCCAATCGGCTTTGTAACTCTTGGCCTGGTTCAACGCTTCCCGGATGGTATCTTCCACACCCATGCGAGTCGCGGGATAGCGCGCCGTCACGGGCTGCACACTGAAACCGCGCCCGCCGGGCGGGTTGCCGGCGCGCTTGGGGTTCTCGCCTAATGCGAACTTGATCCCCGGCACGGCGCCCTCGAAAATCATCGATTGCGCATCCTTGCCCCAGCGCATCTTGAGCACCAGTGTCTTTCCGCCGATGGCATTGGCCGATCCGTGCAGGATATTCGCCGTGGTAACACCGCCCGCCAACGCGCGGTAAATGGCGATGTCCTCGGGGTTGATGACGTCGCGTATGTCCACCATCGAGGAGACCGAAGTGCTGCCTTCGTTGACGCTGCCGTCCACGGCGATATGCGAGTGACAGTCTATGATCCCGGGAATCACATACTGCCCGGCCGCGTCCATGATGTCCGCGCCTTGCGGGACCATTACCTTCTCGCCTACCTCGGCGATCTTTCCATCCTTCACCACCAGCGAGCCATGCACCGTCCCCTGGGTGACCGTCAGGATGGTGGCATTCTGGATGACGATGGTCTCCGCCGCGGCTATCTTCAAACCAAACCCCGGCCAACCCAACGCCGCCACACCCGCGAGCACCGCAATTCGAATTCTGGTTTTCATCGATTCACCTCCGGGGTCTCGCCCACCTGGCCACGTCCTCCGCTCTGCGGCGGCTCGGGCGCCGGTTTGTACTGTTTGCCGTCCACGAAGATCATCTCCACCCGCGTGTTGGCATCGAACAACTCACCCTTAGTGACCACCAGGTTGGCAATTTTGCCCGCTTCGATGCTGCCCATGCGGTCCGAGACGCCATAGATCTCGGCCGGCGAGAGCGTCAGCGCCCGAATGGCGTCCTCGCGCGCCAGCCCCGCATCCAGGGCTTTCTTCACCGCGCGCTGCAATTCACGCGGTTGATCGATTCCATCGGTATAAAACGCGAACGTCACCCCGGCTTTTTGCAACAAGGCGGGCGTGGAAGGTCCCTGGTCGATATTCTGCAGGTTGCGCATGGTCTCGACCGCTTCCGGATCGGGATCGCGCGGCGCCTCGCTCCACTTCAAGCTGACCAGCACCGGCGCGCCGTATTTCTTCAAGAGCGGCGCCGCCTCCGGACGGTAGCCCTCGCGCATGCCGTACAGTATGGCCGGCTGCTTGAGTTCCGCCGCGAAACGCAGCATGCGGTCCACCTCCACCAGCCGGTTTGCCGGCAAGAGAATGCGCTTGGATGCCAGCACGCCCTCGAGCGCCCGGTCGTAAGCCGGCCGCTCAATGCCGCGCGGATTGCGCGCATAGGCATCTTTCACCAGTTTGTAGTGTTCGGCATCCAGATAGATTTGGCGCACGTAGGCGATATAGCCCATGAGCGAGCTGGGGAAGCTGCCGAAAATGCTGGCTCCTGGCGTCCGCGTGAAGGAGATGTACTGCCCCACCGCGGGCGCCACCACCATATCGCCCGTTCGGTCGCTCGTAACCAAATCGAGAATGGAACCCTGCCCGGCGAAAATTCCGCGCGTGGGGTAAGTCACCGTGGTGGTGAATCCCGCGCCGCGCACGGTTTCGATACGGCGGTCGGTAGCTTGTATCTCATCGGCGGCCAGCACCCAACTCGAGGTGTTGGGCCGGTCTTCGGGACCCCTGGCCGGCGGCGCCGCGGTGGTTGTGGTGACCGGCGCCGGCTGCGCCACGGGCGGAGTTGTGGTCTGGCCGCGTCCGCCTCCGCGCCCGGCTGTTGCGGCAACCGGCGCCGCGCCCGGCATGCCGACCGTGCTCAAGGCATCGATCAGCCCCGGATACACCGTCATTCCTTCGCCATCCACGATCCAGGCATCCGGCGGCAGCGGCGGGTTTTCCCCAACCGCCTCGATCAACCCATTGCGGATGATCACCGTCCCCTTGCTAATCACGGGGCCGCTGACCGGAACGATCTTCGCGTTGCGGATCGCAATGGCGCCCATGCTATCGGCCAAAGCGAATCCGCAGCATACAACCAGAGCCGCTACCAGTTTTCTCATAAGCAATCCGTATAATATAACCTCTGGCGCCGGGACGCCGCGCGCGCGCGTTTCGCCCCGCCGTATACTGGAATTTGCCCACTGACAAAACCGTCCGGTACCGCGATGCCGGCGTCGATATAGACGAAGCTGACCGCGCCGTGGCATCGATCAAGAAGCTTGCCCGGCAGACATTCACGCCGGCCGTTCTGACCGATATCGGTTCGTTTGGCGCCTGCTATCGAATCTCCGGATTTCGCCAGCCGGTGCTTGTCAGCTCGGCCGATGGTGTTGGCACGAAGCTCAAGGTTGCATTTCTCACCGGCCGGCACGACACGGTGGGCGAAGACCTGGTCAACCATTGCGTCAACGATATCGCCGTGCAGGGCGCCGTGCCACTATTTTTTCTGGACTACTTCGCGGTGGGCAAACTGGACGCTCGCATCGCCTCCGCCGTAGTGGCCGGCCTGGCGCGCGGTTGCCGCCGCAATGGATGCGCCCTGATCGGCGGCGAAACGGCCGAGATGCCCGGCCTCTATCAGGAATCCGAATACGATCTTGCCGGCTTCATCGTGGGCGCCGCCGAGCGCTCCCAGTTGCTCACCGGTAAGACCGTTCGCGCCGGCGATATTCTGCTCGGGTTGCCTTCCACCGGTCTTCACACCAACGGCTATTCTCTGGCCCGCAAGCTGCTCTTCGAAACCGCCGGCTATGGCCCCGATTCCGTGCTTCCGGAACTGGGATCGACCGTGGCGGATGCGCTGCTCACCGTGCACCGCAGCTATCTGAAGCCGATCCGCGCCTTGGTGACCGCCGGCCTGCTGCATGGCGCCGCACACATTACCGGTGGCGGCATCACCGATAACACCCCGCGCATGCTGCCCAAGGGCCTCTCCATCGAAATCCATACCACCCAATGGCGCATTCCGCCCCTGTTTGAGCTGCTCCGCCGTCTTGGCGATATCCCCGTAGACGACTACCGGCGCACTTTCAACCTGGGTGTGGGGATGATCCTCGCCGTGCCGGCGCGCGGAGCCGTCAAAGCGGAAGCCGCCTTGCGCAAGCTCGGAGAAACGCCCTTCCCGATCGGCCGCGTCGCTCTCCACAAGCGCGGCCGCCCGCGCCTGGAGTACTTGTGAAACGCTTGGGCATCCTGCTCTCGGGTCGCGGCTCGAACTTCGAGGCCATCGCCGATAATGTAGCCGCCGGCTCCATCGACGCCGAGATCGCCGTCGTCATCAGCAACCGTCCCGAGGCTCCCGGCCTCGCCTCCGCCCGCCGCCGCGGTTTGAACGCCGTCGCGATCCCCTCCAAGGGGCTCGACCGCATGATCTACGATGCCATGCTCGTGGCGGAACTCCGCAAAAACAACGTGGATTTAGTCTGCCTCGCCGGTTTCATGCGCCTCCTCAGCGCCGTTTTCATCCGCGAATTCCCCAACCGGATTCTCAATATCCATCCTTCGCTGCTTCCCGCGTTCCCCGGCCTCGACGCGCAACACCAGGCTCTCGCGCATGGCGTCAAAATCAGCGGCTGCACCGTTCATTTTGTGGATGAGGATCTCGATGCGGGGCCCATCGTGATCCAAGCCGCCGTCCCGGTCGAGGACGACGACACCGTGGAAACTCTTTCGGCCCGCATTCTCCGGGAGGAACACCGGATCTATTCCGAAGCCATCCGTTTCGTGCTCACCGGCGATTACAAGCTCGAAGGCCGCCGCGTGGTTCGCGCCTGAAGAAACTCCGACAGTTTCATCGGCGGCCCCGGCCCCGTTTCTAGCTGCTTTTCCACTGCTTTCTGATACTGTTGCAGCGTCTCCAGGCGCCGGCGCGGCTCGATATGGCAGTTTTGGCAATCGAGCAGAATCTCCACTTCCCAGGGCTCGAACGCATTGCGGAGAATCGCGCCCCGCGCCAGTTCACTGACCAGCCGCCGGAACCGGTTCAACATCAACTCAAGCTCAATCAGGTCTTCCGCCATCATTACCAGAGTTATCGGCGGATTCGGTGAGTTTCGTTAGGGGAAGACCGCTGGAAACTCTACTTAAAATAGGGCGCGGGCTCCGGTACCGCCGCCCCATCCTTGCGCGGCGAGGAAGCTCCGTAGTTCACTTTGGCCGCCGAATCGTGCACCACCACCTGCCCGCCGCCCATGGTGTCCGCATAATCGCCCGCCACCGTGACCCGATGCCCTTTCGCCGCGAGGCCCTGGCGCACCTCTGGCGGAATCCGGTTCTCCACCGTGACATCGCACCCGCCAAACGTGAGCTTGTTGAACCGCGGCGCTTCGAGCGCGGCCTGAATACTCATCCCGTGATCCACCACGTTGGAAACAAACTGCGCGTGGGCCTGCGCCTGGTTCAATCCGCCCATAATCCCGAACCCGATGTGCACGTCGCCCTTTTCCATGAAGGCCGGAATAATCGTGTGGAAGGGCCGTTTGCGCGGCGCGAGCGCATTGGGATGGCTCGGGTCCATCTCGAACAGCCCGCCGCGGTTTTGCAGGATGAACCCGTAATCGTCCACTCCCACACCCGACCCAAACCGCGAATACAGACTCTGGATCAACGAAACGACATTCCCTTCACGATCCACCGCGGCCATATAGATGGTGTCGCCCGCGATGGCTTGCGGATTGCCCGGAGGCACATCGCAATTGGCCTTCTCGGGGTCTATGCGTTGCGCACGCTGGCGCGCATACTCCATGGAGAGCATGCCTTCCACCGGCACTTGGCTGAACCGCGGATCGGCCACGTAGCGATGCATGTCAGCATAGGCCAGTTTCTGCGCCTCGATCTGCCAGTGCAATTCCTCCACGCCGCGCGGCGCGTAGCTCCCCAGCGGCGCCAGCGAGAGCAGGTTCAACATCTCCAGCGCGGCGATGCCCTGCCCGTTGGGCGGCAGTTCGTACACCTTCCACCCGCGATATTCCGTCGCCAGCGGTTCCACCCATTCCGCCGAAAACTCGCTCAGGTCCGCCGCCGTCATGGTGCCGCCCAGCCGGCCGCTGGTTTTCAAAATCGCCGCGGCGATCGGCCCGGTATAGAACGCTCGCGGCCCTTCGTCCGCAATCGAACGCAGCGCCACCGCCATTTGTGGATTGTGGAATAGCTCGCCCGTCTTCGGCGCCTGTCCCTTGGGCAGGAACACGCGCGCCGCGTTCTCATCGTGCGCCAATTTATCCCGCTGCGACGCCCAAGCCGCGGCAATAAGTTCCGTCACCGGGTAGCCTTGTTCCGCGAAGTAAATCGCCGGCCGGAACAGTTCTTTCCACGGCAATTTTCCGAACCGCGCGTGCAGCTTCGCCCATCCATCCACGGCGCCCGGCACGGTCACCGAATGGATCCCGGCTTGCGGCATCTGCTCGTGCCCCATCTTCTTTAACGCATCGATGGTCAAGCCCGAGGGCGCCCACCCGCTGGCGTTGATCGCCGTCAGCTTGCCGGTCTTGGCATCCCAATAGATCGCGAACAGGTCGCCGCCCACACCGCAACTCTCCGGCTCCACCACGCCCAGCGCCGCGTTGGCCGCGATAGCCGCATCCATTGCCGACCCGCCGCGCGCCAATACCGCCGCGCCGGCCTGCGACGCCAGGGTCTGGCTGGTCGCCACAATCCCCAACTCCGAGATCACCATCGACCGCGCCTGACTCCGGTCCTGCCCCAACAGCGCGGGCACCGTGAACGCCGCCATTGCCCAAATCCTCCATCGCATAAGCCGCCATCATACCGCGCCCGCCGATCCTCGCACCGAGGTACACTACCGGCATGGAGAAATAGCAATCATGGACGATGTGAGCAGGCGTTTCCTTCTGAAAGCCGCGGGCTCCGCGGGAATGATGGCCGGCATGGCCGAATCGGCGCTAGCTTTCCAGGCAGGCCCCCCCACGCAGGATGTGGCCAACGGCGCCACCCCGGAAATCAAGCCTCAATACTCAATCAAATTCGCCGTAATCGGCCTCGATCACAACCATATCTATGGCATCACGGACGCCATTAAACGCGGCGGCGGCGAACTGGTCGCGGTCCATTCCAACTTGGCGCGCGAGGTCGCGATGTTCCAGAAACGCTACCCCGGAATCAAGGCCGCCGCCAGCGAGGATGAGATTCTGAACGATCCCTCCATCCAGTTGGTATGCTCCGCTTCCATTCCCGACCTCCGCGGCCCTCTGGGCGTGCGCGTCATGCGCCACGGCAAGGACTACCTCGTCGACAAGCCTGCTATGACCACCCTCGAGCATCTCGCCGAGGTGCGCCGGGCGATTCAAGAGACTAACCGCATCTTCGCCATCATGTATTCCGAGCGCCTGGAAGTCAGGGCTGCCGTTTACGCGGGCGACCTGATCCACGAAGGAGCCATCGGCAAAGTCGTGCAGACCGTTAACCTGGCGCCTCACACCGTTAACGAGAAGGCCCGCCCCGATTGGTTCTGGGACCCCGCGCGCTACGGCGGCATCCTCTGCGACATCGGGTCGCACCAGGCCGACCAGTTCGTCTACTACACAAACTCCACCACGGCCGATGTCGTCGCTTCCCAAATTGCCAACGTGAACTGGCCGCAACACCCGAAATTCCAGGATTTCGGCGACATGATGCTGCACGGCAACGGCGGTTTCGGCTACGTCCGCGTCGACTGGTTCACTCCGCAGGGCCTGGGTGTATGGGGCGATGGGCGTCTCTTCATTCTGGGAACCGACGGATATATCGAACTGCGAAAGTATGTCGATATCGTGGGCCGGCCAGGCGGCAATCACCTGTTCATCGTCGATAAGAAGCAAGCCCGCTACATCGATTGCAACAAGGTCCCGCTGCCGTTCGGACCGCAGTTGATAGGCGACATCGTGAATCGCACGCACGTGGCACAGAATCAGGAGCAGGCGCTGCTGGCCACTGAGCTGGTGCTCAAAGCGCAGAAAAACGCGCGCGTCATGGGAAGCTAATGCAAAAGTTATCGCGACGCTCGATTTTGCAATCGAGCTTGGGAGTAGCGGCGACCGCTAGATTTTTTGGACAGACGGCGCCCAGCAACCGCATCAACGTGGGCGCAATCGGCGTGGGCCGAATCTCGCGCGGCCACGACCTGCCCGCTATCCGCAAATATCCCGGCGCGCGTATCGTAGCCGTGTGCGATCTGGATTCGAATCGGCTGGCGCTCGGCAAGACGCTGGTGGATGGCTGGTACTCCGAAGCCGGCAAATCATATAGCGGCACCAGGACCTACACCAACTATCGCGAGCTGCTGGCCAACAAGGATATCGACGCCGTCGTAATTTCCACTCCCGATCACCAGCACGCCGTGCTGGCGGTGGATGCCGTGCGCGCCGGTAAGGATGTGTACCTGCAAAAGCCGGCATCGTTGACCGTCGCCGAAGGCCGTCAGATGGCCGACGCCGTCAAGGCCTCCGGACGCATTTTCCAGATCGGCTCGCAGCAGCGTTCCTGGAAGCAGTTTCACCGCGCCTGCGAGCTGGTGCGCAATGGGCGCATCGGCGAAATCGTACACGTGGAAGTCGGTCTGCCGGGCGATCCTGCCGGACCCGATGCTCCCGAAATGCCTGTTCCGCCCAATCTAGATTACGATGCCTGGTTGGGCACCACTCCAGTGGTGTACTACACCGAGATGCGCGTTCATCCGCAAAAGGGATTCGACCGTCCCGGATGGCTGCGCTGCGAACAATTCGGCGCCGGAATGATTACCGGCTGGGGCGCCCACCATATCGACACCGCTCATTGGGGCATGAATACCGAACTCACCGGCCCCGTCGAGATTTGGGGAAGCGCCGAATTCCCCACCCACGGATTGTGGAACGTGCACGGCAAGTTCCTGACCCACGCCGTGTACGCCAACGGCATCACCATGGATGTTTCGGGCGACTTCCCCAACGGCATCAAGTTCATCGGCACCAAAGGCTGGATTTTCGTTTGCCGCGACCAGCCCGCCACCGCCAGCGATCCCACCGGATCGAACGGACCGCAACCGCTCGAAGCGAGCGACCCCAAGATTCTCGATAGCGTAATCGGCCCCCACGAGATTCATCTCGCCACGTCCGATGAGCATCACGCCAACTGGCTGGAATGCGTGCGCACACGCAAGCCGCCGCTGGCTCCGGCCGAAATCGCCCATCGCGCCTGTTCGACTTGCCTGCTGCATTGGATCGCGATGAAGACCAAGCGCCGCTTACGCTGGGACCCGGTGAAGGAGCGCTTCCTGGATGACGACCAAGCCAACGCCATGCTGAGCCGTCCCCAGCGGGCGCCCTACGGATTCGCGTCGTAAACCAACTCGCGCCGTTCAGCGAGACGCGGTCTGCCACGGTACGTCTATGACAGGTAGTGATTGGCGTATCGATGCAAAAGATCTGTTTCTCTCTTCTCGTGCTTTTCTCGGCGGCGGCTCAAACGCCGCGGACCATCCCCTTCGAGTTCTATGGCAACGCGGTCTGGCTGGAGGCTCGCGTCAACGGGTCGCGGCCGCTCCATTTCCTGCTGGATACCGCGGCAGTCTCGTGTGTCCTCAACCGTTCCGTCGCCGATGAGCTGAAGCTGCCCATCGCGACCGAATTCGACCAGCCGAACGCCGGCGCGGGCGACCGGCCCACCCACATCGATATCGTGCCCTCCGTGAAGATCGAGTTCGCAGGGAATTTACTCGACCTTCCGCAAATCCCCGCCCTGCCCTTGGATGAAGTGGCCCGCGCCTACGGCGCTTCGCTCGACGGCATTCTCGGCCGCGAATTGCCGGCGCGCTATGTGACTCGCATCGATTATGACTCCCGGACACTGGTCTTGTACGAGCCCGAGAAGTTCGTTTATGCCGGCCGCGGAAACGCGCTGCCTCTCGAAGTGCGCAACGGCGTTCCCGTGGTGAAGGCCCGTTTCAGCCTCCCCGGCAAAGGCGCGCTCGAAGGCGAATTCCTGGTGGACGCGCCTTTTCCGGGCGTGGTCCAGTTCGCAACGCCCTTCATACGCGATCACGATCTTCTGACTGCGGCGCGCGCGCTGACTTCCCGCCTGATTCCGGCCGCTGGCGTAGGAGTCGGCGGCCCGAGCGCGCGGCAGGACGGCCGCATCGAGTGGATCGAACTTGGTGGATACACGCTGAAGCTGCCGCTGGCCGAATTCGCGGAAGCCAAGGCCGGCGCGTTCGCGCGGACCGACATCGCCGGCATCCTGGGCGGCGAACTGTTCCGCCGGTTCGTGGTGACGCTGGATTGCCCGCACGGCCGCATGTTCCTGGAACCCAGCCGTCAATTCGACGATGCCTTCGATTACGATGCGAGCGGCATGGCGATCAAAAGCACGGGCCCGTCTCACCGCGCCTTTGTCGTAGCGGCCGTGGTGGACGGCACCCCGGCGGCGGAATCCGGGATACGCCAAGACGACGCGATTCTCGAACTCGATGGCCGCCCCGCCGCCGCTCTGACCGCCTGGAGCATTCGCACGGAGCTCAAGAAGCCGGGTAGCGATCACACCATCAAGTTGCGCCGCGGCCTGTCCGAGTTGACCGTGAAGATCCAGACCCGCCGGCTGATCTGAAGACAGGCGGCGAGAGGACGCGGGGCGGGTGCGCGACATGAGAGCGGTGAAATCGACGCCGATCATGCTGAGCCGCGACCGAAGGGTGCGGTCTGCATTGGCGGCCGCCGCGATTCAAATCGACCGCTCCCTGCGGTCACGGCTCAGAATTGCTTATCGCTACGCTCGAATTCGATGAGCAGGCTTGGACTTCGGCCGAACTTCCACCTTGCATGTCGCGCACCCAAGCGGGGCATGCAGCTTGTAACCATATAGGTTACACTGGTTCTGTGGCGATCGTTGGATTCCGGCACAAGGGACTCGAGCGGTTCTTCGCCACCGGCGCCAAGTCGGGGATTCAAGCGAAACACGCCGATCGCCTGCGACTGATCCTCGGCCGTCTGAACGTGGCGACGAGCGCCCAAGACATGGACTTGCCTGGTTTGGATCTCCACAAACTCCGCGGTCCGAGAAAGGACACGTGGGCCGTCAAGGTGAGCGCCAACTGGCGTGTCACATTCACACGTGCCGGGAAGGATGTGGACAGCGTTGACTACGAGGATTATCACTGAGGCCGTTATGAAGATGCACAATCCGCCGCACCCGGGCGAGGTACTCAAGAAACTGTGCCTGGAACCTCTGAATTTAACCGTTACGGAAACCGCGCGATCTCTCGGCATCAGTCGCAAGACGCTATCCGGCATCCTGAACGGCCGTGCCGGCATCAGCCCGGAGATGGCTGTGCGGCTGTCCATCGCCTTCAACACCAGTGCGGAGAGTTGGCTGAACCAGCAGCTTCAGTATGACCTGTGGCACGCGGAGCGAAGCCGAAAACGGCTGCACGTGACGAGGCTGACCGCCGCCTGATTTAGGTTGTCCGGATAGCCGCCCCCTGACACTCAAGGCGAAGCTATTGTACGGGCTGAACAGGAGTGACGAGAGGACGTGATCGGGTAGGTCAAGTCTGGCGAGCGGGGGGCGCGCCAGACAAATCGGACCAGCCCGGTGTAGTTTCCGCAAATGCCGTCTGCCGACCACAACCCGCGCAGGAGCTAAGATGTGGGTACCGCTAACGCGAACGATGTATGGCCGCTACGAATAAGATCCCCGCTCCGAAGCGAGGCCGCAACTTCGCAGGCCATTGGGTCTGCTTCAGTTGCAGGAAGATGTTTCGCAAGTCTGCCCAATCCTGTGTCTGCCCGCATTGTGCCGGGCCAATGGTTGAAATGGGTCCGTACTTCGAGCCGCCGAAGAGATCGAATCGCCCGATGTGGGAGACGTTGAAGGCGCTGGCGCGTGACGGCTATCGATTTCATACCGAAGGCAGCAGGGCCTTTTTTTACGGCTCGTGGTCTGACGGTCGCAAGCCGAGTACCCAGACCGTTATGTTCCGAATGCGCAAGCATCTCGGGATACGTTAGCTTCCTCCCGCCCATTCTCTACCCCATGCTCTTCGGTCCGCTGACAAACCTGCTCCCCTTCACAATGAACCGCAGCGGCCAATCGGCGCAGACGTTCATGTTGATGCGCGGCGTCACTTGCACCTCAATCGCCCGCGGCTCCAGCGGTTCGCGCACTACCAGACTGCCGCGCGTCACATCGGCGCCGTAGAGCGCCCGCGTGATTCCCATCGCCATGGTCAACCGGCCGGGCCCGGAGGCCACTTCCTCCAGCTTCTTCGCCGCCGGCCGCCGCTGGCGCATGATCTCGATCCCCGCCACCGGTTCCACGGCCCGCAATAACACGCAACCGGGCTTCCCATCGGGCTCGGTGACTAAGTTCAGGCATTCGTACATGCCGTAGATCACGTACACATACGCATGCCCCGGCGGTCCGAAGATCACGCGCGTCCGCTCGGTGATGCCGCGCGCCGAGTGCGACGCCAGGTCGTCGCCGCCCAGGTATGCCTCGGCTTCCACGATGATTCCCGCCACCGGGCCGTGCACCAGCACCTTGCCCAAAAGGTCGCGCGCCACCTCCACCGTGGGCCGCTCATAGAAACTTCGCTTCAGAATCGGACCGAACCGCATGTCCGAACCATCTTCGCCCAACTGCCGCTACCGCCGCTACAATGGAAAGCGTCCATGCGATTGTTCACCGGTTTGGACCTGCCGGCCGAGGTGGTCCGCAACCTCGAGTCGCTGGTGGAGCGGCTTCGTCCCACCGCCCGCATTCAGTGGAGCCCTCCGGCCAATCTGCACGTCACCACCAAATTCATCGGCGAGTGGCCGGAAGAGCGCCTCGACCAATTGACCTCGAAGCTGGCGGCATTGCCCGCTCGGCCGCCCATCGCCGTGCACGTGGCGCGCGTCGGTTTCTTCCCCAATGCGCGCTCGCCGCGCGTCTTCTGGTGCGGCATCGATGCGCCCGGCCTCGAGGCGCTGGCTGCCGAGACCGACCGCGCCACTTCGACGCTCGGCATCGCCGCCGAAACCCGCGCTTTCTCGCCGCATCTCACCCTGGCGCGCATCAAAGAGCGGCTCGATCTCAGGGCTTTGCACGACGCTATCGCCGGCCTGGCCTCGCAGGACATCGGCGCTTTCGAAGCCCGCGCGTTCTTTCTCTATCGCAGCCAATTGCGTCCCACCGGTTCCGTATACACTAAGCTTGCGGAGTTCCCGCTCTCCCGATGATGCCCGTTCTCGCTCTCGCGATCGCCTACGTTCTGGGCGCCATTCCTTTCGGTTACCTGCTGGTCAAATGGAAAACCGGCGCCGATGTGCGCGGTTCCGGCAGCGGCAACATCGGCGCCACCAACGTGCTGCGCACCACCGGCCGTGCCGCCGGTATCGCCACGTTGCTCCTCGATATCGGCAAAGGCTACCTTGCCGTGTGGCTCGCCGGCCGGCTCACGGAATACAACCCGCTGTGGATGTCCGCCGCGGTGTTGGCCGTCATGGCGGGCCATGCTTACCCCGTGTTCCTTGGCTTCAAAGGCGGGAAAGCGGTAGCCAGTTTCGTGGGCGCTTTCCTGTGTCTGACGCCGCTCGCGCTGGCCGCGATCCTGCTAGTCTTCGTGGTGGTCGTGGCCTGGACGCGTTTCATTTCCCTCGGTTCCATCGTGGCGGCGGCGGTTTTCCCGCTGGCGGTGTGGATCCTCCTCCAGCCGCCGCTCCCCGTCGAGGCCGCTTCCATTCTGGCAGCGGCGCTTATCGTTTATAAGCACAAGGGCAACATCCAACGATTGCGCGCGGGCAGCGAAAGCGTCTTCACTTTCGGGACGCGCAAGCCGTGAGCCGCCTGGCCATCGTCGGCGGCGGAAGCTGGGGCACCGCGCTGGCCATCGTGCTGGCGCCGCGCTTTGCCCGCGTGAAGCTGTGGGTGTACGAAGCGGATCTTGCCGGGCGCATGCGCGCGAGCCGCGAAAACGATGTCTACCTCCCCGGCCACCAACTTCTCAAGAACGTCGAGGTGACTTCCGATCTGGCGGGCGCGCTGGAGGGCGCCGAAATCGTCCTCAGCGTCATGCCCTCCCATCATGTGCGCGGCCTCTACCGGCAAATGCTGCCGTTCCTCGACGAATCGATGGTATTTGTGAGCGCCACCAAGGGTCTCGAAAACGGCACTTTGCGGCGCATGTCCGAGGTGATTGCCGAGGTCGTCCGCGAGCGCTTCGACCCGCGCGTGGTTGTGATCTCCGGACCCACCTTCGCCCGCGAAGTGGCGCGGTTCGAGCCTACCGTCCTGGTGGCCGCATCGTCCGATGAAGGCTTGGCCGAACGTGTGCAAACCGCTTTTGCCAGCCCCACGTTTCGCCTGTACACTTCGCCCGATCCCACCGGCGTCGAATTGGGCGGCGCTATCAAGAACATAGTCGCCATAGGTTCCGGCGTGCTGCATGGCATGGGTCTCGGCCACAACGTCACCGCCGCCCTGATCACCCGCGGCTTGGCCGAAATGACCCGGCTGGCGGTGGCGATGGGCGGAAGACAGCAGACTCTGGCAGGCCTCGCGGGTCTGGGCGATCTGGTCCTGACCTGCACCGGCGAACTGAGCCGGAACCGGGCCGTGGGAATCGAATTGGCCCACGGCCGCAAACTCGACGAGATTGTCGGCAGTATGAAAATGGTGGCCGAAGGCATCAAGACCACCGCCGCGGCAGTCGATCTGGCGCACCGCTATGCGGTGGAAATGCCCATCGCCGAGCAAATGTTTCAGATGCTACACTCTGGGGTATCTCCCCGAGAGGCCGTGCAGACGCTCATGGTGCGCTCCCTCAAGGGCGAATAAAGGGCGAATTGCGCCGCGTTTTTTGCCGGCGGGAACGCAACCTAAGATGCCGGAACGGGTTAACAGGGATATGGGGGCTCTTGCGGCCACGCTGGATTATGACGCGGAGCTAATGCTGCGGGTGAAGGACGGCGATGGCGCCAGTTTCGGCGTTCTGCTCGAAAAGCATCGCTCCTCGGTCATCCATTTTTTGTTTAGAATGGTCCAGAATCAGGCCGTGGCCGAGGAATTGGCGCAGGAAGTGTTCCTGCGCGTGTATCGCTCGCGTGCCACGTATGAGCCCACGGCGAAATTCACAACCTGGCTCTTCCGGATCGCCACGCATCTGGCATTGAACGCGCTCCGGGATGGGAAGAACCAGCGGTGCGAGGAACGGCTGGACGAGCGGGCCGACGATATGCCGGCGCGCCAGCTACAGGATGGCCGGCCAACGGCGGAACAGGCGATGGTGTACCAGGCACGCCTCGCGGAAGTGCGGCGCGCGGTGGCGGCATTGCCTGAAAAGCAGCGCGCGGCCGTGCTGATGCATAAGTATGAAGAGATGGAATACACGCAGATCGCGAAAGTGCTGAGTTGCTCCGAATCTGCGGTAAAGTCTTTGCTGTTTCGGGCTTATGAAACTTTGCGAGCCCGGCTGGCCCATATGGCCTAGGGAAGAGATTATGAATTGTCCATGCGAAACTCGGGGAAGTCCGGAGTTGCTGATCGCGTATGCTTCCCGCGGGTTGGATTCGATACAGAACGCATCGCTCGAAGAGCACCTGACCGCGTGCGCGGCCTGCCGCGAGTTCGTCCAGAACCAGCGGGCCGCGTGGCAGGCGCTGGATCTGTGGGAGCCGGCGCCCATCTCGGCGGATTTCGACCGCAGACTCGAACAGCGTGTGGCCCAAGAGGTCTCCTGGGGGCAGCGCATCTGGGGAGATCTCGCGCGCGCCTTCGGGCCGGTGCTGGTCCACCGCGCGGTTCCGATCGCCGCCACCGCCGTATTGCTGGTCGCGGCGGGTGTGCTGCTCGACCGGCCCGCGGCCCCGCCGCTCACGCCGGAGCATACCGCCGCTGCTCAAATGGACGCCCTCCGGCCGGACCAAGTGGTGCAGGCGCTGGACGAAATGGATGCCCTGAACCAGTTCAACCATTCGCTGAAGGCCGACGGGGCCGAATCGCGAATGTAAGCGCGCATGTAAAGAATGAAGCGGGCTCTGCTTATCTCAGGTGTGCTGCTTGCGGCGCCTTTCGGGTCGCTCGCCGCGCAGGGGTCTGCCCAACCGGCCTACGAAGGCGCTCCCAGTATTCCGCATCCCAAGGCCGCTCCCCGGATCAACAATCCGCTCAATCCCGTGCAGCGTTTCCTGCAAATGACTCCCGAAGAGCAGGAGCGCTTCATGGAGAAGGCCAATCCCCAACAGCAGGAGCGGCTGCGCGAGGCCATCGAACGGTATAAGGCCCTTTCTCCCGCCCAAAGGGACTGGTTGTTCCGGCAATACCAGATTTTGAACTCCCTTCCGCCCGCCAAGCAGGCCCTGATCAGCCGCGAGATAGCCTACTTTAATAACAAGCTGCCCGACGAACGCCGCGGCACAGTGGGAGAGGAACTCGTCAAGCTTCACAGGATGACCGAAGGCGATCGCGCGGCCCGTCTCGCGAGCGAAGACTTCAAGACCAAGTACTCGCCCGAGGAGCAGGAGCTTCTCTCCAACCTGGCCGAGAATCTTCCCGCCGAATACCCGTTACGACGGTGACGCGGCTCCCCGCTATACTCTCTTCGGATAGCGATTGACGGTTAACTAACTTTCCTATTGATTTTCTGTTGAGAATCCTGCTACTGTTCTGAAACCATTCAGATATCGTTATCGGAATAACGACTGGAGGGTGAGATGAAGAAAACAGTGAATGACGATAGCCGCGAATCGTACCGGGGAATGCTGCTTGAAAAGCGCGAAGACGTGATGGCTACCCTGGGCGTAAAATTCGATACCCTCGCCCGGATGGGGCGGGTCGCAGAAGAAGATCAGGCGCAGATTACCCACGATGAATTCGTTTCGCTGCACCTCAACAGCATCGATTACAGCCAACTCCGCTTGATCGAGGAAGCCCTGGACCGGCTGGCTACGGGAGATTACGGAATCTGCCCGGCCTGCGAGGAGCCCATCGCGCCCAAACGCCTGCGGGCCGTGCCCTGGGCGCGATATTGTATTCGCTGCCAGGAATCGGCGTTCGAGGAAGCGGACGGGGACGAAGACGGGGTCCGCGTACCGGTAGGCGTCCGCGCATAAAAAACCGGGACTCGCGAGCCGCAAATCCCGGTCTTCGGATCTCCCGCCGGTTACACTCTCCGCCGCTTAGACGTGCGGCGCGAGCATTTTGAGCAGTTCGGATTTGCCGATCGCGCCAACCCTCTGTTCCACCACCGCGCCGCCTTTGAACAAGAGCAGCGTGGGAATCCCGCGGATGTTATATCGCATGGCCGTGTCGCCGTTGGCATCCACGTCCAGCTTGCCGACTTTCACTTTGCCGTTATACTCTCCGGCCACTAGGTCGATGGTGGGCGCCATCTGCCGGCAAGGACCGCACCACTCGGCCCAGAAATCCACCAAAACCGGAACGTCCGACCTAAGCACGTCCTTGTCGAATGTTGCATCGGAAAAGGTTAATGTATTCTGACCTGCCATCGTTTCTCCTAGATATTAGAATATTCCCCGGGGCAAAAGGATTCACTCCCGGCCCAGGAGCCGCCCGTATAAAGCCGAGTACGCGGCGGCGGAAGTCCTCCAGGAAAAATCCTTTTCCATGCCTCGCAGCATCATTTCACGCCACCCGTCCGCATCGGCGTAACTGCGAACGGCGGAACGAACCGCCTCTAACAAGGCTTGGCCGGAGTACTCCCTAAACTTAAAACCCGTGTCTTTATCGATGGTATCATCCAGGCCGCCGGTCGCACGGACCACCGGCACGGTGCCGTATTTCAAGCTGTAAATCTGGTTCAGGCCGCAGGGCTCGTAGTGGCTGGGCATCAGGAACAGGTCGGCGCCGGCTTCGATCCAGTGCGCCAGCCGATTGTCGAACCCGAAGCGCACCGCGATCCGGCCGGGAAAATCGGCCGCCATTTTGCGAAAGACCTCTTCGTATTCGGGATCGCCATCCCCCAGGGCTACCAGGTAAACATCGTCGCCCACGATCTCGCCGGCCACTTCGGCCAGAATGTCCGCGCCTTTCTGCCGCGTGAGACGGGAGACAACTCCGGCCAGCGGGCGGTCCATGGCCTCGGGCGGCAGGCCGACTTCAGCCAGAAGCTGTTCCTTACACACTCGCTTGCCGCCCAGATCGCGAGTCGAATAGCGGGCCGGAATCAGCGGATCGTTTTCGGGGTTCCATTCCCGGTAATCGACCCCGTTCAAGATCCCGCTGAGCACTCCGGCGCGGGCGCGCAGCGCGCCATCGAGACCGAAGCCATACTCCGGCGTCTGAATTTCGCGGGCGTAGGTAGGGCTGACGGTATTGAGCGCGTCGGCGAACGCGATGCCGGCCTTCAAGTAGCTCACACTGCCGAAGAATTCCATGCCGTCCGGCCGGTAGACGCTGCCATTGAGCGCGATCTCCGTCAGCGCGGTCTTGGGAAACAGCCCCTGGTAACCCAGGTTGTGAATCGTGAACAGGGTCTTGGTCCCCATAAAGGTGGGATCGGTGGAAAAGATAGTGCGCAGGTAGGCCGGCGCCAATCCCGCCTGCCAATCGTGGCAATGGAAGATCTCGGTGCGAAAAAGAAACCGCGCCACGCCCAGCGCCGCGCGCGCAAAAACCGCGAACCGAATGTGATTATCCGGATAATCGACGCCCGCCTCCCCATAGAATCCCTCGCGCTCGAAGAGCGCCGGCGCATCCACCAGGTATAGCGGATAGTCTTCGGCGGCCTGATAGATCGAGGTTTCGTAGCGCGCGAGGCCGAGATAGACCGGCAGATGGTCGTATACGCGGCGGGCGCCTTTGAGGTCCACGGAGCCATAGCGCGGAATGACCACGGCCACTTCGTTATCGAACGAGCGCAACGCATTCGGCAAGGAACCGACGACATCGGCCAGGCCGCCCGTTTTAGCGAGCGGCGCCGCTTCGGAGGAGACCATCAGGACGCGAGCCACAGGGGAATTGTAGCAAAGGAGGGTGAAAAGGCGGCCGGGAGAGGAGGTGAACGCCGAGGCTCATGACGAACCGTTGATGGATGCGGTGCCGCGTTCATCGTTGAAGAACAGGAATATGTCACGACAGCAGCGAACTCGGGTGAAGTACATTAAGGCTCTCCTCGGGCCGACTGAGGTTCGGGCGCTGCTTTCCGTAACGGTGAACAGCAATCGAGCCATTACGAATAGGATACCCGCTGTACGCAGATCCAGTGAAAATCGCCTGGATTGAGAAGGCGTCCCATAGAAGCCCTGCCGTCGGCGTGAACGGGGCTAGAGCCGGTCTTCCGGCGCCGGATCGGCCGCTGGTACCTTGTCCAGCGCGGCCAAAAAACGCTCACGACTGCCGCGTTCGGCCATTTGCTCCACGCGGGCCCAGCCAGAAAGTTGTTCCGCTAACACAGCCGCTGCGATCCGCTCCACCGAGACCTGTTGCCGCGCCGCCAAATCGGCAATTTGGCGGTACACATCATCGGGGAGTGTAACGGTGAGCGTCATGATGCCTCCCCTATTATTACAAGAAATTCCCGCAACGCCGCACCGTTACCGCCACCGTGGAAGCGAGCGCTGTGGGGTAGCGGGCCAGCCGGCCGTCTAATGCCACAATAGTTGCCACACTCAGGCGAACGGCGCGGTTGTCATGCTAGCATATGGGCAAATGCCGGAGGTCAGCCGGTTCTTTGGCATCGTAATTCGGATGTATTTCGATGACCACAACCCGCCACACTTTCACGCATTCTACGGAGAGAGTGAGGCCCAGATCGGAATCGAATCAATTACCTTGCTCAATGGTGTGCTGCCAAACCGTGCGGCTTCCATGGTCTTTGAATGGGCGGCACTGCACCAGAGGGAACTGATGCAGAACTGGCGCAGGCTGCACAACGATGAGGCCGTGGAGCGAATCGAGCCGCTGCAATAGGATGGAATTATGGGCCCACGAGTGAACTACGTTCAACACGTCGGCGGTTACCGCCTCGAACTGGGTTTCACCAACGGCTTGCGGAAGGAAATCGACTTCAAAGATCGAATCGTCGGGCGGAGTGGCGTGTTCCGTCCGCTGGCCGATATTGAATTCTTCAAGCGGGTCCGGTTGGAGCCGGAGGCCGGAACCATCGTCTGGCCTAACGGAGTCGATTTCTGCCCGGATGTCCTATATAGCCTCGCTACCGGCCAACCCATAGAAGCTCTGCAGTGGGCGTGAACGGCCTCCCCTCACCTTCCTAAAAACCGCGAGCTCCGTTCGTACTCCGCATTGAACTCACAGCCGATCAGGGCGATGGCGGCCATCAGGTACATCCACACTACCAGCGCGATGCCGGTTCCCACCGAGCCGTACATCACGTTGTAGTGCGCCAGGTGGCGCTCGTACCAGCCGAAACCGGATGTCGCCAGCAACCATAGAATTGTTGCGAGAATCGCGCCCGGCCATACGAAACGCCAGCGCTGCTTCCGGTTGGGGCCGAAATAGAAAAGCAGCGCCGTTACCGTCACCGTGGAAGCGAACGCGATGGCGTAACGGACCAGGCGGCTGGCCAGTTGCCACACCCAGGCGAACGGGTTGAGCCGCGGATCCAGCCGCATCACGCCGAGTACCGTCTTCTCCACCTGGCCGCCAAAAACGATCAGCAGCGACGCAATCAACAACGGCACGGCAAAGAGCAGAACCAGCGCCATCGCCACCGCGGTGCCGCGCAGAAAATCACGGTCGCGCGGGACCTTGTAAGCCGCTTGAAACCCTTCGATCAGGCTCTTGATCACACTCGAAGCGGCCCACAGCGAGATCAGGCCGGCCAGCACCAGCAGCGAGACCGGACGCGCGCCCGTAACCCGAAATTGCCGCATTACCAGGCTCTCCGAGCCCGGCGGCACAATCTGCGAAAGCGCATCCTCGATAGGTTTGGAAACGAAAGAAGCGCCGCTTTGCAGCAGGATGGCGGCGGCCGAAGTCAGCACCGGAAAGAAGGAAAGCAACGCGGAATAGGCCGCTCCCTTGGCGATGGAAAAGCAGTTGTCGTCGATGGCGGCAAGGACGCTTCGCCGCAACAGCCAGCCGAAGATGCGCGGAGAGAAACCCACACGGCCAGTATAGCGGGCGAGCGAGACAACGTTGCCGGGCCCGGCCAGTCCAATTGGCACCTGGAAAAGTACCGCTACCGCCGCCAATATCCGGATTGCCGGTGGGCATGCCATGCTCTCCGCCCCCGGCGCGTCGAACGAAGGCGCAACACGCCTGGAGGATACCTTGCGGTTCGGCTGCCTCCTGCGCGCCATGATCGAGGCTTCCAGCCGCATGGAGACCGCGGCGCCGGATGCTGCACCGGCCGATATGAGGAAAGTCGCGATAATGCTGCGCCTGCTGCGGTTCGAAACTCTCCCTCCATACGGCCCATGCGACCTCCGCAGTCCCCGTCGGCGCATCAACCGGGACTCGCCGGCGGAATCTACGTCTGCCGGCCGCACAGCTGCACTGTCAACCGACGCACCGCGGTGCACTTTCACATGGGGCAACGTGCCAAATCTCGGATGCGTATTCCCGTATGGTTCGGTCCGATGAGAACTTCCCTGCTCGAGCCACATTCAGGATAGCCCTCCTGACCCACCCGTCGCGATCCCGATATGCCGAATCCACCTGGTCCTGTGTTTGGATGTAGTCCCTGAGGTCGGCTAGGAGCATGTAATGATCCCGCGACAGAAGCGCCTCGGTCAAAGGCCGGAATATTCCGGGTTCCACCATATTGAAGAAATCACGATCGATGAGATCGATCGCCGACCGGATCTCCCCGTCGCTGCTGTATATCTCGCGGGGATTATATCCAGGCCGCCGACTTGCTACCTCTTGAGTATTGAGCCCGAAGATGAAGATGTTATCTCTGCCGACTTCTTCCAGGATTTCGACGTTGGCACCATCGAGAGTACCGATTGTTAGAGCTCCGTTGAGTTGCAGTTTCATGTTGCCCGTACCCGACGCTTCCGTCCCTGCCAGCGAAATCTGCTCGCTGAGGTCCGCCGCCGGAATGATTCTCTCTGCTAACGACACTCGGTAGTTTGGCAAGAACACGACCTTCATCTTGTCGGAGACCTGGGGATCGTTGTTAACGACTTCCGCGACCTGGTGAACGAGCTTAATGATCAGCTTGGCCGTCGCGTAGCCGGGCGCGGCTTTGGCGCTGACGATGAACGTGCGGGGGACGATGTCCGATGTAGGGTCTCTTTTGAGCCGGCCATACCGGACAATGACATACAGCATGAGCAGGAGTTGGCGCTTGTATTCGTGCAACCGTTTCACTTGAACGTCGAATAGCGAATCCGCCGACACCCGGACACCCAAGTCGCGCATGATGTACTTTGCGAGCGCCTCTTTGTTGGATCGCTTAACCAGGAAGAATTGTTCTCGAAAAGACACGTCGTCGGCATACGCCTCCAGCCGTCGGAGTTGATCGAGATCCGTGATCCACTCCTCCCCGATTGTTTCAGTGATCAGTTGCGCCAGGCCCGAATTGGCCTTCAGAAGCCAGCGTCGGGGTGTGATCCCGTTCGTCTTGTTGTTGAACTTCGCGGGCCAATACTCGGCAAAGTCCCGTAAAACCACGTTCCTGAGAAGCTCGCTATGAAGCCTAGCGACTCCGTTTACCGAGCAGGATCCGACAATTGCAAGGTGCGCCATGCGGACATGTTTCTCTCCGTCCTCTCCGATTATGCTCATCCGACGCAAGCGGTCTCCATCGAAGAGGTAGCGGGAGGCCACATCTCGCATTAACCGGGCGTTGATCTCGTAGATGATCTGGAGGTGTCGCGGCAGCAGCCTCTCGAGCATGCTTACTGGCCATTTCTCCAGTGCCTCGGGCAATATCGTGTGGTTAGTGTAGCCAGTCGAACGAGTGGTGATCCCCCACGCCTCTTCCCATCCAAGGCCCTCAAAGTCCATGAGCAACCGCATAAGCTCGGGAATAAGAAGCGATGGGTGGGTATCGTTCAATTGAACAAACACCTTGTCCGGGAACGCCTCCCACCGATTGCCGTCTGACTTGAAGCGCCGCAGGATATCTTGCAGGGAGCAAGAGACAAAAAAATACTGCTGTTTCAGGCGGAGTTCCTTGCCCTCAAAGACGTTGTCATTGGGGTACAGCACCTTGGTTAAGTTTTCAGCGAGCACTTTGTTGGCGACCGCGTCGACATACTCGCCCCGGTTAAAATCATCCAGGTCGAACTCTTCGGCGGCTTTTGCCGACCAGAGCCGGAGGGTGTTCACGGTGCCGCCTCCATATCCCACTACCGGCAGGTCATACGGCATACCAACCACGGTCTTCGCGTCCACCCACCGCCATTCTTTGCCCTTCGGTCCCGATATCACCTCCACTCGGCCCCCAAACTGCACCGGGAAGGAGAACTCTGGATGAGCGATTTCCCACGGGTAACCCAGCTTGAGCCACTCGTCGGGCTGCTCCACCTGGTACCCGTTGGCAATTTTTTGGTTGAAGATTCCGAAGTCATAGCGCAACCCGTATCCAACCGAGGGCAGGTTGAGCGTTGCCATCGAATCGAGGAAACAGGCGGCGAGGCGGCCCAACCCGCCGTTGCCCAATCCGGCGTCCATTTCGCGATCTCGCAGGACCTCCCAATCCAGCCCCAGCTCGGCCATCGCGATGCGGCAGCTACCTTCCAATTTCAAGTTGATCACGTTGTTGCCAAGCAGACGGCCAATCAAGAACTCAAGCGACAGGTAGTAGATTCGCTTGACGTTCTGTTTGTGGTGCGTTTGCTGAGTGGCAATCCATCGCTCAATCAACTGGTCTCGAACCGTCAAGGCAAGGGCGAAGTATCGGTCGCGGTCGGTCGCCGTGTAGCGATCCTTGGCAAGGGTTCGTCGGAGGTGGCGCTCGAAATCCTGACGCAGGCTTTCAGCCGACATCCGCGCACTGCCGTTGGCGGAGGGAGTGTCCTTCGTTAGGGGTTCAATCGGTCCAGGCTTACCGGTTTGCATGTTAAAAGGATCGATGGAAACGGCCCGAAACTTTAGGGTTAGGCAGGGAACTTCATCGACACACCCCGCTACCGCACCGTGGGGTATTTGATGCCTAACTGCTCCATGTAGGTGTCGTACTTCGCCGGATCGTAATAGAACGTGCGCATGCGGTCGCGATATTGCTCCATGATTTTCTGGTTCAGCCATACGGCCGGCTTGTCATCTGACCGGATGAAGCTGGTGTACTTGATTTCCTTGGTCTCGACGGTATTGAAATAGTCCCAGGCGGCCTTTACCAGCTCGGGATGCAGCAGGATATCGAGCATCGTCATGGCCTGCGCTTTGGCGCCGGCAATCACTCCCTTGTGGGCGATCGGCGTGGCCATGGAAACGCCGTCAGCCCAGTTGTGGCCGGGCCCTCCGGGAATATTGGATGGGTAGCGCAGCGTGATGGTGGGGACGTTCCATGAAACGTCGCCGATATCGTCGGAACCGCCGCCCGTGGGGCCGATGTTCATACCCGCTTCGCCGCCGTCTTCGGCCTCGGTTCGCGGCGCGCGCAATTCCGAGACCTTATCGCCCAGCCCGCGCACCGTGACTTTCAGCTCGCGTTGCAGCCCCTTGGCCAGGGTCTGATCGTCATCCGACCATTGCGGCATGCCGACTTTCTTGATGTTCTCGTACATGGCCTCGGCGATCGGCTTGTTGAAATAGCCGGGCCAGGCGCTGCCCAGCAGGCGCGAGGTGTAGGTGGTATCGGTCATGAGGGTCGCGGCTTTGGCCATGTTGTCGCCGATGCGCCACATGTCCATGATGTGGTCGTAATCGGCCTCGCGAAAGTAATACCAGACACTGGCGGTGGGCGGCACCACGTTGGGCTGATCGCCGCCGTTGGTGATGACGCGGTGCGAGCGTTGCGCCAAGCGCAGATGTTCCCGCCGGAATTCCCAGCCCACATCCATGAGCTCCACCGCGTCGAGCGCGCTGCGGCCCCGCCACGGAGCTCCGGCGGCGTGCGCGCTTTCTCCCTTAAACAGGTATTCCACCGAGACCAGCCCGTTCTGATTGGGCGAGGGCCCGTAGGCCACGCTGAAACTGGAGGCCACGTGGCAGAACAGCACCACGTCCACATCTTTGAACACGTCGGCTTTCACATAGTACGCTTTGGCGCCCAACAGCTCTTCCGCCACGCCCGGCCACAAGCGGATGGTCCCGCGCAGGTGCTCGCGCTCCATGGTTTTCTTCACCGCTAGCGCGGCCAGAATATTCAGCGGCACCCCGGAATTGTGGCCCTCGCCATGTCCCGGCGCGCCCTCGACGATGGGATCGTGCCACGCCACACCCGGTTTTTGAGAAGCCTGCGGGATATCGTCGATATCCGAGCCCAGCGAGATTACCGGCTTCCCCTCGCCCCAGCTTGCCACCCAGGCAGTGGGGACACCGGCGATGTTGCGCTCGATCTTGAATCCCGCTTTCTCAAGCGTATCGGCCAGGTATTTGGAAGTTTCGAACTCCTGGAAGCCCAGCTCGCCGAAGCTGAAGACCGTATCGACCATCACCTGCGCCTGTTTCTTCATGCCGTCGATCCGCCCAGCCAGATCGGCCTTGATGGCAGCTTCTTTTTCAGGTGGAATTCCGGGCTGCGCCAGCGCGCATAAGGCAGCTAACAATGGGAACGCGAGTTTCTTCATATTAGGTGAAACTACCACAGGCCCACGTTTTGTTGCGCGACGGACGGGACGGACGGCAACAGGCGATGCCGCCCGCCCCGCGTGCGTCAGTCATTTAGGAGCCTGCTCCCCATGCCACCGGAACCGCTAGGGCGGGCCGGGCGCTCGCGCGCTGCGCTTTGCTCCTGACTTTCTTGGTCACGCCAAACCCGAGCGATTCACCGAGAAGGCCGGTGTTGAATGCGCGCACCACATATGTACCGTCCAGGTCGATAACCTCCAGATAGTTGAGCCCGGATTTCCTGTTAGGGATGGGAACTGCCATGAAGGTCCTCGTGACGCCTTCTCCGCTGAGATGGATTTGCGCAAAATTCTGCACCGCGACGGTCATCCAGATGCTGTACTGGCCGGGCTGCAGAAGCGTGTCTCCCCAGTAGGTCGCCGCGGGCAGCTCGAACTTGCCCTTCAGTGCCGATTGCGCGCTGGCCTCGGTGGCGGTGAAGCCCATGGTTAACGCCATGAGAGCCAAGCTCATAGTCAAGTGTTTCCGTGCGTTCATTGTCATTCTCCTTTTTGTTTTTGTCCGGCCAACCCTTGGTTGCCGTCATCTTATAAGGCGCAAACGGAGCTCGAAAACTGTAGCCAAGGAGTGATCTAGCGCATGGAAATTGAAAAGCCAAAGTGGTAGTTTGGTTGAGACCAGCAGCCCGGATGGTTGCCCGATGGAAGCGTCAACACACGAAGTGACTCACCTGCTGCAGGCGTGGAGCGGCGGAGAGCAAGGTGCGCTCGACAAGCTTGTGCCCTTGGTCTACCAGGAGTTGCACCGGCTGGCGCAACGCTACATGGCGCAAGAACGGCCCGGCCAGACGCTGCAGGCCACCGCTCTGGTAAATGAGGCTTACCTGCGGCTGGTGGACGTGAAACAGGTGAACTGGCAAAACCGCGCCCACTTCTTCGGCGTCTCCGCCCAATTGATGCGGCGCATCCTGGTGGATCTGGCTCGTGCGCGCCGCTCGCTCAAGCGCGGCGGCGAAGTCCAGGCGGTTTCGTTGGACGACGCACTGATGGTATCGCCGGAGCCGGGGCCGGACCTGGTGGCGCTGGACGACGCTTTGCAAGCCCTGTCCGCGATGGATCCCAGAAGAGGCCAGGTGGTGGAACTGCGCTTCTTCGGCGGACTAAGCGTGCAGGAAACCGCCGAAGTGTTGAGAGTTTCCCCTGAAACCGTGATGCATGATTGGAAGTTGGCCAAGGCGTGGCTCCTGCGGGAGCTGGGAGGCAATGCCGCCGTCTAGACCGGCGTGTCTTTAGCAATGGAGCCTGAACGTTGGGAGCAGTTGGCGCGGTTGCATCGCGCGGCCCTGGAGCATGAAGAAAGCCGGCGCGCCGCTTTCCTCCAGGGGGCGTGCGCCGGGGACGAAGAGTTGCGCCGCGAAGTGGAATCCCTGCTGGCCTACGAGAAGGAAGGCGACGGCTTCTTGGAATCCCCCGCGCTGGAGGCGGCCGCCAAAGTTCTGGCTCGCGGAGAAGACCAGCCGATGCTGGGCAAAACGCTTTCCCGCTACCGCATCGTCGAGAAGCTCGGCACGGGCGGCATGGGAGTGGTCTATAAGGCCCAGGACACGAAGCTCCCACGCTTTGTGGCTTTGAAGTTCCTGCCGGAGGCGGTAGCCCAACAGCCGCAGGCCTTGGAGCGCTTCAAACGCGAAGCGCATGCCGCTTCTGCCCTCAATCATCCCAACATCTGCGCGATTTACGACACGGAGACGTTCGAGGATCGGCCCTTCATCGTGATGGAGTTCCTGGCGGGGCGGACGCTGAAGCAGCGCGTTGCGGGGAAGCCGCTTCCGATGGCGGAGCTCATCGAACTCTCCATCCAGATCGCCGACGCCTTAGATGCAGCGCATGCCAAGGGCATCGTTCACCGGGATATCAAGCCGGCGAATATTTTGGTAACGGACCGCGGCCAAGCTAAAATTCTCGATTTCGGGCTGGCGAAGTTGTCTGGAGAGCTGCGGAGGCCCGCGGAAGGAGCCGCCCGCTCCAGTCTGCCGACAGCGAGCATGGAAATAGATCTTACCGCTCCAGGCGTGGCGATGGGCACCGCGGCGTACATGTCGCCCGAGCAGGCGCGCGGTGAAGAATTGGATGCCCGCACGGATCTGTTCAGCTTTGGCGCCGTGCTCTATGAGATGGCCACGGGCCAGATGGCGTTTTCAGGCACCACCACAGCCGCGATTTTGGATGCCGTCCTGAACCGCGCGCCGGTTCCACCCACCCAACTGAATTCCCAGTTGCCTCCGAGGCTGGAGGACATCATCCACAAGGCTCTTGAAAAGGACCGCGATGTCCGCTACCAGCACGCTTCCGAAATGCGCGCGGATTTGAAGCGCCTGAAACGCGATACCGAATCCAGCCGGGCCGCTGCCGCGCCGCCGGCGCCGCGTATCCAGTCCCGGCCCTCGCCGAGCCGGTCATTCCGGCGGCTTGCCCTGGCCGGATTCGGGGTTGCGGTCATGACGGCCTTATTCTGGCTCACTCGGCCGCTGCCGCGGCCGCACGCCATGCGCACCGTACAGATTACCAGCGATGGCCAGCCCAAATGGAGGCTCGTCACGGACGGTTCGCGGGTCTACTACATAGCGGGAAACGCCAACCTCAAGTTCTTCCAGGTATCCGCCGAGGGTGGAGAGCCGGTTCCGATGCCACAGCTCGCCGGCATGTATCCACTCGACATTTCCCCGGACCGTTCCCAACTGATGCTCAAGTCCGTCGGCGGACGCAGGCCGTCTCCGATTTGGGTGGCGTCCACTTTGGGGAGTGCGCCCCGGCGGCTGGGCGGCGTGGAGGCGCTGGACGCGCGCTGGTCTCCCAAAGGAGACCAGATCGTCTATAGCACGGGGACCGAGATCCGGATCGCGCGCAGTGACGGCGCTGAATCGCGGAAACTGGCTGCTTTCGAAGGCTCCGCGGTTTATCCGTGCTGGTCTCCCGACGGCCGCTACATCCGTTTCACGGTGGCCGCGAAGAATTCCATGGCTTTGTGGGAGGTGTCGGCCGACGGCAGTCATTTGCACGCGCTCTTTCCGCAATGGGAGGAGCGTCAGCAGGCTTACGGAGACTGGACCCGGCACGGAAAGTATTTCGTTATCGCGGCTGGCGAGCCGGGCGCCGATATCTGGGCCGTTAACGAGAGGCGGAGGTTTTTTGACAGAGACAGCCACGACCCCGTGCGGTTGACTACCGGGCCGTTGGGGGTATCCTACCCGACACCCAGCCCTGACGGTAAGCGCATTTTCTTTTTCGGCTTCCTGGACCGCGGCGAGTTGGTCCGCTACGATCGCAAAATGGATCAATGGATGCCGTACTTGTCAGGCATGGCGGCCACCGAGCTCGACTATTCCCCCGATGGGAAGTGGCTGGTCTATGTCAGCTATCCCGAAGGCTCTCTCTGGCGGAGCGCCGTGGATGGCAGCCAGCGGTTGCAACTCACGGCTCCTCCGCTTCACGCCGTTAACCCGCGTTGGTCGCCGGACGGCGCGCAGATTGCTTTCGCCGGGGCACTTCCCCACAAGCCGTCGCGGGTGTATGTGGTGCCGGCCACGGGCGGCGCGGTCGAGCAATTGACCAACGGCGAGAGCGGACCAGGTGGAGATTTCGATCCGAGTTGGTCGCCTGACGGCGGTTCGCTGGTGTTTGGAGATGACATCTCGTATAGCGACCAGCCGGACATGGTGGTGCTCAGGATCGTCAATGTCAAGACTCATCGCATCGCGACGCTGCCCGGGTCGCAGGGACTGTGGTCTCCGCGCTGGTCGCCCAACGGACGCTACATCGCCGCACTTACGGTCGCCAAATCCAAAGTTGTGCTCTACGGAATGGAAGCGCACGGACAGACCGAACTCGCCGGGCTGAGGGCGAATTGGCCCGCTTGGTCGCGAGACAGCCAGTCTGTATATTTCACTGACGTATCGGAAGCGGGAGCGGAAACAGAGTGGTACCGTGTGCGGATCAGGGACCGGAAACTGGAACCAATCGCCAGCTTGAAAAGCCTGACGGAGGCGCCGTCCGGACCCGGGTATGACTGGATCGGAATGACGCCGGACGGTTCGCTTATTTCCACCAGGGATGCCGGCACGACCGAAATCTACGCCCTCGAATGGGAAGCGCCATGAGGTTCACCGCTCCACCACTTGCACGTCGCCCTTCCCCCACACCGTTTGCCGGCCCACCCCCGTCCAATGCGCCGCGCGCAGCCAGGGCACGAATTCGGCCAGCTCGCCTTCATACTCCGCTTGGCCGGTGAAACCGCCCATCCAGTGAACCTGGCCCGTGCGGCTCGATCTCCGCTCCACACGCTCCCATGCGATCTCGCAGCGCGTCAGGCGGATCGTATCGGCTCGCTCCCCGATTGCCCGAAAATCGATGTCCAGGGGTCCCGGTCCGTAGAGCCGGCACAGATTTGCGATGCGGTCGCGGAGGCGTTTGAATAGCGCGGCAAATTCGGGCCGGTCGGCGACTTCCCCCGCCATTTTCAATTCGGTTGGGGTGACGAAGCGCAGGCACACGCGGTCCACGGGAGTACCCTGTGGATCGAGCGGCATGACGCACGGCGTGCCGGTAACGCGGCCTTCCAAATCCAGTTGCTCCATGGCCTCCAGCACGATTCTTCCCCGGCCGGGGCCCAGTCCGGTTACCGCCGGGCGGCGGAAGGCAGTAGCGAAGATATCCGCCAGCGGCGAACGTGCATCGAACAGGTGCATGTCGATGGAAAAAGGGCTGGCGGGCGGGATGGTGAGGCCGTCCACCGCGGCTGTGCGAAAGAGGAACGGCCGCGGCCAATCCGCTAGGCCGCTGGGGTGGTTTGCCGGGCCTTCCGCCCGGGTCCCGCTGGCGCGCGGTTCAAAAACCTGCCTGTAAACAGCCGTGGTGGCCGTTTCCCGCAAAGATATGCCGAATGCGCCGCGCAGCACGTTCCCGCTCTTGCCGCGCGGGAAATGGACCTTATCCAGGGCGCGGAACCGCCAGCGGTATCGGCAGAATGCAAATGTGTTCACGAAAGGTGCGAAAAACTCCGCAATGTTCCTGTTGTATAATGGTATGGCATTTGGCTCTTGATTTCCGCTTGAGACAAAAAAGGGGGGTTGCGTGAGTCGATCCGCAAACCCCCTTTTCTGTTTAATGGCGGATTATTCGGGGCGCAAGTGCGGTTTCAGTATAACAGCAAAGAAGGAATAAGGCAGATGAAAGAAAAAGGTACAGTGAAGTGGTTTAACGCAGCCAAGGGCTACGGCTTTATCCAGCGAGAGAATGGAGAGGATGTCTTCGTGCACTTCTCGGCGATCCAGACGCAAGGGTATCGCACGCTGGACGAAGGCGCGCGGGTGGAATTTGAGGTGACAAAGGGCCCCAAGGGTCTGCAGGCGACCAACGTCACGGCGGCCTGATTGGATTTGCGGGCCGTTCTCTGGGTCCCCTCCGGGCCCGGCCGGGCGGCCCGTTCAGCCACACTTGGTTCTGGAGGTTTATGAGCAAAGAGGACAGCATAGAAGTACAAGGTACGGTATTGGAAAAATTCCCGAGCGGCTTGTTCAGTGTTCAACTGGAGCACGAACGCGTAGTTTTGGCTCACTTGGCGGGCCGCTTACGGCGCAACCGCATCCGCGTCCTGGCTGGCGATAAGGTCACATTGGAACTGTCTCCTTACGACCTTACTAAGGGGCGCATCACATTCCGGCACAGATAGCTCCGCTTCTTTTTCCCGCCTTCGAGCGCTTTTTGTTACCATTCGTGTAGATTCTCAACGTGCCGTACGCTTAGCATAGTGCAACGTACTGGCGGCGCGGTGAGCCAAGGAGGAGAAATTGGGATCGCCTACGCTCGCAAACGGATTCCTCAAATTCCCCTGCCCTGTCGAGAGATTTCTATGAAAGAACCCAACCGCCCCGAGCAGGAACGTAAACGCAGCCGGACCAAGAGTGCCTCGACCGTCGTAATCAAGGCGGAAGGTCCCCAGGAAAAGTCCAGGAACAATCCGGGCCGCGCCAGAAAGTCCTCGACTCCCGACGTCACCGAAGACTTGGTTGCGGTGCTTTCGCGCAAAGTCGTGGGCCAGCCCACAGCCACTCGTGTCATCATTCCATACATTCAAATGTTTCAGGCGGGCTTGGCGCCGGAAGGCCGTCCGGTAGGCGTGTTTCTATTGTTGGGACCCACTGGCACGGGCAAGACCAAGACGGTGGAAGCGCTGGCGGAGGTGCTTCACGGCACCGAAAAGAACGTCCTCAAGGTGGATTGCGGCGAGTTCCAGATGGAGCACGAAGTCGCCAAACTGATCGGCGCGCCCCCCGGCTACCTGGGACACCGCGAAACGCAGCCCATGCTCACGCAGCAAAAGCTGAATGCCGTCACCAGCGAAAAGTGCAGCCTCTCGCTGGTGCTCTTCGACGAAATCGAAAAGGCCGCGCCCTCCATGACGCGCCTCCTGCTCGGCGTGCTGGATAAGGGCATCCTGCGGCTGGGCGACAACTCCACCGTGAACTTCGAAAAAAGCCTGGTGTTCCTGACCAGCAACCTGGGCGCCCGCGAGATGATGCGCGAGATCAATCCCGATTTCGGGTTTCAGTCCGTCAGAGGCACGGAACGCCCCGACCTCTCGAACAAGCTGCAGAACATCGCGCTAGTCTCGGTGCGCAAACGGTTTTCGCCGGAATTTGTCAACCGCATCGATTGCATCATTACCTACCAGCCGCTCAGCCCGGAGGCCCTCTCCGCGATTCTCGATCACCAGATCACCGATCTGCAGAATCACGTGAACACCCGCCTCGGCAACCGATCGTTTACCCTGGACGTTCCCTTCGAAGCCCGCCAGTTCCTGCTCGATAAAGGCACGAGCTCGGAGTATGGCGCGCGTGAGTTGAATCGCACTATTCACCGTTTTCTGACCCAGCCGTTGGCTACGCTGGTGGCGGCCAACCAGGTGAACCCCGGCTCGCGAGTGCAAGTGGACGTCTCCGCGGAAGGCGATAAACTCCTGATTCGCGCTCCGGAAGCGGAAGGTACCGCGGCCCCCGCCAACCCCACGGTGCTGCTGGTGGACGACAACCGGGACCTGCTGCATTTCCTCGAACGGTTGATGGCCGATGCCGGATGGAAGCTGCTGACCGCCGAATCCGCCACCGAGGCCAAACGCCTGATGCAGGAACACAAACCCAACGCCGCTTTGTTGGATTACATGTTGCCGGACGGCAACGGCGTGGAACTGGGTGTGGAATTTCTGCAATCCGTTCCGCAGATGCTGGTGATTGTCATGACGGGGACCATCCTGCCGTCCGAGGAAGAAGCGCTCTGCGAAGAGCATAACTTCCCCGTCCTGCGGAAACCTTTCTTGGCTTCCGACGTGATGAACCAGATCCGCAGCCGGCTGGTGCCATTGGCCGGTTCGGTGCGGGGAGTATAGTTGGCGCCGCGGGGGTATGAGCCGCGGTGCTTTTCGCGCCCGCCCCTGCACAAATCTTCAAGAAGTCCGGAGCCCCGCGGGCACTCATTTGTAAATGAGAGTTACAGGTCCTGAAGGGCTAATCCAATGGTTGCGGGTTGCCGGAATAGTGCTACTGGTTGCGGCGCATCCACTCGTTGCCATGACGATTCAGAACGATCCCACGGAGCGTGCCGACATCTGGGTGCCTGTGTCCGCTCTGCCCGCGGCTTATTCGATGGAACCGGCCATAGTGTTCGATCCTTGGCTCGAGGATCCTATCGCCTTTCTCGCGGATGAGCCCCCCAGCCCGGCCATCGAGCTGTTGCCGGACGTACCCTGGCCGCCGCATCTGCGGTTGCCGGCGGAAGAAGACAAAGGCGTCGTCCGCGCCGTCGAACCTCCCGTGTCCGCGCTGATTGGCGGCACCTTGATGCTGCTCTTGGCGGTTCGCAACCGGCGCCACCGCCGGCGCTCGTCGGCCGCGCAACACGCCTGAAAACGGCGCCGCACTTTCCGCGTCCGGCCAAACGAAAAGAGCCGCGCTCCCCCCCAGGAAAGCGGGGAAACGCGGCTCGATGAAACGGGTGCCTGGCCCGGTCTAGTAATCCATTTCGGGACCGTGCGGAGGACCGGCCGGAGCCGACTTCTTCTCCGGGATCTCGGCGATCATGGCTTCGGTGGTCAGCATCAGGGATGCGATCGAGGAAGCGTTCTGCAACGCGGTGCGAGTCACCTTGGTCGGGTCGATGACGCCCGCTACCACCAGATCCTCGTAGGTGTCGGTAGCGGCGTTAAAGCCGAAGTTCGGATTGCTGTTCTCCCGAATCTTGCCGACTACGATGGCGCCTTCGGTGCCGGAGTTGACCACGATTTGCCGAACCGGCTCCTCGCAGGCGCGGCGCACAATGTCCACGCCGATCTGCTCGTCGCCAGGAACCTTGAGCGAGGCTAACGCCTGGTTGGCACGCAGCAGAGCCACGCCGCCGCCCGGAACGATGCCTTCTTCCACCGCCGCGCGAGTGGCATGCAGCGCGTCTTCCACGCGAGCTTTCTTTTCCTTCATTTCGGTCTCGGTGGCTGCGCCGACTTTGATCACCGCCACACCGCCGGCAAGCTTCGCCAGGCGCTCTTGCAGTTTCTCGCGGTCGTAATCGGAAGTTGTCTCGTCGATCTGCGCGCGCAGTTGCTTGATGCGGCCCTCGATGGCCTTCTGCGAACCGCCGCCGTCCACGATGGTGGTATTGTCCTTATCCACCGTCACGCGCTTGGCGCGGCCCAGATCTTCCAGCCGCACGCCTTCCAGCTTGATGCCGGTCTCTTCCATGATGGCCTTGCCGCCGGTCAGAATGGCAATGTCTTCCAGCATGGCTTTGCGCCGGTCGCCGAATCCCGGGGCTTTCACCGCGCAAGCGTTCAGCGTGCCGCGCAGTTTGTTGACCACCAGGGTGGCGAGGGCTTCGCCTTCCACTTCCTCGGCGATGATCAGCAACGGCTTGCCGGAGCGCGCGATCTGCTCGAGCAGCGGCAGCAGGTCTTTCATATTGCTGATTTTCTTTTCGTGGATCAGAATGTAGGGATCCTCGATCACCGCTTCCATGCGCTCGGCATCGGTGACGAAGTAGGGAGACAGGTACCCGCGGTCGAACTGCATGCCGTCCACGGTCGACAGTTCGGTGCTCATGGTCTTGGACTCTTCGACCGTGATGACGCCGTCCTTGCCGACTTTCTTCATGGCTTCGGCAATGATGTTGCCGATGGTGTGATCGCTGTTGGCGGAAATCGTGCCGACTTGCGCGATCATCTCGCCCGAGACCGGCTTGGAGAGCTTCTTCACTTCCTCGGTGGCCACTTCCACGGCCTTTTCAATGCCGCGCTTGAGGGCCATCGGGTTGGCGCCCGCCGCCACCGCTTTTACGCCCTCGCGGAAGATGGCCTGCGCCAGAATGGTGGCGGTGGTGGTGCCGTCGCCAGCCACGTCGCTGGTCTTCGAAGCCACTTCGCGCACCATCTGGGCGCCCATGTTCTCCAGCGGATCCTTGAGCTCGATTTCCTTGGCCACGGTGACGCCGTCCTTGGTGATGTTCGGGCCGCCGAACTTCTTTTCCAGGACCACATTGCGCCCCTTCGGCCCGAGCGTGACTTTCACCGCGTCGGCCAGTTGATTGACGCCGCGCAGAATCGCCTGACGGGAATTTTCCGAATATACAATCTGTTTCGCCATCGTTATTTGCTCCTTTACGACGCCTTCTTCGCCACCTTGGGCTGGGCATCCAGAATTCCGAGGACTTCGTCCTCACGCATGATCAGAAACTCGTCGCCATCCAATTTGATGTCGCTGCCCGAATACTTGCCGAACAAGATCCGGTCGCCCACCTGCACGTCCAGCGGCACCAGGTTGCCGTTTTCCAGGCGCTTGCCCTTTCCCACGGCCACTACTTCGCCTTCCTGCGGCTTTTCCTTGGCCGAATCCGGGATGTACAACCCGCCCTGCATTTGCTCTTGCTGCTCAATCCGTTTGACCACGATGCGGTCATAAAGCGGACGAATCTTCATGGAATACTACCTCCACTTATTGATATTTGATTAGTAGGTTTAAACGAGCGGACCCAGGCCCTCACTCCGAACCTGTTCCGTTGTCTATTATTAGCACACTCTTGCGTGGAGTGACAAGATTCTCTTGTAAATGATTGTCTAATAGTGATTTATTCCTATTGACAACATCCCACTAAGATTGCATGAGCGGCTCGAATACTCCCCGCTTCCGGTTCTTTCGCACCGAGTTCCACGGAAAGCACCGCCCGTTCATCGCCACGTAAACACCCGCCTTGAGGGTCTGCACGAATGCCAAAGCCGTGCCCAAATTGAACAGACCATCCGAGCTCCCGAACTTGTAAGGAACCATCGCGCCGGTGAGCACAACGGTTTTGGAAGTGATGGCCTTACCCAAAACCGCGGCGGTGTTTTCCAAGGTATCGGTGCCGTGGGTGATGACGATCAGTTTCTCCTCGGCCGCCTCGCACCGTTCCAGAATCAAAGCCCGATCGCGATCGGTCATTTGCAGACTGTCGATCATCATGAGGGTTTCGACCGCCACGTCCAGGTGGCACCGGCCCAGCCGCAGCATGTCATGAACATGCGTGTTCTGGAAATACAACTCGCCGGTGAGTTCGTTGTATTCCTTATCGAACGTGCCTCCGGTAACGAAGATGCGTATGCGATGGGACGACATTCGAGTTGCTATGCCCGGAGTATAGCAAAGCCGTTCGTGGGGCATTCCATTGCAACTCATTATCATTATGACATGCACACCTGCATGATCAGAACGGTTGTACATGCAAATGACTTGCATTATACTGACTCTTCAGGGTTGTCCGGAATTCGGAGGAGCAACGCGTAGAAATGAGATACTGCCGGCGATGGAGCGTGTGCTTGAGTGTGCTTGCCTTGCTCGGTTGCAACCAAGCAATGGCGCAAAACGGAGGCGCCCTCACGGGAACGGTCTCGGATTCGAGCGGCGGTGCGATTGCCGCGGCGGTGGTTCTGGCGCGCAACCTGGATACGGGAATCGCCCAAAAAGCCGCCACCAACGCCGATGGCGTCTACGCGTTTCCCGCGTTGGCGAGCGGCTCATACGAGATTCGCGTGGACCATACCGGCTTCACGCCGTACCGCACCGCCAGATTGCAAATCGCCTCCGCCTCCAGCGTCCGCCTGGATATCGCGCTCACGGTGGAAGCTCACAACGATGAGATTGTGGTGAACGAAGCCGCCGGGCAGGTCGAAACCGCCAGCACCCAGATCGGCGAATCCATCTTCTCTTCCACAATTGCGGCGGTCCCCGTAAACGGGCGGAGCTATACCGACCTCCTCGCGTTGCAGCCGGGCGTCATCCCCGCCAGCTCGCAGCAGCCCAACGCGGTGGTGATGGCGGGCTGCACCAGTGCCCCGCCCTCCGGCGATCTGAATCCCGGCAATATGTCCGTCAGCGGCCAACGCGAAACCACCAACGGGTTCGTGGTCAATGGAAGCTCGGCCCAGGAAGACTTCAACATGGGCGCGGCCATCGTGCCCAACCTGGATTCCATCCAGGAGTTCCGCGTGCTTACCAGCAACTTCGACGCGGAGTACGGCAACTTCAGCGGCGGCCAGGTGCTCGTCACCACGAAATCCGGCGGCAACGAATTTCACGGCAGCGCGTTCGAGTTTCTCCGCAATACCGATTTCGATGCCCGCGATTATTTCGCGAACAGCCGCGCGCGATACGATCGCAACCAATTCGGCGGCACCGCCGGCGGCCCCATCCGCAAGGAGCGAACTTTCTTTTTCGCCGATTATCAGGGCACCCGAATGACCCAGGGCATCGATACCGGACTGATCACGGTGCCTTCGCCGGCGGACCGGTCCGGTAATCTGTCCGACATCGCGCCATCGCTCACCGGAACCGTCAACGGCCAGTATTGGGCCAACCAGCTTTCGAACCAACTCGGTTATACCGTGCGCCCCGGCGAGCCATATTACTTCGCCGGCTGCTCCGATCCGGCAGCTTGCGTGCTCCCTGGTGCGCAAATCCCGCAACGCGCCTGGTCGAAACCGGCCCAAGCCCTGCTGCCCTTCATCCCCACGCCCAATCAGGGAGGCAACATATTCTCCACTTCCGCCTACGATGAGACGCTGCGCGACGATAAAGGCGCGTTGCGAACGGACACCAACACGCGCTGGGGCGCGCTCGCGGCATATTACTTCGCGGACGATTACAGGCTCGATAATCCCTATCCCACCGGGCAAGGCGGCGCGAACGTGCCGGGCTTCAATGCCATCTCGCGCGGGCGCGCGCAACTCGCCACGCTCGGCTGGACCAGCACCTTCGGCCCCACCGCCGTCAACGAGTTCCGCCTTGGCTACATGCGCACCGCCAACCACGTCGGCCAACCCGCCGGCGGGGTCGGCCCCAATCTCGCCTCGCAAGGGTTCGTGGGCGCGAACGGCCAGCCCGGCATCGTTCCGCTCGCTCCTTCAATCGAGGGCATCGAGAACGTCGCGTTCAACGATTTCACCATCGGCGTGGATATCACGGGCGTCGAGCAAGCCAACAACACCTACCAGTTCTCCGATAGTTTCTCCAAGGTGATGGGCAAGCACCTGTTGAAGTTCGGAGCCGGCGCCCATCGCGACCAGGTGAACATCGGCCCCGATGCCACATACAACGGCTCATTCCTTTTCCAGGGCACCGAGACCGGATCGGATTTCGCCGACTTTCTACTGGGCATCGCCAGCAGCTACACGCAGGCCGATTCGCAGCACTTCTACATGCGCGATCGATATGTGGGCGTCTACGGCCAGGACCGGTGGCAATTGCGGCCCAACCTGACGCTCAATTACGGATTGCGCTGGGACCTGCTGCCTCCCTGGCGCGAAAAGTACAACCAACTGCAAACCCTGGTGCCCGGCGAACAATCGGCGGTGTATCCGGGGGCGCCGGTGGGCTTGGTTTTTCCAGGCGACCCCGGCATTCCGGACACGCTGGCTCCCACGCGCCTCGTGGATTTCGCACCGCGCCTCGGCCTGGCATTCTCGCCTAGCGCCAAAACCAGCCTGCGCGCCGGTTACGGCATCTTCTACACCGCCATCGAAGGCCTTTCCGCCGGTATCATGAGCGCCAACCCGCCGTACGGATATTCGTATACCAGCGTGGCTCCGCCGCTCTTCGAGACTCCGTTCGTCACGGCGGCTTCGGGCACCGATGGAGGCCAGCGGTTTCCTTCGCCCATCGCGGCCGCCGGCGCCTCCGCCGCCAATCCCAATTTCTCCGTGGATTGGGCGCCGTTTCTCCCCGTCACGGGCGTCCCGTCTTTCTTCCATCAGAACGTTACACCCTATAGCGAGAGCTACACGTTAACCCTCGAGCGCGAGTTGGCGCGCGATACGGTACTGAGCGCCGGCTACGTGGGCACCCAGGCGCACCATCTTCTGGTGCTGATATCCGCCAATCCCGGAAATCCGGCGCTGTGCCTGGCGCTCTCCAATCCGTCCGACGTGGCGCCGGGAACCGCTACCTGTGGCCCCTTCGGCGAAAGCGGCACCTATATCACGCGCGCCGGCCAGGTCATTCAAGGCACGCGCGGACCGTTCAATTCCGATTTCGCGGCCGACACCTATCAGAAGACCATCGGCAATTCGAACTACAACGCCCTCGAAGTCTCGCTGCGCCATCAAAGCCGGTGGGGCGAGTTTCTGCTCGCCTATACCTACAGCAAGTCGCTCGATCTTTCATCGAGCCTGGCCGAGGCCGTGAATCCGCTGAATCCCAACCTCAGCAAGGCGCTCTCCGCCTTCGATATGCGCCACAATTTCGTAGCCAGCTACAACCTGGCGCTGCCTTTCAAGGGACACTTCGGCGGCTGGTCGCTTTCGGGCGTGGCGAGGCTGAGCACGGGGATGCCGGTGACTCTGTTCAACAACGACGATACGTCTTTACTCGGAACCATTCCCAACGGCATTAACAATAATGGCGTGGATACGCCGGACTACGTACCCGGCGACCTGCGGTTGAATCTGAATCCGCGCAACGGACAGCCGGCGTTCAATACGGCGCTTTTCAGCCTGCCGGAGCTCGGCCAATTGGGCACCGCGGCGCGCCGTTTCTTTTACGGTCCCGGCATGGAAAACATGGATGTCGCGTTACACAAGCAGATCCAGCTTCCCGATTCGCGCGCGCTGGAATTTCGCATCGAAGCGTTCAACGTGTTGAATCACGCGCAGTTTTTCGGCCCTGCCTCGGTAAACGGCAATATCTCGAGCCCAGATTTCGGCCGGATCGTCAGCGCCATGCCGCCGCGCAACGTGCAGCTCGCGGCGAAATTCGTCTTTTGATTTAAATGCCGCCCGAACCCTTCTTCATCTTCTTCAGGGCCGTTTGCACCTTGGTGCTCAGCTCTTTGGTGTCCTTGGTCTCCGGCACCGCGCGCAGCGCCGCCAGCGATTCTTCTAACATCACCTGTAAGCGCTGCGGCTGATCGAGCTTGTTGGAAGTGAAGACATCCGAGTCGTCGTACAACAACTTCGCCATGCCGGACAGGAATGTGGCGCGGGGAATGCGGACCTCTCCCGCTTTGAACTTGTCCAATACTTTGGCGGAGTCATCCGGGCTGCCGGCCACAGCGCACAGCGCCTTCAGCGTGCCGCGCTGCACCATGGCGTTCTGCAAGGCGGCCGCTTCGGCCTCCAGCATCAGCATGCCCGCGGCGATCTTGTTCAGAGAGCCCGGTTCGGCCACCGACCCCGCCGGAAAATCGAACGCGAGCAGCACGTCCGCCGACTGGTCTTTGGCGGCGAAATCATGCGCGGCCTGGGTGAAATCGAGCGCGGCGCGCCCGGCCGAAGTCCTCAGCGTGTTCGCCTGCCCGCGAAACGGGCCGGGATTGGCGCGGTTGGCCCTGCCGCCGGCTTCGTAGCCGGTAGCCAATTCCGCGAAGCCTTGCGACAGACCGGCCGACAGCACCATGTGCCAAACCCGCGCTTTGGCGGTGAACTCGTTTTCGGTCTGCACAATCTCCGAAAGGTCGTCGTCGGCTTTGACAAAATCGCCGCCGCGGTAAGTCTCCCGGGCGGCGTTCCAAAAGAATGCCGGGGTGCCCGGCTGAGGAGGAGTGGGGCCGGTGGAACAGGAAACAACCACCATGGCAATGGCCACAACGGCCAGGAGCGGTAGCACTTTCATGCGCACCTCCGCGGATTGTCCCGGCGTCATTTTCATCGCGAACCTTCCGGCCGCCGGATCTCAGCCGGATTCGCGTTAGGCCCGAAATCGAGCCCCATTCGATTCAACCCTACCTTCGCACTTCGGTAAGCGGATTTCAAGGTCCTGGACTAGGAATCCCAGTCTCGCTGTATGGAGCGCCACTTACCACGCCTGCCCCAGCGCCGCCTCGCGCGCCAGCGATGCGATCGTGGGCGTCACGAGATTTCGAAAGTCTTCGGTTCGCATGTGAATCACGTCCAAATGCGTACCGGCGTTGAAAGCCAGATAGGGCGCGCCCGCCAGGCTGCGGTCAAGGTAGACCGGCAAGCCCCACAGCGGGCCGAAGGGAGGCATGGCGCCGATCTCGCAATCGGGGAACAGTTTCCCCAGTTCTTCCTCGGTAGCCAGCCGCACCTGATAGAATCCCAGGGCCAGCCGCACCTCCTGGAAATCGATCAGTTTGTTGGCTGGAACCACGATCATGTGATACCCGCCATCGCCCAGAATCACCACGGTCTTGGCGAGTTCGCGGGCCGGAAGGTGTTCCGCGGTGGCAACTTCGCGCGCGGTGAATGCTTTTGGATGCGTGGAAACCTGATACGCCACTCCGTGGGATTCGAGGAAACCACGCAAATGCTCGGATAGTGGCATGGGTACCTCCGTGGTCCGGATTGTACGCCAATGCGCCGGAGAAATAAAGCGTATAAGATTCTTTTAGGAGAAATCGTACAAATGCGAAGATTCTGCTCTCTTCTTCTAATCGCCGCCGCCGGGTTCGCCGGAACCGTGGATTCGATCGTCCTTCCGAAGCCCAACATTCAAGGCGGCAAACCGTTAATGCAAGTCCTCAGCCTGCGCCAAACCACTCGCGCCTTCACCGAGGACAAGCTTTCGCCCCAGGTGCTTTCGAACCTGCTGTGGGCGGCCTTCGGGATCAACCGGCCCGACGGCAAACGCACCGCGCCTTCCGCCATGAATTGGCAGGAGGTGCGGATTTACGTCGTCATGCCGGAAGCCGCATACCTCTATGACGCCAAAGCCAACCGCCTGGAGTTGGTGGTTAGCGGCGACCTGCGCGCCGCCACCGGGACGCAGGATTTCGTCGGCAAGGCGCCGCTCAACCTGGTATACGTCTCCGACGGCGCGAAAACCGGCCGGGCATCGGAACCCGACCGCAGCCTGTTTGCGGGAGCCGACGTCGGTTTCATCGCGCAAAACGTCTACCTATTCTGCGCCTCCGAGGGGCTGGGCACCGTAGTGCGCGGTTCGGTCAAGAAGCTTGAATTAGCCAAGGCGCTGAAGTTGGGGCCGGATCAGACCGTCGTGCTGGCGCAGACGGTGGGATATCCCAAGAAGGCGAACTGAACCTCGCCGACGCCATATATGGAGACATGATGGAACGGCGCGAGCTCATTCTGGCAGCGGGCGCCGGATTCCGGCTCGTCAATGCCGCCCAGCGCCCGCGGCCGATCCTGGTCACCGTGCGCGCTCTGTTCGACCAGGGCGCGCATGGCGGCAAAGGGCTGACGGACCGGGAACTCTCGCTGTTCAAGACCTATCAGGAAAGAGCCCGCCGCGAATACGCCGTTAGCGGCATTCATTTCCAAGTCGAGTTTGTGAACGGAGCATACCTTCGCCAGCAGGGGTACTCCGAGGTTCCGGATAAGTTCCTGGCGCGGAGGGCCATTAACTTATTCGTCACCGATACGCTGGGCTATGACATCGATGTGGATCGCACCGGAGGCTGCTCGATGGGCCCGCGCCCCTGGCACGGACGCTTTCCGGGAAGCCGCTTCTACCAGACTTTCCTCGGCCTTGCGGACGCGAGCGAGGGAACACTGCCGCATGAGTACGCCCATCATTTCACTTTGGATACGCGGCGCAATCCCTCGCTCGCGCGCAACTTCTGGGCCGACCTGCGGAATAACTACTGGCTCTGGCTGCAACGACACGGCATGGCCATTTACGCGTTCCGCGCCTGCGCAACTGCGGAGTGGGCCCGGCTCGAGTAACACCGCGGCACTAACTGAAACTGCCGCTCACTCCCTGGAACCCGCGCAGCGCTTGCTTGCCGACCCACTTGATGACACGGCTCGCATCGTAGCAGTAAGCCAGGTTGTGGTTCAGCGTGGAGAAGCAGTGCGGCTGGCAGCCTTTTTTCATGTCCTCGAGCTGCCCTCTTTCGAATTTGTGTTCTCCCACCGAACCCCAGTCGTAAGTGGCCGAGTACATCGGGAAACACGGCGCCAGGGTGCCATCCACCCGCACGATCACATTGTTGTGGCCCGCCCGGCAGTTCCACTCTTGCAGCTTGCCTCGCATGAACTCGCGCATTTCATTCAGCCGGGCCACCGAATTCACCATCTTGTAGCCGGAACGGTTCTTTTCGATCAGCCAATCGACTAAGTCATCGACTTCCGGCCAGTCTTCCCGGCGGATGTAAGTCACGTTGTTATCCATGTGCGCGAAGTGGTCCGGCTCAATCATCGGCGATTCATTGATGTGATAATCGGTCGCGATGCGATGTTCACGGGCGATTTGAGTTAGTCGCCGGATATCGTCCATGTTATTGCGGCAGATATTCATGTTAAAAAACACGGTATAGCCGTAACGGTACTGGCGCCGCACTAAGTGGTCGAAGTATTTGCGAATCGGACTTAGCGCTTTCGGCAAGCCGGGTTTTTCATCCACCACATCCACCGCCAGGTTGAAGGTAGCCACGCCAGCATCGCCAAGACGGTCGATTACGTCCGGACGCAGCAGGCGCCCGTTAGTCGGCACATATACCCAAAAGCCCTTCTTAGCGGCGTAGTAGACAACCTTATGCACAAACTGAGGCCGCAGCAGCGGTTCGCCGCCCATGAGGGCCAGCACGCGGCAGCCGTTATCGTGCAGCCAGTCGATCGAGTGGCGCGCCACGTCCTCGGTCATGCCTTTCACACTGTTATCGAAAGCCCAACAGTAGTGGCAGTCGAGGTTGCATTTCCACTCCGTGAATAAGTACGCAATGAGCGGGTGAAACTCACCAGGCAAGACCCGGGAGCGAATGTAAGGAAACAGCCAGCCGCGCATAGCTCGATACACTAGCGGCGCGGTCCAGGCGCGTTTGTCGGGGAAGACGTCAGGATCGGGGATGCTTTGCAATTCGGGATGTTGCGGATATACGGGTTCGGGTAATGTAAGCGGTTGTCGAGGAGCGGGTATGAGACTTGTTACGCGGTTACCATTTTTATTAACGAGCAGGTCATGAAGTTGTACATCGACGCGAAACCGAGGGTGCTCCGCCCCGGTTCGCGACGGGGTTTCGAGTTCCATCTAGATCCTCTTACGTTCCCTATTGGGGAATTTCCCCGATGTTGCGTTCAACCAGGGAACCCAAACAATCGGGTTATTTTTTTGGACGCAACAATCGTCAATAGGTTGCAGCCTATCGGGTTAATAGGTGTGGCGGCTTATTTCCCTTTGCCATCGGCAAGCGAGGCCTGCACGCCGCGCAGCAGGCCAGCCATGGTGAAGGGCTTGGGCAGTAGGGTGAATCCTTTGCGCGTCACGAAACGCTGCACCATATCGGCATCGTGATAACCGGATATGAAAAGCACATGCAGGTCGGGTTGCCGGGCACACAAGCGCTCAGCGACCACGGGGCCGGTCAGGTCGGGCATGATGACATCTGTAAGAAGCAGCTCTATCCGCTCCGGGCAACGTTCATAAGTTTCGATGGCGCTCCAACCTCCTCCGGCCAGGAGGACGCGGTAGCCGGCGGAGCGAAGCACTTGTCCCAGCAGACCGAGAATGGCGGGATCGTCATCCACGGCGAGAATGGTGGCCGAGCTGGAGATCGAGATCGAGGCAGACATCCCGCATTCCTTGGCGGGAGGTCCGGAGAGCTTGGAGCTTGGAGCGTGGCGTTTAGCTTTGCCCCCCCGCGACGTGACTCTATTTTTACATTATAAGAGACGAGGGCCGGAAGACGACTAGCTCTTTGCAGCCATGGTGACCGGGTCGCCGGAAGAATCTGGAGCCGGAAAATCGCCAGACCCGCCACGGAGACGTTCAAGATACAGATAAATGACCGGAGTGATGTAGAGCGTCAGGAACTGGCTCACCACCAGGCCGCCAACCACCGCCAAGCCGAGCGGTTGCCGCGCATCGGCGCCTTCGCCGTAGCCCAGGGCGATCGGTAAGGTTCCGAACAGTGCGGCAACGGTGGTCATCATGATCGGGCGGAACCGCAACAGGCAGCCCTGCCAGATGGCATCGCGCGGGTTGAGACCCCGCTGGCGCGCCCCAATGGCGAAATCGATCATCATGATGGCGTTCTTCTTGACCACGCCGAATAACATAATGATGCCGACAAAAGCGTATAGGTCGAGCTCCCTGTGGAAAATCAGCAGCGTGAGAAGCGCGCCGAAAACCGCCGAAGGCAGGCCGGAAAGAATTGTGATGGGATGCACAAAACTTTCGTACAGAATTCCCAGCACAATATAGATCACCAGGATGGCGACGATCAGCAGGATCGAAAGATTCTGGAACGAGCGCTGGAATTCCTTAACCGTGCCCTGGAAACCGGTGCTGATGGTGGAGGGCATGCGCATATCGCGGACGGCATCGTCCACCTGTTGCGCCGCCTGGCCCAGCGAGAAACCGGGGCGTAGGTTGAACGAAATCGTGACCGCCGGCAACTGTCCGTAATGGTTGATATTGAGCGGTCCGGTCTGGCTATGCATGCGCACTACCGCATCCAGCGGCACGAGCGACCCCTGCGAGGAGCGGAGATAGAGCTTCGAGAGCGAATCCGGCGTGGCCTGGTACTGCTTCTCCACTTCGAGGATGACGGAGTACTGATCGGCCGGCGCGTAGATCACCGAGACCTGCCGGTCGCCATAAGCGCTATAGAGGCCATCCTGCACTTGTTCCGGTGTGATGCCTAAGGCCAGCGCGCGGTCGCGGTCGATATCCACCATCACCTGGGGAGCGGAAATCTGCATGTCGTTGGTGACATCCACGAAGCCGGGCAACTGGCGCATGCGATCGGTCAGCCGCGGCGCCCATTGATAGATGTCTTTCAGGTTGGGGCTTTGCAGCGTGAGCTGGTAGACACTGGCGGAGTTCTGTCCGCTGACGGTGATGGGCGGCGGATTTTGAATAAAGGTGAAGAGCGATGGCACGGCGGCGACCTTGGGGCGCAGCAGATCGATCATCTGGTCCACGGAGTGAGTGCGCTGGTCGCGCGGTTTGGTCTGCGCGAAGAAGAAGGCTTGATTGCCGCCGATGACGAACGAACCGACATCCTGCACTTCCGGATCGGCGCGGATGATTTCGGAAATGGCGCGATGATGGCGCGCCATGTTCTCAAACGAGATATCCTGCGGACCCATCGTGACGCCGAAAAAGAAGCCCTGGTCCTGCGACGGAATGAAGCCCGTCGGCATGGTCTTGAATAGATAGACGGTGCCAACCAGCATCAACAGCGCTATGGCGAACGTCACCGGGTGGAAGCGCAAGGCCAGGGCCAGCGTGCGCTCGTACCAGCGTGTCAGCAAGTTGAAACCGCCTTCCAGGAGGCGGTAGCCGGGACCATGTTTAGAATCGTGCTCGGACTTCAAGAACCGGCTGCCGAGCATGGGGGTCAGGCTGAGGGAGACGAAGCAGGAAATGAGAATGGCCACCACGATGGTGACCGAGAATTCGTGCAGCAGCCGGCCGACAATGCCCTGCATGAACAGCACAGGAATGAAGACGGCCACCAGTGAAAATGTCATGGAGATGATGGTGAAACCGATTTCGCGCGAAGCCGAGACAGCCGCCTGCATGCGCGATTCGCCCATCTCCATGTGGCGCACGATATTCTCCAGCATTACGATGGCGTCATCCACCACGAAACCCACCGAAAGCGTGAGGGCCATCAACGAAAGGTTGTTGAGGCTGTAACCGAGCAGGTACATCGCGGCGAACGTGCCGATCAGGGAGAACGGCACGGCCACTCCGGGAATAGCGGTGGCGGAGACGTTGCGCAGAAAAAGAAAGATCACCAGCACCACCACGCACACCGTCAGCATGAGGGTGAATTCCACGTCGCGGATGGAGTTGCGGATGGATTCGGAAGCGTCGAACACCAGGTCCAGGTGAACGCTGGGCGGAATTTCCTTCTTGAATTCGGGCAGCAGTTGGCGGATATTATCTGCCACCTCAACGGTGTTGGTGCCGGGCTGGCGGTTGATGGCCAGAATCACGCCGCGCTGATTGTTGAACCAGGCAATGAGCTTATCGTTTTCGACGCTATCGATCACGTTGGCAAGCTGATCGAGCCTTATGGGCGTGCCGTTGCGCCAGGCAACGATCACGGGGCGATAAGCGGCGGCGTTGAGAAGTTGCCCGCTCGATTCGATGGTGATGGCCTGCTTGGGGCCATCCAGGCGCCCGGTGGGCAGGTTGGTATTGCTGCTGGCGACGGCGCGCTGCACTTCATCGATGCCGACATTGTGGACGGCCAGCAGGTTGGGATCCACCTGCACGCGCACGGCGTACTTCTGCTCGCCATAGACCTGCACGCGGGAGACGCCGCTTACCATGGAAATCCGCTGCGCCAGCAGGGTATCGGCGTAGTCAGTGACGGTATAGAGCGGCAGCGTGTCGGAGGAGAGCGACATGTAAAGGATGGGCTGCTCGGCTGGATTCACCTTCTGGTAGGAGGGCGGCCGCGGCATGGTGGTAGGCAGATGGCCGCCCGCCGAAGCGATGTGGGCCTGGATATCCTGCGCGGCTGCATCGATGTTGCGGCTCAAATCGAACTGCACGGTGATCTGGGTGCTGCTCTGCGAATTGACCGAGTTCATCGACTGGATGCCGGCGATAGTGGAGAACTCGCGCTCGAGCGGTGTCGCGACGGTGGCAGCCATGGTTTCGGGGCTGGCGCCCGGAAGAGCGGCGCTGACCTCGATGGTGGGGTAATCGACGCTGGGGAGCGCGGCCACGGGCAGCACGCGAAACGCGATGACGCCGAACAGCAGAATGGCGAAGCACACGAGCACCGTCATGACGGGGCGCTCGATGAACAGGCGGGAGAGGTTCACAGGTTCCCCGTCCCCAGGGTATTGGGATCCACCGGCTTGATTTGCGCGCCGGGGAAAAGCCGCATCTGGCCGTCGGTGACGATGGTATCGCCGGGGGCCAGGCCGCTCGCGATAATCATCTTGGTTCCGAAAGCGCGGCCGGTGGTGACCGGACGGATCTCGACCCGGTTGCCGGGCTTGACGGCATAAACAAACGAGCCGCGTTGGCCGGTTTGCACGGCTTCGGCGGGCACCACGAGGGCGTTTTGGATGGTATCGAGCGTGAGAATGGCGTTGACGAATTGGCCGGGCCAGAGCATGCCGTCGCGATTATCGAGGGTGGCTTTCAGATGAATGGTGCCGGTGGTGGAATCGACTGTGTTATCGATTACGGAGAGGTATCCCGAGGCGGATTTGCCGGGATCGTCCTGCGATTCCACGCGCACGGTGAGACGGCGGCCTCCGCTAGATAACCGGCGGATGGCGGGCAGGTGTTGTTCGGGCACGCTGAAATCCACGAAGATAGGTGCCACCTGGTGGATGACCACCAGCGCCACGTCGTTCACCTTGACGAGGTTGCCGGAGTGCACCAGCAGGTTGCCGGTGCGGCCCGAAATGGGGGCGTGGATCTGGCAATAGGTGAGGTTGAGCTGGGCGGCGGCAACCGCGGCCTGGTCGGCATTGAGCGCGGCTTTGGAAGAATCGATGGTGGCCTTGGTGGCGTGGGCGGAGGCGCGGGCGGCATCGGCATTGGCCTGCGATTGATCGAATTGCGAACGCGAAGTGAGCCCGCCTTTGCGCAGCTCCGATTGCAGGGCGGCATCGCTTTCCGCGTATTTTGCCTGGGCGTTGTCGCGGGCCAGCGAGGCCTCGGCCTGCACGATGAGGGCCCGGTCACGTTCGACCGCCGCCTGCGCCTGCCGGAGGGCGTCCTCGTACGGGCGGGGATCGATCTCGAACAGCAGATCACCTTTCGAGACATTCTGCCCTTCGGTGAAATGGACGCCGACCAGCTCGCCGGCGATTTGCGATTTCACCTGTACGATGGCGGACGCATCCACCGTGCCGACAACGCGGATTTCGGTGGGCACGGATTCCTGCGAGACTTTGGCGACAGAGACCGGGACGATGGGGAAGCCGGCCATCCCGGGACCCTTCCCTTGCGGCAGCTGTTTGCAGGCGGAGAGAAAGATGGTTCCGGCGAGTAGGAGAGCGGGGAGGTTGCGCACAAATTTGCCTTGATATTGGAGTGTATCAAAGTAAGGACGGGTGAAAGGGCGATCGGTTATCAAGGGTGGTTCGACGGGGCTGAGGTTTTTGGGGCAGGGTGGAACATTTCAACGTGAGGAACGGGTGGACGAACCACGTAATCGGATAAGCGGATAGAGGGGAAGTCGATGGTGCGGCGAAACCAGGCGACGGGACGGAAGGTATCGAAATCGCGGTCCAGATCGCCGGGAATCCACGTACGGAAAACCGGGTCGAACCAAGGCGACGTGGGAAATGGCGCGGCGGTTTCCCCAGGAGGACTGTCGAACATCAATCGGGGGCTGGCCCAGCGATTGATGAGCACCGTGTGCGGCATCGCCGTTACTAAACCCTCCTTCGACGAGACCCAGCCGCCGGGAGACGGCGCGGGTACGAACAGGGTCAGATCGAGCGCGCCGCGAAGTTCGCCGGTGACGTCTTTACACTTTGCGAAGTCAGTGGCCGTGAGATAGACCGTGAGCGTTCGGCGAGCGGCGTTGGGGACGCCGCGCACAGGCAACGAGAGCGGTTGGCCGGCAAAATGCAAAGCAAGGCGGTTGATCTGGAGGAAAGCCCCATTGGGCAGTCCGGCCACGCGGATGGGGATGGCGAGGTTTACCCCATCGCCAAACTGAAACATCTCTATTTCCGGCTGCGAGGTGCCGTTGGGGTCAAAGGAGATCCGCAGCGCCGAGGGCGAGATGGATGCAGTGGAGAGCCGTGACTGAATGGCGAATGCGCGCTCCCAGGTGAAGAAATGCACCAGCACGAGAGCCGACAAAGCCGTCACCGCGAAAACGATCCGCCCCAGCCACGCACCCCGCCGCGCGTACTGGATGATCAGAATCCCGGTGCTGCCGGCAATTACGATCACTGCCAGCGCGCAGGCGCGGATCCACCCGGTTTCGCCGGCGCCCTGACTTCCTCCTCCCGAAAGCGCGAGCTCGATCGAGCCAAACATCACGAAGAGCACCAAGCTGCCCAGAACCGCGGCAACTGCCTGACCGAGGTTTCGCGTAATGGCCCCCAAAGCCGCCGGCGGCAGGATAAAGAACGCGGTGAAGAATACCTGGCGCCAGAGAAGGTCCGAAAAGTAAGTGACCGGGGAGAGATGCCAGTAGAGGAAGCTGGCGGACTGAAGCAGGAATAGCGGCAGATTGGTGGCGCACGCAACGACCAGCAACTTGGCGCCGAGCAGGTGGCGCCAGGTGAAGGGACGGGTGAGCCAGTATTGCCGGTCGCCGATCACGCACTCTTCATGGATGACGGCGATTACCAGGCTCCAGCAGGCGAGCGGGGACAGCATGGCTAATAGCCGGACGATGAACACATAGGATCTGCCATCGACGGCGCCGGGGAAATCGAAGAATGCTGCTATCGCCATCAGGACCCAGAAAATGACAATCTGGGGCCAGAGATGGGTCAGATCTTTCTTCACCAGCGGGAGGATGCGGTTCATGGGCGCTGATACTCCAGATCGGCCAGGCGAATGCCGGAAATATCGAGCTCGCGCTCGAAGTAAGCGATGGGTTGGCGGCTGTCCAGGTAGATTTGCCCCTGGGTGGCACACGTTCCCCCGCCGCCGGAAAACCGCCAGATGCCGATGCCGCTGCTCATGACAGAGTTGGATAAGAGATCCTCCGAGCATGGCGGCCCCACCGGCGGCTGAGTGCGCAGGACGGTGTAGGCGCGCTCTTCGAGCGGAGCGATGCATTCCGCCACGACTGGGGGCTCTCCGACGAGGGCCGCGCAGAACCCCACGCCCGAAATCCACCGCATATGTGTTGAGATCGGGAGCGTCGCTGTTTGCACGGGTCCCAGCAGGGTGAAAGCGACCGACGCGCGAATATGCAACCGTTCAGTCGGTTGCAAACGGAAGCGGCGCGGCAAGTTGAAGTTGAGCCAACCGGGGCCGTTGGAGAGCGGCTTGTGCAAACAAGATCCGCCAGGGCTGGAAGGCAGGATTTGTCCGACGGCCTGCCAGCCCGAGTTCCACGCCCGTCCGTCCGAAGTTTCGATGCGCGCGGCGGTGCGCTCGCTGAAGACCGCTAAATTCTCGGGAATGCCTTTGACATCGATGGGAATGAAGAGGAAGGTCCCAGGGCGTTCGAACCAACAGGCTCCGCCGTGCATCAGGTTGGGGTGAGGGCTGTAGCTTACCTGCCCGATCACGGGATCGACGGCGTAACCCGACCAGCGCCGGGCGAGATCGAAGCCTACGTGCCAGGGCGCCAGCACACGCGCCCATGCCAAGGCGATAACGGCGGCGGCGAGCGTCGCGCGGGCAAGCGTGGTTCTACGGCCGGCATATTGCAGCAGCAGGATGGCGGCGGCGAAGAGCAGCGCGAAGGCCGCCAGCACCGCCGAGCGGAACCACTCGAAACGCGGCCAATCTTGCGCCTCCGCGGGGTTGAAGACGGTGAGGAAGATGAGGAGGCCGATCAGCTGCGCCACCATGCACAGTAACGTTACCCATATGAACTCGACCATGCCTCGGGTGACAGCGGCCAAGGCAAAGATCTCGATCACGGGCACGATAAAGAAGCGCACTTGCTCGCGAAGCAGCATTCCGGCGTATGCGAAAGGCGAGAGGCCGGTCCCGAGGAGCGCCGTCACCTGCGCCATCAACAGCGGGAGGCTCACAAGAACGACGGCAAACAGGAGCTTGGCGGCGAGGACGTTGCGCCAGGAAAAGGGACGGGTGAACCAATACGCGCGGTCGCCGGTGAGCTTCTCCTGTTGAATTAGGGCCGCGATCAGAAACAGCGGACAGAGAATCGCCGGCAGTTGCATGAAGAGGAGCGGGACGGCGGTTTTGGTGTTGAAGATCGTGGCGACGTCGCCCGCCGCCACCGAGTCGAATAAGAAGCCGTTCAGCGCCACTAAAGGCCAGAGGCGGCGCACGTCTTTGCGGAAGATGAGCAGGGCGTCACGCATGGCGGCTCGCTTTGGCCAGGGCCACGAAGATGGAGCGGAGCGGCATGCCGTTGGCGGCGATGTCGCGCGCGTCGGGGAATATTTGCCGCACTCCGGCGGGCGTGCGCTCCGCGTCGAATTGCGAATCGATGAAGCGCACCACGGCGCCGGTCGTTTCCGGTTGCAGCCAGGCGGCGGGCAGGTTCGCGGGCAGCGGGTGCGGGACCTCGAACGTCAGCACCACCTCGCGGAATCGCGCGCTCAGAGATTCCAGCTCCTCGGAGAAGCGCAGCTTGCCCTCATCCAGATAACCGATGTGGCTGGCGAAGCTTTCGATCTCCGCCAGGTCATGCGAGGAAATGAAAATGGTGGTGCCCTCGGCACGCGCCAGCAGGCCTTCGATCAGCTCGTCGCGCACCAGCGCATCGAGGCCGGTGAACGGCTCATCGAGCACGATCAACTTGGGGCGGTAGGCGAGCGAGGATGCCAGCGACGCCTTCATGCGCATGCCGCGCGAGAGGTGCTTCAGTTTGCGGTCGGTGGGCAATTGGAGTTGCCGCACCAACTCGGCGGCCAGCGCATCGTCCCATGTGGGATAGAACGGGCGCAGGAAATTCAGGAAATACGCGACCGTCATCCACTCCGGCATCTCCTGGTTTTCGGAGACGTAGCCGATTTGCGCGAAGTCCCGGGGAGCGAGGCGGCGCGAATCGGTGGAGAGCACCTCGCTGCGGCCGGCGGTGGGGCGCAGAATATTCATGAGCACTTTGATGGCGGTGGTTTTGCCGGCGCCGTTGGGGCCGACCAGGGCGTAGATGCTGCCCTCGGGCACTTGAAGATCGACTCCGCCGAGCGCGACGGTGCGGCGAAAGCGTTTTTCCAGGGCGTAGGTGCAAATGGCGTGGCTCATTTTTTGTGGCGCTCTCCTTGGGGCGCGGCTTCGGGGGTACCCAGCCGCTGCCAGTGTTCCGCCACCGCGGCGGTGAATTCCTTGAGGTTCATACCGAGCTTTTTGGCTTCGACCACCACCTGCTCCAGGTCGCCCGCCAACAGGCGTGAGCGCTCGACAGCCGTCGAGGAACGCGGCTCCGCGACCACCGTGCCGGTTCCGGCGCGGACTTCGAGCAAGCCTTCATGGAGAAGCTGGGTGACCACTTTGTGCGCGGTGTTGGGGTTGATTTTGAGCTCGGTGCTGAGAGCCCGGACGGAAGGGAACGGGTCGCCGGGGCGGAGTTGTCCCGAGACCAGGGCCTTCTTGGCGGCGAAAACCACCTGCTCATAGAGCGAGCTGCCCGGACGGAACGCGACCCGGAACGGTATCACGGGTGTATTATTACGGATAGTACAGTAGGCGTCAAGAGGTTTTAATCAGCCGGAAAGGTTGGCGGCCAGGAAATCGCGATTCATGCGCGCGATGACTTCGAGCTTGATCTCCTTGGGGCACACGGCTTCGCATTCGCCGATGTTGGTGCAGCTTCCGAAGAGCTCGGCGTTGGCTTGCGCCACCATGGCGCGGGCGCGCTGGTGGCGCTCCGGCTGCCCTTGCGGCAACAATCCGAGGTGCGAGATTTTGGCGCCGAGGAACAAAGACGCCGACGCATTGGGGCACATGGCCACGCAGGCGCCGCAGCCGATGCAGGCGGCGGCATCCATGGAGCGGTCGGCGTTATCCTTCGGCACCAGGATGGCGTTGCCATCGGGCGCGCTGCCGGTGGAGGCGGAAATGAAACCTCCCGCGGCGATGATGCGGTCGAAGGCGGCACGGTTCACCACCAGGTCCTTCACCACGGGGAAGGCCTTGGCGCGCCAGGGCTCGATATACAATTCGTCGCCGTCCTTGAAGTACCGCATGTGGAGCTGGCAGAGAGTGGTACCCGGCAAGGGGCCGTGCGCCACGCCGTTTACCATGGCGCCGCACATGCCGCAAATGCCCTCGCGGCAATCGTGATCGAAAGCCACGGGCTCTTCGCTTTTGGCGATCAGGTCCTCGTTCAATACGTCGAGCATTTCGAGGAACGACATGTGCTCGTTGACATTGGGTACTTCGTACCGCACCATGCGGCCTTTTTCCGCGGCGTTGCGCTGGCGCCAGATGTGGAGAACGATTCGCATTACTTGTAGCTCCGTTGCGCGGGATGCACGTATTCGAATGTCAGGGGCTCTTTGTGGAGCTCGGGTTGGTTGCCCACGCCGCGGAATTCCCAGGCCGCAACGTAAGAGTACCGGTCGTCATCGCGGGCGGCTTCGCCCTCCGCGGTCTGGTATTCCTCGCGGAAATGGCCGCCGCAGGATTCGTTACGCTCCAGCGCATCGAGGCATATGAGCTCGGCGAGCTCGAGGAAATCGGCCACGCGGCCGGCCTTTTCGAGCGACTGGTTCAGCTCCTCGCCGGTGCCGAGCACTCGCACGTCGCGCCAGAACTGCTCGCGCAATTCGGGAATGCGGCCCAGCGCGTGCTTCAGGCTTTCAGCGGTGCGGGACATGCCGCAGTACTCCCACATCAGCTTGCCGAGCTCGCGGTGAAAGGAATCGACCGAACGCGTGCCCTTGGTTTCGAGCAGCTTGTGCGCGATAGCTTCGACCTGCCCTTCGGCCTCGCGCGCGGCGGGATGGGAAGCATCGGCTTTTTCCAGCTTCGTGGCGGCGATGTAATCGTTGATGGTGTTGGGCAGAACGAAGTAGCCATCGGCCAGGCCTTGCATGAGGGCGCTGGCGCCCAGGCGGTTGGCGCCGTGATCGGAGAAATTCGCTTCGCCGATGGTGTAGAGGCCGGGGATGTTGGTCATCAGGTTGTAGTCCACCCACAAGCCGCCCATGGTGTAGTGGATGGCGGGGAAGATGCGCATGGGCGTCTCATAGGGGTCTTCGCCGGCGATGCGCTCATACATGTCGAACAGGTTGCCGTAGCGCTCCTGGATGACGCTCTTGCCGAGCCGCTGGATGGCATCGCGAAAATCGAGATACACGGCGAGCCCGGTTTCGCCCACGCCGCGGCCTTCGTCGCACACCATTTTGGCGTTGCGCGAGGCGACGTCGCGCGGCACCAGGTTGCCGAAACTGGGATAGCGCCGTTCCAGGAAGTAATCGCGCTCTTCTTCCGGAATCTTCGAGGGCGGGCGCACGTCGCCCTTTTGCACCGGCACCCACACACGGCCATCGTTGCGCAGCGATTCGCTCATGAGCGTGAGCTTGGATTGATAATCGCCCGAGACCGGGATGCAGGTGGGATGAATCTGGGTGAAGCAGGGATTAGCGAAAAGCGCGCCGCGTTTATACGCGCGCCAGATGGCGGTGGCGTTCGAGCCCTTGGCATTGGTGGAGAGGTAATAGACGTTGCCGTAGCCGCCGGTGCCCAGCACCACGGCATCGGCCAGGTGCGATTCGATCTTGCCGCTAATTAAGTTGCGGGTCACGATGCCGCGGGCGCGTCCATCGATGACGATCAGGTCGAGCATTTCGGTGCGCGGGTACATGGCCACCTGCCCGGCGCCAATCTGCCGCTCGAGCGCCTGGTAAGCGCCGAGCAACAATTGCTGTCCGGTCTGCCCGCGGGCGTAGAACGTGCGCGCCACTTGCGCGCCGCCGAAGCTGCGGGTATCGAGATATCCCGAATATTCGCGCGCGAAGGGCACGCCCTGGGCGACGCACTGGTCGATGATGTTGAGGCTGATCTGGGCGAGACGGTAGACGTTGGATTCGCGCGCGCGGAAATCGCCGCCCTTGACGGTGTCATAGAAGAGGCGGTAGACGCTGTCGCCATCGTTGCGGTAATTCTTGGCGGCGTTGATGCCGCCTTGCGCGGCGATGGAGTGAGCGCGGCGGGGCGAATCCTGAAAGCAAAAGCACTTGACGTTGTAGCCCAGCTCGGCCAGCGTGGCGGCAGCCGATCCGCCGGCCAGACCGGTGCCGACCACGAGGATGGTGTGCTTCCGCTTGTTGGCCGGATTGACCAGCTTGAGACCGAAACAGTGACGGTCCCAGCGGGTCTCAATCGGGCCGGTGGGACATTTGGAATCGAGTTGCATGCGGGCGTTTCCTCAGTAAGTCAGCAAGCCGGTCATCACGGCGATGGGAATGGAACAGTTGCCGATGGCAATCAGAATAGCCAGGATGGCGGCGCCCCTCTTGATGCCCGGCGAATAGCGCGGAGGGTTCAGCCCCAGCGATTGGAACATGCTCCACATGCCGTGGTACAGGTGCATGCACAGCAAAATCATGGCGAGGATGTAGAAGCCCGAGACGGCGGGATTCTGAAAACCGCCGATCACGTTATAGCGGACGTCCGGTTGGTTGGCGGCAAGCTCGCGGATGGGCAGCACGGCGCCGGCGGTGAGGTGAAGCACATGGAAGATCACGAACGCGGCGACGATCGGGCCGCTCCAGATCATGGTGCGGGCGGCGTAGGAAGCCGGCACGTCATCCTTCTTCACGTAGGGGGTGGGACGCGCGGCGCGGTTCTGCAACCAGAGCTGCACGGAAGCGGTGACGTGCAGGACGACGGCAGCGAGAAGAACGGCGCGCGCGGCCCACAGGCCGACGGCGTGAGAAGGGTCGTGCAGGAAGGCGGCGTACCGGTTGATCTGTTGCGGATCGGAAGAATAGATCTGCAAGTTGCCGAGAAGGTGCGCGATGACGTAGCCGACCAGCATGACGCCGGTGATTGCCATGACTGCTTTCTTGCCGATCGGCGCTTCGTAAAAACGCACGGCCCGGTGAATGGGTGGGATCGCGATAGTACTCATGCGGAGTTCCTGATTGTAGCGAAAATGGCTGGCGAGTGAAGGGGCATCCCTGTTTTATTTTAGACGCGATAGTGGGAAAGCGGGGATGCGTGAGGTGTGTGGCGGGAGGCGACACGTATAATGAAGCTGGGCCAGGCTATGAAGAGAACACCGCGTAAACGCAAGGCCGCTGGCCGGGTAGCAGCCGACGAGATCCTTCCGGAGTACGATTTCCGTGGCGCCTTGCCCCACAAGTACGCATCGCGATACGCCGCGGGGAGCACCGTAGTGGTGCTCGAACCTGATGTAGCCGCTCAATTCCCGACCGCGGCGGCAGCTAATGAAGCTCTGCGCGCGCTGGCCGGAATCATTCAGAAACACCGCTCGCAGCGGCCGGCTTCGCGCCGTGGTGTGTAGCGGAGCAGGAATTCGTTAGCGCCTCAATCCGTGGCGCAGCCCGCATCCCCATCGCAACCGCAGCCCGCATCGCCATCGCAACCGCAGCTCGAGCCCGTGTCGCCATCGCATCCGCAACCGGTGTCGTCCACGCAGCCGCAGCCATAATCGGAGTCGCAGGAGCAGCCGACATCGCCGACGCAGGAGCAGCCGGTATCGCCGACGCACCCGCAGCCGGTGTCGGAAACGCAGGCGCAGCCGGTATCGGAAACGCAATCGCAGCCCGCGTCCGATACGCACGAGCATCCTGTGTCGTCCACGCACGGGCAGTTGCCGGGGACGCAATTGCAAGTGCAAACGGCCCCGGCCGGGATCGGCATCCCGCAACATACTGTATAGACCACACCGTTGCCGAGGTACTGGGTTGCGCTGGCGGCCGGCGAGGATGCGGCGACATCCATGAAACTGGCCGGCACGCGCGCGCCGGAGGGCAGGCCGTAAAGCAAGATGTTCCTACCGGAAGTCACGGCCAGGTGGGTGAGCTCAACATGCGGGACCGGTTGCTTGCCTTGTCCGATGCCCACGGAAGCGGTCGGCGCAGATCGCGGAGCGGGGGATGCGGTGCGGGCCGCCGCGGTCGAAAGGCACGGGCCCGGAACGGCCGCCATTTGCAGCTTGAGCGTCAGGTCGGGCGCGGAATAAAGCCGCGGCGGCGCGTTTGTATACGCGACGGCCAGCAGCCTTCCACCGGGGCTGAAGGAGAGCGATGCCGCGCTCTGCTTCTCCACCACCGAAACAATCGGAAGCAGGCTGGGGAACGCATACATGTAGAGCTTCGTGGCATCGTGGGCCGCCAGCAGCGAGCCATCGGGACTGGCGGCGAACGCCTGGCCCGCCACCGTCTTCAGAATCGCTCCGGTCGTGAGCGAGCGCAGGTGCAACTGGAGGCCCGAGGTCACCAGATATTGCGCCTGAGGGACGGCCACCCGGGTCATCTGGTCGGCCGAGTCGGTGAAGCTTTGGAGCAGCTTGGCTTGCGCCACGGACCAGACCTTGGTGGTCCGATCCAGGCTGACCGAGACCAGTTGGCTGCTGTCCGGCGTAAATGCCACGCTCAGGACCGCGGAGGTGTGTCCCATGAGCTGCCGCGTAGTGCCGCCGGCGGAGGGCCAGAGTTCGAGTTGGCCGCCATCCATCGCCACGGCGATCCATTTTCCATCCGGGCTGACGGACACTTGCAGAGGCAACCCATCGGTGCTGACGGTACGGAAGAGAGCACCGCGGGGAACGGTCCAAAATTTTACGAGACTGTCCTGGCCGGCGCTGATAAGGGTGGTGCCGTCGGGAAAAAAACTCAGGCTGTCGATTAGGATCTCGTGAGCGAAGGCGCCGCTGGAACAGCCGGCCGCACGGGCGGACCGGGGAAGCGCGGCGCAGGCGCCGGCGGCGATCAGCCCCATCAGGCCGCGGCGCGTGAGGGTCCAACCATCGGGGCGGGGTTCGATGGAGGAGACGCCGGGAGTTTCTCCGGCCGTTTCCAGAGGCAGCGGGAAGCTGAAAATCCGGTCCTCAAATCGCTTTTTCATAACTGGCCCGGGCTCCGAATACTAGTCGTACCGCATGCCGCTCCAGGTTACCTCTTTGCCAATGCCGCGGCGGTGGCTATTTGGCGCTACCGCGCGCTAGCCCTTCCAACACACGCCGCCGGAAGCAGCGATCTTTTCGAGAATCTGGTCCTTGGTGAGGGCGCGGACGATATCGCAGCGGCCCGCGCCCGTGAATTCCTCGGGGTTCGAATGCAACGCTTTGTGACAGCAATCGCCCGCGCAGTGCCATTTGGCGAAGCAATCTCCGCAACATTCCAGGCGGTCCACGGTGCGCGCGCGCAACGCGGTGTACACCGGCTCATCGAACTCGTATCCGCAATCGCCCGCCGCGGGACGGCCATAGAAGAACCGGTCCGCCCACGGCTGGCGCTCATCGGCAACCTCGTGGCATGCGCTGACGTTGCCGGCCGGCGACACGCAGAAATTATCGTTCGCCACGCCGCAGAATCGATTGGTCACGGTGGGGAAACGGGCACCGGAGAAGCGCATGAGCCGCGCCGCCTTTGCCGATGCGCGCCGCGCGGTGCGGTACGCTTCGATGAAAACCGCGGTCTCCGCATCCACCGCATCGCGGCCGCGGCCCATGCGGTATACGGGCTCGACCTGGATAGCGCGCGGGCGGAAGCGGCGGCAGATATACGCGATGGATTGCACGAGGCGGGATGTAGCCGCCTGCGTAACCGTCATGCGGATGGAATAGTGAAAACCGGCGCGGTCAAAAGCCCGCAGCGTGGCGAGAACGATGTGGCTCGAACCGCCTCCGGAAGGAAAACAGCGGTTGGCGTCCTGGACCTCCGGCAGGCCATCGAAGGAGACTGTGGCGCTGGTAAGGTGGGAAACGATCCAGGCCCGCTGCTCCGCGGTGAGGATACCGTTGGTGGTGAGGGAAGCACGCAGCCGCAAACCGCGTGATTGGGCAACGCCGCGGGCGTAGAGATGCGATTCTTCGAGCAGCGCCCAATGCGCCGACGGCTCGCCGGCGCCGTGATAGCTCACCTCGAACGATTTTGCTCCCGCTGCCGCGGCGTTGGACGCCACAAAATCGATGGCGCGGCGCGCCGTCTCGGGCCGCATGAACTGGGGCGGCGCTTCGCCGGCGGCCGCATAGCAATAGCGGCAGCGCAGGCTGCAGGCGCTGGTCAAAAGCAACGTGGCGGCAGTGGGCCGCGGCGGGCCGCTGGGCGATGGACGGGGCTGGCGCTCGGCTGGGCCGCCGAGGATGCCGCAACTGCGCAAGAATGCGGCGGCTTCGAGCGAAGCATCGGGACCTTCCCGGCCAGCTTGCAATTCGCGCAAGAAACGGACGAGCGCGGCATTCGCGATCAACGCCACCGCGCGGAGCGGCGCGTACACCAGATACTCGGATTCAGCGAGCGGCAGGACAAACAGCTCGGCGGGGAACAGCAGAGGTTCGGCGGCGGCGCTCATTGGGCCGGCGGCGTGGATGCCGTGCCCGTCCGGAAGCGCAGCATGGTAGCCGGCAGCGGGACACCATCGGCGCTCAAGAAAGCTTGCCCTCCCGCCCAGCGCAGCGGCAGCACGTAATCCCGTTGCGGCTCGAGCGTAACCGGGATGGTGACCACGGTGCCGGTTTCATCGAAGCGCCCGCCACTCAGTTTGGCGCTCTTGTCCGGGCCAACCTGGCTCATGGGCATGCTGAAATGCACCACGATGCTCTTCACTCCGGGGTCCACGCCGGTCGCGCCGTCGGCAATGCTGGTCGAGACGACTTTGGGCTGGAGCCGATCGGTCAACTCGTGAATCCGGGGCGCGAGATTCTCGAAAAACTCCGCCACCTGCGGCATGAACGATTCGAACGTGGCGTACTGCTGACGGTCGTTGCGATAGGTATCGAGAAGCTTCACGAGGCCGGACATCCAGAAGAACGATCGCGAGTTTTCCTGGCGAATCACTCTCTGCGCGGCCTCCTGCCCGTCATGTTCCATCACGTATTGAATGGTGGCGGCGCGCGCTAGCGATTCGTTGAGCATGGTGCGCCAGTTCCCGTAGGACTGCCGCTGCATGGCCGGGGCAACGGCTTCGTATATCTGGCGGACGGGTTTCTCCATGCGCCCGGCGAACTTGCCGGCAGCCGGATTGGTGTAGGCGTGCGCCAGCTCATGCACCATGGTGGTGCGCCAATCGGAATCGAACACGGGCAGCCCGTCGGCATCCACTTTCGAGACTCCGGGGATGGCGTAGATCTCTTGCGTGCCCGATTCGTCGGTGACGCGCGCGGCGTAACTGGAAGCGCCGTTCGCCAATCCGGGGACGATAACGAAGCGGGCCGGTGAGTGGGATCCAAAGAAGCGGGCGAGCCAGGCGAGGTCGGCCTGTTGCAAAAACGATTCGAGGCGCGCGTTGGTCGCGGCGTAGAGCGCCTGCTGCGATTTCAGAAAGTCCTGGAAGATCGTGTCGGAAGCGAACTGCCGCGCGGCGCCCAGGAAATCGCGGGCCTTGGCGGCATCCCACCCCTGGTACAGATGGACGGCCGGACCATCGAACGGGACGCGCTCGGCTAGCGAAGCGGCATCGCGCAGGTTGGCGGCAAGTTTCATGGGGGCGTCGAAGCCGATCGCCAGAGAACGAGCCGAGCGAACGGCCGCATGATCGCGGTAGGGCGCGAAGTAGCTCTCGATGGCTTTATCGTAGGCGGGCGCGCGGCACTGATGGTATTCATTGTTTCCGGCGAGGCGGAACAGAATACTCATGAGCTCGATACGGGAATCGATTCCACCGCGCCAATCCTGCGCCTGGGCGGCGATGGCGGTCCACAGCAGAGAAGTCACCAGGGTGACCGCGATCCGGCGGGGCATGGGTGTATCCTTTGCACTCAAGGTAGCACCGCGGGTGGAACGGTTCAAGGAGTGCGATGTCCGCAATCAATAGTGGTAGCGAGCTTGGAGGAAGGCGATGCGCTCGCCATCCACACGGTACACCAGGCGATGTTCCTGATCGATGCGGCGCGACCAGCAACCCGCCAGCACATAGCGCAGAGGCTCGGGCCTACCGATTCCTTGAAAAGGATCGCGCAGTACGGCCTCGACCAGATCCAGGACTCTCAGCGCGACATTCCGGTCGGCTTTTACCCAATACTGCAGATCCTCTATGAACTCGGGCTGGAAAACGGCGGTTCGCTTAACGTCCGGTTTCACCGAGGATCTCTCGCAGTTGAGCGACGTTTCCGGGCTTCCCCTTGCCGCGCCCGTCCCGATGGAGCGCCGCCAGCAGACGGCGCGCGTTCCGCGGCGAACGGAGCAGGTGAGCCGTTTCCATCAACCCGGCGAGTTCACTGGCGGGAATAAGCGCGACGTCGCGCGATCCTTTGCGTCGAACGATTACGGTTTCCCGCTGATCGACAACCTGGTCGAGCACACTAGCCAGGTTTTCGCGAAGGCTTGTATAGGTGGTCTCCATTTGATGTGGCCCAGTTTCTATTGTACAGGATTCCTGTACGGCAGGCCAACTCCTATTTCGCATTCACTGCATCGAGCGCCAGGTAGCGATCGCGATAGGGCTCGGGTTCGGCCCGGGGGGTCACATCCAGCCACAGGCGCTCGAAATGGGCGTCGGCGCGGTACGCCGGCCAGTCGGTCAACCCTTTGCCGTTCGGATTGCCGGTCTTGATGAAATTCGCGAAGTACGCCTGCATGATTTCGGAGACTTTGTAATCCGCGGGTTCCCACGCATATCGCTTGTCGAGATCGAGGTTGCCCATGCAATATTGGATCTCCGCGGAATGCACGGCGCCGGGGGGCGCGATTGCCTCCGCGGCCGGCGCAGGCGGGACACCAGCGCCTTCGGCCGGCGGATTTAGGAATCGCGGGCGGGGATGGGCATAGAAGTAGCGATACACGGGCCTCTCGCCGGTCTTCATCTGTAATTCGGTCCACTTCCAGGTGCTGTGCCCGGTGAATCGCGCACTGGCCAGATGCGTGGCGGCTTCCATCACCTGGTCGGGAGCCGAAGGCGCGTAAACCTTCAGGACGGCTCCAGCTTGATCTCCGTAGAGTTTGATTACGGCGCTGGCGAAGTTCTCCGGGGTAGGGTCGGCGGCTCCGAGAATCGCGCGCGCGGGTTGTTCCTGGGAATTAGAACCGGCGAGCAGCGGCACCTTGGCCTGCTCGGCGGCCTCGTAATACGCGGCTAACGGTTTCGAGAGGAAATAGCCGTCCAGGTTGGTGTTGAAGCGCATGCCGTGGGTCTTGGCGAGGGCATCCTGGATTTCGACGGCGCTCATGGCACGGAGCGCGACCAGGGAGGCGGCGCCAGCGGAGGCGGCGAAATCGGCCCCATCCTGTTCCGATTGAGCCAGCGGACGTGGAGGCAACGTCGAGAACATCGCGCCGCTCTCTCCGATGGCGCCCGCGATGAGATGTCTCGATAGCGGCGAGGCCATGAGGGCGCTGACGGCAACCGATCCGGCCGACTCGCCGGCAATGGTGACATGTTGCGGATCGCCGCCAAACGCCGCGATGTTGCGCTTGACCCACTGGAGGGCGGCTACCTGGTCGAGCAGGCCGTAATTGCCGGACGCGTGGTGGGGAGATTCTTTCGTCAATTCGGGGTGGGAGAAGAAACCGAAAATGTTGGTACGGTAGTTGACCGTCACCGCCACTATGCCCTTGCGGGCCATGGCCTCGCCATCGTAGCGCGGCTCCGAGCCATCGCCGTTCTGGAATCCGCCACCGAAAATGTACACCAGCACGGGCAAGCGTTCTTTATCCGATTTGGCCGGTGTCCACACGTTGAGGTAGAGGCAATCTTCGCTCATTCCATTGCTACGGAACCAATAGTCGGCGTTGGGAGCGGTGCGCTGCATGCATCGCGGCCCGAACTGGCCGGCGGTGCGTACACCCGTCCAATTCTTGACCGGCAGCGGCTCGCGCCAGCGCAGATCGCCGACCGGCGGCTGGGCAAACGGAATGCCCTTGAAAGTGCGCACGCCGGGGGTTGCGGGAGTGGCCCCTTCGATCGCACCGTTTTCAGTCTTGACAAGATCGGCGGCCGGCAGATGCGCGGCCAGAGCGGCGGTCAGAAAGATCGCAAACAAGAAGAAGGCAGAGCGGTTCATAGAAATCATAGCAACACACTTTTGCCGTGATTTCTAGCTTGGGCGCCCGGCCTTCCGCTTCAGGGCACCTCAGAACGTGTAATCCGGCGGCTTGATCCCTTTCAACCGCAAATAGACTTCCGCCTGGCCGCGGTGATGGGCGGTGTGGGTGAAGTAAGCCCAGAGCCATTCGAAAGCGGTCATGTGGCGGGCGGCGGGACCGACGATGGCGCCGGCTTTCTCGGGCGTCAAGGAATCCACCGCCTGGTTGCAGAAGGCGAACGTAGAGGTCAGATACTGAACAACCGTATCCTTATCGATATCGAGCTTGTTGTCTTTGCGCCAGGCGGCAATCTTGGGCGGGTCGTCCGGACGCTTCATGCCACTGGCTATGGCACAGGCCCCGACGTTGGCCGCGCCGATGTGCGCCATAACCTGACCGAACGTCATCTCCTCCGGAACGGGCCGGAAGTTGTATTGGTCGGCGGGCATGGCTTGCGCCACCGCGAGCGTGAATTCGCCGGTGGTCTTCCAGTGTTTCGCCAGGGCGTCTTTGATGGCGTCTTGAGCGAAGATGAGCGGGGTGGCCGCGAGCAGGATCGTTAACACTTTTTTCATCATGAAATTGCCTCGGGCTATAATTGTAAGCTCACCGCGCATGCGGATGGCAAGCCGGCCCGCGGCGCGTTTCGGGCCGCGCCCGCGAGCGGCAGCTTTTCCCATGAAACCTCTCAAGACGGAAGTGGCCTTTCACACGCCGTTCTTCGACCTGCTGGCGAAGACCATGAAGGCGGGCGAGGAACCGTGGTACTCGCTGCGGATCGCGGATTACTGCGCGATTGTGGCGATCACCAACGAGGAGCGCGTGCTGGTGGTTCGCCAGTACCGGCCGGCGGTGGAACAGTACACTCTGGAATTGCCGGCGGGCCTGCTGGATTCCGGTGAGGACCCCGAGGTCGCCGCGCGGCGCGAGTTGCTGGAGGAGACCGGCTACGAAGCAGGCGAGATGGAAGCATTGGGCACGATGGATCCCGATACCGGCCGCCTGGGAAACCGCATCTGGAATTTTATCGCGACAGATCTGCGGAGGGTTGAAGGACGAACCCCCGAACAGGGCGTCGAGGTGATGGAATACTCCTTGCCGGAACTGGCCCGCGCGATAGCGGAAGGTGAGTTCAAGCATGCGCTGCACGTGGCGCCGCTCGTGGTGGCGGCGATGCGCGGAAAACTGACGCTGTTCTGAAATGGCTGCGCGGGCGTATACTGGACCCGACATGAAGAGAGCAATTCCGGCCTTGGCCGTTCTCTTGTGCTGCGTCACTGTCACGTGGGCGCAGCCTGCCGGTGCCACTCCCACCACGCCGGGTTCATCCTACACGGTACGGGAGCGCGCCCTCAAGATTCCCGAAATCATCACGGCCCTCGGACTCAAAGATGGGTCCGTCATGGCGGATATCGGAGCGGGGGACGGCGATTACGAGGTGCTGCTTTCCCGGGCGGTAGGCTCCGCGGGCCGCGTCTACGCCGAAGACATCCGCGAGTCGGCCGTTAAGGAACTGCATAAGGTGGTCACCAACAATCGCCTCGACAACGTGACCGTGCTCCAGGGGGATCCCGACGATCCCAAACTGCCTTCGGGCGCACTGGATGCCGTGCTCATGGTGATTACGTATCACGAAGTGGTTCCCTACCAGAAGATGCTCGAGCGTGTCATGACCACCCTGAAGCCGGGCGGACGCTTTGTGGTGGTGGACATGATGCCGTACAAAACGCTCACCCGTCCGCGGGCCGATCAGACCAAGAATCACAGGATCGCCTCCGGCCTGGCGGAATCGGAAATCCGGTCGGCTGGGTTTGAAGTGGTCTCGCGCGACGATCGTTTCATTGACGAACCCGACGAAGAATCCACCCGATGGATGATCGTGTCCCGCAAGCCGGGCTCTCCGCTTTGACCCAGGTGTGGCCAATCGCCACAAGGCGCGGGCTTGCCCATAAGAGCCGTCTGGGGTTAATCGGGAACGCAAATTGCTACCTCCCATCGCGATGAGAACCTGGACCGCTCTTGGCGGTCTCCTTACCCTGAGCCTGGCTTCGGCGGGCGCATCCACACTCGGGCGCGATGGCGTTGCCGCCTTCAGGCAGTTGCCGGGACTGAACTCGACCGTCTTGACCACCGCTCCCGATGGATCCGTGGTGATCGGCGGCGCGGCCACGGCCGCGGGTTTGCCGGTGACGGACAATGCCATCGAGAAGACCTACGGAGCGCGCACCTGCATCGCCGGCGGCACACCCTTCCCCGAGTATCCATGCAATGACGGTTACATCGCGCGTTTCGCGCCGGATGGGACGCTGGTCTATGGAAGTTATATCGCAGGCGGCGGGGATGTTGCGGTGGCGGGCGTAACGGTTGGCGCCGGCGGCGTGATTTATGCCGTTCTGGCAGCCAATAAGGGCGTCGGCGGAATTCCCAATCCGCCGTCGATGGATGGTGCTACCCACCCGTACGTAGTTTCGATCGCAACGGCGCAAGCTGGTTTCGGCGAAGCATTCATGGTGGCGGAGGCTCCGCGGTTTACTGTATCGGCAATGGCGGTGGATGCGACCGGGAATCTCTACTTGGGAGGTTCGTGCGTCACAGGGACGCTCGCCGCGACCGCGGGCGCGTTTCAGCCGCAAGCTTCCAGATCGGGGCAGGCCTGCGCGCTCTCCTACGCCCCCGGCTCTTCCACCGCGCGCTACGCGACGTATCTCGGCGATTCGCAGACCACCGTAACTGGTTTGGTGGTGGACACCCAGGGGGATGCGTATTTCGCGGGCGCGACAATGACCGCCAATGTGCCGGGAATCGACAATGGCTGGAACGGCGTTTCCGGTGCACTGGCGGGACCGGCTAGCAGCTTCAGTTATGTTTTAGCGCTCGATGCCGCCGGCGCCTCGGTGTTATGGTCGGCGGTATTCGGTTCGCCGGATGGCAGTGGGGCCATTGGGTTACTGCGGAATTCGGGTGGTGATATAGTGGCTATCGGCATCACGGAATTCTTGCCGCAATTCAGCTTCAATAGCGACTTGACACCGGTACGGCCGGTCGAAGTCGTGAAGTTCAGCGGCAATCCGCGGCAGCCGGTGTACGCAGTGCGGGCGGCTGAAGGCGCGGATCCTTCCAGCGTCGCCGCCGCGTTGGCTGACGATGGCAGCGTGCTGCTCACCGGCATGACGCTGTCACTGGCCGCGGGCGGCCTGAACTCTCCGCAACTGGCGACCACCGGCGACGCTTTGGAGCGGTGCATCTCAGGGCAGAGAACGCGGTTCTTCGAACGGCTGGCATCTGCGGATGGCAGCGTGGAGTATGCGTCGTATTTTGGCGCGGACCAGCAATCGATCTCGTCCGGGGCCGCGGCCGGCCCCAACGATAGCGCGTACCTGCTGGCCGGCGGCGTAACTTCGCTCGACCTCACTTATTACGGCGGGACTCTCGAGAGCAGCCCAACGGCTGGTTCGGCGCTATTGTTGCTGTCGCCCGCGAGCGCGCCGCTGGGCGAGCGTCTGTGTGCCGTTAATGCCGCTAACTCGCGGCCGGATGCCCTGGCGGCAGGCTCGGTGATCACCCTATTCGGCTCATCGATCGGCCCGGCGGGGGTAATCGCCGCTGAGCCCGATGCCGAAGGCAACTATCCCACCGGGTTAGCCGGCACCACGGTGCTGCTGAACGGCAGCCCGATTCCTCTCCTGGCCGTGAGCCAGAACCAAGTCAACGCGGTGCTGCCCGTGAGTGTGACGGCGAGCGGAGAGATCGAGGTGCGGACATCCAGCGCCAGCCAGTCTCTCGCGGTAGACCTGCGCTCCGCGGCGCCGGCGTTGTTCGGACGCCTCGGGCTGGTGGCGGCGGTGGCTTTCAACGCCGATGGAACGGCGAACGGGCCGGCCAATCCGGCTCCTCGCGGATCCACGGTCACCGTTTATGGCACGGGGTTCGGAACACCGGCGCAGGTACCGGCGGCTTTCGTTGCTAACCAGGCTGTCTCCGCCGCGGTGGTTGGTCAGGACTCCTCGGGAGTGGTTTTGCTTTCGCTGACTATCCCGGCGGATCTTCCGCCCGCGTTTTTGCAAGTGGCACCCATTTCGTTCCAGCAGGGTTCTTTGATTCTGAACACCGGGCTCTATCTTTGGGTGCAGTGAAGCCTTGGGTGCGGAAAGCTGCCCAAGAGCCCAGATATGGCCGGGCTGAGTGCTGGCGGTGTTCTCCGGGTTGCGCGCGGCCGAAGAAACGGCGATTGCGGTGCCAGCGGAGGAATTGGGTTATGATCCGTGGGAGATCTCATGCCGCGCGTTGTAATCGTCTGGGCCACCGTGCTTCTCGTAGCTCTGGTGGGCGCAACCGCTGCTGCCGGGCTGTTCGCGGAGCGGATTTATGCTCAGGAAACCGTGTCGTGGGCGGCCCAAGGCGCCGGCCAGGATGCTGTGAACCTCACGGTGGCCCTGCCGTGCCTGATCCTGAGCGCCGTTTTAGCGCGGCGAGGTTCGCTTCGCGCCTTGCTGGTCTGGCTGGGCATTGTGCTGTATTTCATTTATTCGTACGTCATCTACGCCTTCTTCATCCATTTCGGGCCGCCATTCCTGGCCTACGTGGCCACTTTGGGCGTGTCATTCTATGCGCTCGTGTTCGGTCTGCATGAGACCGACGTTGGCGGATTGGCTGCAAGCTTCGGGCCGCGGACGCCGAACCGGCTCGTGAGCGTTGTGCTGTTGGTGCTGACCATAGTGTTCGCGGCCCTGTGGTTGAGCGAGATTGTGCCGAGCCTGGCGCATGGCACAGCCCCGAAGTCGTTGGCCGAGGTTGGATTGATCGTCAACCCGGTGCATATTTTGGACCTGGCGTTGGTGCTGCCCGGAATGGCGATCGCGGCCATCCTCCTATGGAGAAAGCATCCCATCGGGTATGTGTCCGCGGCTGTTCTTCTGGCGTTCAGCGTGGTCATGGGCGCGGCGATTGTGGGGATGGACATCTCCATGCTACGCAAGGGGCTACTCCACTCTCTGGCGGCTGCGCTTCCCATCGGTATCGTCTCCGCCGTCTCCCTGGCGGCGCTCTGGCTGCTGCTGGCTGGAATGGAATTCGGCTCTGCCGAGCTTACACGCAGCCGGGTATAGCCGGCACGCGTTTGCCCGGTCCGAAAAGGTTTAGCATCGAAAGAGCATGACGCAATCCGATCAGACGTTTTTGCCGTAATTCTGAATGTCGGTGCCATCCTTGCAGGTTTTTGTGCGACTTTCTTGTCCTTCAGGATTCAACGCGAGGCTGGATACTACCGCTCCCCTGATGGAAAAGGAAAAGACACCTTCAGCAACCTATCCCATTTCACTGGCTCGCTCCTGTTGTTGTTGCTAGCGACGCTATGCACGGCGGTTTGCGGAATTGTACTTCCTCTCTTGGCACTTGTTGGCTCGAGGCCGTGGATTTCGCGTGGTCTGATTGTCGGCGGAGTCCTCGGAGGCCTTTTGCTGCTCGGTGCATACTTCGTTGCTGAGTTGCGCCACTATGACGTGTTCAAGTTTTTGCAGAATGATCGGGCAGAATGGAAGAGAGAATGGCCGCTCGTCGCTATCGGTGTGATCTGTGCCGCCTTTTGCTTCTGGTATTTCGGGCTCCGCTAACCCAGGTTCCGCGGTCGTCCCTCTCGATAGTTCGTCTTTGAAAAATGTTCTTCTTTCTCGACCCCGGCCCGCTGCAACGCCCTCGCTTCCATCGGGTCACGATTGGTCTATCGCAAACCGGGCTGCGACTAAGCAAGTCTCTAATGGCGCCATTCGGAAATGACAAACATCGGGGCGCTTCAAATAGGCCGCGGGGGTTGGCTCTCCATCGCCACTCTTAGAATCCGATTGATGCGCGTCTGGTATCCTTTGCCGTGCCCCTTGAGCCACGCCAGAACGTCAGCATCCAGGCGGATGGTCAATTGCTTCTTGGCCGGCGGCCATGCAGCCGTGGCCTTCTTGAGAAAGCTCTTGTCGAGCGGCGGTATGTCCGAATAGTCGATGCCGGCATCGCGCATACGGTCAATCCGTGCCAAGTCGCTCTCGATAGATTTCTTGTTCACGGCGATTCCCCTTCCTCGTGGAGATAATGCGCGTTCCTTCATCGCGCGGCGCATGGGTTATCACTACGAGCCGTCCGGCCAGCAAGCCCCAACGTGATCAGCCGTTCCTCCCCCTTAGTCGAAACGGTCATCTTCGAACGAGACGCAAGGCCCGGAGAACACCCGTTCGGCATCCTCGAAGCTCAAACCGTGTTTCGCAAGATTCTTCCGGTTTTTCGCTTCGTCCCATTCGTATTTCATTTCCAAAATGTAGCTCTTTTTGTAGTTACGCGCAAACCGGCAGGTGTTCAAAGCTCCGAACCGTCCCGCCAACACCGCGTAGCAAAATTCGACCTATGCAGGAAAACCCGACACACGCTACAATACTTTCAGATTAAGTTATCTGGTTATGCCTAGGCGACTCGCCCGGAAGCTGATGCTTTCGATCACCGTCATCGTGATTATCGTAGCGGCGGTTTCGGGGCTGGTGAATGTCAAAACCGAGGAGCAGCAACTTCTCAATACGATGATCCTGGGGGCGGATCAGCTCTCCAAGGGAATCGCCAGCGCCACCTGGCATGCCATGCTCGACGATAACCGCGAGGCGGCCCGCCAGGTCATGCAAACCATCGCCGAAAAGCAGGGCATCGACCGCATCCGCATGTTCAATAGCGCCGGGCAGATGATGTTCTCCACCAACAACGAGGATCGCGCCGTTGTGCCGCCGCCGCCGGATCTTTCGGCGCTGGTGCGAACGCTGCAGGGCCGCGACGGGCATCGCCGCCTGGAGATGCTGACCAAGATCTATAACGAACGGTCTTGCAGCGAGGCCGCTTGCCACGCCCATCCGAAGGATGTGAAAGTGCTCGGCGTGCTCGACCTGGCGCTCAACCTGGAAAGCGTCGATCATGAAGTGGCGGGAATGAAATTCCGCGTGCTGGCGGTGACGGGCCTCGAGATTACGCTCATCAGCCTCTTTATCGTGTTCTTTACGCGGCGCTTTTTGGGACGTCCGATTGAAGCGTTGATCGAAGGTACCAAGTCGATCAGCCAGATGGAGCTCGATCGGCCGCTGAACATCGTAGGCTCGAGCGAAGAGCTGGATGAGCTGGCGCGGTCGTTCGACGTGATGCGCGAACGGCTGCGCACGGCGCTCGGGGAAATCAACCAGTTCACACAAAAGTTGGAAGACAAGGTGGAAGAACGCACCCAGCAACTCAAAGCGGCGCAGAAGAAACTGGTGCAGAGCGACCGGTTGGCGTCGCTGGGGCAGCTCTCCGCCAGCGTGGCGCACGAAATCAACAATCCCGTTTCGGGCGTGCTCAATCTCTCCATGCTGATGCAGCGCATGCTGGGCGAAGATGGCGTGCCTCCGACCCGCCTCAACGAATTCCGCAAATACCTTTCGCAGGTGGTGAATGAGACCTCGCGGGTGGGGCGCATCGTATCCGACCTGCTCGCCTTTTCGCGGCGCGGCAAGCCGCAGAGAGCGCCGGCGGACCTGAACAAGATCGTCCGCATGACCCTCTCGCTGGTCCAGCACAAGTTGAAACTGAGCAACGTGGAGGTGGATGCGAACCTGCGCGAAGATCTGTCACTGGTACCCTGCGACCCTTCGCAGATCCAACAGGTGGTGCTGAACCTGGTTTTAAACGCCGCGCAAGCTACCCAGAGCAAGGCCCTGGATAAGCGGCAGGGGCGGGTTTCGATTGCGACCTCCTCCGCGGACGGCATGGTGTCGCTGACGGTTTCCGACAATGGGGAAGGCATTCTGCCGGACAACCTGGCCAAGATTTTCGATCCGTTCTTCACCACGAAATCGGAAGGCAAAGGCGTGGGCCTCGGCCTCGCGGTTTCGTATGGCATTATTCAGGCGCATGGCGGAGATATTGAAGTGAAGAGCAAGGTCGGGGAGGGCGCCACGTTCATCGTTTCCCTGCCGCTCGAACAACCGGCCGCGCCCGGCGACAAGCCTCCGGCCGATGCCGCCGGCGCCGGCAAGGGATGAAGTATTTTTACGTGGCCGGGACCCCGGAGGTGGATGCGGAAGCGCTCGCGGCCGTGCGCGAAAGGGTGCAAACGGAATTCGGGATACCGGTGCGGGAGCTGGCCTTGCCGCATGTGGAGTTCGCTTTCGATCCCGGGCGGCGCCAGTACGGATCGATCCCGGTGCTGGAGATGTTGACGCGGCTCTATCCGGCCGACGCGCTGAAGCTGCTGGCGGTAACGGAACGGGACCTGTTCATCCCCGTGCTGACTTTCGTATTCGGGCACGCGCAGTTGGGCGGCCGGGCCGGCGTGGTTTCGCTGGCGCGTTTGCGGCAGGAGTTTTATGGGCTCGAGCCGAACTACGAAGTGTTCCTCGAGCGGACTTATAAAGAGGTATTACACGAGGCCGGCCACACGTTCGGCCTGGTGCATTGTACGGACCGGAGTTGCGCCATGTCGCTGGCCACCAACGTCCGGCATATCGATCTGAAGCGAGCGGCGTTCTGCGCATCGTGCGGAGCGTTGTTACGGCGGAGATCCAGGAGTGAAGCGCAATGAAAACCCACTGGCCCATTCTGGTGGTAGACGACGAAGAAGTGATGTGCGAATCCATGGCCGCGTGGTTGCGCGAGGACGGGTACGCGGTGGATAGCGCCAGTTCCGGACGCGAGGCGGTGGAAAAAGCCGGCCAATGCGACTACGCCATCTACTTCGTGGACCTGAAGATGCCCGGCGGCATGGACGGCATCGAGACCATGATGCAGGTGCGCCAGTTGCACCACGAGGCGTCCATCATCATCATGACCGCGTACGCCACCGTGGATACGGCGATCACGGCCATGAAAGAGGGGGCCATGGAGTACATCGTCAAGCCGTGCAACCCGGAGGAGATTTCGCTGCTGGTCAACCGCATTATTAAGGTGAAGAACCTGCAGCGCGAAAATACGATTCTCCGCAAGAAGCTCGCCCGCCAATACCGCTTCGGCGACGTGATCAGCAAGAACGCCCGCATGCAGGACATTCTGAAGCTGGCGGAGGAGGTTGCCAGCCTGCGCAGCACGGTGCTGATTCAGGGCGAAAGCGGAACCGGCAAGGAGTTGATCGCGCGCGCCATTCACAACTCGGGCGAGCGGGCATCGAAGCCTTTCGTGGCGGTCTCTTGCGCGGCGCTGGCCGAGACACTCCTCGAGAGCGAGTTGTTCGGTCACGAAAAGGGCGCGTTCACCGGCGCCAATCAGCAGAAGCAGGGCAAATTCGAAATGGCCGATGGCGGGACCATTTTCCTCGACGAGATTGGCGACATCTCGCCCAAGCTTCAGGTGGACCTGCTGCGCGTCTTGCAGGAACGGTGCTTTTACCGCGTGGGCGGGCAGGAGGAAGTGCGCGTGGACGTGCGCGTGATCGCGGCCACCCATGTGAACCTGCAACAGGCGGTGGCGGACGGCAAGTTCCGCGACGATTTGTTTTACCGGTTGAACGTGATCGAGATCCGGATTCCGCCGCTGCGCGAGCGGCGCGAAGACGTTCCGCTGCTGGCGCTCTATTTCGTGGAGCGCCTGTCGCACGAGTTGGGCAAGGACATCAGCCAGATTTCCGAAGGCGGTTTGAAGCTGCTGATGGACCACAACTGGCCCGGCAACGTGCGCGAGCTGGAGAACGCCGTGGAGCGCGCCATGGTTACGTGCCGCGGCCCGATGCTGACCGAAAGCGACTTCGCTTTTCTGAGCGGGAACGGTTCGGCCGTGGCTCGTTGGGCGGCGCCGCCCGAGATGACGTTGCAGGAAATGGAGAAGCGGCTCATCGTGGCCACGCTGGAGCGGACGGGTGGAAATATAAAGGAATCGGCGACGCTGTTGGGGATCGACCGGTCCACGTTGTACGAGAAGATCAAGCGGTACGAGATTCCGCGGTAGGCTTGCGGTTGGCCGCTCAGTCCTTCACGCACGCCAGCGCTATACTGCGAAGGGAGACGGACGCGTGGCAAAAGCCGACATCGGCGAGATAGTCCGGGACAAACGCGAAACCATTACCCGCCTTGCCGCCGCGCACGGCGCCACCGAGGTTCGCCTGATTGGATCGGTGGCGCGCGGCGAGGCCCGGCCCGATAGCGATATCGATTTGCTCGTGACGTGGCGTGAGGGCACCAGCCTCCTCGACCACGCGGCCCTCCAACTCGAACTGGAGAGGTTGCTCGGCCGGAAGGTCGACATCGCTAGCGATGGCTGGGTGAAGCCGTCAATTCGGGAGTCGGTGTATAGGGACGCAATCGCTCTATGAGGAGCGATCCCGATCGCCTGAGCGATATTCTCGCGGCGATTGCCAAAATCAGGGGACGCGTGGGAGCCGATCGCGCGGCCTTCGCCCAAGATGAGATGCTTCAGGTCTGGGTGATCCATCATCTACAGGTCATTGGGGAGGCCGCGCGGGGAGTATCTGAACACGTCAGAACCCGACACCCCGAAGTACCGTGGCCGCAGATCGTCGCCCTCAGGAATATCCTGGTACACGAGTATTTTGGCCTTGACATGCGTCAGGTTTGGACGATGACACAAAAGGATTTGCAGATTCTGGAGGAACAAATATCGCGCATCGGGTCAGAACTTACATCCGGTTCCGAACTTGGTACATGAAGCCTATTGCATGTTGCCAAGCATTGGCGCTAAAAGGGAGTCTCAGGGTTTGTTGTCTTGTTTAAAATAGTACACATCGCCAGGGTGGGTGTTAAAAACTCTGGCAGAATGTGTCGCATTTTCATATAATCAGAGCTAGAATACGGAAATAATCATCAACTGGCATCTTTTTCAACATTGGAGTTCTCATCAACATGACGGGAGTCAAAATGAGTAAAAGACTTCCCCGAGCGCTGGCTGGTCTTTTGGCAGTAGCGCTAGTGGCTGTGGCCGTACCGACCGCAGGAAACGCGCAAACCACGTTGGTGGCCCCACAGCTTGTGGTCCGCCCGCTGACACCGGGCGAAATCTCAACCTATAAGTTGGCGTCCACCACGCAGACATCGGGCGGGTTCGGCACGGTTGGGTTAGGCGAACCCTTATACCTGGAAGTGGAGGTCGATGCCACCCTCCCGGCGGCACAGATCAGCAACGTGGTCTGGACATTGACGTCCGCGCCGGCGAAATCGGCGGCTACCCTGGTGGCCAGTCCCTTGACCGCGAGTGTGCCGGTGTTCGAACCGTCGGCCCGAACGGTGTACCAGGTAGCGGGCCGGCAGATGTTGAAGCCGGACGTCGAGGGTCCATTTGTGGTAACGGCCATCGTTACCGCCGGGACCGGGGGAGCGACCACCCTCGCGCAAACCTATATCGCCGCCAGCTATATGGGGATCTCCGCGTGCAAGACGTGCCATAGCGGCGGATTGGCGCAGTCCGAGGTGTCTTCATGGTCGAACACGTTACACGCTGGGATCTTCACGACCGAGATTAACACCGCGGGCAGCTCATACAGCACCAGTTGCATCCCCTGCCACACGGTCGGTTACGACGCCAACTCCACCGTCAACGATGGTGGCTTTTCGTACGTAATGAACCAGTTGGGCTACAAGATGCCTACGACGGCCTCTCCCAACAATTGGGCCGCGGTGCCGGCCACACTGCAAAATCTGGCTAACATCCAGTGCGAGAACTGCCACGGGCCGGGGAGCCAGCACGTCAACAATGGCGGCGACCCGATCGCCATCACGGTTCCGACCAATACCGGCGCTTGCAGCCAGTGCCACGATGAGCCGACCCACCACGTGAAGACGGCCGAGTGGGAAAACTCGATGCATGCCGTCACCACGACCGATCCCGCGGGCAATGCAAGCTGCGTGGGATGCCATACCGGCGTCGGTTTCACGGGCAGGGTTGAGGGCGCGAAAACCGTGAACACCGCGTATTCGCCGATCGATTGCGCAACCTGCCACGAGCCGCACGGACAGACCATACCAACTGGGGCCGCGCACCAGCTCCGGACGTTGTCTCCCGTGACGCTTCCCGATGGAACCGTTGTTTCCAACGCCGGAATGGGTACGCTTTGCATGGATTGCCACCAGAGCCGCCAGAAGGCGGCAACGTACGCCTCGACGACAGCCGGCAGCTCGCACTTCGGACCGCACGAAGGGCCGCAGGCGGATATGCTGGAGGGCGTCAATGGCTTCACCTATGGCCAGAAGATCCCCAGTTCGGCGCACGCCTTCGTGGCAACGGATACCTGCGTAACCTGCCACATGCAGACCGCCCCAGCCACGACCGACCCGGCATTCCTCCACGCCGGAGATCACACCTTCATGCTGAGTTACACGCCTCCGGGAGGGACGAAAGAGGACCTGGTCGGAGCCTGCCAGACCTGCCATGGGCCCGAGATCACAACGTTCGACTTTCCGCTTTTCGATTACAACAACGATGGCGTGATCCAAGGTGTGCAGACCGAAGTGCAGAGCCTGATGGATCAGCTCTCGACGATGTTGCCGCCGAACAACCAGGTGAAGACCTCGTTGACGATCGACAATACGTGGACCACACTCCAGTTGGAAGCGGCATACAACTGGTTATTCGTGACCAACGACGGCAGCCGGGGCATACACAACACCGCTTATACGGTCGGGCTGCTGAAAGCTTCGATCGCCAGTCTGAGCGCCAAGTAGAATAGCCAGCGATCGGCAGGCAGCCGTCAGCTACACCGGCGCAGCCGATCATTGAACCTTTCACGACCGCTTCCGGCGGGTTGTTCCACTTCCGGTGTTACCATGTGTGGAGTTGAAATGATACTGGGAACCGGTGTGGATCTAGCCGAAGTGCCGCGCATCCGCGCGTCGATCGAGCATTTCGGAACGAAATTCATCGAGCGGGTGTTCACCTCCGCGGAGATCGCCTACGTGGAGAGGAAAGCCAACCGCTATGAGCGCTATGCGGCGCGATTCGCGGCCAAGGAAGCCGGCATGAAGGCCATCGGCACGGGCTGGAGGCACGGCGTGACGTGGCACGATTTCGAAGTGGCCAACCTGGAGAGCGGGAGGCCTACGCTGCAATTGAGCGGCGTGGCGGCGCGGATCGCGGAGAAACTGGGCGTGCGCCAGATCTCTCTCTCGCTGACGCACACCGCGGAATTCGGGATGGCGCACGTGATCCTGGAGGATTGAGCTTACCCGACCTTGGTGGGCGATTCGCTGCGCGGGACGGCGCGTAATTGCGCGTCCTCCAAACGTTCGGCTTCCTGCCAGGTGTAGATCATGCGGTGCACCACTGTGAGGTTGGAGAGGACCGCGATAACCCATAGCACCGCAGCCATGCGGTCAAACAGGGCGCCGATGATGATAAGCACGATGCGTTCGGGCCGTTCGAGGAATCCGACCTTGCACTTGGGGATGGCGTTTTCGGCGCGCGCCCGCGTGTAACTCACCATCACGGAGCCGGTCATCACCACAGCCGTGAGTACGATATAGAAAAAGCGGTTGATGGAGGCGTAGTAAACCAGCAGGCCCATGAAGAGCGCCAGGTCGGAATAGCGGTCCACCACCGAATCGAAGAAGCCGCCGAAACGGGTGACCTGGCTGGTGGCGCGGGCCACGCGCCCATCCACCATGTCGAACAACCCGGCACCGATCACCACCAGTGCGGCCCAGCGGAAACTGCCCTGCGAGAGCAGCCAGGCGGCCCAGATGTTGATCACCAGCCCGATGAACGTGAGCACGTTCGGATGGATGCGCGAGAGTGCGAGCCAACGCACAATGCGGTCAATGATCGCGCCGCAGACCTTGCCGATACCGCCGGTAAGAGTCATAGGTTACTCAATTGCATCATGGATGGTGGTGAGTTTCAAGACCTCGAGCTCCTTCATGCCTCCGGGGCTCTGCACCTTCACCACGTCCCCCACTTCTTTGCCCAGCAAGGCGCGGCCGATGGGGCTGGTAGTTGAAATCCTCCCATTGGGTGCATCGGCCTCTTCGCTGGTCACCAAGTTATACGTAATCTCTTCCTCGCGCTTCGAATCGAGGACAACCACAGTGGAACCGAGACCCACTTTGTTGTGCGGAATTTTGGAGAAATCGACCATCGACATCTCTGCCAGGCGCTTCTTGAGCTGGTTGAGCCGGGCATTCACGAATCCCTGGCGGTCTTTAGCCGCGTGGTACTCCGCGTTTTCGCTAAGGTCGCCGTGGGCCCGCGCTTTGAGAATCTCTCTGGGCAGCTCGACGTGGAGTTCGTACTCCAATACGGCAATTTCATCCTGTAGCTTTTTCTTGATATCCGTCATCGAACGGCCCTGCTCCCAAGGTCACATTATAGCGGACGGTGCGGAGACCACGGGGGAACTCGGCTCCTAACCCGACGCGACTGGAACCGAACTGGGCATTCCACTAACCGCGGAGACGCGGTGGCACGGAGATCGCGCGGAGAACAAAGAGGGGTCTTCCCGAATCCATCAGAATCTGTAACGCCGGCGAAGGACCTAATTCGCACGCGGAGCAAGCGGAGATCGCGCTTCGGTCTCGATTAGGCTGGCCAGTAAGTCGGAAGTGAGCCTACGCTCGGCGGCGCAGCTTTCCAGCACCTCCGCCACCTCCATGCGCTCAGGTTTTGACATTCTTACTTGTGTTGTTCTCCGCGCGATCTCCGCGCCTCCGCGTCTCCGCGGTTAGTGGTAGGCTCCACTCCGGCGTGCAGAATTTCGTCGGCGACGTCGGCGGCGGCGCGCATCTCGCGCACATCGTGCACACGCACAATGTGTGCGCCGGCCAGGACGCAGGCAGTCAGGGCGGCGGCGGTGGCAAAAACGGTAGCCGTGGGGTCCGGTTGCGCCAGGAAACTCTTGCGCGACGGGCCCACGAGCAATGGCAACTCCAGAGCGGCGAGCGATGCCAGGCGCGCCATGATGACGGCGTTCTGTTCCTTGCGTTTGCCAAATCCCAAACCGGGGTCCACCACCAGTTTCGTGCGGTCGATGCCCACGCCGCGGGCGCGGTTGACGGCCGCATCCAGGTCGCGCGCAATAGTGCCCATGGGGTCCGGCATGGGTCCCAGCTTGGCCCAGGTCTCCGGGCGGCCGCGCATGTGGTTCAGAACCAGGCCGGCATCGTGGTTCGATACCACGCGCGCCAGGTGCGGCTCAAACGTCAGGCCGGAAGGATCGTTGATGATCTCGGCCCCTAAGTCGAGCGCGTGCTCGGCCACCTCGGCTTTGTAAGTATCCACCGACACCGGTATGCCGAGCCGGCCTTTTAGGCGCTTCAGAACGGGATTGAGGCGGCGCATTTCCTCGCTGGCCGAAATGCGGGCGGAACCGGGGCGGGTGGATTCAGCACCGATATCCAGAATGTCCGCGCCCTGCTCTTCGAGTTCTAATGCGCGGGCAAAGGCGCGGTCCGGGTCGGAAAACTTGCCGCCATCGGAAAAAGAATCGGGCGTCACATTCAGCACGCCCATCAACGCGGTACGCTCGCCTAACGCGATTTCCCGCGCTTTCAACTTCCAGTAGAAGAGTCGTCGCACGGCGGCTTACACGCTAACTCTACGCCAGATTTTGCCCACTTGAATGACCATTTCGGGTGCCGATTTCGTCCACGCCAGGTCCTTGAGCTTCTCCCCGTTAATCTCGACGGCCCCGGCTTTGATTTTGCGCACAGCCTCGCTGACGGATTCGGCCATGCCGATGCGCGGCAGCAGCTTATCTATGCGGATGGAGCCATCCTTGGTGACGCCCTCGGGCAGGGGCACGGCAGGAATATCGGCCGGCACTTCCTTGCGGCGCACCACGCTATCGAAGGTCGCCGCGGCGCGCGCGGCTTCGGGCTCGCCATGAAAATCGGCCACGATCAGGCGGCCGAGCGCGATTTTGGCCTCCATGGGATGCAGCGAACCTTCGGCCACGCGGGCCCGCATGGCGCCGATCTGGGCTTCACTCCGATCGGTAAGCAGCAGGTAATAGCGCCACATGAGGGCGTCGGAGATCTGCATGACCTTGCGGAACATCACTTCGGGCGGCTCGGTGATCCCGATGTAGTTGCCGAGCGACTTGGACATCTTGTTCTCGCCGTCGAGGCCCTCGAGCAGGGGGGTCGTGCCGACAATCTGCGGCGGCTGGCCGAAGTCCCGCTGCAACTCGCGGCCCACCAACAGGTTGAATTTCTGATCGGTGCCGCCCAGTTCCACATCGCACTCGAGCGCCACCGAATCGTAGCCCTGCGCCAAAGGATAGAGCATCTCGTGCATGGAAATGGGCGCGCCCTCTTTGTAGCGCTTGGAAAAATCCTCGCGTTCCAGGATGCGGGCCACGGTGTATTTGGAGCAGAGCTTGACGATATCCACATAGCCCATGGGCTCGAGCCACTCGCTGTTCATGCGGATCTCGGTCTTTTCGGGGTCGAGAATCTTGAACACCTGGGCTTTGTACGTCTCGGCGTTCTCGTCGATGGCTTGGCGCGTCATAGGCGGGCGGGTGATGTTGCGGCCGGTGGGATCGCCAATCAACCCCGTCATGTCGCCGATCAGGAAGATCACGGTGTGGCCGAGGTCCTGAAAATGCCTCATCTTGCGTAGCAGCACGGTGTGGCCCAGGTGCAGATCGGGCGCGGTGGGGTCGAAGCCGACTTTGATGCGCAGCTTGCGGCCGGTCTTGGCGGCTTCGGCCAGCCGCTCGCGCAGATCTTCTTCGCGAATGATCTCCGCCATGCCTTTACGCAGGTATGCGAGTTGTTCGTCGAGGGTCATGGGGTAGGAGCTATCAGCCGTCAGCGGTCAGCTTTCAGCTAAAAGCACGGCAGCGCGGCCTCGGAATCCAGCGACCGCCGCAGTGGCTGACAGCTGAAAGCTGATGGCTGAATTCACATTTTATATCGGCCGAGGTCTTCATCGTTGAGACCTTCCAGCCAGCGCCGCAGCTCTTCGTTGTTCACCTTATCGGAAACGGTAGCGGCCAGTTTCGAAGACTTGAGCACGCTCTCTTCCACGTAAATAGGGCAATCCAGGCGGAGGGCCAGCGCCAGGGCGTCGCTGGGGCGGGAATCGACGCTGATCAGCTCGCCATCGCGGTCGAGCCAGATCACGGCGTAAAAGGTATCGTCCTTGAGCTCACTCACCACCACCTTGCGCAAGCCGGTGTTGAGGCCGAGCAGCAGGCTCTTGATGAGGTCGTGAGTCATGGGACGCGGGGTCGCGACTTTTTCGATTTCGAGCGCGATCGCGTTGGCCTCATACACGCCCACCCAGATGGGGAGCACGGTGTTGCCGCTGACGTCCTTCAAGATGACGATGGGGACATTGCTGACCGGGTCCATCATGAGCCCGCGGATTTTCATTTCAACTTCCATCACGCCCTCCCCATTCCAATTACACCACAGTTACACTCTCCCCCACCAAGGAGTTCGGCCCGGCGCGGGTCACGCGCACCGGCACATAGCGGCCCACGAGCGATGTGCCGTTGGTTTCGGGAGACGTGAAGTTGAGGGTGCGGTTGTCCGAGGTGCGGCCGATCCACTGCCCCATGGCCTGGTTGCGCCCTTCCACCAGGACCTCCCGGATGCCGCCGATCAGCTCCGCGTTGCGGCGGATCTGGATGGCCCGCTGCTTTTCCTGCAGGATCACGAGGCGCCGCTGTTTCTCGTCATCCGGAATCGAATCCTCTCGGGCGATGGCCGAAGTGTTGGGCCGCGGCGAATACTTGAAGCTGAACAGCGAATCGTATTGCACTTCGTCCAACAGGCGCAGGGTTTCCTCGAAATCCTCTTCGGTCTCGCCAGGGAAACCGACGATGATATCGGTGGTAATGGAGTAGCTTCGCCGCGCCGTTTTCAGCCACTCGATGCGCCGCATGTACTCATCGCGTGTATAGAGGCGGTCCATGGAAGCGAGCACGCGGGACGATCCGGATTGCACGGGCAGGTGGACGTGATCGCACAAGACGGGGTTGGCGTCCATGGCATCGACGATGGATTTGCCGAAATCGCGCGGATGGGAAGTGGTGTAGCGCACGCGGTGGATGCCGGGAATTTCCGCGACGCGGGCCAGCAACGTGGCGAAATCCCAGGCGGCGGGCGAGGGACCGCGATAGCTGTTCACATTCTGGCCGAGCAACTGGATTTCGGTATAGCCCTGATCGGCCAAACGGTGGGCTTCCGCCATGACGCTTTCCGCCGTGCGGCTGCGCTCCGGCCCGCGGGTGAAAGGCACCACGCAATAGGCGCAGGATTTATCGCAGCCCTCGATGATGGTGATATAGGCGCGGTGGGGATTATCGCGACGCGTGAAAGGCGTATCGAAAGTTTCGTCCGTATCGAGGCTCAAGCCGGTGACGCGGCGATTGCCGGCCTCGAGTTGCACCAGCATGTCGCCCAAGCGGGTGTAGCTGGCCGAACCGCAGACCAGGCTGACGTGCGGGGCGCGATCGAAAATCTTCTCGCCCTCCTGCTGCGCCACGCAGCCGAGGACGCCGAATACTTTGCCCTTGCCGGCCTCGCGCTTGAACTGCTGGAGGCGATTGAAAACCTTCTGCTCGGCTTTGTCGCGGATGCTGCACGTGTTGTAGAGCACCAGTTCCGCCGCTTCGGGGGTGGGGACCTGGGCATAGCCCTTGGCCAGGAGCGTGCCGATTACTTTTTCCGAATCGTGCGCGTTCATCTGGCAGCCGAAAGTTTCGATGTAGAAGGTCTTGGCGGGCACTGTTCTTATTGTAGACGAGGGTGGGAGCAATCTCTCGGCGGCCTTTCGTTTGGCCGAGACCTGCTTAGAGGGGGAGGAAGCCGACGGTGTCCCTCCACTCTTCGGCGTCGCTCGCCGCCCAGACGATTAGCAGATCCTCGATGGCGAGACCAATGTCGAGATCTTGCGGGACGATTATGAGCCCAGGACTCGATCGGCTATCGAGGAAGCGCGCAAAATGTGCGGGCATTGTCTTGCGGTCATGAGAAACCAGAATCCGCCCGCGATCGGCTGCTTTGCGAAGCACATCTGAATCTGGTACGCCGATAACCCCGCCGGCGTGGGCGTCCTTGAAATCGACCATCGGTTCACGGCGGCGCAAGCCCAAAACGATCTTTTGGTTGAAGTCCGCGTCAGCTTGGAACCGCGGCCTCATGCACTGGGGCTTGGCGTACCGTTCCGAGCGGCCGCCAGCTTCGCATACAGCGCCGGATGCTTACGGCGGGCCTCCTCTCGCAGACGTGCGAACTCCGCTTCTCCGTCCCGCAGATATTTGTCAACCCCCTGCCTGTTGGCAAGGTAAAACGTGACGGCCCCGAACACCTGCTCCAGGCTGAGGGCGGGGAATGAGTCGACGATGCCTTCGGGTGACTCGCCCCGCAGGAAGGCATATACGACGGAGTCAAGGGAAACGCGAGTCCCGACGATGCAATATCCGCCCTCGCGCTGTTCCACGTATCCTGTCGCCATACTGCCCTCTGAGTATAGTATAGGGCGTGTCGAGACCCCCTGCACCCGTGTCAACGACAAACGGCGTCATGCCGCGCGATCACGCCTGTCGCGCCATCCTACTTGTCCTTTCACAGTTCTTCCGTGACGGCCGAGGCGCTGGCGCATCCGTCGAACGCTGGTTGCAAGCCACAGAGCCAAAGCGATCCCCTTGCACCATTTGCGTGCGGCGAATCCCAATTCCGGACAACTGGGCGGCCCCCAACACAAGCATTTTCCATCGGCCGAGCGTGGCACCAGGATTGCGAATAGTCCCTTTCCAGGCCCAAATGTACTTTTAGAAAGGCTGATTCCTTGAACAACACATCCTTGCTCGTCACTGTTGCTTTTTCGCTTTCCCAGGTGGCGTTCTGTCAGCAGATGTTCCGCGGCGGCCTCGATCATACCGGCGTCTACCAGGCCACCGGCCTCCGCCAGGCGCCGACGGTGAAGTGGCGCTTCCAGACGCGCGGCCCGGTCCTTTCCTCGCCGGCGGTGGACGGCGGCACGGTCTACTTCGGCTCCTCCGACCAGGATTTCTACGCGGTCGATGAGGCCAGCGGCGCACTCAAGTGGAAATTCCACACCGAGAGCGCGGTCGCCTCTTCGCCCGCCGTTTCGGGCGGCATCGTCTACTTCGGCAGCTTCGACGGCGCCTTCTACGCGCTGGATGCCGCCAGTGGGGCGCTGAAGTGGAAATTCGAAACCGAGGGCGAGCGCCGCTTTAGCCACCGCCGGCTGCACGGACTCCAGCCCTACGCCGAGGTCATGCCCGACCCATGGGACTTCTGGCTTTCCTCGCCCGCCGTCGCGAACGGCATGGTCTACTTCGGCAGCGGCGACAACCATATGTACGTGCTCGATGCCGCTACCGGCGCGGTCCGGTGGAAGGGCACGGCCGGCGACGTGGTCCACTCCTCCCCCGCGATAGCCGGCGGCAATCTGATCGTCGGGAGCTGGGACAGCTTCGTTTACGCCGTGGACGCTCGCTCGTTCAAATCTAAGTGGCGGTTCCAGGGGGGCCTCGATCCGCAGGCCGGCAACCAACAGGGCTTTCAATCCTCGCCCGCGGTCGTCGATGGCGTCGTATATATCGGGTGCCGCGACTCCAACGTTTACGCGCTCGATCTCGCCACCGGTCAGAAGAAGTGGGCCTTCAACAACAACGGCTCCTGGGTGCTGAATTCCCCGGCCGTGTATAACGGCAAGGTCTACATCGGGACCTCCGACACCGGGCTCATCCACGAGCTCGATGCCGCCACCGGCGCCAAGCTTTTCACCATTCACGGCAAATTCCCTTTCTATGCCTCCCCCGCGATCGCCAACGACGCGCTGTTCTTCGCCAGCTTCGATGGCCGCCTACTCGCGTACGATCTCAAGACCCACGAACCGCTCTGGACATTTCAGACCGAAGCCTCGAAGAAGAATGCGCCCGCTTTCAGCAAGCCCGACGGCTCGATCGATTTCCCCAAACTGATATCTTTCATGTTCTACGACGACATGGTGCTGGCGGTGCACAAGATGTACACCACCGGGGCCTTCCTCTCTTCTCCGGCGATCGCCGACAACACTCTATACATCGGGAGCGCCGATGGGGCCGTCTATGCGCTGAAGTGAAAGCCCGGTTGTCGAGTGGCAAGGCCTTAATAGTGATTTGCCATCTCTTTTGCGTGTCGAGCCCCCGGCGGACGATGGGCTGGTGCCTGGTTTGCCACATGCTGGGGCAGATGCCGTAAAGACCCTTACAAACGGCATCACAGTTCAAGCACAACTGAGGACGATGAGGTTGGGCACGCCCAGATAATCCGTCGGATTGTGCGTAACCAGGGCAGCACCGTAGAGCAAAGCGGTCGCGGCGATCCATGCATCGGCAGCCTCCATTCGGCGGCCATTCGCTCTCGCTCGGACCATCACATCGGCCCACCTCAGGATCAAGTCGCGGGACGACGGCACGGACGCAAACCCTTTCATGAACTGTTGGAAGCGCCGGACGCGATCCGCGCCCCACTTGGCCAATAGGATCCACTGCTCCAGTTCTGCTTCCGTCATGAAGGACACCAACAGGTTCCGGTCCCTGAGCAACGGTATGTAGAGCTGCGCTCGACTGTCGTTCTTGAAGAGAAACGAGACAACGTCCGTGTCAACTACAACCGGCGTCATGCTGCGCGATCGCGCCTGTCGTGTCCGCGCCACTCATGCAAGGCCCGCAGGAAGTCTTCTATGGACTCTTCTTCCGGCCAGAAATCGCCGAGCAACTCGGCCGGGTCCGCCGGGAACTTCGTGCCCTGTTCGGCTACGAGTTCTTCAATCGATGGATGGCCGATGCGCGCGTACCTTTCTGCCAGCGGCTGCTCTGTGTCCGGCTTGTCCATGATTGATCGACCTCATTCTCAGTCTAGCAAGGAGGCGCATCCATGGTTTTCACTTTCTCAGCTACCCGTACCTGGAGAAAGCCGATTTCCCCGCGGTCTACGCCTACGCCTCCCAAGCCGGGCGTGAGAGCGTTTCGCGTTGAAACTTTTGTTTGACGCGAATCTCTCGCCTAAGCTGGTTGGCCGTCTTGCGGAGCTCTTTCCAGATTCCGTCCACGTTTTCGACACCGGTCTCGCCCGGCTCACGTCAGACGAAACAATCTGGGAGTACGCAGGCGAGCACGGATTCACGATCGTTACAGCAGGCGGTTCGCGCTACATCTATCCAATCATCGTGGGGAGCGGTAAGGCATCACACGCCTCATCCGCCGCCTTTGTCTTCGCTCGATCAAAGCAGGGATTAAGTCCCACGCTTGTGAACCATCTAGACGAGAGATCGGAAGCAGATTGATAGCCGCGATCAGGAGCGAAGCGCCGCCCAGGATCGCCAAGGCAGCGTTAATCGCCTCGAAGCGGGTGTAACCCCACAAGACCGTGTAGAGAGTGAGAGGGATGCCAACAACTGCTTGTGCGGCAACTCCACCCCACGCGATTATGGCCCGGTCCACGCGCGAGTCTGGCCGTTCGATACGGGCAAGCCCAAAAATTGGATAGAGTTCCATACTCATGGCATCGTACCCCTTGCGACGAGCCACCATCAAATGACCGGTTTCATGAATCGCTAAGACGCCAACATATGCTGCCAGGCCGATTAACGTCGCAATCGGTTTGCGAATACCCCCAATAAGCACGAGCGTGCCGATTAGAAAAACGGACCAATGAACATAGACATCAATGTGTCGGAACCTGACGACGCGGGTAATGCGGCTTACAGTGACGGCTCTAGCCATGTCCATGCTCTATGTCGAGGGCGCAAAGACGAAACAAGATAGCGCATATGCTGCTCTTGGGCAGCTCTATAACCCCGCCAGCAGCCCCGCAATCAGCGCCGTGCGATCCGCAATCCGCGCCACCAAAATGCTTTCATGCGCCGCATGTGCACCTTCGCCCACCGCGCCCAATCCATCCAGCGTGGGCACGCCGAGCGCGGCGGTGAAGTTGCCGTCCGAGCCCCCGCCCGAGAGCGATTCTTCGAGTTCCACTCCCATTTTGCGCGCCAGCGCCTGCGCCTGCCGGAACAAGCGCACTGTTCCCGCCGAGCGCTCCATGGGAGGACGGTTCAAGCCGCCCCGTACTTCCAGCGCACAACGTTTGTCAAACGGCCGCAGCGCGCGGAATCTCTTTTCGAGCGCCGGAGCGTCCTTGAGACGCATCACGCGCATGTCGATTGCGGCGCGCGCTTCGGCCGCCACTACGTTGGCACGCGTGCCTCCGGCGATCACGCCCGGATTGACGGTGATGCCGCGCCGGAGATCGGTGAACCCGGCGATGCGCTCGATCTGCCGCGCCAACTCCAGCACGGCGCTGGCGCCGGACTCGAAATCGAGGCCCGAGTGCGCTGCCTTGCCGCGCACCGTCACCTCGAAATCGCCCACGCCTTTGCGCGCGGTCTTGAGCTTGCCCGTCAGGCCCGTGCCCGGTTCCAGCACCAACACGGCTTTGCTGCGCGCCGCGTTCTTCTCGGTAAGCGGGCGCGAGGATTCGCTGCCCACTTCCTCATCGGAGTTGAGCTGCAACACCACTTTGGATGGCACCGGTATCTCCAGTTCCCGCAGCGCCCGCGCGGCGAAAACGAAGAACGCGATGCCCGCTTTCATGTCCAGCACGCCGGGCCCCCACAAGCGGCCCTCGGACTGGCGAAAAGGCATGGTCCGAAGGGTTCCCAAAGGCCACACGGTATCGGAATGACCCAGCGCCAACACCTGGCCGGTTTTCTTGCGGCCGGGCAAATTCATCTCGCACAACAGGTGGCGGCCGAATCTGCGACCTCCGGGTCTGGTCTTCACACGCGCGAAAGGTGCAATGGTATCGGCCACCAGGTCCACGAAGCGGTCCACGGCGGCCCGGTCGTCGCTGGGGGATTCGCATTCCACCAGGCGGCGGATCAAACCGATGATTTCAGACTCCCAGGCCTGAACTTGCGCGAAAATTGTATCCACGGCTGATATAATAACGACTTCCATGCCAATTTTGGATATCAACGATATACGGGCGATTCTGCCTCATCGTTACCCGTTTCTGCTGGTGGACCGCATCCTGGAACTGGAGCCGGAACGCGTCGTCGGCATCAAGAACATCACCAACAGCGAGCCGTTTTTCACCGGCCATTTTCCCGATTTCCCGGTGATGCCGGGCGTACTGATCATCGAAGCCATGGCGCAGACCGCCGGCGTGCTGGTGCTGAAGAGCATTCCCGACCGGGCAAGTAAGTTGGTGCTGCTGGTAGCTGTCGAGAACGCCCGCTTCCGTCGGCCGGTGGTTCCCGGCGACACCTTGCGCATGGAAATGAAAGTCCTCAAGCGCAAAGCCAGCGTGGCTAAGATGGCGGGGATCGCTACCGTGGACGGCCAGGTGGTGGCCGAAGCAGAAGTGATGTGCAAGCTCGCCGACAAGGAAGACAAACAGGCCGGCGAAGTTTAGCAGGCAATGCCGATTCACCCCACCGCCATCGTGGACCCGCGGGCGCGCGTCGCCGAAAGCGCCGAAATCGGGCCGCATTGCATCGTCGGAGCGGAAGTCGAGATCGGTGCCCGCACCCGCTTGATGGCGAACCTCTATCTGGAAGGCCCCACGTGGATTGGCGAGGACAACGTCTTTTTCCCGTACAGCACGGTGGGCGTAGCCCCGCAGGACCTGAAATATAAAGGCGAGCGGGCGGAAACACGAATTGGCGACCGCAATCGCATACGCGAGTTCGTTACCATCCACCGCGGCACCCAGGGCGGGGGCCTGGTGACCTCGATCGGCAGCGACAACCTGATCATGCTGCAGGCGCACGTGGCGCACGACGTACGCCTGGGCGACCACGTGATCATCGGGAACAGCGTGGGGATCGCCGGCCACGTGACGATTGAAGACTGGGTGGATATCGCCCCCTTCAGCGGCGTGCACCAGTTCTGCCGGATCGGGCGGCACGCCTTCATCGGGCCTTACAGCATCGTCAAGCAGGACGTGCTGCCCTATTCCCTGACCAGCTTCAAGCCCGAGTTGGCGGTCTTCGGCGCCAACAGCATCGGACTCGAGCGCCGCGGCTTTCCCAAATCCACCATTGAAGCGCTGCAAACCGCCATGCGGCTCCTGACGCGGGCGCAATTGAATACCACGCAAGCCATCGAGCGCATTCGCGCCGAAGTGCCCGCCTGCCCCGAGGTGGATGAGTTGGTGGAGTTCATTCGCTCCTCCGAGCGCGGCGTGATCAAGTGATGCGGTACGGGCTGATCGCCGGAAACGGGCGCTTTCCGCTGCTGGCGCTTGAGAGCGCGCGGCGGCTGGGACACGACGTAGTCGCCATCGCCATCGAGGAGGAAGCGTCACCCGAAGTGGAATCGCTGGCGCCGCGCTGTTATTGGATTTCGCTGGGGCAGCTCGGCAAGCTGATCGAGATTCTGAAGACAGAAGGTATCACGGAAGTGGTGATGTGCGGGCAGGTCAAGCACGCGCGGATATTTTCGTCGATCGTGCCGGATTGGCGCCTGGTGAAGCTGCTGGCATCGCTGCCCACCAAGAATACCGGCGGCCTGATCGGCGGTGTGCGCCGGATTCTGGAAGAGGAAGGCATTCACTTGGGCGATTCCACGGCGCTGCTAAAGCCGATGCTGGCCACCGAGGGCGCCATGACACGGCGCAAACCCAACAAGGAAGAGAACGCCGACGTGGCCTACGGCCGGCGCGTGGCCAATGCGCTGGCGGGTTTCGACGTGGGGCAATCGGTAGCGATTTGCGAGCGCGCGTGCGTGGCCATGGAAGCCATGGAGGGAACCGACGCCATGTTGCGGCGCGCCGCGGGCCTGGTGAACGGCCGCCCGCTGACCTTGGTGAAAGTGGCGCGCGGGCGCGAACACCTGCTGTTCGACGTGCCGGTGGTGGGGCTCGCAACCGTGCAAACCATGCACGAAACCAGCACCACGGTGCTGGCGGTGGAAGCGGAGCGGACGTTGATGTTGGATAAAGAGCGGATGATCGAGAGCGCCAACGATTTCGACATCGCCATTGTGGGGTGCGAATAATGGCGCGGATTCGCATGGCTGTGGTGGGCGCGGGACAGTTCGGACGGAACCATTGCCGGGTGGTCCATGAATCCGAACGCGCGGAGCTCACGGCCGTGGTGGATACCGACCTTTCGCGCGCCGCCGAGGCCGCCGCCGCTTACGCCAGCATCCCCATGGGTGATTTCCGGGAATTAGCGGGAAAGGTGGATGCGGCGGTAGTCGCGGTTCCCACCACGGCGCATCGGGAAGTGGCGTGCGCGCTGCTCGATTGCGGTATCGATGTGCTGGTCGAAAAACCCATCGCACCGGATCTCGAAGCGGCATCCCGGCTGATCGATTGCGCCGCCCAGCGGGGGCGTGTGATCCAAGTGGGGCATTTGGAACGGTTCAATCCGGCGGTGGTGGCCCTGGAGCGCCGCGCAACGCTGCCGCTGTTTTTCGAGATCCACCGGCTCAACGTTTTCAGCCCGCGCAGTCTGGATGTGGACGTGGTGCTGGATTTGATGATCCACGATGTGGATATCGTGCTGGCGCTGGCCCGGGCGGAGCCGGCGGAGATCCACGCGGCGGGCGTTTCGGTTCTATCGCCCAAGGTGGATATCGCCAACGTGCGCCTGCATTTTCCGAACGGGTGCGTGGCTAATCTCACGGCCAGCCGGGTTTCCACGGAACGGGTCCGCAAACTGCGGCTGTTTCAGCCTCAACAATACCTATCGCTCGATTACAGCCGCCAGGATCTGGCGATTTTCTCGGTGGGCGCGGACCATCGGATCGGGTTCGAACAGGCGCCGGTCGAGAAGGGCGAACCCTTGAAGCTGCAACTAGATGCCTTCCTGGACGCCGTCGAAACCCGAAATTTGCCGAAATGTTCCGGCCCGGCCGCGCGTCAAACCTTGGGAGTGGCCTTGGCGATTCTTGATAAAATCAAGGAGCACTCCGAGGTCGTCGCCCACACCCTGGTTACTGGATGGAAACCGCAGTAAAAGAGCCGGTCGATGTCGAACTGCACCTGCTCACGGACTGGAGCGATCCGGATGCCGGTGCGCGCCACCGCAAAGCGGCCATAGCCGCCATCCTGATACACTGCGGCGTGATTGTGGCGCTGGTCATGGTGCCGCGGATCTTCCCGGATTCCGCGCCGGCGCGCGAAATCGACCGCATCGTAACCCCTTTGATCGAACCGCTTACGCGTTTGACGCAGAAAGAGCCGAACCGCGGGAAGGTCATGCAGGAGTTTGAGACGCGGGCCGCGGAAGAGCGGCCGCGCATTCAGGCGCCGGTGACGGCGCCGCCGGTTCCCCGCGAGCAACCCCGTCCGGCGGTGATTCCCAGCGCGCCTCCGCCCAAGCCCGCGGCGCCGTTGAGTTTGCCGGAACCGCCCAAAGTGGAAACGGCGGTCAAGGAACCGCCTAAGATCGAATTGCCGCAAGTGGCGCAAGCGCCGCCGCCCCCTCCGCCCGCCGCGGAGAAGCCCAAGCTGCAACTGGAGAACGTGGGCGGGCCAGGGCGCGCTCCCGGTCCTGGCGAGCGACGTATCCCGCTGCCCAGTTCCTCGCCGCTCTCCGATGCCATCCGAGATACCGTTCACGGTACTGGATTGGGCGGCCGGCAGGCCATAGGCGATCCCGGAGCCTTCGATCCCGGTGTATTCGGCGGAGTCAATCAGCCGTCTGCGCCGGGGGTGCAGGGCGCCGGAATCGAGCTGTTAAGCGATGCCAGCGGCGTGGATTTCCGGCCCTATCTCAGCCAGGTGCTGGCAGCCGTTCGCCGCAACTGGATGGCGGTGTGGCCGGAGAGCGTGCGGCTGGGGCTGCGCGGGCGGGTGACGTTGCAGGTGGCCATCGGCCGGGACGGCATGGTGAGCAAACTGGTGTATGACGAACATTCCGGCTCCCGGCCGCTGGATGAAGCCGCGGTGGCCGGAGTGAGCGCCTCGAACCCGTTCCCACCGCTGCCCGGCGAATTCCGCGGGGACCGTGTCGTGCTGCGCCTCAATTTCGTCTACAATATGCCCCGGCGCCGATAGCATGCAGAAAAAATACTGGACAGCCATGGCCACTTACGCCGCGCTGGCGGTTCTGGCCGCTTTCACGCTGGATGGGGGACTGTTGCGGAATGCCGTGTGGGTGCTGATGGCCGGGTTGGCGGTAAAGACGTACATCGCGCGGCGGGCGGGTTGGTAGAGGGCTGCCAGCGGCGAGTTTTCGATCCCTTCATTTGATGGCAATGGTCGCGTCGCTGCGCGACGAAGCGCCGCCGATTGTCAGGACAAGCGGAACGGCCGGACCGGTTGGAGCGTTGGCCGGAATCAGAACGTTCACCTGGATCTCGCCGGAGTACAGCAGACCGTCGAACACCAGGTTGGCGGCGGGGACCGTAACGCCGCCGAGGCTCACGCTGAGGGAGGCCACCGGTGTCGGATACGGCGGGCCACTCGGCTGGATGCCATCCTGTTGCGGAAGGTTCACCAGGCCTTGTCCGGTAGCCCAGAATGCAATATAGGTGCCTCTTGCGGCGGGGTTGGAGGCGCTATTGAACGTCTGGTCCTGGTTGGCCACCCATGCCTGGCCGGGACCGTAATTCTGGGTGAAGATGCCTGGCGAAGAAACAGCGACCGGGACGCTGGTGGGGCTGCCCATGACGCCGTTGTACTCCACCTGAACCGTGGTTGCGGTTTCGGCGATGCCCCACGGCAGAATGGCATTCACCTGCCGGTTCTGGGTGTACGTAACCATTGCCTGGGCGCCGCCTACGTATACCGTGGTTTCCGCCAGCGCGGTGGAGAGCGCGCCCACCACGCCGGTAGCAGGACCGAGATTCGTGCCGCTGATGGTGATGTATTCGTTGGGCGCTATGCCGCCGGTTTGGAAAGTCGCGGCATTCACCACGCTGGCGATGGTCGGTCCCGGGTCGACGTTGGTCACGTCGCGGGCGCTGGTTGTGAATGACCCGGCAACCGAGACGGTGACCTGGTTTACGACTTGGGGGGCCGCGGAAGATGCCACGCTGGCGGTGACCGCGATGGGCGGATAGCTCAAGCCGCCGGCCAGTGTGTCGCTTCGTGTGCAGGTGTTGCCGCTACAGGTCCAGCCAGCCCCCGTCATGGCAACCAAGGTCAATCCGGATGGAACGATTTCCGTGACGGTCACCTGCCCTTGCGTGGAACCGGCGCTGGCGTTTCTCAATACCACCTGGTAAGACGCATCCGGCTGGCCGGCCATGAAATCGCCGGAGTGAGTAACAGCCGCGGTTACCAGCGGGTTGGTTGGAGGCACTATCATCCAGACGAAGTTCTGATCCCCCCAAAACTGGTCGATACTGCCCCGGTTTGCAGCCGCGATAATGAACGGCTGGCCCCCCACGAAGAGGTTGCCCGCGCGGTCCGCCGCCACGCCAAACGGAACCCACCCAATCGCGCTGAACAGGTTGGCGTTTATCAGGGCATAGCCCAGATTGGGCGAGATTTGGTAGACATTGGCGGTGGCGCAGGGGAGGGTAACGCAGTAGGAAGGCGCGTCTGAGATATAGAGATTGCCGGCGGGGTCCACCGCGAGCGCCTCGGGGCCATTTAACACAATTGCCGCGCTGGTGGCAGGCCCGATATTGCCATTGGTGCCGATTTTTCGGACTTTAAGGTTGCCGCTATCCACGATGTACAACGTGCCGGCGGCATCGAGCGTCAGGGCAGTAGGCTGGTTGAGCGTTGCCTTGGTGGCCGGCCCTCCGTCGCCGGAATATCCCACTGTGCCGGTGCCCGCGACGGTGGCGATTTTGCCATCTGTGGTCACGCGGCGAATTACCGAGTTGCCGGTATCGGCGATATACACGTTGCCGCCGGCATCCACGGCTATGCCGGCCGGATTACGCAATTGCGCACCGATGGCGGCGCCTCCATCGCCGGAATACCCGGCCGTGCTGGCGCCGGCGAAAGTGGCAATCTTACCGTCGGCCGTTATGCGGCGAATTACGGAGTTGCCGGTATCGGCGATATACACATTGCCGGCGGAATCCACAGCGACGCCCGACGGCTTATTCAGTTGCGCACTGTTAGCCAGCCCGCCGTCGCCGGCATAACCGGATTTACCAGTGCCGGCCACGGTGGTAATGGTGCCGTCGGCTTTCAACTCTCGAATCCAGTGGTTAGCGCTATCCGCGATATACAGATTTCCGGCATTGTCCGTAACCATGGTGGCCGGGTAGCCGATGTATGCGTTGGCAGCCAAACCCCCATTTCCCCAATAGGTGGTTCCATTGCCGCTGGCTATGGTTTGGATGCTCCCTTGCGGCGAGGTAACTTTGCGAATTCTCCAGGACTCCAGGATGTACAGGTTTCCAGCGGAATCCACTGCCACTTGGCCGGGCAAGTCGATTTCGGCGGAGGCAGCGGGACCGCCATCGCCCGTATAGCCGGCCGTGCCGTTACCCGCCACCGTGTTGATGATGCCGGTGGAGGCGGTCACCTTGCGGACACGGTTATTGCCCGAGTCGGCAATGTATACATTGCCGGCGGAATCGACGGCCACGCTCGAGGGAGACCACAGCGTTGCGGACGTGGCTTGTCCGCCGTCGCCGGAGTAACTGCCTTGATACGCGTTATTCGTGCAATTGTTCGATCCCGCGATTGTGGTAATGATCCCCTTTGAGGTCACTTTGCGAACACCCCCATAAGCGTCCGCGATGTAGAGGTTGCCCGATGCGTCTACCGCGATGCCCGAGGGCGTACTCAGGTTGGCCATAGTGGCAGGGCCGCCATCGCCGGTGTCGCCGCAGGCGGGCCCGCCAATTCCGGCCACGGTGCCGATCACGCCATCGGTCGATACCTTGCGGACAACATAATCGTATGGCGGCGTGTTGAAAATGAGGTCCGTTGAGCTTTCGTATCGCGGGTATACATCGTTGAAATACAGGTTGCCTGAAGAGTCGACGGCGACCGCTCCCGGCTCGCCGATTCCGGCACTGGTGGCTTGGCCGCCATCACCGGTGGGGCTGGTGTTGCCGTTACCCGCCACGGTGGTGATGATTCCGTTGGTATCGACTTTTCGAATGCGCCCGTTCAGAGTATCGGCGATATAAACATTGCCGGCGGCATCCACCGCCACGCCGCCCGGCCCGTCGAGCTGCGCCTTGGTGGCCGGGCCGCCATCGCCCGCGAAGCCGGAAATCCCGGTTCCCGCGATGAGCATCACCATCCCGGTGCGGTCCAGTTTGTACACGCAGTTAATGTAGATGAAGAACGGATTCCCGGCGGTGTCCACAGTGAAGCTGGTGGGCGTGGCCGGTGCATTCAGAGGCGGAAACGGAGTTACCGGAGCTCCACCCCCTGTCAGGGTGGTGGCGAAATACTGCGGCTGGCCCAGCACCTCGCAGGCGCACAACAGGACCCAAGCCGACGCTTTCAGAGACACGGGAATTCTCATGGGCGAATTGCCTTTCCGATCGATGTTCTCCAGTAATAAAAGATCTCATTATATGCAATTGCGGGCAACACAGTCCCTGATTGGTAGGTGAACGGAATTGCGCCCGGCGAGGCACGTTTCATTCTGAAACACGTTTCATTGTGGAACGGCTGGTTGTCCGCTTAATTATTGATAATCAGATACTTACAACTGAAATACCTTGGTCCTAAGGTTGCACTCCTAGTCGCGTCGGGAAAATCACCCGGCACCTAAAGAAAATCCAGAAAAAAGGACGAAAAAGCGATGCGGGTGCAACGTGTGTCTATACGCAGAAGGCAGAAAGTGTCGGAGGAAATCCGCGACCGGATCGTGCTCGATCACCTCCCGCTTGTCAAAGCCATCGCCATTCGCGTACACGAGAATCTTCCGGTATACGTGGACCTGGACGACCTGATCCACGCCGGCGTGCTCGGCCTGTTCGATGCCGTGGCTAAATACGATGGCACAAAGAACGTAGAGTTTCAGGCCTATGCCAAGCACCGCATCAAGGGCGCCATTCTGGATAGCCTGCGCCAGCTCGACTGGGCTTCGCGCGATATGCGGAAGCGTCAGAAACAGATCGAAGGCGTGATGCGCGAGTTAGCGGGAAAGCTGGGCCGCGTCCCCACGGAGAGCGAACTTGCCGCGCAGATGGGAGTCTCCGTTACGCGCCTGCGCCACATGCAAATGGAGCTAAGAAGCCTTAGCCAAGTCTCGCCGCCCCGCACCGAGACGGAATGGGAGCGTCCGCGGGATTTCACCGCCGCGCAGGACTTGCAGCCGGACCGCATGTGCGAGCACAGAGAGCTCCAGACCACGCTGGCGCGCGCCATCGGCAAGCTGCCGGTACGGTATCAAAAAGTAGTGTTCCTGTATTACACCGACGAGCTGACGATGAAAGAAATCGGCGATCTGCTGGGCGTCAACGAGAGCCGTATTTCCCAGATCCACAAACTGGCATTGAAAAAGATGGCGGTGGCGTTGGAGTCGGAAGGGATCCGTTCGGCGGAGGCGATTTGAAATCGAGCTATGAGGCCCTACTCCGGCAATGCGAACAGGTACGTCGTCAGATCCCGCATATCGCGGGGCGAAAGCGGGTAGGGAGGCATGATGCTACCGGGCGAGAGTTTTTGCGGATTCGCAAAATGCCCTTCCACCCAACTGCGCGTCTGGCGCTTGGCCAGGCCGTTGAGCGGCGGCCCCAGTTTCATGCCCACGCCATTGACCATGTGGCAGGCGCTGCAGTGGTTGGCTTCGTAGACCAGGGCGCCGCGCGCCGCGAATTCCGGCGCATTTTCGAGCGCGGAAGCGTTCTCGGGGGTCAGCTTCAATAGAAAGGCTGCCAGGGAATTCAATTGCGAATCGGAGAGCGCGATAGGCGGCATGCTGCTGCCGGGGCGCACTTCGGCCGGCTGTTTGAAATGGCGGATCATCCACGCGGCATCCTTGTGGATGGCGGTGCGGGTGAGATCGGGCCCCAGCGAGGAAGCGCCGATGGCGTGGCAGCTCACGCAGTTCTCCTCGCGGAAGTAGGCGATCCCGGCCATTTCCTGCGGCGAAAGCTCGATCCAATCGGTGGGCGCGGAGTAATCCACCTGGGTGACCAGGGCTTCGTGGGGAGTGGTCGCGATGGCGGCCGCGGTCAACCCGGTCCACCCGATCGCCGCCAGCGCCACGAAGGTGAAGGCCACGGTGCGGCGTGTCACTTTCACCATCTGTCCTCGGTCGATGAAAGGCACCAGGATGAGCGTCAGGATTGCCAGCCCCGGCAGAATCGTGCTCCCCACCACCTCCAGAGGGCCGTTGAAGAGCTTCAGCGTCTGGAACAGAAACAGAAAATACCACTCGGGGCGCGGGATGTAGGCGGTGTCGGATGGATCGGCAAGCTGTTCCAGCGGCACCCGTACGGCTACCGCCATGGTGAAGAGAATCGCGAAAGCGATGAAGATGGCCACCGTATCTTTGAAGACCTGCGCCGGGTAGAAAACCTTGGTGGGCACAAGTTCATCGCCCGGAGCGGCGGCCACACCGTGTTTCCGCACCAGGTAGATGTGCAGGGCGATCAGAAACATGGTGGCCGGAGGCAGCAACAGCACGTGGAGCGCGTAGAAGCGGGCGAAGGTCACCACCCCCACGCCACCCGCGCCACCCAGCAAACGCGTCAGGTACGGCCCGGCCACGGGAGTGGAAGCGGCAATCTGGGTGGCCACCACGGTGCCCCAGTAAGCGCGGTTATCCCAGGGCAGCAGGTAGCCGGTCAGACCGTACGCCAGCGTCACGAGAAGCAGCACCACCCCCACCATCCAGGTGGCCTCGCGCGGCTTCTTGTAAGCCCCGTAGAGAAACACCTGAATCATGTGCAGCACCACCACAACGATGATCATGCTGGCACCCCAATGGTGCAGCCCGCGGATCAGCCGCCCAGCGGTCAACTCGCTGAGGATATAGCGCAAACTGTTATAGGCATCGCCGGGGGTCGGGGCATAATTGAACGCCAGCAGCACGCCCGTGAACGCCTGCACCAGAAAAAGAAACGCCGCCACGCTGCCCAATATCTGGTGCCAGCCGCTCGAGGCGGGAATCCGCTCCCCCATGAACGTGCGATAGGCCGCGGGCAATCCGGTGCGGTGATCCAACCAGTTCAGCACGCTTTCGAGGCGCTGTTTCATGCCTTCTCCGCCGCCAACCGCAAGCGCCCGACCAGCAGTTTGTTGCCTTCGATCTTGGTATCGTAGCGATCCAGGGGACGCGGCGCGGGCCCGGCCAGAACTTTGCCCTCAATCGAGAACAGCGAAGTATGGCACGGGCAAAGGAACTCCTTCTTATCTTCGTCCCAATGGTAGGCGCAGCCGAGATGGGTGCACTGCGGGCCGAATGCCACGACCGTGTTATCGGGGCGCTTGACCACCCAAGCGGTGTTCTTTTCACTGGTGACTTTCCAACCGTCGGCGCGGTTACGGCGGAAAGCAATCTCCACCGGGGAATCCACCGCCAGCTTGGTTGTGTCGCCAATCTCCACCCATTCCTGGCGGCTCCGGGATTTGGGCTGCGTGAACAGATAAAGCAGCGCGGGCACTCCCAGCGCCCCGGCTATCAGCGCGCCTAGACCGTAAATTGCGCCGGTATATAGGGCGCGGCGCGGCATTCCCGCGGTGTCTCGCACCTGGGCTGGTTCCACGTTTTCCATTGTGGACGGTTATCCCTCCGGAGTTGTTGTGCAATTGTATTGAGTTTGCAAAACTGCGAGGGGTCGATGCAAGTCCGCTAGGAACCGGCCATGCCGGCTGAGCGGTGGCAAGCGGGAAGATCCGCACCACGGAGCGCCAATGCGAGCTCCGTGGTGCGCTTCGTTCAATCGGCGGTTATCGTTTCGAGTTGCGCGTCCAGATCCGCCAAAGCCTTGTTCAAAAGTGCCTTGTAACGGGGGTTCTGGGCGGACCCCATTTCCCGAACCACTCTGATCCGGGAGAGAAGGATGGTTTCCTTCCGGCGAATAGCTTCCAGAACTTTTGGAGGGGGTGTATTTTCGGAAACGGCGCTGGTACGATGAACCTCGGCTGCGTCGATCTGCGCCTCGACCGACTTGCTTTCCCAACCTCGGGCCATGCTTTTATTGTACGCCCCCGCAAGGAGGAATGGGGATTATTCGCACACTCTGGTTCTAGTATTGGGTGCGGCATAGTCCCATGAGGTCTGGTATGCTTTATGGCTGCAAACAAACTATGTTGCGGAAATCGATAATCATCGTTTTTGCATCGGCTCTCACCATCCCCCTGCTGATCGTCGCGCAGCAGTCGCGGGAAGGAGTCGATCTCAATACCGTTCACAAGATCAAGACCGAGGAATTCCAGAATTCCAAGGTTATGGACATCGTATATAACCTGACCGACCGCTACGGCCCGCGTCTCACCAATTCGCCGCAGTTCCACGCGGCGCAAGCCTGGGCGGTGAAACAGCTCGAAGAGTGGGGACTCGCCAACGTTCACCTCGAAAAGTGGGGGCCGTTCGGCAACGGTTGGGAATGCACGCACTTCTACGCCGGCATGGTAGAGCCGAGCTATCAATCGCTGGTCGCGCTGCCCGTGGCTTGGACCATGGGAACTAACGGCTTGGTGACGGGCGAAGCGATGTTGGCTCAGGTACAAACGCCGGAGGACATGGACAAGTTTCGCGGCAAGCTGAAAGGCAAAATCGTGCTGGCCTCCGCGCCGCGCGCCCTGGATTTTCCCGCCACACCGGCGGGGACGCGCTATACCGCGCAGGAGTTGGAGGAGCTCTCCACCGACCTGATTCCCAGCGGCAGCGGCCGTGGGGGACGCGGGGGACGCGGCATCCCGGGCCAGCCCAATATGACCTATGCGGAGATCCGTGCCTTCCGCGAGAAGATGCAGGTTTATTGGAAAGAAGAGCAGCCGGCGGTGGTGGTGCAGATCTCGTCGGGCGATGGCGGAATCGTCTTCGGCGGCGGCGCCAATCGCGAAGCTATCGACAACCCGCCGCAGGTTATGCTCGCCGCGGAGTACTACAACCGCATCGCGCGCCTGCTGCAGCACGATGTTCCGGTGAAATTGGAGTTCGATATCAAGACCCGCTTCGTGACCGATAATCCCGATTCGTACAACGTGATCGCCGAAATTCCGGGCCATGCCAAGAAAGACGAACTGGTCATGGTGGGCGGCCACTTCGATTCGTGGCACTACGGCACCGGCGCCACGGACAATGGCGCGGGCAGCGCCGTAGCCATGGAGGTGATGCGCATTTTGAAAACGCTCAATCTCCCGATGGACCGCACGGTGCGCATGGCGCTGTGGAGCGGAGAAGAGCAGGGCATATTGGGCTCGGCCGCCTACGTGAAGGAGCATTTCGCCGATCCCACCGTGATGAAACCCACGGCGGAGCACGAAAAGCTCTCCGGCTACTTCAATATCGACAACGGCACGGGACGGATTCGCGGCGTTTACCTGCAGGGGAACGAAACGATGCGGCCGATTTTCGAATCCTGGTTTGCCGCGCTGAAAGACATCACGCTCGGCGCGATCAGCATCCGCAATACCGGCGGCACGGACCACTTATCGTTCGACGCGGTAGGCCTGCCCGGTTTCCAGTTCATCCAGGACCCCATGGACTACGAGACCCGCACGCACCACTCGAATCTGGACGTGTACGACCGCATCCAGCAGCAGGATATGGAGCAGATGGCGGTGATCGAGGCTTCATGCGTCTACAATGCCGCCACGCGGGCCGAGAAATTACCGCGCAAGGATTTGCCCCCGCCTCGGCCGGCTGGCGGACGCGGCGGACGGGGCGCGAGTAACTAAGTCCGCTCCGATGCGGTCACACCATGCTTTTCAGCCGCCCGATCCCTTCCTGAAACACTTCGGGGGCGGTTAGTAAGCTGAGCACCAGGAACGCCTCCGATTCGAAATCGTAGAAAAAGCCGGGCTGCACCAGCACGTCGCAGCGTTCGAGCAGATCTAACGCCCATTCCTCCTCGCCGCGGATGCGAGGCACTTGGAGGGTGACGTACCAGCCGCCCTCCACAGTCAGGATTCCCGCGGCCGATTCCGCCAACTCGCGCCGCGCGTATGCCAGATTGGCTGCGGTTCGCTCGCGGATGGCACGCCGCACAACATCGCCCGCGCGCAGCAGGCGTCCCGCGGCGCACTGCACGGGAGCGCCGACCGAAAGGTAAGTATCGGCAATCCACTCGAGCTTCTCCAGAGCGCGCCGGCGCAATTCCGCCGGACCGCTGGCCACAATCCAACCCAGCTTCATCTGCGGCAGGCCGGCGATTTTGGATAGGCCGCTCAAGGAAAACGCCAGGCAATCCTCCACCCCGGCAAGCGACACGACACGCTCCGGATCCGGAGCGAAGGCATAGTCGGAAAAAACTTCGTCCGATATCAGGGCGATCCGCCGCTCGCCGGCCAACCGCGCCAGCGCATCCAACTCGGCGTGCTTCAGGTAAGAACCGGTCGGGTTGTTCGGGTTGACCAGCACGACGGCTCGCGTGCGCGGTCCGATGGCGGAGAGGAGAGCGTCCCGGTCGATGCTCCACCCGCCGTCATAGCGGAGCGGGTAGGGACGCACCGCGATGGATTCCATGTTCGCCAGGTATTCGAAAAGCGGATAGGACGGCCGCGGCACCAGCACATCGTCGCCGGGATCGGTGAGCAGCTTGAATAAATACGCGTACCCTTCGCTGGTGCTGGCGGTGAGCACGATGCGGGCGGCATCCACATCGAAACCACGAGCGGCGTAATAACCCGCCACTGCCGCACGCGCGTGCCCGGCCCCGGCGGGAGACGGCTCATAGGTCAGAATGCGGGCATCGTCGAACGCGCGCGGGAGATCGGCGGGATAGGGAAGATCCGCATGCGTAGGGTTGGATTCGGTCAGGTCCAGCACGCGAGCTCCCTGGCGGCGTTTCACGACCAGCAGGCGGCTCAGCCGGTTGGGTTCGAGGTCCCAGGAGAAACGGGAAGAGAATATTTCGCGCAATTCACAGGATATCCCAGGCTGCCCGGCCGGAATCTTCATTGCGGTACGCGCATCATAAACTAGGAGGGGAAGTGAAGGCCGCAACACTACAGGCTCTAGTCGTATCTATTAGCACTCTTTTTTGGGTGGCGGCGCTCGAAGCGCAAACGCCGCCGGAGGCGATGCCGCCGCCTACCCGGCCGGCCCAGTTGCCTCTTTCCGGGAGGACGGCACAGCCGGGATCGGTGACGACGGTCCAGGTGCAGGGCGCTTACCAGGGCAGCGTTCCTTCCGCCGCAGCGCCCGGAGCGCCGATGGAGATTTCGCTCGATGAAGCGCTGCGGCGCGGCCTGGAATACAACCTGGGCACGGTCGGCTACCGGCAGACCGTCCGGCAGGCCGCGGCCGAAAGCGCCGGCGCGCGGGCCAGCCTTCTGCCCGATATCAGCGGCGGCGCGCTGGCGGTGGACCAGCAACTCAACCTGGCCGCGCTGGGGTTCAGCTCGATCAAGGCGCCGCCGGGTGCTTTTCAGATTCCGCTGATCATCGGCCCGTTTCATTACACCGATCTGCGCGCGGGGCTAACTCAATCGCTGGTCGATCTGACGCGCTTGAAGAACTATCGCGCATCGCGCGAAAACTTCAAAGCAGTGCAATTGGCGGCGCAGGATGCGCGAGACCTGGTGGTACTGGCGGTTACCGGCGCGTATTTGCAAGTGATCGCGTCGGCGGCGCGGGTGGATTCGGCGCGCGCGCAGGTAGCTACGGCGCAGGCCACCTGGCAACAGGCTCTCGACCGGCACAACTCCGGTCTCGCGGCGCGCATCGATGTGACCCGCAGCCAGGTGGAGCTGCAGACCAACCGGCAGCGGCTCACTTCGGTGGAAAACGACCTGGCCAAGCAGAAGATTCAATTCGGACGGCTGGTCGGGCTGCCGCCGGGCCAGGAGTTCACGCTAACCGATAGCCTTCCTTACGCGCCACTGGCCGATCTGGCGCTCGACCAGGCGCTGGTGCGCGCGTACGCCAACCGGGCGGATTTGAAATCCGCGGAATCGCAAGTTCGCGCGGCGGAACTGGCCAAGCAAGCGGCGCAGGCCGAGCGCCTGCCCACCGTGACGCTAACCGGCGATTATGGCGCCATAGGGACCAGCCCGGTGAGCGCGCATGGCACGTTCAATGTGACGGCCGCGGCACATTTCACGATCTTCGACAGTGGGCGCATCCACGCGGATATCGAACAAGCCGATGCCGCGCTGCGCCAGCGACAAGTCGAGTACCAGGATCTGCGCGGGCGGGTGGATGCCGAGGTGCGCTCCGCCTGGCTCGACTTGACCTCGGCCGCCAGCCAGGTGTCCGTATCGCAGAACAACCGTGTGCTGGCCGCCGATACGCTCCAGCAATCGCGCGACCGCTTTGCCTCCGGCGTGGCGGATACGGTGGAAGTGGTGCAAGCGCAGGAAGCCGTGGCGGCGGCGGAACAGGATTACATTGCCGCGCTCTACGCACATAATTTGGCCAAGGCCAGCCTGGCACGGGCCGTGGGACAAGCCGACCAAAGCATCAAGCAATTCTTAGGAAAGCCGTGATAAAGAAGCCATGACGGAAATGGAAGAACAAGATTTACAGCCTTACTCTACTGAAACCACCGAACGCGTCCGCGTGCGGCCGCGCGGTTCGAACGGCCAACAACGGGAAGATGAAGACGAAACGCGCATGGGAGGCCCCGCGCGCCCGGAACCGCCCCGCGGCAAACGCGGCGTTGTGCTAGTCGCGGTCATTCTGGGAATCGCCATCGCGGTTGGAGCCACTGCGTTCTTGCGATATGCGGCGACTTACGAATCCACCGATGACGCACAGGTGGAAGCCCACCTGGTGGGCGTCAGCGCGCGCATTCAGGGCACCGTCACGGGCGTTTACGCGGAGGAGAATCAGTCCATCCAGGCCGGCCAACTGCTGGTGGCGATCGACCCGCGCGATTTTGAGGTCGCGGTGGATCAATCCAGGGCCCAGGTGACCCAGGCACAGGCGGATATTCAGGCGGAGAATCCGCACGTTCCCATGACGCAGACGTCCAACCAGACGAGCATTTCGAACACCCAGGCCGAAGTGGCCAATGCCGAAGCGGCGGTGGCCGGCGCGGAAAGCCAATACGCGGCGGCGCAGGCGCGGCTGCTCGAGACGCAGGCGAATAACGCCAAGGCGCAAGCGGACGTGGCGCGCTATGGCGCGCTGGTGCAAAAAGATGAAGTGCCGCGCGAACAGTACGACCAGGTAATCGCCACCGCCAAAGCACAGGCCGCCGCGGTGGATTCCGCCGCCGCATCGGCGGACGCGGCGCGCAAAGTGGTGGACCAGCGCCGCGCGCAACTGGCGCAGGCGCGCAGTCAACTGAACCAGGCCGCGAGCAACGCCCCGCGGCAGGTAGCCATCAGCCGAGCCACCCTGGAAGCCCGCGTGGCGGCGGAGCAGGCGGCCCGCGCGCGCATGGAGCAGACGCTTCTTAATTTGAGCTATACGAAAGTGGTGGCTCCCGCCGGCGGCGTGATCAGCAAGCGCAACGTGGAAGTGGGAACGACGGTGGCGGCGGGCCAGCAGTTATTCACCATTTCGCAACTGGACGATCTTTGGGTCACAGCCAATTTCAAGGAGACGCAATTGCGGCACATGCATCCCGGCCTGCGCGCCACGCTCTATGTGGACGCCTATGGGAAAGATTTCAACGGGTACGTCGAGAGCATGCCGGGAGCCTCGGGAGCCATTACCAGCCTGCTCCCCCCGGAAAACGCCACGGGCAACTATGTGAAAGTGGTGCAGCGTCTGCCTGTGCGCATCCGGTTCGATAAGAACCAACCGGGCCTGGAGCGGCTGCGGCCCGGCATGTCGGTGGAACCGAAGGTCTGGCTGCAATAGCGCGAGGCTACCGGCTGACCAGGACCATCATCGTCTGGCCGGGCATTAGGGGTGCGAGGGCGCTAGCGTCTTGCGGCGCTTTCAAGAATCGGGACCGGCAGCCGATTAGAGAAGTATGGGTAGTTTTAGCGGAACCGTATATGGCGCGGGGCACGCCAACCTCGATCGCGATCATGCCTTGCTGCTGGCACTGCTGGAACGCCTGAAAACGCTGGCACCCGCCGATGCCCCGAGCATCCAAAAGATTACAGTGGAGTTCCTCGCCTATCTGGACGCCCACTGTGAGAATGAAGAAGCGCTCATGGATCGATACCGGTATCCGGCCAGGACCGACCACAAACAGGCGCATGACGAGATGAAACGCCAAGCGGCGCCTTTGCTTGGAGTGTGCGAAATGACGGGAAGCTCGGTCGAACTGGTGGCTCGGATCCAAAGCTGGATCGAAACGCACGAGTGTGCCGTGGATGTCGAGTTCGCCAGGTTTCTGAATACGCAAGACGTTCCCCCATGCGTTTCCGACATGGGATGGTTTGCCGAGGCCGATACGCCCGCCTAAGGCAGAGCGCGCTAGGTGCCACTTACGGCAGCCGGACACGAGTGCTCTTGTGGAAGGGAGCCGAATCGTCCCCGATGATAGGCACGGGAAAACCGGCGGGCAGCCCGTGGCCCGTGATAAGGCTCATAGGGCCGCGACTGGCGGGCACTTTGAAAACGCGCGAAGTGACAACGGACTCGCCGGGAGCCAACCGGATATCGAGTGGTATGGCGGTGCTTTCCGGTTCAGGGGAATAGCGGCGGCCGCTGCTGTCCACGAGGTATATCCACGCTCCCGCGGCCCGTTGCGACACACGGCGCGCGCGGCTGAAGAGACGGAGCGAGACAGTATAGATTCGGCCGGGCGGCGCTTCGGTGTGAGTTGCGCTTTCGACACTGAGGCACCAGTCATCGAAACACCAGGGATCGCCCACCTGCAAAACCCGCGGCGGCGAAAGCCATCCGGTTAAGGCCACAACCGCCAGGTACAGGGCGGCACCGATCGCCAGAGCGCGGAGAATGGCCAGGGCCGACGTGAACCGGCCGCGAATGGCGGCGGCCATGACGGCCAGCAGCCCACACAGAAAAGCCAGCAAGAGAGCGAGGAACAGCAGATCGAAGAGGGTCATAACGGGCCCATGTTCTGCATCATAATGTACTTTGTGTGAAAAAGTAAAGTGCACTCAACAGTGGGGCAGACTTTATAGTCTGCGGCGGGCTTCAGCCCGTTCTGCCCGCTCAAGTCTCACCCCCAGGCCGGCTGAAGCCGGCCGATGAAGGCCGCCCCACTTGCTCGTTCAGTGGCGCGTGTGGTGACCGGCGCTTTCCGGCGGTTTGGCGGCTGCGTCACCCAAGTGGGCCGAGATCCTGGCGGCTTCTTCCACGGCGCGCGCCAACACAGAGCGGATACGGCCGTCTTCCAGCATCAATAAGCCGCCGATGGTGCAGCCGGCTGGGGTGGTCACGTCGTCGCGAAGGGAAGCCGGATGGCGGCCCGTGGTGAGCACCATACGGGCGGCTCCAAGCGCGGTTTGGGCCACCAAAGTGAGCGCCAGGTTGCGCGGCAGGCCCACGCGAACGCCGGCATCGGCCATGGCCTCCATGATGAGGTATTGGTAAGCGGGGCCGCTGCCGCTCAAAGCGGTGATGCCGTTGAAGTGAACTTCATCCACCGGGATGCACTTCCCCACGGCCTCGAAGATATGGCGGGCACGTTCCAGATGTTCGGGGCCGGCGTGCGTTCCGGGGCAGATGACGGTCATGCCTTCGCCCACGATCGCCGGCGTATTGGGCATGGCGCGCACCACCGGATTGCCCGTGCCGAGCAGCGATTCGAGTTGCGCGGTGGAAACGCCGGCCAGGATGGAAATCAATAACGTGTCCGTACGCAATCCGGCGTGCTTGAGGGATTCGAGTACGGCGGCGGCGTCCTTGGGCTTCACGCACATGAGGATGAGGCCGGCGCCGGGGACCTTCGGCTGGTAGGCAACCTCGACGGGGATTTCCAATTCCTGCGTGGCGGTTTCGCACGCGGCCGCATTCTTGTCGCCCGCCCAGAGGCGTTCGGGACCGATCAGGCGGCTGGCGAGAAGGCCGCGGATGAGCGTCCGCCCCATTACGCCCGCGCCGACCACTCCGAGCGTCCGGCCGGCGGCGATCACGGGATCTGACTTGGGCTGCTGTGGATTCCTGGACATACGGAGAGAATAGCAGAGCAGCGCCGCCCCGCTCAGCCTCAAACCGGAGCAGATCGGTGCGGATAACCGCCATTCAGGTCCCATTTGCTTGAACTTGGCGGCCCAAGGCGGCAGACTGTATAGAAATGGGCATCAATATCGGTCTGGACATCGGGGCCATCAGTCTGAAGCTGGCGGCCCTGGGCAAGCCGAGCGACCGGCCGATATTGGAAGCTCTGTGCGCGGCTCATCCCGATTTCCGGTTGACCGATTTCGATGGCCGGCCGCTGGTGCTTTCCGAGTATCGCCGTATTGCCGGCAGTCCCATTCAATCCACCTACGACCTGTTGCACGAATTCTATGAAAGCGTGCCGGAAGACCGGGTGGAAGGCATGCGCGTGACGGGGTCGGGCAGCCGCACCATCGCCAAGGTTCTGGGGCTGTTTTTCGAGAACGAGTTCAAGGCCATCGCGCGCATGATGGCGGCGTTCTATCCCCAGGTGCGGACGGTTTTCGAAATCGGCGGCGAGAGCTCGAAATACATTCGCCTGGATGGCACGGGCATCCAGGATTACGACCGCTCGGGAGAATGCGCCGCCGGCACGGGTTCGTTCCTCGACCAGCAGGCGCTGCGTATGCAGTATTCGGTGGAGCAGGTGGGCGACCTGGTGTGGGGCGCCAAATGTGCGGCGCGGATTGCGGGGCGGTGCTCGGTATTCGCCAAGAGCGACATGATTCACGCGCAGCAGAAGGGCTACTCGCCGGCGGAGATTTTGCGCGGATTGTGCGATGCGGTGGCGCGCAATTTCAAGGGCTCCATCGTGAAGGGCCGGCCGGTGGAAGCGCCGGTGGCGCTGATCGGCGCGGTGTCGCAGAATGCCGGCGTGAGGCTGGCGCTGGCCGAGGCTTTCGGATTGGCTGAAAACCAACTGTTCGTTCCCGAAGCTTACGCCTGGTGCGGCGCCATCGGTACGGCCATTCTGGAAGCTGAAGAACAGCGCAAGCGCTCGATTCTCGAGATTCATCGTCTGCGGCAGCACGATTCCGAAATCCAGGTGCAGGATACGGAGCCGCTGGCCACCGAGAACGTGATCCAGTTGCGCGACCGCGTGGGCGTCTATGTGGCGACGAACGGCGAGAGAATACCGGCGTATCTGGGACTCGATATCGGCTCGGTTTCCACCAATGTGGTGGCCATCGACGAATTCGGCACGGTGATTCACGACGTGTATCTACGCACGGCGGGGCGGCCGATCGAAGCGGTGCAG